>WUUC01148940.1_pt1 | contig 12123 bp, 7 predicted proteins | sample 6278441 | NCBI WGS metagenome assembly WUUC01 (sample SAMN13675441, study PRJNA597444) | soil metagenome | isolation source: soil | place: USA: Washington | collected 2017-10 | reverse complement strand
GTCGATCGAGCCATCCTCGCGCAGCTTGACGTTCGAGACTGATCGCTCGAGCCGAGTCACGCCGAGGAGTTCCGAGTACGTGCGTAAGTAGCGCGCGACCAACCCGGCGTCGAAGTGCAGTGCGTATTTCAAATTCTTTGCAATCCCAAGCGTGTTGCTCGGATAGATGAACTGGTTCTGCTCGGCCATCGCAATTTCGAGATTGAAATGACTGAGGTCGACGTGATGGCCAACGGCACGGGCTTTGTGCCAGAAGTGATAGAAGGGGAGGCGGTCGATGAAGACGCCGAAGGGGCCGAACGGATGCCAGTATTGATGTCCGAGGTGATGCCAGTCTTTGAAGTTGATGGCGAGCTTGATGGTCGACTGCGTGTGCTTCATGAAGTCTTGTTGGTCGACTTCCAGGAGGCGCAGAAAATCCAGAATGCCGGGAATGGTTGCCTCGCCGACGCCGACCGTCGGAATGTCGGGCGACTCCACTAGTTGGATTTTGCAGTGGTGTCCCACCTTGCGGGCAAGCGCGCTGGCCGCGATCCAGCCTGCGGTGCCGCCGCCGATGATGGCGATGGATTGGATGCGTCGATCTGAAGGATCCGGTTGCATGAGCAGTCTCTCTCGTCGATTCTGGCGTCAACACGCAGGGGGTCCCGATCCGTCACGCTACACCGTTGGTGCGTGAGGGCCACCGCGCTCTCAGTCGGTTAGGCCGATCCCCTCGCTAAAGGCGCTTGCCTACGTCCGCACTGGCGCCTGTCGCTCGGCAATCTCACGGACGATTTGTGCATGCATGGACACATTGAGTTTGTAGAAGTAGATCACGATGCAGGAGCCGACGAGCCCGAGGCAAGCGATCACGGTGATCAGCAGTTTGATGCCCTGCAACGCTTCGGGCGTTTGGTCCTGGTTTGCGACGTATCCGATGTAGGTCAAGTAACCGCCGACAAAGGCGGAGGCAAGGCCGAGGGCGACTTTCTGGATCAGCGTCACGAAGCCGAAGATGAAACCTTCTGCGCGTACGCCTGTGCGCCATTCACCGTATTCGACAGTGTCGGGCACCATGGACCAATGGTTCACCGCAATTGCAGCCGCGCCGACTGAAAAGATGCCAAGGAAGATATACACGGTGGTCATCGTGGGCTGTTGCACGACGAACAGGCCCATCAATCCAAAGACTGCAATGCCAAGACCCACGATCCACGCCCAGCGCTTGCCCAAGTAGCGGCTGGCGATTGTCCACGGAGCAATGGCCAGCATCTGCACGAATGGAATCATGCCCGCTGCATTGCCCGTCGCGACTTGATCCTGTCCCATGTAGTACTGAATGTAATACGGCAAAGTGGTGTTCACGGCGATGTTCGCAAAGCTGAATAGCGCGACGCCTGCCATGACCTGCAGAAAAGGAACGTTGCTGCCGATCATTTTCAACATCGCGCCGAGCGAGGGTGGCTTGACCCGGAGACTGGGCTCCGGCTCATCGACCAATCGCTCTTCAGTCAACGCAAAACTGATGAGTAGCACGGCAATCGCGCAGCACGACAGAATCGCCGTGGAAATGAAGTAGGCCGACGCACCTTGGGTCGCAGTGAAATGCGCGACGAGGCGCGGCGTTCCATAACCAACCAGCGCGGAGCCGCTGAACGCGAAGAGCATGCGCACGCCGGCCAGCCAGTTACGCTCCATCGAGTCTCGCGTCATCGAGGCCATCATCGCGCCGTAGGGAATATTGACGGCGGCGTAAAGGGTGCGAAAGAGTAATTGCGTGGCGAATGCGTAAGCGATTAGCGACGTATCTTGAAACGGCACAGGCAGGAACAGCAGCGAAAAGCTGGCCGCCAACGGAACGCAGCCGAACAGCATATAAGGTCGGTACCGTCCCCAGCGGGTCCGCGTCTTGTTCGCGACGATGCCGATGGCAGGGTCGATCAAGCCATCCCACACCAGGCCAACGAGAATGATTGTGCCCGCAACGCTGCCGGCCAGACCCAACACATCGGTGTAGTACTTCAGCAGAAAAACTTGCAGCGGCAGCCAGTAGAAGTTGAATCCAAAATCGCCGAGCCCATAACCGACATAGCGGCTGACTGTCAGCGGCGGGGCTTTGGAGAAATCCTGAGTGGCTGACAAGTTGTTTCCCCTGTTTCGATCTGTCGGTGCGTCGTGGCGACGATTCTTTTTCTGCTCGAGATCCGCGTCAGTCGCCGACGACATTCGTCGCCGCGACGCGCGCATACCAATGCCCGGATTCTTTGATCGTACGCTTCTGGCCGTTGGCAAAGTCGACATGCACGATGCCGAAGCGCTGCGAATAGCCTTCGGCCCATTCGAAATTATCCATCAGGCTCCAGTAGTGGAATGCACGAATGGGCACGCCCTCTCGCATGGCGCGCGCCATCGCCGTTAGATGGCCGCGCAGGTAGTCGATGCGCTCTAAATCGTTGGTCTTACCTTGCGCATCGGGATCGGTATTGAACGACGCGCCGTTTTCTGTGATCTCGATGGGTCGATTGCCTGTCTCGCGCGCCATGCGCACAAGGATGTCATAGAAGCCCTGAGGATAAATGTCCCACCCAATATCGGTCTTAGGGTGATCGCCCAACATGCGCGCCCAATCGCTGTCGGTGTTCAAACCTGGGACGCCGTTGCCCTGCGGCGCGTCGCGCACAATCCAAGGTGCATAATAATTGAGCCCAATGAAGTCGAGCGGCGCGCGCATCAGCTTCTCGTCGCCTGGGCGGAAATCCAGAAGGGCTGCCTGCTGATCGGGCGGCAGGACGCCTTCCGGATAGCGTCCATGCAATGCGGTATCGACGAACCACAAATTTTGAAACTTGTGCCACCGCTCCGCCGCAGCGATATCGGCATACGACTGCGTGGCCGGGAACATCGGCGCTACATCGAACGCTGTGCCGAGCTGCAGCTTTGCGTTGTTGGCTTTCATTGCCGCAAACGCCATCCCTTGCGCCAGATTCACAGTGTGCGTCGCACGTAAGAAGGGCAATGGCTCAGTTCGGCCGGGCGCGTGCCTGCCCTGCCAGTAGCCGACGCCGGTGAAAGTTTTAGGCTCGTTGAATATCGTCCAGCGCTCGACCCGATCGCCGAGCGCCTGAGTCACGATGTGCGCATAGTCGCGGAAGCGTGAGGCGACGTCGCGATTCGGCCAGCCGCCCGTGTCTTCGAGCGCTTGCGGCAAGTCCCAGTGGAACAAGGTCACCATTGGCCGAATGCCGGCCGCCAGCAGACCATCGATCAAGCGCTTGTAATAGTCGAGACCGCGGCTGTTCGCTGTGCCCGCTCCCGTAGGTTGAATGCGCGGCCACGAAATCGAGAAACGGTAGCTTTTCAGATTGAGTTGCTTGAGCAGCGCGATGTCTTCGTTGAAACGGTGATAGCTGTCGCACGCCACATCGCCGTTATCGTCATTCTTGACTTTGCCGGGCGTATGCGTGAATCGATCCCAAATGGACTCGCCCTTGCCGTCGACGTTCCATGCGCCTTCGATTTGATACGCGGCGGTTGCCGCGCCCCAGGTGAAATCGGCTGGAAATCGCAGTGGCGCCGGGGCGGACTGCGTTGCGCTCGAACTCATTGCCATTGCCTGTCTGCGTCGTTTCTATCTTGCGTCACCCGGATCCATATCGCTTTCGTCATGAATCGGTCTCGCGAGTTCGTTGTTCTGTTCCCGCGTCGGCGCGGGGCGTGGCATTCGCGCATGGATGAAATTATTTGCGCGCAGCGGCGGCGATTATGGCGAAGTTGCCAACGAAAGGAATCGCTGCGCGAGCTTAAATTACCGCTGAAAGCGCTTTCATTTCGAAAATATTTTTATGCGTTGCGAATGCCGCGCTGCGTCGTAACTATTTTTTTGGTGAAAGCGCTTTCATCTCCTGCGGCGCGTTGACACTCCGGAACACGGTGCGCAGACTCCCCGCGCCACAAAAGAACAATCGCGGCTCGCACAACGGCGACCGCATAGCCATTGCAAATAACTTACACATTCGTAAGGGGAACCAAAGAATGTCAGTCCATCGAGCAACGAACACCACGAGTTCCGCGCAACCTCTCGCCGGAACGGCAGGTCGATTGAGCGCGCGCCGCTCTGCGATTCTCAGCGCTGCAGTATCATCGTGTTTGACGATGGCGGCGATGCAGCAGGCCGTCGCTCAGGAAAGCGCCAACCAACTTGAAGAAGTTGTGGTCACGGGCTTCCGCGCATCGCTCGCCGACGCGCTCGAGAAGAAGCGCGATTCGAATCAGATGATCGAAACGATCACCGCTGAGGACATCGGCAAATTCCCCGACCAGAACGTTGCCGAGTCGTTGCAACGTCTGCCCGGCGTGCAGATCGATCGGGAAAACGGCCAAGGCACCAAGGTGCGCATCCGTGGGTTGGATCAAAACGTCACGCTGCTGAACGAAGATATTTTCCTGACCGGTCTTGAGATCTACAAAGTCGGCGAAGGCAACTTCGAGCGCACCCAATCGCTCGAAGGCATTCCATCGGAACTGCTCGGCGGCCTGGATGTCTTCAAATCGCCGTTCGCGTCACAGATCGAAGGCGGTCTGGGTGGCGTCGTTAATCTTCGCACTCGTAGCCCATTCGATTTCAAGCAAACGACTTTCGCGGGCAACTTCCGCCTGGGCGACTCGAGCGACAACGACGAAAGCGCGAAGCCGATGGGCGCCATCGTTTTCGGTCACCAATTCAACGACCGCTTTGCGATCTCGGCAACGATTTCCTACGACAAGTCGGACAGCCACACCGACACGCTCGGCGGTCGAAACCGCGGCAACTGGCGCTTGACGGATCGTCCTGCGACCACCGGACCTACCTTGCGTTTCTTCGCGCCGGAATATCGCTATGTCACGGATCGCGACGAAGAGCGCGAACGCCTCGGCGGTTCGATCGCAGTCGGCTTCCGGCCGACGGAGTCCACGGAACTTGAACTGCAATGGTTCCACTCGGATCTCGACATCACGACACGCGAAGCCTCCTTCAAGTTTGCGTTCGCCGGTGAAAACGCAACGTTGGATACCTCGCAGCCCTATGCCATCGACGGGAATGGCGTCCTGCTGCAAGGCACGATGCGTGCAGACTCCGCGGAAGCCATCTCCTATGTCAAAAAGACAGAGATCTCGTCGGATAATTTTCAACTCAAATTCAAGTTCGATAACGGCGGCTCCTGGCGCGCAAGCGCAGCGGCAGCGTATTCGATGGCGGACATGGAAGGCACGGCCGCGCATGCAGACGTTCGCTTCACCGCGTATACCGTGCGTAACGGCACGGCCGGCGGCCAAGTGGGCAATCCAGGCGCACCCGCCAACTACACCTTTGCGTACAACAACAACGGCGGCACGCTGCCTTCGTTCGGCTTGGTCAGCAATCCGGACCTGTTCACCAATCCCAATAACGGCTTCTTCAAGTCGCATTGGGTATTCGGCGACAGTTCGGATACGGAGAATTGGTCGGTACGCGGCGATATCCAATTCACGCCGGCATTCATCAACGCCGATAACGTTGAATTCAGCGGCGGTGTCCGCTTAGCCGGCCGCGACGTAGAGTATGAATTCGGTCGCTACCTGGCGGACTATCACGGCCGAGGCGAATTGGACGGCATCAACTTCGGCCAGAACTGGACCGCATACGGCTACTTCCAGGACGGCGCGATCGGCTACAAGTCCTGCGAACTGCCGGTGGGCACGCCAGGTCGCCCCGCGTGCTCGGCGGGCGCTCGCTTCGGCGATTCCCCGGCACTGATCACGCCGTATCAAAGCTTCATCAACACGCCGGGCCGTGTCGAAACGATTTCCAATTTCTGGGGATCGGGCAGCGTCGCCGGTGGCACCATCAACGTTCAAAACCGTTCGCAGATGGAAAATGGCGTCGCGTGGATTCAAGGCCTGTATCCGAGCACGCCCTTCAGCTTCTTCCAATCGCCGCTCGACACCTTTGAGGTGAAAGAGAAGACGACATCGGCTTACGTGATGGCAGACATCGGCGATGAAGACGACTCCTATCACTTCAACATCGGCACACGCATCATCCGCACGGAACTCGAAGTCTTCCAGAACGCCGCGCTGCCGAATCCCCGCTACTGGGGCACGGACAGTTGGAACGGCGTGTTGATGGATTTCGAAACGGTGAAGAACGACCGTTCCTACACCGACATCCTGCCAAGCGCCAACATCGTGCTCGACGTGTCCGAAAACAGCAAAGTGCGCATGTCGGCGGCACGCGTCGTGTCCCGCCAGAACCTGTTCGATTTGGGTAAGGGCTTCTCCACGGACTTCACACGCGACGTTGCAACCGATCAATTCTTCTTTACGAGCGGCAACGCCGGTAACGCGGAACTCGATCCGTATCGCGCCACGCAGTTCGATCTGGGCCACGAGTACTATTTCGGCTCGCAAGGCCTCCTGTCAGCCACGTTCTTCTGGAAGGAAGTGGATTCGTTCGTGACTTCGGAGACCAAGCCGGAATTCGTGAACGACGAGGGCGGTGGCCGATTTGGTCCCGTGACGCGTCCTGTGAACGGGCGCGGTGGTTACATCCGCGGCATCGAGGTGGGCGGCCAATATGCATTCGATGTGGGTCTCGGCTTCACCGCCAATTACACCTACTCGAAGTCGGCGTCCCCGACGGCCAACGACATCCAAAGCAACCTACCGATCGATGGCGTCGCCAAGCATTCGTTCAATGCACAGGTGTACTACGACATCGCGGGCTTCGAATCGCGGCTCTCTTATGTTTGGCGCGACAAATCCTTCGCCGGCAATTTCGGATTCGGCGACGGCGGCACCGCGCGCTCCTACGGCATCTGGAACCGCGACTACGGACAACTCGACGGGCAACTTGCTTACAACTTCTTTGACCGAAAGCTGGGCGTAACGCTCGAAGTGATCAACATCACCGAGGAAGAGCAAAGCCAGTACCTGCAATACGAGAACTTGCCGTTCGCGTACGACTCGGGTTCGAGGCGAATCCTGCTGGGTATTCGCGGTAACTTCAGTCTCTAAGTCGCGAGACTCGGAGAAGGCGGCCGGTTCCCCCCACCGGCCGCCTTTTTCTTGGCCAAAGTCGCGAGGCAGTGATTCTCGCTACACGCTACGGCGACAGCCCATCCCCTCTGACCTACAGTCTACAGCCTACAGCCCATTCTCTCCCCGCACTGCACGTGGGTATCCCATCCGGCCCGCATTTGTTACCCTTTTTGGCCAAGACGACATTAATAAGAGCGGGCGGCCCTTAAGGCCAGCCTGGGGTCGCGGGGGGAGTGAGCGATGGGTGCAACCCTAAAAGATGTAGCGCGCGAAGCGCGCGTGTCCATGGCGTCCGTTTCCCGGGCCATCAATGGCACCGGCGCCGTCACGCCCGAAATTCGGACCCGCATTCTGGAGGCGGCTTCGCGTCTCCACTATGTCCCGAACAGCGGCGCTCAAAGTTTAATGACCCGGCGCACGCGGATGATCGGCGTGTTGCTGCACAGTTTCCACGGCGAGTTTTTCTCGGAACTCATTCGCGGCATTGACGCTGCAGCCAGGGCGCGCGGCTTACATTTGCTGGTTTCGACGGCTCACGATGCCGAAGCGGAAACCGGCGATGCGCTGCGCGCGATGATCGGACGGGTGGATGGCGCGTTGGTCATGTTGCCGCACGTCGATGGGCGGTTCATTCGCGAGACGATTCACACTGCGCTGCCGATGGTGCTCTTGAGCACTTCGGACGCAGACCACACGCACACTTCTGTGTATGTCGACAACTATGGCGGCGCCTGCACGCTGATGCGGCATCTGATTTCGATGGGCCGGAAACGCATCGTGCACATTTCGGGACCAGCCGAAAACATGGATGCGCAGGAGCGACTGCGCGGCTATCGAGACACCCTTGCGAAAGAACTGCCCGGCGTTTCCGAGTTTTTGTTGCAAGGTGACTTTAACGAAGAGTCCGGCTACAAGGCCGGCCAACTTCTATTGGCCACTTCGCACCGGCCAGATGCGGTGTTCGCTGCCAACGATATGATGGCCATCGGCTGCATGAGCGCATTGCTCGACGCGGGTCTCGAAATACCTCGCGACATGGCTGTCGTTGGCTTCGATGACGTGCCCACCGCACGATTTGTGCGGCCACCGCTCACCACCGTCCGCGTCAAGATCGCCGATATCGGCGCGCGTGCGTTGGATCAGTTGGTGGAAGCCATCGACAGCAAGAGCGAAATGGGACCTCGCATGGAAACCGTGCCCGCTGAGTTGGTGATCCGCGCATCCTGCGGCGCGGCAGCGAAGGCGCGCGAGATTTAGATCAGCAGTTGCGATTCGATGCGTGCTCGTTGCCCGGCATCAACGCCGACGTGAGTCTCCAAGTAGCGCTCCACGCCGCCGAATTCTTTATCGATCTGCTCGAACGTCGCCAGTAAATAATCGGCGTCTGCCGCGAACAATACTTGGCGCACGTCTTCCGGTAATTCCAGCAATGGATGCGCGTTGGCGGCAAGTCCCAGTTGTGCGTGTTGCTTCGTCAGAATGAACGCCTCGAAGTTGGCGTGATTCGTCAGCAGATAATCTTCGACGATCGTTTCCCGTGCAACGCCCAGCATCGCGAGCAACAAACCAATTGCAATCCCGGTTCGATCCTTGCCGGCCGCACAATGCACGATCAGCGGCACCTCGTCGTTGTGGATGCTGTCGAACATGCCGCGCAATCGCGGCGTCATCCACGCAGGCAGTACTCGATACAGGTCGAGCATTGCCGCACGCATGCCAGCGGCTGTATTGGGATACTTCGCCGCGAGGGTGCGAATCGTAGGCGGGGCGGCGCCATCTTCCCAATTGAGGTGACGGACTTCATTCCGCCATTGCGTGGGTTCGCGGCGTCGTTCTTCGGCGCGTCGTAAATCGCAAATGGCCCGAATGCCGAGCGGTGTGACCCGCTGATGATCGGCATCGGTCAGATAGGTGAGCACGCCGGTGCGAAAGATTTTGCCCCATCGAATCGTCCGGCCGCCCTGAGCCGTATAGCCGCCCAAATCGCGGAAATTGCAGCCGCCTGCGAGGGAATAAATACGTAAACCTGGTTGCGAGGCTTGCATCGGAATATGTCTGGCCCGTTCGATCCTCCAGGCCGGAAAAGGACCGGAACCTAAGGGAAAGCGGGACACTCCTAACTTAAGTGAACGAAAATCGCCGTGGCATCGACCTAAACCTACACCTGATCGAATCGCCAGATGGGAGAGCGCGGCGCAAACCGCTAGACTAGCAAACCCCGGCGCAGCCAGACTTAAGATTCTGGCTTGCTCCGGGCAGACTTGGCCACAGTAAGTTTTTGTCCATGAAATCAGCGTCCTCCATCCCTGCCGCCGCCAGCTCGTTTCCTGCCATGACGATCGCCGAGGCGCACGCCCGGCTCACTGCGCCGGGCGCCCGTTACGAGATGATCGATGTCATTTCGAACGGCATTCCCACTCGCACCTGGAAGAATGCGCCGGCGACTCTTCGCGATCTATTGATCCTCTCGCGCTCGTACAAAGATCGCGTGTTTGTGATCTACGAAGACGAACGAGTCACGTACGAAGCGTTCTACCGGGCGACCGTCAAGTTGGCGCATGAACTGCGCGGACAAGGCGTGCAGAAGGGCGATCGTGTTGCTATCGCCATGCGCAACGTGCCGGAATGGGCCGTGTGTCTGTTTGCAGCCAGTGTTCTTGGCGCCGTTGCCACGCCCTTGAATGCCTGGTGGACCGGGGCCGAACTCGAGTACGGGCTGACGAACTCCGGATCGAAGGTAGCCTTTGTCGACGGTGAACGTTACGAGCGGCTGGTCGAACATCTGGACGCTTGCGCGGAGTTGCGACGCGTTTACGTCACGCGCGTTCAAGGCGCGCAGCATCCGAAAGCTGCGTTGCTGGATTCAGTAATTGGCTCGCCGAATTCTTGGCTCGACATTCCGGAACTGCCGCTGCCCGACGCGAAGGTTGTGGGCGACGACGATGCCACCATCTTTTACACCTCGGGAACGACGGGCAAACCGAAAGGCGCGTTAGGGTCGCATCTCAATATGATGACCAACGCGCTCACGGGTCAGTGCGTCCAGCATCGTGCATTCCTGCGTCGCGGTGAACCCGTGCCGCCGGTGACGCCGAACGATCCTCCCAGAGTTGTCTTGTTGTCGGTGCCGTTATTCCATGTAACCGGCTTCAACGCATGGATGGTCCCGGCGATGTTCCTCGGCAATCGCTTCATCCTGATGCGCAAGTGGGATGTCGAGAAGGCGATGGAATTGATTCAGCGCGAACGCGTCACGCAAGTCGGGGGTGTGCCCGCCATCGCGTGGCAGCTCATCGAACATCCGGCTCGCGCGCAATACGATTTGTCGTCCTTGTTGCTGGTGACCTACGGCGGTGCTCCGTCCGCACCGGAACTAGTGCGAAGAATCCGTTCTGTGTTCCCGCATGCGATGGCCTCGAACGGTTGGGGCATGACGGAAGTCTCAGGCGGTTATATGGGCAATAATTCCGTCGACTACGAATTGCGCCCCGATTCCTGCGGCCCGGCGCCGGCGGTCGGCGAAATCAAAATCATGAATTCCGAAGGCACGCAGGAAATGCCGCGTGGCGAAGTGGGCGAACTGTGGGTGAAGGGACCGCAAGTCATCAAAGGCTACTGGAATAATCCGGTCGCCACGGCGCAGACTTTCATTGACGGCTGGGTGCGGACCGGCGATGTGGCGCGCATCGATGACGAGGGGTTTTGCTTCCTGGTCGATCGCGCGAAAGACATGTTGATTCGCGGCGGCGAGAACATTTACTGCATCCAAGTGGAAAGCGTGCTGTACGAACACCCCGCCGTCATGGACGCGACGGTCGTGGGCATTCCGCATCGCATCTTGGGCGAAGAACCCGGCGCCATCGTGCATCTGAAACCGGGCGTGACTGCTACCGCGGAAGAGATTCGTGCGTTCTGCGCCACGAAGTTGGCAAGTTATCAGGTGCCGGTGCAGGTGAAGTTCTGGGCCGAGCCTTTGCCCAGAAATCCGGCCGGTAAAATCCTGAAGAAAGAACTCAAGGCCGTTTTCACGCCCGGACAGTAGCGGCAATTGAAGTCGTGACGGCTGCCCTCATTATTTAGACAGCCGGTCCGAGACTTGAAATCGGACAAAACTTTGCAGAATTGCGGCAAAGTTTGCCGATCCCATCGACAGCTTTGTCGATGCGGTCTGTATTGTGGCTTGGCAGCTCGCGGTATTCTAAGTTACGGAATGTTATGGGCTGATCGCCGGTCTAAGCGCTGACGATCCATCAATTCAGATGGAGTTCAGGTGTCATCGGTCAAACTTAGGTTCAGAGTGGATTTTCGATTGAGTGGGAGTGCGTATGGTTAGCGTTGTTCGCTCGTTGAAATATCTTCCGTTGGTGGCTGCCGGCTTTGCCGTCATGGCGCCGGCCTGGGCGATCAAGCCCGGCCAAAAAATGGACAACTTCACGTTGACCGACGAGTCCGGCAAGGCTCGCGAGTTGTACAGCCTCGCCGACAAAAAGGCGGTTGTGATCATGATCCAAGGGAATGGCTGTCCCATCGTGCGCCAGGCAATGCCGGCCTACCGAGAAGTGCGGGATGCATACAAGGCGCAAGGCCTCGAATTTTTGCTGTTGAATCCGAACCTGCAAGACACCGCTGCAACGACGGCTGCCGAGTCCAAGGAATTCGGTTTCGATATTCCTGTGTTGATGGACGGCCGCCAGTTGATCGCGGAAAAGCTGGATGTGAATCGAACGGCCGAGATCTTCGTCTTCAACCCTAAGGATTGGACGCTGATGTATCGCGGTCCGTTGGACGATCGCTTGAGCTACGAGAAACAGCGCCCGAAGGCAAATCATGAGTACCTCAAGATGGCGCTCAATGAGATGCTGGCAGGCAAAGCCGTGAGCCACCCGAAAGTGGACGGCCCAGGATGCATCGTGAATATGGAAGAGCGCGATCGCCGCAAAGCCCAATCGCGCACGCGCTCGTAACGCCACTCATTCTTTTGGAAAGACGGCCTCGCGATGAAAGTCGCGGGGCTTTTTTTTGGGAGCGTTCGCTTTCTGACGTGGACGCTCTCGATAGTCTTATGGCTGGCGTCGCAAGCAATAT
>WUUC01086614.1_pt1 | contig 12123 bp, 7 predicted proteins | sample 6278441 | NCBI WGS metagenome assembly WUUC01 (sample SAMN13675441, study PRJNA597444) | soil metagenome | isolation source: soil | place: USA: Washington | collected 2017-10 | reverse complement strand
TTATTGCATCGTGCCTCTGTGCGTCGGTGGCATTCGCTAAAGAAGTGGGTGGCACCATCACGCCTGAACTGCTTCATCAGTTCAATTTCGAGATCGTGTACACCATGCCTTGTGACTGGTCTGGTGAAAGCAAGTTAGTTGCCCACTACGGTACACCGCCCAGTACGGTGAAATACGAGATTGTGGCAGACTATCAGGTCATTTTTGGGCAGCATTATAATATGAGGTTCAACACGACGGTGTTGGAGCGAGATGGCTTGCCGCTCCACCGAATCGATATTGACTACGTACCGGATCGTAGTAAGCGGTGCGCCAACCAAGAGTTTGGTTTTCCTGGACCACTGACGAAGTAAGGAGGCATATGAAGCTGAAATGCATAGAGACGATTTGCACTTATTTGGCAGATGATGGCGAGCAATATCGGTCTAAATATTCTCTTGGGTCGAATCATCGCCTTAGTAGTTGGCAGAGATTAGAATACTCTGATGATGGCAAGCCGTTTTGGTCCTATAAGATACCGTCTGACACAATGGATAGGCTTGACAAGGCTGCTGAGCTTGAATTACTAGAGAGAAATTCTCAGGGGGTACCATGAAACTACGTCATGTGCAGACGATTCGCGTTTATGACACGAATGATGGTGTAAGGTTCCGACACATCGAACATGTGGGCACCAAGGAAGACTGGGGAAATTGGCAACAGCTAAAGTACACAGATCATAGGGGTGAACCATGGTGGAGTAGCAATATCTCAGATAAGCTAATTGAGAAGCTCGATGATGCCATCAAGCTTGAATCATCTGAGCGCGATACCTAAACACCAAGTATGCCCACGCTAACATCCCAACCGACCGGGTGCGCTGTGGAGTAGCGAAATGGTATCGCTTCCCATTGCAAACGTCCATAGTGCACACCGCGTTGTTCGTCGCGTGGCGAACGATAGTTGACGTCCCACTTCGCGACGCCTGGACGGTCTGAACCGTAAATGATGTTCAAATTGTCCCACTGGATATAATCATCATAGGACTGCCGAGGAAATTCCCAGCTTGCCTGAGGATCACCGCGCTTGGCCCTTGATAGGTTTTCACCGTTTAGCATTTTTAGCGGCGTCGATCTTGGTGTGCGTCCTTGTCCAGAATCGATGCTGGCGCCAACGGCTGGCGTAAACCGCTTGCCTATAATCAAAACGCCAGCTTCGAAGTATCCCGCTGTGTTGGTGGGATCGCTGATCTCGACGCCCACATAGCGAAAGGTTTGCACCGTGCTTAGAGGTACCCACATGTGGTACTGATTAAAAGGCGTCATGTCTCCAGTAAAGCGAAGGGAGCTAGCTGTCTGACTACCGGTAGGTGCGCTAAACAGTGTGCCTTCGCTGGTATGCCAGGTTAGTTTCATGGTTCCGGCAGCCGTCCCATTGTGAAAAAGCAGCCATGCGGTATCAAATGCTCTTGCTTGGCCAGCGTTGAGCGTAAGGCGAAGCGGTGCGCCACTCACGTTGAGAGCAATGCTTTGCCATTTGCGGCTTTGCTGATCAAGGAGCAAATTGGCTGCGGTGACATCTTCGCCGTTGTGGCTGTTGTCTGTAATTGTGGCGCCACTCGACCAGCTTGGAGGGGTAAAAGACCATCCTGACATAACTTATCCTACCAAGGTAAGACGGGTTTGATCCTCTGTTTCTTCTGTTGGCATCAGCTCTACAATACCAATAATCACCATACTGCGCGGCATGTTTAGCCCCCAGCGGGGGTATTGAACAAGAACCGTGTCACCTACGTCCAACAAGAATGAATAGCCAGCGATGGTTAGCTCATAAATGTCTCGCCATGCATAGTCGCGCATCATCGTATCAACAAGCTGGACCTCAACGCTAAACTCGCTATAGTTAAAGAGTTCAACGCTCTCGGCTGAATCATAACGCGGAACGACAAAAGGCGGAAACTTATAATTGACGTAGCGCCATTCATTTTTGACCTGCGGGCGCAAATCATCTGACGCCGCTTCTAGTATCTCACCGTCGTCTAATACCGTCCATTCTTTTTGATAGCTCATTCGGTACTGCGATCCAGGCGTTGGCGCATCTCTCCTACTGACGGTTCCATCGAGAATGATGCGATCATCGAGAAATGCCCTAGGCGTGCTGCGTGCAAGATACCCCATTCTGAGTAAATGAAGACGAGACATAATCGCGTAATGTCCGGTATCTTGGCATATCGTGTCAATGCCTTGCCGGATCGTGGTTTTCTCCGTTAAGTGGAGACTCTCGACGCCTTGATACCTAGATATGTGCTCATTAAATGAAGTCTCATCAATGCCTATCTGTACACCCGATTTATTAATCATAGCGCGAACCACATGGGCCTTGCCGGGATTAAATGGCACATCCGTAGAGCCATAAAAGGTGACGGTAAATCTTCCGGTGGGTCTCGATGCACAGCGAACAAGACCACGCGTCAGGTCGGTTCTGATCGTGCCAGCGTCCGCAGATGTCGGATTCCACGTGGAAAGGTCTGACATGTTCGCGGTAACTGGCATGGGTACCGCGCCCTGTGATCCAAACAAGACTAAGTGAACTTGCCCATCGTTAATCTGATAGAGGTTGAGAGCGGAATTAATGAGTACGGGCGTTCCATCTCTAATAAATCCAAGAGCATATGGCTTTAGATTGCCTCTTAGATCGAGATCACCTTCGTATGGATTGGCTAGAGTACCTGTGCCAAGGTAGGTGTTGGTCTGTATGTTTTTATCAAATAGATTTGTATCGTCAGTCAGATCAATGGTGGTCGTATCCTGATTATGTGAGGCGCGCTGTGTACTGCCTCTGAGAATGACGGGATAATCACCGATATGATTGGTGGTGACGTCGGCCTTGGCCTCAATCGTACGCTTGTCCCAAGTTTGATTGACGAGAGGATCAAACTCTTTATCAATTAACTGAATCTCGATGCTTCCTGTTCGTCTCTCACCAAGTCCGCCAAATCCTGTTTTACTCTGAGGGATACGGCTTTCTGTTTCACCAAATTTGATCATGGCCTCTATCCAGAGCTTGTCTTGTCCCCTGTCATAAGGAAATGGGTGGCCTTGGCTAACCAGGATAGGCTTAACGCGGCGCTCTTCAACTCTGTTGAGCGCCAAAATCTTGCCATTCGTACTGGTGACAGAAAGGCGGTAGATGGATTTACCATCATCAGCCACCATCTCAATATAGGGCCCAACAAACTGTCCTAAATAATCATCAATTGCAGGCTTTGTGGCAGTAACTACAAGATTTCGGGTTACTTGATCTACCGTCATGTAGCGTATGCCGCCAAGTTCGTCAGACATGATAAAATAGGATGGCGGATAGAACGAACTGATCACGTTGAATGGCTTAGCAGGCGTGCCTGGCCATGTTCCTGTAATAACAAGTGAAGGGATCCCACCTGTAACCGCGACATAGTAAAAGACATGCGTTAGGCTTAGATTATCCGGGTTAGTTAGGATATCGCGCCGTCTCGACATAATGAATGTGTCAAAATGCGGCTTTGCTGCGATCTCGACTAATACCGCATAACGCTTATCAATGAGCAATTCTGTCTGGCCAGGAATAAGTCCGCCACTAACAAATTGTCCTTGATAAAATTCACCTGCGATAAATGCAGTATCAGCCATACACTATCCCTTTTTTAGCCTTTGAATTAGTTGCCAGATCATTTCGTGCAGATCGTTATCCCGCTTATCCCGCTGTTCCGCTTTTCGGGCAAGAGACTCCATACAATGCTCGATCAGCGCAAGCTCTCTAGCCGTTCTGGCTTCCAGGTCAGCGCGGTCGACGCGGGCTTTTATTTCGTCGGGCGTAAGGTACTGGACCATAGCAATAAATCCTTCTATGCCTTGAGCTGTTGGACAAGGCGCCTTAGCAGCGAGTTCGTTTCCACTTCGCGAGTGTCGGCAGCGCGTGCCAGCGCAATCAGTTCATCGATACCCTGCGTCGCACCTCCCATGCTCTTCCTAATATGCCACAACTGGTCGAGTGAATTTGTGCTAATTTCAAGCTGCCGAATCTCGCGCTCAAGTTGTTGCGTTAACCTTTCTCGCTCGGCAGCCACCGCCGCCTCTTCTCGCGCTCGGATGGTCTCCATCGCACCGATGATGCTATTCTCAATAGCGTAAAAACCTGCCGTTGTGCCATAGTAATCGAGTGCTCTAGCTCTTAAATCGTCAGCCGCAGACACCATCTTTTGTATATCAGTGCCAGCCAGCGCCTCGTTAAAAAGCCTTTGCGATTCAGAAATTTGGACATTCCCAGGCTGCTCTGCCGATATCTTTAGGCTGTCAAGATAATCCTTAACCGCATTGATACCGTCAATCTGCGCAGAAAGCTGATCCTCGATAGCCGCTATACCCTCTTCGCGGATGACTTTGGCCTGTTCAAGATAAGACTGCTGCAACTCCCCTGTTGACATCTTGAGTAAGTGAGCAGCGTCGACCAAATTGACAAAGGTCTCTGTAAGATCAAATAGTTTCTGTCCGGCCTCGCTCATTGGGTTTCCGGTGCGGATAAAACTGTCAAAGGCGTTGGCTACTTCCTCAATCGAATTGACGGGTCCGCCGCTTATACGCCTTAGTGCTTCCTGTGCCAGTGTATCTGCTTGGATCATGCGCGTGGCCCAGTCGGACTGCCCTTGTAGAATGAGCCCCTCTCTGAGAAGCCTTTGCACTTCTTTAATTTGAGCATCGGCCTGTGTCATGGCCACAGTGAACGGGTTTCCGAACCCATCAATGATGGCATTGACAAAAGCATGAGCTTCAAGCCTAATATCGTTAACTTGCTTATGGAGTGCCGCAATGACAAGCTCGATGCCATTTTTATCGCCAAGCTGGTTTAGCGCCATCATCAACTGAAACGCAGACTTGTGGAGTGCTTCCGTGCGCTTTGAAAAGTCGGACTGATCTCTTCCTTCATTTAGGAATGGGGTAACCGTACCCTCATAAAATTTCTGCCTGGGTGTCTTTAACTGGCCTGTCGGGTTGTACTCTCCCTGAGCAAACATCTGGGCGCGGTTAACAAGCGCTTCGTCCATTGCAGCCCTTCGCCACCTCTCCACTTCCCGTCTGTTGAGGATGCCCTCTGCAACTTGACGTTGAAAATCCACAAGTTGATAGTGTATGGCGCGAATGGCCGCGGCAAATGGATCAGTGATTGCATCCACAGCATCAACCAGGGCAAGCTTGGCAGCGTGCCTGACTGCCTCTACTTGACGCAGGTAAGACCGGGTAAGCCCTGCGGTGGATTCTCCAAGGAACCTCATGGCCTGCATTAAATCTTTGTATTGCCTGGTCAAATCAAATATTTGCTGAGCTGCGTCTGACCTGGTTGCCACCTGCTGGAATTCTCTTATCTGCTCGAAGAAGTCTGTAACGGCGTTGCCGCCACCTCCGGCAATGCGGCTGGCTTCCTCAAAACGAGCATTTCTCGTAGCTTCTCTTTGGTATATACGCGCATCCCTACGGCTTATGATTCCCGTTTTCGCCAGCATGTTAAACTCACGCACTTGCTCGTTGACGCCAATCATCGCCGCCCTGAAGGGGTTGGTGAATCCGTATAGCGCTTCCTGAAATTGAAGCCTGGCTTGCCGGATAATCTCAGCGCGCTGCTGTTTGTACGCCTTTGTTAGCGCCCCTGTACCAACACCTAGACGCTTGGCTTCGTCGCGTAGTTCCTCAAATTCGTTCTTGAGGCTCAATAGTGACTGCGAAGTACGAGATTTCCCTTGAGATACGAAACCTTCGATACTCTCAGCGACACGCTTTCGATCTTCTCTGCGCTGCTCGGCTGCCCTTTTGGCCTCTTCCCTGCGCTGCTCAGCCTCTCGTCTGGCCGACTCCCGTCGCTGCTCAGCCTCGCGTTGGGCACTCTCTCGCCGCTGCGATGCTTCCCGCTGCCTGCTTTCAGCATTTCGCCTGGCTTCTTCACGCCTTTGCTCACCTTCTCGCCGACTCTGTTCCTCTCGCTGCTCTTGCTCCCTACGGGCACCATCCCGCCTCTGCGCATCTTCTTGTTGCCTGCGTTCTGCTTCTTGCCGTCGTTCATTCGCCAATCTTTCGCGCTCAGGCTCAAACCTCTGGAAGAAAGAACCTGGTGGTGTCCACCTCATCCTACCTGATTCTGGCCTAAGTGTGCGGCCATTGTCCTGTAAAGCCTGGAGATCGAGTGACCTTTGTGCGCCTCTGATCTGTCCTATGATGGACTGTACTTGTTCAAAGGTAAGAAGAAATGCCGATCCCATAGCAAGAATGGCAGCTATGAGATTACCGGCTGTTTCAGCATTTTGAGCCATAGCGATATCGAGTTGGGTTGTTTTCCCAGTTGCAAGGTCCGCCGACGTCATGAAGCTTTCAATAGCAGACCATAAAGGTGCATAGGCATCGGTGGATTGCCCAGTAGCAATAGCCAGTATTTCTTGAGCCTGGGCGGCTGCTAGGGTGGAGGCAATCAGTATGCCAGTTGCTGCATTGACGTCTGTAAGCGCTGCTGCATATTGCTCTTGAGAAATTGCTCCATCCTGAAGCATATCCCACAAGGCCATGCCCAAATTATAGGCTTGAGTCTCAAGAGCAGCTATCTCAATGTCGACTTGGCTAATGGTGCCCGCTGCGATATTTGCAGATATTGTCAGACCCTCTATGCTTGCCCATAGTGGCGCATAGGGATCACTACTCGTATCTCCTCGCGCAATAGCAAGCGTTTTTTCAGCCTCGGCAGCCGCTTTAGTAATAGCAATATTTTCTTGCTGGGCTTCATTGTAATCGGCTAGAGTTTTACCGGCCTGAATCCATTGTGCTTCTGTGATGACCCCTCTTGCATACAAGTCATCGATGGTCTGTTTCCATCCTAGAACTTCCATATTCAAGCCCAACAACGCGGCGCCTGCCTCGTCGCCACTGGCAGATAGACCCATCATTTCAAGGCTTACTAATGCCACGTTTGCCATCGCCTGTCGCTGCTGTTCGTAGGCCGCCGTTAACGCATCTGTATTCTGGCCAAGCCTTACTGCTTCGTCTCGAATCGCAATATAGCTTGCTTGAAGCTGGGCCATCTGTTGACCCATCGGTGACGCGCCTGCCATAATAAAGTCATTCATCGACTGCGTGACCGCTATTGTCGCTGCTGTCATGCCATTAGCATCTGCTCCGTATTTCCTGGCATGTTCGCCCCACTGGGCAGCAAATAATCTTTGTGCGGCATTACGGTTCTCTTCGCCACCTAAGACAGCATCAGCCGCCACGGCGTTATCCCACAGGACTTTTTGATTGGCTTCGAGTGCCATGGCGGATGCTTTGGCAGGCTCTTCGATCTCTGCTAATGCAAACTGGAGCCCCTCAAGGTTAGCCCATGACATTTCACCGATGGTGTCTTGACGCTCGCGGTCAATGACGTCAGCTTCTTCGTCGAGTCCCAGCTCTCGGGCCCGCAGGCTAAGCAAAGAGAACTGTTCATTTACACCGCGAATGGCGGATTCGAGTTCACCAAGTGGCCCTATTCTTATTTCTTCAACCAACTTAAGAATGGCTACCGCGTCTTCAAATCGTTTGGTAACAACATCTATATTCTCGCTGGTTCCAGAATACGGTTCGCCTACAACATTGATGGCGGTTGCTTCAGGATTTGCATTTCCTTGGGCGGCCAGAATGCTGCGCAGCATAATGAAAGCGCGTGTTTGAATGGTTTGTGCAACGGCGTCATCAATTTCTCTCGCATCGAGCGCAAAATGCTGACCCTGCAAGGCTTCAGCGGCTACCTCACGCATCCGGCTTGTCATGATCTTTGCCATGGCGGAATCTGATTCAGCGATGATGGTAGCAATAGTGCCAGGATCGACTCCGCCACTACTCTCTCCAACAAGCGAGATGAACCCAAAAGGTCCTCGTCTAATGGCGTTACCGCCGCCAGCGACATTTTCAGTAGGTGGGCCTGCTGCAAAAGGCGTCGTGAGTGGCGCAATGGCGGCTTTGACGTCTTTGGCACCCGCTGTAAGAGCCGCAACGAGACCTCCGATAGCACCCACAACAGCACCGATAATCGCTCCAATTGGGGCAGTTATCCCACCCGCCGGGGCAGTTAATATAGCTCCGGTTATGGCTCCGCCCGCTGCACCTCCTAGTATACTTCCAAGCATGCCACCGCCCGTAGCTTGGGAAACACCATACCCAACGCCAATGCCAGTTGCGATACCTGCAATGCCACGAGCAACTTGGCCACCTGTTACGCTGCCGCCGCCAGGAAGGGGGATTTTAATAGCTTTAATCTTGTCGACAAGCCCATCCATGGCGCCACCAAGGTCTTTTAGGTCGCCGGACTTCATGAAGGCTCCGCCAAGGAGGCTAGTCAATCCTGCTGTGACAATAGGCTTGATGACAAAGGCGGACGCAATATCAGCGAAGACGTCTAGAGCAATATCTTTGATAGTGTCAAATACATCACTTATGTTATCTAGGTCACCCCTGAGCGCTTCTGAGAGAATATCACCGATACCCTCCTGGATGTTGGTAATGAGATTCTCTACCGTCTTTTTGGCTTCCCCGCCAGTGTCTTGCACACTCTTGCGAAAGGCATCTATGTCTTGACCTTCGCCTTTGGGATATTGAGAAAGCTCATCTTGATACATGTCAATTTCGATAAGCTCGTTCTTGTAGGCTTCCGCCGCTCGTTGACGCGCCTCCATCTTTTCAAGCCATGCTGTGTTATCATCTGGTCCTTGCATTGCTTGGTCGGCAACTTCGTCAAGTTCAATATAGAATGTTTTTTCTCTCTCAATGGCCTCTTCAACGTTTTTAAGTCTGCGCTTTGCCTCGCTGGCCTGCGTGGCCGTCATCCTTCCTTGCCCATCGCTAAAATCACTTACGATTTCGTCGTAGAGCGCTTTATGCTCTCTTGCAAAATCGCTAGCCTCATCCTTGAAGGCAGCTAGGCGCTCTTTCCCAGCTTTAGCCTGAGAAGCCGTCATCGCATCTTGATTTTTCTGGGCGTTATCGCGAATTTCTTTAAGTATTGCTTGCAATTTTGGAGAGATGGCGTCGCCTGATTTTCCCATAGCGTCTGCAAGCTTGGTGGCATCGAGTAAGTCTAATCCTTCAATACCCCATAATTTTTCAAGTCCAAGACGAAATTCACGCATTCCCCTCGATACTTCGTTTACATCAACTACGCCTTCAAACGAGTCTGAGATTTCACCAAGATCGTCAACAAGTTTTGCTTTTGTTGGCTCCAAGTCCATTGCACCGGTCATCTCTAGCCAGGCTGCCCGCATATCTTTGACGGCCTGCGGCATAATCGCGTCGAATACGGTATCAAATGTAGCACGAAAGAATTTATCAACAGGTGCAAGCGCCTCTCTCCAGGCATCAATCGCTTCCTTGGTCTTCGTCTTAACAAAACCGATAGTGCTATCCCATATGGTTTTGATAATCGCATCAACCTTCAAAAAGTAGATCGATGCAATGGCAATAAATTCATTTAGTTGAAGTGCCATCTCATCGATCCAAGCACGTGTAACCGCAACACTTGGCAAAAAATCAACAGTTCCCGCGGTGTTGTTGAACATCTGCATCACGGTCTGAGAGGTAAAGAGTGCCTCAGTCATATCGGAAAGTTCATTTTTAGTTTCTTGTGCCATGCGGCGAAAACCAGCGGGAACGGTTTGAGACATTTTCTCAGCAGAAGCAGTAAAATCTATGATCATCTGCTCAGCTAACAAGAGAGCATTGTCAGAAGATACATCTCCAGCTTGGAGCATCTCGGCAAGCCTGTCTCTCGTGACGCCCATGGCTTTAGCCAGCATAAGCATGGCAGGTATGCCGTTTTCGGCCATGGTATTGAGTTCTTCGCCCTGGAACTTCCCTTTATTCATAGACTGAGTGAGTTGCAACAAGATGCGACTTGTCTCGGCTGCCGATAACCCCAGACCTGTCGTTGCTGTGGTAATGCCTTTAAAGATTAACTCGACGCCTTCACCCTCTGCCTTTGTCCCTTCTGCGGCAGCGGCAATCCGCGCAAACGCCTTTGAGCCTTCGATGGTACTCTGTCCAAGACGCGTCGTCTGTTCACGCACAAAGGCAAGTGCTTTACTCGCCTCGTACGAGCTTCCCATTAGGCTCTCAAGGCGAATCCGAATGCCTACCATCGCCTCTCCAGACCTCACCGCCTCACTTGCAAGCTCTCCAAGTTCATCAATGAGCCTAAAAAGGATGGTAGCTCCAACCGTGCCCTTGAGAACCCCCATGGCACCGCTAAGCCCCCCTGTCCCCTTACTTGCACCTCCCATGGCATTCTGCGTATTTCTTAACGTCTGATTGAATGCATCAAGCCCAGATGTATCGGGCCTGATGCTGCTCAGTCTCTTTGATAGCTCGCTGGCAGCGCTGCCAGCTTTGGTCATGGCATCGCGAGAGGTGTTGAGTGCGGAATTGAGGCTTTTAAGTCCAGCAGCATCGGGGCGTATGCCGCTAATCTGCCTACCCATAGCAGTAGCAGCACTGCCTGTTCTCGACATGGCTTGTTGCGTTTTGGCGAGTTCGGAATTGAGACGGCTAAAGACTTGTGGTGTGCTACCACCAGCACGACCAATGCTGTTGATGGCGTCAGAGATAGACTTGGTAGCACGCTGCGTGTTGCGCTCTATCGTTCGCCAGTCGGAATCATACCGACTGTGGCCCATCCTAAGTTCACCAGCAAGGATTTCCTCTGCCATAGCACCCCCTTAATCGTCATCACTGCGGCTGAATATTTTCCACCACCAATTTTTTCGCTCTTTTTTGGGGGTGTTGTAGTAACCTTGCTTAGCTGTATGGAACTGGATGAACCTCCGCTCAGCGTATTTTTCTTCGTGGGGGAGCAACACCCATTTACAATAGGGCATGTGTAAATGAATGATGGCCAACTCCATATCGCTGAAAAATGGAGTTGTGACCTCCATTGCCGAGCCGGAATGCCAAGGTCTAGAGCCGCCACTATCAGGAGGATTAATGAGAAATTCCGGCAGTCCTAAGGCGGCATCTATTTTTTTTCGATGTCTTCGCGTCTCTCTTTTTCGGCCACAGCTGAGATATTCTCAATCGCATCGAGAATGCGGTCGCGTTCAGATGGTGTGATCTGCATCACCGTACGAATGACGTTAACAGCCTGCTCCGGGAACTGTTTTGTCTTGTCAAACGGATGCCATACGACATTGCCGTCGAGGTCTTCTATTTCCATCAAGAGACCATACACCACACGCAAGTACTGAGTGTGGTTCCACGAATCGAGCATGCGCTTTTGATGTTCAAGGTAAGTGGGATGATTCTCGTCATGTACCCAAGTACCCAAGGTGGGATGCATGACCTTAACAGATTGATTCACAATTTCTTGGTGTGCTGTGTTGATTGGCTGCCACACATCGTCAGACACAGACTGAATATCGAGGAGTACTTCTTTAATCTCGCCGTCAACCGCCATCTTTACAGTCACTGTGCCAGGCTTAGCAAAACTCATATTGCGGGCGCTGAGTTTCTTCAGTCCCTTAAAATGCTGCTCCATTTGATTACCGTAGTGGAGCTGACTGATTTTTTGCCCTTGCGTCTGTGGAAGTATGCCCGCGTGAGTATCTTCTGGCCTAAGAATCGCTGAGCCATCCGGTGCAGTGGTATCATTCATAATCAATTGATTTTCACTCACAAATCACCTCATCTATTAAGTGGGTACGGATTCAACGCCTGTTGGCCATGCTGTAAGATTAAGGTTGAGTTCGCCATGAATCATGGCTTCTATAGTCCAGTAGTTCATCCTACCGTCGTTGATATTGGTAGCGGTCTTGGTGACGAGTCCGCGAGCTACGGCATAAATAGCAGTACCGCCAGTTACGTTACTGGGAATTTGTTCTGTCCAGGCATACGTATACATGCCAGAAAGCTCGACTGCATCACGAGGTGCCATCGCAGGAAGGGGAAGCCCTTCCACGTCCAGGCGGTTACCAATAGCTTCAGGTCCTACAGGTACCCACGTATGCGCGCCAACTGTCCAAGTTGCCTTGCGCCTTGGATTGCCAAATGCGTCAAATTGCTGGTTACGATTGGCAATGACGGCGAACCTGAACGTGATTGGGATCGGATT
>WUUC01064451.1_pt1 | contig 12127 bp, 17 predicted proteins | sample 6278441 | NCBI WGS metagenome assembly WUUC01 (sample SAMN13675441, study PRJNA597444) | soil metagenome | isolation source: soil | place: USA: Washington | collected 2017-10 | reverse complement strand
TTCTTCACCCTGATCTTCCATGATTACTGCACGGTCATCTAGGTCACTCTGATTGGTAGAGTCTCCACCCTGATGATGTCCCTGATAACCTCCTGGCTGATCCCTCTCAGGCCAGTTAGATTCAGCAGAAAGCTCTTCATCTTCTATAGCCTCATCTGCCTTTTCTTGGGTCTCTATATGAGATTCATCGGTGTCCTGCCCCTTCTGGTCACCTACTGCTAGACCAGCAGAAGAAGTTTCAGGAGCACTTGAGGACTCACTACTATCACTCTCTACTACTTGTTCCTCGTCACGAGTCTCAGCAACATCGTTATTATCGGTTGAAGAGTCTGCACCACGATATGTATCACCAGTGTACTTAGCATCATTGTCTAGGTTAGACTGAGTAGCAGTAAAGTTGGATGCTGCCTCTCTCTTGGTGCTCTCCTCTAGGGCTGTCTTAGCTGACATAAACAAATCAACCTTCTCAGCGACAGAAGCATTGTTGAACTTGGTCTGGATAGCACTTCTCTTAGCATTTGGATTGTCATCCCCGCTAGAAACTCCGTGCCTACTCTCAATCTCTTTGAGTTCGGCATCAGGTGCAGTAGTAATATACTTGGAAAACTCACTCTCTACGAACTGGTAAAGCTCCTGAAGAGCACGAGTTGTCTCCCTCTCATTATGAAGAGCGGTCATAAGCTCCTGCATTCTATGATGATCTGTCTCATCAGCGGGAACAAGAGATGACTGCTGTAGCTCCTGCTGAGTTACAATCTGAGCACCCTGACGTTCTAGGATCTGATCAGTAGGCTCAGTATCACTAGTAGCATCAACCTCTCCCTCGTCCAATAGGAAGTCAGGAAGCTTTACCTTAGCTGACCTACCTACGTCGATCTTAAGGGTCTTCCCCATTCTTGAAGATCCACCCTCTTCTTTAGAATCTAGGGTTAGTATTGAGCTAAAAGCGTCAGAAAGTGGCTCAACTCTAATTGTCAAAAATCCACCCATATTGTTATACTCCTTAATTCAATTATCACATGTGACTTTCATATACTAGTCGGGCTAGAGATTAACTCCCGCAGTTAATGGCATTATGTTAAAGGGATTACCCGATCTAGACATATCTGTAAACTCAGGTAGTTCCATAGCCTTCATTGCTACGACACTTATACAGTCATACAAGTCGTCGTGTTCCCCTGGTCTAGCACTTATTCTACCAAATTTATCTTTCTGTAAACTTGTAATTTCTTTTTCTAGTGGGGGATGATAATAAGAATGTATTCTATGTTCTAATATTAGTTTTTCAAACATATCATCCTTAGTTTTGTTGAGGGGAGCGGTGAAGTTAAGCAATTCTATACCCGTCATTAACCCCTTTTCCATACAAAACTCAGCCAAGTCTTCTATCATGAGTTGGCTATTCCACTGATCCATTGTGAGTATTTGGATGTGGAACCTCATTAGAATGTATTTCTGTATGTATTCTCTTACATCACTAAATTTAACGTGAGCAGGAGTAGGGCCATCCTTGGGTATAATAGTTTCATATTCCTCGCCAGGACTCACATACCTATCGTAGGGCTGAACTATCCACCTGTAAGCATGGTCGATGATTATCTCTTCTCCCCTCTCATCATTAACCTCCTTATGTCCTACAGCTATAGCAAATCCATCATTAGTTCTGGCAGGGTCGGCGTGAGCTACATACACTCTACCCATTACCCCTTGAGTTATCTTATTATAATGCATCCACCTGAAGCCTAGTATAGGATCTTCAGGATTAACTATCAACACTTCGGGTATCCACTGGTTCTCCGTACCTTCGAACTCAGCACCATACTCTCTTCTAACAGATGCAGGAGTGTTAGCCCATGCCTTAGAGAATGGTTCAGGCTTACCATCAGGTGTTCTTAATCCTCTGTAGTCCCAGTTGAATGGAATTCTCTTATCATCTGCTAGGGACTGAAGGGTAATCTTGGCGGGAGATGGAGGCATACCAGACCATGCTTCCCATACAGGCATCTTAACACCTATAGTGTTGGTACTTTCACCTTCCCAGACATCGTTATAAAGTTGCCAAAATTTACCAACCTTACCTTGTGGAGTGGAAAGAATAAATACCCTACCATCTTCCTTAAACTGGTGAACAGACGGTACTAGGGTGTCATAGAAATATTCAGCGGCATCCTCTCCGGTCTGCTGATGAATACTATATTGAGCGAACTCATCCATAATAGCAGCAATAACAGCACCTCCTCTGAAGGAGTCGGTGTTGGAGTTGTAAGCCTCAATATGAATGGTACCATAGTTAGGTCTACGAATACCCTGTTCTTTAAGCTTTTCTCTCTTGGTTCTATCTGCTTCGGTTAAAAATATAATTGTTTGAGACTTAATATCCTCAACAACTCTCGCTAGAGGAGAATCATTAATAATAGCTTTTTCACATATAGCCCTGATCTTAGCAAATGGTGCTCTCTCTGCCTGTTTACCCGTCTTAGCGGCAACAGATATTTCTATAACAGATCCCTCCTGCATGTTGTAATACTTCTGAGGGTTGTCATACATCAACACCTTATACACAGAATATAGAGCAGCAACAGCTATCATGGTGGACTTACCACCACGTCTACCTACCACCAAGAGGATATCCTGAAAGCCTCTACCCTCCTCGACAGCTTCTTTGATTTTAGAAGGGAAGTAGCCTTTGTCATACATGGTGTCAAACCATTCTTGCTCAGACATCTCATATCCAGGCAAGACTTCACTTAGAAGTTTCTCACCGGCATACAACTTGAGAATTACTCGCTGAGACAAGAGTGGTGTTATTAGACACCACTTAGTAGCAAAGGTACAAATAGGAATAATCCTAGCATCAGGGCCAACATCTTCCTTCTTAATTACCCTGTTAAATGAATCTAAGTATTTTTTACCCATGTTATACTAGGTGGTTTAGGTGAAGAATGAGTGTCTATCTGACTTAGTATGTTCGAATACTTGAGCGTCGAAACTCTGATTTTTAAGCTTACCAGCATCTACATCTTTAGGAGATAAATGTTCCGACAGGCTCCACTCTCTATCTAGCTTCTTCTTGTGCTGGCCTTTAGATAAAATATCGCACTCATCAGGCTTAGAACTAGCTCTTAGCCACACACTAAGACTTCTCTGGTAGTTGGTAATTAACTCCCATAGCTTGTCTCCCCTAATACCCATGACTTCCATTTGCCTACGGGTCATATTGGGATTCTCTTCGAAGTGTGCTATGACATCTCGAATGGCACATGCTTTCTTAAAGCCATACTCAGTGAACACCTGATTAACTTTCAAGTAATCAAATATGGGGTCTTCTTTCACAAGTTTATGCAAATCCGTCTGCTCGTAGTCCTTCATAATTATGGGATTGGTTGCCCCCACCCTACCAATACCATGAACTATCACCTCATAGGAATGAATCTTCTCTTTATCGACTACTGTATAATTATCCCTAAGAGATATTTGACTTATCTTTCTATATATGTTAGATACTGGTCTTTCCAGATGAAGGTGTCCTAATCCCCAGATATGTATCTTGTCATTCTTAGGTCTCAGTCCCACCATTCCATCTGAAGTTATCCTACCAAACTTGAATAGTCCTCTTATTAGAGCATTGGGTATAGCATGATATTTAGGATTATGTTTCTTAAAGTACTTAGCCTTTGAATAAGGAGAAGTCATATTGCTAGGGTATTTGTACTCCTTAGCAGTATATAATCCCTCTAGGATATATTCGAATAGTGGATATGACTCTTCTTTTACTTTCACTGGATGGAAACTCATTAATCTTCCTCAAGAGAGTCACCCACTCCCACGTCTGCTCTAAAGTTAATTTGTTTATCAAGGTCGGTGTAGTAAGCCTCTCCTCTATCACGACGCTTCTCAGCATCAGATATGGATTTCTCTGCCGAACTCATAAACTTATCATACTCATCAAACTGGTGAAGGGTAACTACTGGTGTAAATTCTTCTACATAATCAAACAGGACACCTCGCTCTGTGAAATCTTCTGTGGGTAACACAGCATCACAGTAACCAGGATGGGGCATACCATGTTTAGCAAAGAACTCTGTAGCAGACTCTCCAAACTTTACTCGCCACTCTAGAGTAGCCTTCAACCCTAGCTTTTCTCTTATCTTGTCATACAACTCTTCTTCCATTTTTTCATGAATTTGGTTGAATGTTTTACGAGTAGGAGCCTTCTTCATATGCTTTTGGTATGTAAGTCTGGTTATACTCTGTACATCTTTTTTCTGTTCTTCAGTCAATCGGGGAGCATTGCCTTCCCATTCCTGAGTAGGTTCATTCATCTGATTAAGACTAGGCATATATTTTCTTAGCTCTTTTTTATCTAAGATGATACCTTTATTATTTTTGGCTTTTTTCTTTTTCATTCTTCTTCCTTCTCAATCTTTTCTAATTCTTCTTGGAATATAGCAACGAACTCTTTTTTAATTTCAGGGTAAGGAGCTAGTGTTTTCTCGATAGCATTACCCACTGCCTCCATAAAAAGGTCTGTCTTATCCTCTTGCATCTCTTGTATGAAACCTTGCCAATCTCTTAGCAATTTGGCCATTGCTATAAAGTCAGCATGGGACATAGGTATTGCCCCTGTCGCTACCCCTGCCGCATAGTTACTCATAGAGAGTTTCATTGTGTCCGTAAGTTGTAAGAAGAATTTCTTATTCATGAACTCAGGACGATAGGAACGAACACGCTCTAGGGCAGCAGTCCCAGGATCAACTATGTGCTTTTTAATATGTCTACTTACAGCATCATGAGAAGTCTGATATTCATGAGTGTCTTTTAACCACCTAGCAATATCCTCGGCAGGCCAGAATGTATATATAAACTTATACATATCTTTCTCAACATCTGTCGCCTCTTCCCAAGTGTACCCATGCTCATCCATAAGTGTAGGTACTAATTTACACAGCCTGCAAACTCTATTAGGTTTAATCCTTCTATTTGCTACTAAAGGTGATTCGTCATCTCTCTTTCGACTATAAAAATGAGTATTGTAGAATACTAAAGAGCTTTCGTCGTTTTGTACAACTTCAGGCAGATTGCTTTGTTCTTCCATTCATATCTCCATATGAGGCTAACACTTCTATGCCTTCATTAACTGCTTTGGCTACGGCTCTGGTACCTATCTTGAGTTTCTCCCCTGTCTCCTTCTGTGTATATCCTTGCTTTAAATATAACTCTATGGCATCACGTTGTTGAGAATTGATAGGAGCGTTGTCCCATCGATTTTCTAATTCTATGAATAGATCCGTTATTTTTAGGTATTGTCCACTGAGAATAAGTAAGTTCTCCCAATTCTCTATACACTTTCTTAAGTGTAATGGGTCATTTAAATCAATATCTTCTATATTAAATACCTGTTTCTGATCTATGTATCTTTTCTTTCCCAATTTAATCTCCCTGCTTCAGAAATACAAAGAGCATCTGCACGATGCCCTCTTTCAGACTTTTTATATTCTAAAAGAAATGGCCATTTTTCATATGCCCATTCTTGGGCTTCTTCTTTCTTAGTGTTACCCTTACCGAAAAGAATTTTTCTCCAAATATTATTATCTATATAATGGCACTCTATACCCCAACTAGCAAGCAATATATGTATAGAATGTGCTACCCTAGTCATATCTTGAAAAGTTTTAGAGTTTGGGCCTTTAAATGCAGACTCTATATATGCTATAGATGGTTGTTTTATTTGAGATTCCCTAGGAAAATCATCTTCGAAATACTTTAAGAAGTGTTTGACCTGTTGGTGCATCCAATAAGGTTCTCGTGGCTTATTTAACAAACGAAAATAACTCTTGCACTCGCCTTCAGTAATAATTCCCATTGCTATATTAGTCGTGCCATAATCAAATCCTAGGTACGTATTCATTAACCACCTTCCTAGGGATTATATCGACTATTCTTTGACACTTAGGACAGGGAAGAAGATAATAGAAACCTTGTGGGTCGTACCATAATTCCTCTGCCTTTCCCAGTCTCATAGCATAAGTTAAAACCCAATCGGTGTGTAGACAAAAGGGACAGCTAAGACTTGTCTCTACCCACTGCTGTTGATACTTTACTTTTGGGTCACTATTCTGTCGTGGCCCAGCATTCAACTCAAAGTCATACTCATCACAATAGATAGCAGGTTGCCCCCACAAAGGAGCAAGGCTAGTCTTTGATATCTTATACTTATGGAAATTTTTTCTTAGCTCTGGCGTAAACTCAAGTTGCCCTGGCGGTTCGAAGTCTGGTGGTGGCCCATCAAATATCTCTATACGTTTATTCTCACCCCATAGTTCTACCCATGCAAGGGCAAACTTCTGAGCGTCGAGAAACATCACAGGCTTATCACTGATGAAATAGACTTGAAAATCTACATCCTCGCCAGCCTGAGCTAGGTTTATTCTTTCTTTTGTAGGCTCTAGGGAATGGGTGGGTACTCTTATCTGCACCTTAGCTTTGATGGGAGTCTCTTTGTTCGACCAAAAAGCCTCACCTACCTTTACATCCCAATCCTTCCCTGTGGCCCTACTCGCAAAATCATTCCATGTACTCATTCTTATACGCTTCAAAAGTTATGTCCCAGATTAATTGTGCTTCGAATAGATCTAGGGACGTATTAACTACATCATTTTTTAATTGTTGCCATCGTTTCCAATTTTCTTCATCCTGAGCTATTGCCTGTTCGAACTCAAGATTAAACTTCTGAGCATTAGACTGTTTAATTAGTAAAGGATAAGCGTGTTTCCTTATCTTTTTCTCGAAAGTAGCCAACTCACTAACAGCCCACTCATGATCTTTTTTAGCATCTATTAATATATCTTTAGCTTGGTTGATATTCATCAAATTCCCTCAATAGCAATAACATATCTGTACCCTCAATCTGAACATCCCAATCTGCTACTAGTTTTAAGGGTACTCCGATGCCAAAAGGAGGTATAGCACTCCTCTTAAGAATAGCACTCTTTGGCATATAACCCTTATCTTTTAATATCTCTTTAGCTTCTTCATATTCCTGGCGAGTTACAGTGTGCCTCGAAAGTTTTTCATCCACCTCAGGAATAGAAGGATCTGTAGTTACTCTCATTCCTCAGCCATCCCATTTATAAAAGCTACTGCATCGTCTTCCCTCATAATAGCTATACCTTGTCCTGATTCATTGAAGTGGACGAAGAGACAAGCTAACTGATCTACGGTTGCTTTATCAATTACTTTATTTAAAACCCTACGATCAACCTTGTAGTAGTTACCCTTCTCTACCAGTTTACAATCTATTAGTGCTGTAGGACTCTGTACATCCATATCCCCAAAGGTTGCTCCCGATGCTATACTTCTCTTTCCTCCTACAATTTTATCGGCAACTTTCTGTTCATAATCATAGGGATCTTTGTACTTGACCACTTTAAGAACCTTGTATTTCTTTAAGTATACTATCTATGTCTCCATTAAGGAAGTGTTCTTCTAATTCAGGGTAGTCTCTCTCATCTATAAAATCACTATAGAAATACATACCATTTTCTTCTAGGGGTAGATGTTCAACAAACTCAGGGATTGTTAGGCTATGTCCCTCTGCTACTCTCTCTCCATCTATATACAGAGCTTCCCAATCATCAAATCGATAAACCTTTATATCCAATTTACTCATCCTCTCTTCCTTTTATTGGCAGGTTAGCCATCGGGCGTAAAACCTTCTAACCAATTCAAAATTCCATATACGTTTAGATATATTCCTATGAGAAATACCCCCAGAATCAGTAAAGACCAGAGTTATTATGCCCTGGTCTCTATTAACGATTGTTAGATTCTTATTACTATCCTCCGGTCTAAACATATGAATACCTTGTTGGGAGGCATAACGGAGTAGTTGACCCGTTACTGAGCCGACTCCCTCTTCTACATTTATATTTGCTATCGTCATTAATTATTCCTTGTTAATTACTTCTTCTATTACATCAGGGTTTTTATCAATAAACTCATAAAGAGCATCCTTACCTTTAAACTTTTCCTCGACACCCTCTATGCTATAAGCCATACCAGCACGAGAAAGCTTATCAGTATTAAATAGATAGGCTTTTATATCCTCAACCTCATCAATGCCCATAAGGTCTCTACTGTAGAGGAATTCTGCTTCCTCACCTTCATTACCAAACTTGCTCTTACGGAGCCTCATCTTTATGATGTGACCGACCTCTGCATCTATTTGAGCCAAGTTGCTACTCTTAATACTATACTGCTCTTTTTTATCTTTATCTATCTTCAGTTTAGCTAGAGCCAGTCTATGGTGAGCGTAGTAGGCAAGAGCTTTACCACCCGTAGTAACATCGGGATCACCATACAATACACCTACATTTGTCCTTAATTGATTGATAAAGACAACAATTGTATCCTGAAGTAGTGCAGTTAATACCCTGAAGGCTTTGGAGTTAACCCTTGCTGCCTTAGCTACCTGCTCTTCATCAATATCCTTCTCTAACTCAGAGATAGGTACCATAGCAGACATAGAATCTATAACTATGACTCCGAATAGATTAGACTTGACTGCCTCTTTAATAAAGTCATAGCCCTTTTCTTGATTAGGAGGCTGTATGACAACACACTTCTCAGGATCTAGATCCAAACCTATCTGTCTTGCTCGTTTAGGCTCCCACGCTTTCTCGAAACTCACGTAACAAACTGGCTTACCCCAGTGTTCCTGACAAGACCTCATAAAGTTTAAAGCAAGATATGTCTTACCCGTTCCTTCTTTACCAAATAGTTCTACATATGTCCCTGACCTTAGACCTCCCCAGAGAAGATTATCTAGTGAATAGAAGCCTGTAGGAAGAATATCTCTTTCTTCGGTAGGGTCTAAATAGTAATCCTTCTTCTCTGCCTTCATAAAAGCTCTTAAGTCATCTAATGTTTTTACATCTGGTTTTTCTTTCTTCTTTGTCTTAGTCACGAGAATCCTTTCTAAGCTCCTCTAAATCTAATGGGGTATCTAACCCCTCATCCCAAAAAGAAGCCCCTTAGGAGGCAACCTCGAACGTCTGAGAGGAATCTGGTTATATATCTAGTGTAGTCCTTCACCGAAACTCCTAAATTCTCGTTCTCTTCTGTCTTTCCTCTCCCCTCCGTATCTATCCAAAATCTCTTCAGCCCACAGAACTAAATGCTCTGGTTTCTGACCAATAGGATGGTATTTTACCATTAATTCAAGATTTTCTATTCTATTATCGTTTCTAATACCATTTTTATGATGTACTGTCTCATCCTTGTAAAGAGTCCTACCTATAAAATTTGACATTACCATTCTGTGTTCCATTAATTTACCAGTTTTGCTAGAATTTGGATTTTCAGGAGCATATAAAATTATATAACCGTTTCTATCTATATAACCATTACCATTCGACCTCCTTGATTCTGGTTTTCCTAATGGGTCACCATAACGAGTAAGTCTCGCAGAATGTTTATTGCAATATCCTTTTGAGTGATATTTATTAGTACATCCTTCAACTAAACAACTTCCATTTCCCTTGTGATATTTTACTATTAATGGGTCTCCCCATCTTCTAAATCTAGAGTAATGCTTTTTACAATAACCTCTAGCATCTTGTTTTCTATCACAATCATCTACAGAACAAAACTTCATACGTTAATCTCCACTTAGATACACACTGTTACTGGTTACCATTTCAAGCTCTCTTCTCTGTTTCCGCTCTGATCCGTAAACCATTGCCAACTGGGAAAACTGATCAGATTTACTCTTGTACAGGTTGTGTCCCTGTTTCATAGCAGTGTGCATCCTTGCTTCTTCTCTAACAGTTTGATCACTCTCCACCTGCATCTCACCATGTTTGGCATTAGCAGGCTTATGATCACCAAAGAGTCTCATATAAGCTGTTCTTCTAGCCTCACTTAGTCTCTGAGCATAAGCAATTTCTGCTACGGCATATAGTCCTTCGGCATAGTCGGCATAAGCTTTCCACTTCGAAGCAAGGTGATATGCCTGTGAAAGTCTCTCATCACTCATATCGGCTATAACCTCTTTAGAAGAGGGAGGGTCGTCCTCAGGCATATCCATCTCAGGAGTAGCATCAAGAGGAGGCATTCCCTGTGTTAGTTTCTTTAGTTGTTTATACCAGGGAGCATCAATCACCTTCTACCTCCTTAAAGAAATCATGACTAAGCTGACTATCAATAGCTGTTTTAAGACTATCTTTGGCACTAGAAAGACTAGAGTTAGCATTTCTAATATTAGAGTAAGCCACTTGTGAAAAATCTAAACTTTCATTCTTTGTTAATTGGTTAAGTATCTCTTCTCTTAGGTCTTCGATAGCCTGTATGTAATTATATATAGTATTAGCAGTTTCATTCACGATGTGAATCCTTTCAATCCTTCTTCTTTGTGAATCTTGGAAGAGAAACAAGCTGGGTTTTGACAAAAACAATCAGTTGCTTTCATTGGCAGGAACCTCTTATCTAGCTTGCTCATCAGAGACCTACCCTTTTGTAGTAGACTCTCCGCCTTTCTCTTATCATATTGTACCACAAACTGCACCCAAGGACACGTACCTTTCTTGGTACCCTTAGACTCATAAAACAAATAAGCTTCCTGTAACCCAGTGAGATGCATGTATATCTGAGCTTGATCAGCGTGTGTATACATCGGGCCTTTGATTAGGTGGGGTTTGGTGGCAGTAGTTTTTATCTCTAGGACAGCTTGCCCGTTCTCTGTAGCTATCCTACCGTCCATATATGCTAATAGAGGAGGATCATCACAGGTCAACTCTTCCTCTATATATTCCTCGTCGGGATAAGGATTACCGTTCTTATCGAGTAACAAACCCTGTTCTCTAAACTTCCTCTGAATAACCCTATGGCGCATCGTTCCATACTCAAAGTTCTGGTCAGACTGTACATTTAGTGGCTCTCTATATCCTAGGGATTCCATGAATGCTCCTCTAGGACACTTTAATATTCTTGAGGGTGAGACTCGAAAGCTCTTGTCCTCACCCTTCTCTACATCAAAAGGGTAAGCATCACCCATTATTTTAGGTAGATCAATCATTAAGACTCCATCTCTTTATATTGCCAAGTCTTTCCCTTGTAATCATACTTGAATGCATACCAACCTTTCTCTAGTGGTTTGTTCAACCATAAAGTCCTAGGCTGTGGTGCTAGTACCATAGTCACAAACATATTATTAATCTTATTGCTACCCACAACGTAGGCTATCCCTGGCCCCTTGGAAGCAAGTAGATGCTCAGACTTGTACCTAGACATAGGGTGCCTGTCGAACCTATCCTCAGACACAGCATAATAGACACGCCCCCACTTACCATCGACCACCAACAGATACCCTCCAGGCTCTACCACATCAGCAGACCATAAGGAGCCTGGGACATCACTCTGGATGTTTAACTCATAGCTTCCACCCCTCTTAGCATGATTTTTTACATAACCATGAACAACACAGGGAATATCTTTTATCTCCCCTAGTGGTACAGGACTCCACCACTCGTGTATGTCTTTACCCTCTGTCACATCTACTGCTTTACCTGATGCAAGGTTAGCCTGTGTCTCGTCGCCATCTATCTTTGGTATAGCACCAGCAGCAGAGAGCGCATCAAAGGCATTCTTGGGTATCATAACCCAACCCTCAGGAGCATCCTTATATATATCCCTCTTATATTTATTTTTTGCATGTTCTTGAAGCAAGTAATACTTCTTGTCATCTTGTTTCCTGTTTGTAATAACAGTATTCCAACCAACAAAGCGACTCTTCTTTGCTTCTCTGGCGATCTTCTCCCCAGTTTTGAGACCTACCCCTATTACAGAAGAGAGACCTGGGATAAGAGTATCCCCATCGTAAGACCAACCAGCCTCAGATTTATTAACATCTACGTCTGCTATCTTAACTCCTGCCTTCTGAGCAGCAGAGATTATGGTGGCGATCTTCTTATCATCACGCTCTAGCATCAAGTTAGCTAGGAACCACTCGAATGGATGGTGAACCTGAAAGTACATATTGGCCCAAGCTTGTAGGAAGTAGACGACACAGTGTGCTCTGTTGAATGAATACTCACCGTGCTTCTTAATCTCTGCCCATAGGTGCTCTGCC
>WUUC01164095.1_pt1 | contig 12128 bp, 11 predicted proteins | sample 6278441 | NCBI WGS metagenome assembly WUUC01 (sample SAMN13675441, study PRJNA597444) | soil metagenome | isolation source: soil | place: USA: Washington | collected 2017-10 | reverse complement strand
CGGAACCTTGCTCACGAGTGGCATTGCCATCGCTGTCGCCGTGCCTTTCGGCTTGTTGGCCGCGGTCTACCTGAGTGAACTCGCACCGCGCAACGTGCGCCGCGTGCTCAAGCCCACGCTCGAACTGCTCGCGGGCGTCCCGACCATCGTCTACGGCTATTTCGCGCTCGTTTTCGTGACGCCGCTGCTCCAAAGTTTCATCCCGCGCTTGTCCGGGTTCAACGCGCTGAGCGCCGGAATCGTCATGGGCATCATGATCATTCCGCTGATCTCGTCGCTCAGCGAAGACGCCCTGAGTGCGGTTTCTATCAGCCTACGCGAGGCGTCTTACGGTCTCGGCGCGACCAAGCTCAGCACGATCTTTCGGATCGTGTTGCCCGCTGCGACCTCAGGCGTCGCTGCCTCGGTGATCCTCGCCGCATCGCGCGCCATCGGTGAGACGATGATCGTTGCCATCGCGGCCGGTCAACAGCCACGGTTCACGGCTGATCCGCGCGTTCCTGTCGAAACGATGACGACGTACATCGTCCAGATCAGCATGGGCGACGTTCCCACTGGCACGCTCGAATACCGCACCATCTTTGCCGTGGGGTCGGCGCTGTTTCTGATGACGTTCGCGATGAATGCATTCAGCCAGCGTCTGTCGCGCCGCTTTCGGGAGCGCTGATCATGTCGATGACCAAGGTTCGACTGCATCGTCGCTGGTCGCGTGCTGCGCGCGTGCAGCATCGGCTTTTTCTAGCGTTGTGCCTGACTGCAGTCTTTCTGCCGGTCGGCCTGCTGGTTGCGCTCTTGGTCAAGCTCGGCCGCGATGGCTGGTCGAGGCTCGACTGGACATTCATCACCTCGTTCCCCTCACGCAAGGCGGCGTTAGCGGGGATTTTGCCCGGCGCAGTCGGAACGCTGTACCTCGTCGCGCTTACCGCACTGATCGCGCTGCCGATCGGCGTCGGCGCAGCGGTCTATCTCGAGGAATACGGTAAGAAGAGCCGACTTGCGACCCTCGTCGAAGTTAACATCGCGAACCTCGCCGGCGTACCCTCGATTATCTACGGACTGCTCGGGCTCGGTCTGTTCGTGCGGACGATAGGCATGGGCAGGAGCCTCCTCGCGGGCGCGTGTACGCTGTCGTTGCTCGTTCTGCCCGTCGTCATCATGGCCTCGCGTGAAGCGCTACGCACGGTTTCCCATGCGACGCGCGAAGCGTGCTTCGCCCTTGGGGCAACGCGTTGGCAGGCGATCCGTCAGGTGGTGCTACCGCAGTCTTTGCCCGGTATTCTGACCGGTGCGATCCTGGCGCTGTCGCGTGCGATGGGCGAAACAGCCCCGCTGGTCGTGATCGGCGCCCTTACCTACGTGACCTTTCTGCCTGACGGCGTAGACGCACCGTTCAGTGCGCTGCCGATCCAGATCTACAACTGGGTTTCGCGCCCTCAGCCGGAGTTCTTGATCAACGCTGCTGCAGGCATCGTCGTGCTGCTGACGATGATGCTGTTGATGAACGCGGCGGCCATCATTTTGCGCGATCGCATGAGCGCGCGACGAGGATCTGCGAGCTAGCATGTCGACTTCGCCATCGCCCACCAGCCTGGGTGCGCCTCCCAAAATCCACGTCCAGAAGCTCGATGCTTGGTTCGGCGAGCGCCACATCTTGAAGGAGATCTCGCTCGACATCCCTCCCAAGGGAGTGACCGCAATCATCGGCCCTTCGGGCTGCGGAAAATCTACCTTCGTCCGCTGTCTCAATCGCATGCACGAGCTCGTCGAGGGAGCCCGCGCCCGCGGCACGGTTCAGCTCGACGGAGAAGACGTGTACGACGCGGACGTGGATCCAGTCCTGTTGCGCCGGCGCGTCGGAATGGTCTTTCAAAAGCCCAATCCTTTCCCGACGATGTCCATCCGCGACAACGTCTTGGCAGGCAAGTACCTGACGCAGACTCATCGACGCGCAGAAGCAGACCGCATCGTCGAGTCTGCCTTGCGGCAAGCAGCGCTGTGGGAAGAAGTCAAAGATCGGCTGAATGGCGCGGGCTCGGGCCTTTCCGGCGGACAGCAACAACGCTTGTGCATCGCACGCGCCCTCGCCGTCGAACCCGACGTATTACTCATGGACGAGCCGTGTTCAGCCCTCGATCCCGTCGCCACCGCGCGCGTGGAAGATCTGCTGCACCAGCTCAAAGAGCGCTACACAATCGTGATCGTGACCCACAACATGCAGCAGGCGGCGCGCGTCTCGGATCAAACCGCCTTCTTTCTCCAAGGCGAACTCGTCGAGGTAACCGCCACCAATACGATCTTCACGAAGCCAAAAGACGCGCGGACAGAAGACTACGTTACCGGTAAGTTTGGTTGAGTTAGCATGAACCGCGGCCACACCGACCGGGAGTACGATAACCAGCTTCGCCAGCTGAGAGACAAGCTCTTGCTGATGGCGGGGCACGTCGAATCGATGATCGCAAGCTCAGTCAAAGCGCTGATCGATCGCGACATCCCGCTCGCCGAGCGCACGATCAGCAACGATCAGAAGGTCAACCAGGCCGAGATCGAGATCGATGAGCTGTGCTTGGTGATCCTGGCCAAACGACAGCCGATGGCGTCAGACTTACGCTTCATCACGCTGGCGCTCAAAATGGTGACCGACCTCGAGCGCATCGGAGATTTGGGCGTCAACATCTCGGAACGCGCCATCGATCTTGCGCGTGAGCCCGCGCTCCGCAACTACGACGACATTCAGCGAACCGCCGAGCACGTGCAAAACATGGTGCGAGATGCGATCGATGCATTCGTTCATGCGGATGTCGTAAAGGCTGAAGGCGTCATCAAACGCGACGCTCGAGTAGACGAGCTCTACCATCAGATCTTTCGCAACTTCCTCGCTGACATGCTGAGAGACTCGTCTGCGGTGGAGCGCGGCATCCATTTGCAATCTGTCGTCAAATGGCTCGAGCGCATCGCCGACCACAGTACGAACCTTGCCGAGCACGTGATCTTCATGGTCAAAGGCAAAGACGTGCGCCACATCAGCCATCTGTCTGCCCCGCCTCCGCCGCTGAGCAAGTAGTGCACCCGGCGAGCGCTCGCCCGGCAGCGTTCTTATGAGGCCGCCTATTTCGCGAGCATCGTGCGCATGAGCGTGGTGAAAGCTTGCGCGGCTGCGCTCTCGCGCTTGCCTTTGAGTCTCACCATGTGCAGTGCGCGCCGAATCTCTAGGCCTTGCACAGGCAAGACGTACAAGCGCCCCGAGCTAAGCTCCAACTCGATCGCGAGACGCGACACGATGGCGACACCCAGACCTGCCGCGACGGCCTTTTTCATCGCTTCCGTGCTGCCGAGCACCATCGTTGGCTCCACGCTGACGCCTCGTTCGGCCAAGGCGGCGTCGATCACCTCGCGCGTGCCCGAGCCGGGTTCGCGACAGATGAACGCACCGCGCACCAAGTCGGCAGCCGCTGTATGAGCGCGTCTGCGAAAGGGATGATCGGGAGAGATGATCGCAACCATCTCATCCTCGTAGATGATCTCCACCTCCAGTTGCTCTGCAGACACCAAGCCTTCGCTGAGCCCGAAGTCGAGTCGATCCTCGAGCACCATCTCGTGAATGGCGGCAGTGTTGCCGATTTCGAGCGACAGGCGGATGGCTGGATGAGCCTTGTTGTAGGCGCCGAACACCGCAGCAATCAGATAGTTGCCAATGGTGGTGCTCGCTCCGACCGCGAGCTGGCCGCGCGTGAGGCCACGTAGTTCCGAGAGTTCGAGCTCTGCGGCGTTCTCCGCCGCAAACATGCGCTGGGCGTGTCGCAGCAACACCTCGCCGGCTCCCGTCAGCCGAACGCCACGCGGCAATCGATCGAAGAGCGTCACGCCGACTGCATCCTCGAGTTCAGCCAGTTGCTTCGAGACCGCCGGTTGGCTCGTGCGCAGCCGACGCGCGGCAGCCGTGATGCTGCCCTCGCCCGCTACCATTGCGAACGTTCTAACGTGATGCAAGTTCATGAAATTATGAGGTTTTCTAAGCCAAATCAAACGTATTCTGACCGGCTTTATGCATAACACTTGGTTATGGATAACATAATATCTCTATCTTGGTCTTATTGCTCGGCGCGGCGCAAAGTGGATTCCATGAGCGACGTTGAAGAAGTGGTCGTGGTCACCGCGCGCTTTCTGGCGGACGGGGCGCCGGCGTATCTCACCCAAGCGGGAACGTGGACGCGTTCGCTTCAAGAAGCCAACGTGTTGCCCCTTGCAACGGGCACCGAGTACGCAAGCGCTCGCGCCCAGACCGACCAAGCCACTGTCGCCGATCCCTACGTGTTCAAGGTCGAGGTACGCAATGCCGTGATCGATGCGCTGTCTACACGGGAACGCATCCGCGCCAACGGCCCTTCCATTCGCATGCGTCGACCAGACTGAAGGAGAGCGCGATGTATCAGTACGACGAGCACGACAAGAAGATCGTCTTTGAACGGGCCGAGCAGTTTCGGCAGCAAATCGAGCGTCGCATCTCCGGAGACATCACGGAAACGCAGTTCAAGCCGCTGCGTCTGCAAAACGGCCTGTACATGCAGCTCGTCGCGTACATGCTGCGCGTGGCCATTCCGTACGGCCTTTTGTCATCCAAGCAACTGCGCATGCTGGCCCACATCGCCCGCACGTACGATCGCGGTTACGGGCACTTCTCGACGCGTCAGAACATCCAATACAACTGGATCAAGCTCGAGCAGATGCCGGCGCTCCTCCGTGATTTGGCGAGCGTGGAGATGCACGCGATTCAAACGAGCGGCAATTGCATCCGCAACATCACCTCGGATGCTTACGCGGGCCTGGCTCCGGACGAGCTGGAAGACCCGCGGCCCATCGCCGAGATCATGCGCCAGTGGTCGACGTTTCATCCCGAGTTCGCGTACTTGCCGCGCAAGTTCAAGATCGCGATCACCGGCACACCCGATCATGATCGCGCAGCGGTGCGAATTCACGACATCGGCGTGCGGCTGGTCAGAAGCGACGATGGCGAGGTCGGTTGTCAGATTCTGGTAGGCGGAGGTCTGGGACGCACGCCGTTCATCGCGCGCACGATTCGCGAATGGCTGCCGAAGGCCGACCTACTCAGCTATCTCGAAGCGATCTTGCGCGTGTACAACCAGCACGGCGACCGCAAAGACAAGTTCAGAGCACGGATCAAGGTGCTGGTGAACACGTTGGGAGTCGAGGAGTTCACGCGCCAGGTCGAAGCAGAGTGGGAGCAGATCAAAGACAGCGGGCTCAAGCTATCGCAGAGCGAAATCGATCGCGTATCGAAGTATTTCAGCCCGCCCGCTTTCAAGACCCTGCCGGCCTCGGAGGCGCAGCTGGCGCGCTTTCGCTTGAGTAAGGATCGCAGCTTCGGAATGTGGGCCACGCACAACGTCGCTCCACACAAAGCGTCCGGCTACACCGCGGTCACGCTGTCGTTGAAGACGGCCATCGATGCACCGGGCGACGCCTCAGACACGCAGATGGACGCCATCGCAGACCTCTCGGATGAATACAGTTTCGGTGAGATCGTGGTCACGCACGCGCAGAACTTGGTGCTGCCGCACGTGGAGACCGCGCGCCTGCCGGAGCTTTACGAGAGGCTGTGCAAGCTCGATCTGGCGCGACCCAACGTCGGTCTGATCACCGACATCATCTGTTGCCCCGGTCTCGACTACTGCGACCTCGCCAACGCGCGATCGATCCCCATTTCGCTCGAACTGAGTCAGCGCTTCGACGACCTCGACTATCAACACGACATCGGTGAACTGAACATCAAGATGAGCGGCTGTATCAACGCTTGCGGTCACCATCACGTAGGCCACATCGGCCTGCTCGGCATCAACAAGCGCGGCGAAGAGGCGTACCAGGTAATGCTTGGAGGTTCGCCGAGCGATGACGCTTCGATCGGCAAGATCATCGGCCCGGCCATCGCGCCGGAAAAGGTGGTGGACGCGGTGGAGCGAATCGTGAAGAAGTATCTCGCGGTGCGAACCTCGGAAGACGAGCGCTTTCTCGACTGCTATCGACGTCTCGGCGTCGACCCCTTCAAGGAGGCCGCATATGCCGCTGCTTAAGCATCGTCAGATCGCGATCGGCGATCCCTGGCGCTCCGTTGCGGATGCTGAGGCCGTCGCAGAGCACGCGGACGCGGTCGTCACGCTCGCGCGCTTGCTAGCCGAGTACTCGGTGCTGTTCGCACGTCAAGGTCGACTGGGCGTCGTGCTCGAGCCAACGGACGATGTGAATGCGTTGGCGCCATTCGCGGCTAAACTCGCGCTCGTGAACGTGAATTTTCCCAAGTTTGGGGATGGTCGCGGCTACACGAAGGCGCGCCTGCTGCGCGAGCGCTTGCAATATCGCGGCGAACTTCGCGCGGTCGGTGAGGTTCTCGGCGATCAGCTGCTCTATCTCTCGCGCTGCGGCTTCGATGCGTTTGAGCTGCTCGAAGGGAAAAGCGTAGAACTCGCGCTGAAGTGCCTCGACGATTTCAGCGTCTCCTACCAACCTGCGACCGATCAACCTCTGCCGCTGTACCGACGGGCGGTACGCGGCCAGGCCCACGGATAGTTCATGCCGATTCTGCTCGTTCGTCACTCGGACGCCGTCGCTGGAGACAGCTCTCTCGACGACGCGGCCCGTTGGTTGAGCGAGCGTGGTCGGGAGAAAGCACGCCGCGTGGCGCGCGCGCTGCGTAAAACAGGGGTCAAAATCGACCGCTTCTTGACCAGCCCGCGCGTGCGGGCCGTGCAAACGGCCGAGCTCTTTGCCCAAGTCATCTCATTTTCGGGCACGGTCGAAATCCTGCCGGCCCTGTGCTTCGAGCAGCCTGGCGAGCTTGCTGCCGCGGCGCTGCTCAAGTTCTCCGACAACGTTGCCGCCTTTGGTCACATGCCAAGCATCGAAACCATCGCGACCTCGTTGTGTGGCGGATCACGCGTAGCAAGTTTTGCGACCAGCGAGGCCCGTTGGATTGAGGAAGGGCGCGTGGTTTGGTCGATCGATCCGGGCAAACTGCTAGGGTCGTAGCCATGAGTTTGACTGGAAAACAGCGGCGCTTCTTGCGCGCCGAAGCGCACGCGCTCGAGCCTGTCGTGGTCGTTGGAAAAGAAGGTTTGAGCGATACCGTGCTGTCGGCAACACGCCAAGCCCTGTTGACCCACGAGCTCATCAAAGTGCGCGTGCTGGACAACGCGCCCGTCGAACGGCAGGAAGTTGCCGACACGCTGCCCGAGCTCGTGAGCGGCCACCTGGCAGGCCTGATCGGCCGCATCGTCATCCTCTACAAACGCCATCCGCAAAAGCCGCAGATCAGGCTGCCCGCGTGAGCCACTGAGGCTCGTGCGGCTGTGGGGCAGCGCACTGGTCGCGGCGGTTTTCAGCGCCGAACTGCTTGCGATCACATAGCTTTGGTCGTAAGCCGCAGCCCTGTGCGTCTACGCACTCTGCGCTCTGTCATGCGTCGCTGCCCGATCAAGCGCGCTCGGAACGAAACTCATGTCTTCTTATCAGACTGACGATTTACGGATAGAGAAGCTCCGGCCGTTGATCCCCCCGGCTATCTTGATCGAGGAGCTACCGGTGACCGACGAGGTCGCTCGGGTGGTCGCCGAATCGCGACTGGCGGTGCGCGACGTCATGGATGGGCGCGACGACCGGCTGATGGTGCTCGTGGGGCCCTGTTCGATTCACGATGTGAACGCCGCCCGCGAATATGCGGAGCAGCTGGCAACGCTGAATCGCAGGCTGACGGACGATCTGCTCCTCGTGATGCGTGTCTACTTCGAGAAGCCGCGCACGACCGTCGGTTGGAAGGGTCTGATCAACGATCCGGACCTCGACGGAAGCTTCGCAATCAACAAGGGCTTGCGACTCGCGCGCGGTCTTTTGCTCGATGTAGCGCGGCTCGGTATCGGCTCGGGCACGGAGTTTCTCGATACGATCACGCCGCAGTTTCTCGCGGACTTAGTGACTTGGGGCGCGATCGGCGCACGCACGACGGAGAGCCAAGTCCATCGCGAGCTGGCTTCCGGGCTGTCGATGCCAGTGGGCTTCAAGAATGGCACGGATGGCAACGTGCAAATCGCGGTCGACGCCATCCGCGCGGCCAGCCATCCGCACCACTTTCTCTCGGTGACGAAGCAGGGCATTCACGCCATCGTCGCGACCAAGGGCAACGATCGTTGTCACGTCATTTTGCGCGGTAGCAATCACGGCCCCAACTACTCCGCCGAGCACATCGAGCGCACCGCGCGTGCTTTGGAAGAAGCCAAACAACCGGCGCGGATGATGATCGACGTCAGTCACGGCAACAGCTCCAAGGACCATCGCAATCAAGTCAAGGTAGCCAAAGCGGTCGGAGATGAGTTACGCACGGGAGAGGCGCGGGTCTTCGGCGTTATGATCGAGAGTCATCTCGTGGAGGGCCGTCAAGAGCACAAGCACGGTAAGCCGATGAACCATGGTCAAAGCATCACGGATGCTTGCATCGGTTGGGCGGACACGCTGCCTGTTCTCGAGGACCTGGCGATGGCGGTGCGCGCACGGCGGAAACACGCACGAAAGGCTTGAGCATGTCCACACAGGAGCTTGCGACCCTGTTGGTGAGCTGCCCCGACAAGAAGGGGCTGGTCGCAGCCCTGGCGCAGCTGTTGTACGGGCACGGCTGCAACATCATCGATGCGGGGCAGCACAGCGATCCCGATGCCGCTCAGTTCTTCCAGCGCATTCGCTTCGATATGAAAGACCTGCACGCCGACCGGCTTACGCTGGAGCGTGGCATTGAAGACGTGGCGCAGCGCTTCTCGATGACCTGGCAGCTGTCCTATGAAAACCGGCGCAAGCGCGTCGCCATCTTCGTGTCGAAGTATGACCACTGCCTGTACGACTTACTGCTTCGACACCGCGCCAACGAGCTCGTGTGCGACATGGCGATGGTCGTGTCGAACCACGAGGACCTGCGCATCGTCGCGGAGCAATTCGCGGTGCCGTTTCACGTCTTCAACATGACCAAGGACAACAAGCGAGAGCAAGAAGAGAAGCAATGGGAGCTACTCGATCAGTACGGCATCGATCTGATCGTGATGGCTCGTTACATGCAGATCCTGAGTGCCGCGTTCACGACGCGCTATCCCAACCGGATCATCAACATTCATCACTCGTTCTTGCCCGCGTTCACGGGCGGCAAACCTTACCATCGCGCCTACGAGCGCGGCGTAAAGTTGATCGGCGCGACGGCGCACTATGCGACGAGCGAGCTGGATGAAGGGCCGATCATCGAGCAGGACGTCATCCGTACGTCGCATCGCGACTCGGTCCACGATCTGGTGCGCAAGGGCCGCGACCTCGAGAAGGTGGCACTTGCGCGCGCGGTGAAATGGCACGTCGAGGATCGCATCCTCGTGCACGCGAACAAGACCGTCGTCTTCGACTAGAGTCGGCCGCGTGCTCAAAACGCAGCGTCGCCGGGCACGATCAGCGGCCAAGCTTGGCCTTCGAGCGACATGCGCACTTCCTTCAAGGCGCGCCGCAGTTCGCTGACGCTCAGCCGCTGACGCGGGTCGCGGCGCAAGCAGTTCGACAGCCAAGTCGCAAACGTGCGCTGCGTAGCATCGCTACCCATCGCTGCGACTTGCGGCGGATTGCCATCGTGATGAATGTGCGCCGCGATCATGGCCGCTTCATTGGTGGCGTCGAACAACACGTGACCCGTCATGATCTCGTAGGCCAAACAGCCTGTTGCGTAGACGTCGGCTGGCATGGGCAACACGGGCGCACCTTCGGGGGCGAGTCCCCAAATCTCCGGGGCGCCGTAGTTCGCGGTGCAGCACCCAGGACGCATGTGCCGCCCTGACAAACCGAAGTCGACCAAGACCGGCTGAACTTCGCTCTCGTTCTCACGCAAGATTACATTCGAGGGCTTCACGTCGAGATGACCGACGCCGACAGAGTGCATCGCGTCGAGGCCGGCGAGAATGCCGTCAATCAGCGCAAGGCCGCGCGGCACGTCCATTTCGCCTTTGGCGAGAACACGCTCGAGCGTAAAGCCCGAAATCAGCTCCATCACCAGGATCGGTTTGGGCTTCGCACCTGCGTCGAAGGTCACGAAGCTCGCGAGATTTTCGTGCGAAGGAACGGCGAGCAGCGCGCCGGCTTCTTGCCGGAACATGCGCATGAATTCCTCTTCGGACAACGAGCGCGCCGCGCTGCCATCGTACTCGGGCACCTTGAGCGCCAGCTCGACGGCCTGCGGGTCATGACGATCTTCGCTGCGTTTGACGACGAACACGGAGCCACCCGCGCCCGAGCCGAGCGCCCGCAGTACGTAAAAGCCACCAAGCGCGCGCGCAGGCGGCAGCCAGGCTGGTAACGGCCTGTCTTCGAGCGCTTCGGAGGCGGTGATCAATGGCGTACTCGAAGAACGCGTCTCGAGCGGCAACTCGAGCAGGGCGCGGATGATGCGCTCGGAGAGCGTGGCGAAGATGGGCGGCAACTCGGCGCGCAAACTGTCCGTCAGCACTTCGATCGTGAGCTCGAGGCCGGCCCGTTCATCGTCGATCGCAGCACGTTCCACCGCGAGTCCGAGCGCCCACACGCCGTGCCCCGAGGTCGGGGAAGCGTCGGCAGCGCGTGCGCCCAGACGGCGTCGGGCGCCGGTACTGAGTTGCACCAGCTCGTCCACCGAACGCTCCAGCAAGCCCAGCGCGCGCCGCTCCTCGGCGAGCTCACGCAACGAACGTGCACTTGCGATGTTGCGCAACGCTCGACCCAGGCGCAGCAGCGACGAACGCAACGCTTCGGTGCGCGGCGAACTTTCGGCAGGCAAAGCACGCGACAAGTCGAAGAGCGACTCGATCGTCGTGCGCCGTCCGATTACGTCTGCGGAGGCCTTGTTGAGGGTGCGTGCGAGCGCCGCCAGCGCTTTGGTGCATTGCTTGACCTCGGGCAACATCGAGCCTTCGGAGAGAGCTGCGAAGCCATCCGGCGTGGGTACGAAGGTCGCCGCCGCGAGCACGATGTCGCTGAGCTCGAAGGTTTCGTCGCGCACCAGACTGTCGCAGCCGCGCGCTGCGGTCGCGTGAACGATGCGATCCATGGCACTCGGCGCATCTTGCTGCGCGCGCTCGAACAACATGTGTACGGAGACGCGGCGCTCGTCGCGCAGTTCCGGGCGCTCGTCCTGGCGTGAATCGATATCCGAGAGGTGCAGCAACGTGCGCAGCCTGCGCATGCGTAGCGTGAGGTGCGGAACTTCCTCGGCACCTTGGTGCGGTTCGCGCTCGTGCTTCATCAACTCATGCAGCAGACGCCGCATCACATCGTGCAGAGGTGCGACCGCCTTGCTCACGTCGCCGGTTTGCGCGCCGAGGCACAACAGATCCGAGAGCGTCGAAGACTCGAGCAACGCCACATCGAGTTCTTGCAACGTTCGAAACATGAGCACGCGCGCTGCGGGCCCATCGGCCGCGTTCATGCCTTCGAGAGCCGTCACGCGCTCTTCAGCGACGCCCAAAGCGCCTCGCGCCAAGTCGTAGGCGGTGCGCGCCTCCTGCTCCGAGAAGGCTATCAAGGCACGAAACACCAGATCGGGCAGCGTCGGCGCCCGTTCGTCGCCCGCTTCGCCGAGCTCTTCGCACAAGAGATCGATCAAAGCCGTGTGACCGTCGTCGTCGGAAATTCGGCCGTGGCGCTGACGTAGTTGGATTCGCGCCACTTCCGCGGCACGCGCGCCAAAGCCGCCTTGCGCCCACTCCCGTCGCAAATCCAGCAGCGCCTCCGCAGCGAGCGCTCCACCTCGTTCGACAGCCGCAAGGAGCAGCGATTCCGCAGCTTCGGGCTCAGCCTCGGCGGCGCGCGGCAATCCGTAAATCATCGCCGCCGCGATCCCGGGATCACGGGCCAAGATGGGTCCCGAGAGCACCTCGCGTGCGCGCGCCAGTGCTTCCTCCGGCTGAACCGCCACGCGCGCGGCCAGCGAAGCTGCGCCGCGTCGACCTCGGGACAACGAAGGCGGCGTGCCCAAATCGCGTTCGACCTCTTCCGCAAAGCGCGGCACCACGGCAGCGAGCAAGCCGCGGCCGGTTGCGATGTGCCGCCATACCAGCGGCTCGCGATCGCTC
>WUUC01143390.1_pt1 | contig 12131 bp, 11 predicted proteins | sample 6278441 | NCBI WGS metagenome assembly WUUC01 (sample SAMN13675441, study PRJNA597444) | soil metagenome | isolation source: soil | place: USA: Washington | collected 2017-10 | reverse complement strand
GCCGACAGGTGACACGTTCGTTACGGAATGGAGTGCTGCTCGTAACGTTTCGGCGCGCGTGAGTTCGCAAACCGCGCGCTGGTCGACATCGAGCGCGCAAGTATGCGATTTGTGGCGAAAGTCAGATCGCTAGCCGCGTCGTTGATGAGAACTTACGATGAGAGCCAACGCGCCCAGGCCACCCGTAGTGATCCCGGCGCCCATCACGAGCAGGCCTGGCGCGGCGCCTCCCGCGATGATGATCGCGCCAGTCAGCAAACCGAAAAGGCCAAATCCCAACAGCCATCCGCCCACGTGAGCGAGCCGAGTCTCCTCGCCAATCGTGGCGGGCGGCGGCTGGGAATACGTGCGCGGCAGTGGCGAAACACTGAACACAGGCTCGAGCTCCGACGCGAAGGGATCTGGCGGCGGCGGTGGCTCGGACAGCGGTAGAGGTGGCAGTTCGCGGTGCTCGCTCCGCGTCCGCATTCCTTCGATGGCTCGCGCTTGCGCACTCGCAACGGCATAGCGAATGCGATCTGCTACGAGGTCTGGCGCTTCGTCTTCCACGTCTACGATCAGGCGATCCACGTCCTCCTCGAATAGGTCCAGTTCCAACAAATGCGGCGGTTCGACCGAAGCTGAGTTACGCCCTCGCGCGTGCGCTGCATTCGTACTCGCGCTCGCGCAGTGCACGTCGCGAATATGGAGCAGCGGTACACGACGAGGCTTGCCGCGGTGTTCGAGCCACTCGAGCCAGCTCGTGCGGATGTCGACGTACTCGTCTTCGATGAGCAACTTGGCCATGACCGTCTCCCCTGCGGCTTCATTTCAAAGTAGAGAGCGGTAAGGGAGCCCGCAAGCGCCACTTTCCTTAACTTGTAAGTCGTCCGCTGCGCGTACGAGGGGAGGCTGTGTCCGCGTACGGGGACGAGCCGAGGTGTGGAAACGAATGCGATCAATGGCTTGCCAGGGGGTCGGCCACTTTCTGGTCGTGTCGTCGGGAGCACACGTTCCGCTCCGCACACACAGAACGGACGCTCATTTGCTCAAACGGATGTGGCCTTGCTTGCCTGCCTGCGCTCGAATGGCCCCTCGCCAGCGCGGCGGCGCGCGCACGGCACGTGACCCGCGGCACGTGACCTGCGCTTCTACTCGCAATCTGGCTCGATGCGCGACTCCGAACGGTGCATGGGGCAACCGTGGGGAACCTGTGGCGGCATTGTGAGCAAATGAGGGCGCTCACTTCATGGGTCGGGATAATATGCCGCCCGCATGGCTGACCCCCAACGTCCCTTCGAGCCTTATATCGCCCCGGAAACCCAAATGCGCGAGCTCAGCTTGCGCGCGGTGCTGCTCGGCACACTGCTGGGTATGATCTTCGGCGCCTCGTCACTGTACCTCGTACTCAAAGTCGGGTTGACGGTGAGCGCTTCGATCCCCGTTGCGGTCATTTCGATCACGCTGTTTCGCCTTGCGCACAAGCTCGGCTTCAAGGACGCAACCATCCTCGAGAACAACATCGTTCAAACCGCGGGCAGCGCGGGTGAATCGATCGCGTTCGGCGTCGGCGTGACCATGCCTGCGATCATGATCCTGGGCTTCGACCTGGAGATCGCGCGCGTGATGCTCGTTTCGGTGTTGGGTGGTCTACTGGGCATTCTGATGATGATCCCGCTGCGCAGGGCGCTCATCGTCGCGCAGCACGGCATCCTCAAGTACCCCGAGGGAACGGCCTGCGCCGAGGTACTCAAGGCCGGCGCCTCAGAAGAATCGAAAGAGCTCGCCTCTGCCAGCGCGAAGGCTGAATACGAAGCCGCCAAGCGTGCGGGGCTTGGCGAGGGCGGCAACGCACGCACCATCTTCACGGGCTTCGGCATCGGTCTCTCGTACAAGACCGCGATGAGCGCGCTCAAGCTCTGGAAGGACACGCCGACCAAAGTATTCGGACCCCCGCTCGAAGCCGGCTCGGTCGCTGCCGAGATCTCTCCCGAGTTGCTCGGCGTTGGCTATATCATCGGTCCGCGCATTGCTTCGATCATGTGCGCCGGGGGCGTGCTCGCCTACCTCGTGCTGATTCCGATGATCAAGTTCTTTGGAACTCCCATCGATGGCATTCTGCCCCCTGGTTCCATTCCGATTCGCGACATGAGTCCCGGCCAAATTCGTGGCGCCTACGTGCTCTACATCGGAGCGGGCGCGGTGACGGCGGGCGGACTCGTCAGCTTGGTTCGTTCACTGCCGACCATTTGGCAGGGCCTCAAGTCCGGCCTTGCAGACGTACGCGGCGGCCAAGCTGCTGCCGCGACTTCGAGCAGGACCGAGCGCGATCTCTCGATCAAGCTCGTCGGCATCGGTGCGGTCATCTTGCTGCTCACGATCTCGTTCGCGCCGCAGCTACACATGAACTTCATGGGCGCGCTCTTGATCGCTGCCTTCGGTTTCCTGTTCGTCACGGTTTCATCTCGTTTGACCGGTGAAATCGGTTCTTCTTCGAACCCGATCAGCGGCATGACCGTTGCGACGCTACTACTGACTTGCCTGATCTTCCTTATGCTCAATTGGACGGGGCGGGACTACTACGTCACCGCACTTTCAGTGGGAGCTATCGTCTGCATCGCGGCATCGAACGGCGGAACGACCTCGCAGGATCTCAAAACAGGCTTTCTGATCGGCGCGACGCCACGCCTGCAGCAGATTTCGATCCTGATCGGCGCGCTCGCATCCGCGCTCATGCTGGGACCTATCCTGCTCAAGCTCAATGACGCAGCAACCGTCTACGTGCCCGTAAGCCAAGTCAGCGCGACCGAGATCGTCGCTCCAGACGCCGAGCTGGGCGGTGAGGAACAACTGACGGGACCCCAAGCGGACAGCGACGAAAACACCTACGCGACTTGGTACAAGAGCACCCCCGAGGGTGGACCTGCTGGCAAATATCTCGTCGAGAAGGATACGCACCGTGCCGTGTGGCTCGTGGACCCGGGCATCAACGGTGCATACGACACGCGTCCCGACGGTTCGTCCGTGAAGAAGTTCGACGCGCCCAAGGCTACCCTGATGAGTTACATCATCAAAGGCATCCTCGATCGGGAGCTGCCTTGGGGCTTGGTTCTGTTCGGCGTGATGATTGCGCTCGTCCTCGAGTTGAGCGGGATACCATCGTTGGCGTTTGCAGTGGGTGTGTACCTGCCGCTGTCTTCCTCGAGCCCGATCTTGATCGGAGGCACGATTCGCTACCTCGTCGATCGTGCACGCAACAAGGAGCTCGCGAGCAAGGGCGCGCAACTCACGGAAGAACAACTCGCCGCCGAAGGCGACAAGAGCCCCGGCGTCTTGATGGCATCGGGCTACATCGCGGGCGGTGCCATCGCCGGCATCATCATCGCGTTCGTGGCCGGGCTGCTCGATAAGGTCGACAGCGCCCTCACGGACTGGTCGACCAAGAACAATCCGTTCTTCGAAGGCGATTCAGCCGACGTTTTGGCACTCCTGCCGTTCGTCGCGATCACGGCTTTGCTCTACCTCGTGGGCCGTGAGCGGCTGCTGTCCTCGCGCACCAAGAGCCCCTGAGCCCAAAGCGCGTCATTCGTCCTTGCCGCCGCTTTGTCCGCTGAAGTGGTCGTCTTTGTGCTTGAACAGCACGTTGAAGGTCGTGAGCGAGCCGTAGCACTGCGTGATGTACTGCTGAAGCTGCAGACGGTCTTCATCGACGAGCTTCTCGTGCCCGTTGATCTTTTGTTCGAGCACGCGCAGCTTTTCGCGGATCAAAACCACCTTGCGAAACAAGCTGTCGATCGGGATGCGCTTTTCCTGCGTCCCTTCGCGGCCGGGCACGAGCACGACTTCTCCGCCTTGCCAGCGCTCGCCAAGCTCGGCGTCACCCACGCCCAGTTCGTCGAGCAGCACGTCGCGAAGCACTTGTCGAAACTGTTCTTGATCCATGTCGATGTCGATTTCTCTCGGTAAGAGTCGAGCCGTGACTGCCGTGGGGCTTGCAGCCGTGCTGGTGGGCGCTGTGCGTCTCGGGCCGCTCTTGCTGGCAGGTTTGCCCCACGGCGAGCCGATCGGCTTGTGGCTCGCGCAAGTACCCGAGTCCTTGAGTGGGGACGGCCAACAACCTAGCCGGCATTCACCCGTCCACGCATTGGATTCGTCTACGCGCCTGCGGATGAAGTAACCGCACGAACCGCAGCGCCCAGTCAGGTCCCGTGCTTCGCTCACGTGACCACGATACCAGCTGGGCGGTCGCTCGGCCGCTCGTCCGCTCGTGCGAGCGCCAATGTTGGAGCGAGTCATTGCCGTCCTCGCGCACGACCCTTAGGTGTGAGGCGCTTTACTCCGAAGTAAGAATCTGCGCGCCATGCGGCGTCGGGGGATGGGCGCCGTGAGACGCATAACTGTTCGTCAATGCGCGACAGCGGGTACACTCTTGCGAGGTATTGGCAGCTTCGAGGGGTGAGCGTGCGCAAGCGGTTGCTCGCACAAGGCGACGTCGTCGCTGGGAAATATTCCGTCAAAGCCCTGCTCGGTGAAGGGGGAATGGGGGCGGTTTACTTCGTGCGTCACGCCGTGACGGGCAAGCGTCTCGCGCTGAAGATGCTGCATGCTGCCACCCGCAAAACCACCGAGGCGGAGAAGCGTCTGATCCGCGAGGCGATCGCCACGGGTCAGATCGAGCATCGCAACGTCGTCGACGTGTTCGACCTCGATGAGCATGAAGGCAGCGTATTCCTCGTCATGGAGTACCTGGACGGTAAGACACTCAAGCAGCTCTTCGCGGACCAAACGCTCAGCGACGCCGACTTTCTCGAGCTGATGCTGCGCGCGATGGAGGGCGTGCGTGCCGCACACAAGATCGGCATCATTCATCGCGACCTGAAGCCAGACAATATCTACGTGTGTTACGGACCGTCCGGAAAGCTCGACGACCCGCGCATTCTCGACTTCGGCGTCTGCCGTCTGACGATGCACAGCGAGCTTACTGAGTTGACGAAGGCGGGACTGACGCTCGGTTCGCCTTACTACATGTCGCTCGAGCAGTTCGAAGGGGCGCGCGACATCGACCAGCGCGCCGACGTGTACTCGCTCGGCGTCATCCTCTACCAAGGGTTTTCTGGCCGACGACCTTTCGAGGCGCGTTCGCTCGCTGAGCTTACCTCCAAGATCGCGAGTGGTCAGCCGCCTCAGCATTTGCGGGAGCATCGTCCCGATCTCCCGAAGGGTCTATGCAACGTAGTGATGCGGGCCATGGCGCGCACGCGCAACAAACGTCATGACGACGTGGCTGCGCTGAGCCGCGACCTCGCACCTTACGTCGAGCGGCTAGCGTCGCGCCGCGAGCCGCCGTCTTCTTCTCATTCGAGTAGTGCTCGCCCGCCGCGCTCACTGCGTCCGAGCACTCGGCCGAACGGTCGCGGTGCTCAAGCCGGGAGTACCGCGCCGAGCTCGATGTGGGCCGCGCCGCGAACGCGCTCGGTCCTTCAGATACTCGGCGCCGGAATTTTGGCCTTCGTGCTGACACTCTCCGGGATTCACATCGCGCAGCTCGTGTCGCCGCGAGCCAAAGGGCCTGCCTCGGTCAGCGCAGAGCCGCTGCTGAGAAAAGGCAAACCGCAAGCCATTGAGCCCTCGTCTGCTTCCAAAGCGAGTGGGACGTATCCACTACAACCTCCGCCCGTGACTGAGACTGCGCCACACGCCCTACCACCCACGACGCGCGATGAAGCCGCGGACGAGTCTCCTGATAGCGCGGAGCAAGTAGCGCAACCAAGTACCGGAGCGTCCGCTCGGGACTGAGTTCAGCTCGAAGGCGCCCCGTTCATTCCTCGATCGAAATCGCGGCGCGGGGACACGCTCGGGCGGCCCTTTGAAGCTTGTCGCGTAGCGGCTCACCGACTTCTTCTTGCAGCACGTGAAGCATGTCGTCGTCGTCTACTTGGAAGATCTCAGGTGCGACTTGCATGCACTGCGCATTGGCCTCGCACAGGTCCCAATTCACTTTCACTTTCATGGTCTCTCCTTCGCGTGCGGGCGCAACCGCTTCAGTTTGGGTTCAAGCACGGCATCATCGCAACGCGTTTCACTGTTTCCGCGCGCGTGTCGAGCTATACCTTGCGACGTGTTCGAGCAGGGGGAAGCGGACGAGACGAGCGGCACGGGCGGCATCGTTTTTTGGGCCGTCATCTTTGCGATCATTTCCCTGCTCCTGTTCGGCTGGGTGGTGCCGGCATTTGGCGCGAAGCACGCGCAGCCTGTCCTAGACTTAGAAATTGCTCATTCCGCGCAGCGCTCGATCGACTTGCTCGAGGCGTACGGCGCGATTGGCCGCCACGACTTCCTCGTGTTTCTATCGCTCGACTGTTTGTTTCCGGTGGCTAGCGCAATGTTTCTGATCGCAATCCTGCGCCGCGTGCTCGCATACTTGGCGATTTCGCCAGCGCACAGTCGTCTCGCGGTACTGTTTGCTGCGGTGCCCGCCGTCTGCGACCTTACGGAAAATGCGCTCGAGGCGCTGTTGGTCGTCAGCTTTCCGCGCTTTGCAAATCCGCTGTCACAGCTCGCGTGGTTTGCGACCCAGCTCAAGGTCACCACACTCACCGCTACGTATTTGCTCGTGCTCGCGCTGCTCGCAGTCGCCGCTCGCACGCGCCTCAAATCGTCAAAATCGTGACTGCGCACGTCGCGTTCTCGTTGCCCAAATGTCCACCAGCATTCTGCGCAAGCGCAACGGTTGGGGATCCAATCACTTGGCGCCCGCGCGCCGTGCCGCGTAGTTGCAAAGTGAGTTCGATGATTTGAGCTATGCCGGTCGCGCCCACGGGATGACCTCGACACTCGAGCCCCCCGCTCGTGTTCACGGGCACGCGTCCCCCCAAAGTCGTCGCCCGTTCGGCAATCAGCTTGCTTGCCTCACCCGTGGCGCACAATCGCAGCTGTTCGTAAGCCTGCACTTCCGCGCTCGCGGTGGCGTCGTGGACCTCTGCGATGCGCACGTCGCTCGGCGATACGCCCGCCATTTCGTAGGCGGCATCCGCCGCACGTCGAATGACGTTGTCGTCGGCCCGGCCCTCCGCCTCGGCGGAGCGCAAGCTCGTGGCGGCGATACGTACTGGCTTGTGCGCGAGCCGCTGCGCGAACGGACGGGAGCAGACCACTGCTGCCCCAGCGCCGTCCGCGATCGGGGAACACATCGCACGCGTGAGCGGTGAAACCACGGGCACATCCGCGAGGATCTGGTCGGCGCTCATCAGGTTTCGGTACTGGGCGAATGGGTTCTTACTGCCGTGAAAGTGGTTTTTGCTGCTGACTTCTGCGAGCTGACGCTGCGTGAGACCGTACTGCTCCATGTAGCGACGAATGCTGCCCGCGTAGTAGTCCATGAACACGCTGCGCGTCTCTCCCGCCCCCTCGCCCACGCCGTGGGCGCGCGCGTCTGCTTCGGCTTGCTCCACATCGAGACCGCTCGCGATCGCAGCAAACGTTCGCTTCTTGTCCGTGTGCGTCATTTTCTCCATGCCTAGGACCAGCACACACTCGTACATGCCGGAAGCGACCGAGAGCCATGCCAAATGCAGCGCACTCGATGAGGCGGCGCAAGCATTGTCCACGTTGAACACGGGCAATCCACCGATGCCCATGGCGCGCAACACCACTTGTCCACGAATGGTTTCCTGCCCGGTGATCAGGCCGGCCACGGCATTGCCGACGTAAGCGGCTTGCAGCGCGCGCGCTTCGATTGCCGCGTCGCTGAGCGCCGCCATGACGGCTTCCTGTGCCAGGTCTTTGAGGCTGCGGTTCAGCCACTTGCCAAAGCGCGTCATGCCGATTCCGGAAATCACAACCTCGCGCATCGCCCGCTCCTCGAGGGCTCAGTCAATCGTGCCCGGCAGCCCCGCGGCTGCGCCAAGCTCGCATTGCAAGCCTTTGCCGTTTGACATAAACACCGTTTAGATAACGCGCGCAAGGAGTGAGTTCCATGTCTGAACAAGGCTCATCGCCTCGTGGACCGAAGCCCGAAGATGACGTGCTCGCTCCGCACGTCGTACGCGACCCGTACGCATACTTCAATGCGCTGCGTGAGCGCGAGCCGGTCTATTGGAACGACTCGCTTGGTGCGTGGGTTTTGACGGCTTACCAAGACGTCATGGCCGCATTTCGTGACCCGCGCTTGAGTGCAGACCGCATCACACCTTATTACGAGCGCAAGCTGACAGGTCCGACTGGTGAGGTTCATCGCTTCACATACGAAACTCTGTCGCGTTGGATGGTGTTCGTCGATCCGCCCGAGCACACGCGCTTGCGCAAACTCGTCGATCACGCGTTCCGTCCCAAAGCCATCGAGCGCATGCGCCAGAACGTGGGCAGCTTGGTGGAAGAGCTCGTGCGCGAGCTCAAGCAGAAACGCGAGTTCGATTTCGTCGAAGACTTTGCGTATCCGCTGCCCGTGCTCGTGATCAGCGAGATGCTCGACATCCCGCGTGAGGACCGCGACAAAATCAAGCACTGGTCCGAGGCGATCATGACGCTCGTGTTTGGCGCACTCGACGTCAAAGACCGTCACGAGCGCGCTCGCATCGCATTCGTGGACATGAGCGCGTACTTGGCGGAGATCATCCGCGAGCGTCGCAAAAAGCCGGGTGTCGACCTGCTCAGTCTGCTGCTCGCCGCCGAAGAGCGCGGTGATGCACTCAGCGAAAAAGAAGTGGTCGCCACGTGCATTTTACTCTTGTTCGGCGGTCACGAGACGACGACCAACTTGCTCGCCAACGGCTTGCGCGCGTTGCTCTTGCACGATCAATGGGCGCTGCTCGGCGGGCGCCCAGAACTCATGCCGCAGGCGATCGAAGAGATCTTGCGTTGGGATGGTCCCAGCAAAGCGATGTGGCGGATCGCCAAAGAAGACGTGGTCTACGGCGCGAAAACCATCGCCAAGGGCGACAAACTGCTGTTGATTCAGGTCTCCGCCAACCGAGATCCAAGTGAGTTCGAGCGTCCTGACGAGTTCGACATCACGCGCGAGAAGACGCAGCACTGCGGGTTCGGCTACGCGCTGCACTACTGCATCGGCGCTCCGATCGCACGCCTCGAGGGCAGCCTCGCTTTCAAGCTGTTATTCGCGGAGTTGCCTTCACTCGAGCTAGCGAGCGACCACTGGGAGTGGCAACCGACCGTGCTCAACCGCTCGCTCAAGAAGTTGCCCGTGCGCGTCCGCTGAGTTGCGGGGCTAGGCTAGTTCAGCCAACGCTTCGGGTTCTCGTCCTCGTCTTTCTTGACGAGGCGAATGCGACCCGACTCTTTCGGGTTCATCTTCTTCTTATTGAACGTGCCCTTGCGCGGCGGGCGCGTCATCCACAGCTGCACGAAGCCGATGCCCGCGGCGACTGCGCCCAAGTCAGCCGCCAGCTGCGCGGCGTTCTTGGAGGTCAGAAACGATACGACGCTCAACCCTACCACCACGTAAATGAGCTGCTTGGGGCGCATCGTGAACAAGCCGAAGAAGCTCAGTTGTGCATGGCTCGGTAGCACGGTCGCGTAGGCGCACATTCCGGCGAGCGTGAGCGTCTGGGGCCCTGCGACGAGCGTCGACCAGCGCGGCATGACTTGCCCGACCAGGATGGCTGGCAGCGCCGCGGCAACCGCCGATAGCACACAAAGCTGCAGCAACCGGTCACGACCGTACCGGTCTTCGAAAGGGGACAGAATCCACCACATGAAGAGCAGGCTGAGCAGTAGCGGGAACAACGAGCCCGACTCGGGCGGTACCACCATCACGTGCGTGACGGCTTGCCATACGGTGAACACGCCGAGCTGGCTGGGGTTCAGCGCCAACCACGGAAAGACCGGCAGTTCCAAAAAGTTCTGCAGGATAGCCGACCCCACGTAGATCACCCCAAGGGCGATCATGAGCGCGCGTACGACCGGTGTGAGGGGCGGAAGGCGGAACACGAACTCACACTAAGCAGTGTCGTCCTGTCGAGCAAGCTCTGCGCGCTCTCGTGGTACTACGGAGGATGTGCAGCGCGAAAAACGCGAGCAATCGCGGGGGCCGCCGCTCAGCGTGCTTGGCTCAAAGCCCCTGAAAGATTTGTCGCGGCAAGTGGACCGTGCCTGGCTCGTCGACGTACACGGCTATGGGTTCGCTCTGTTCTGCGGACGCGCCACGGTCGTCCAACGCCACGTATTTGATGAGGTAGTCACCGCTGGCCAGCACTTCGTCTCTGGATTCGAACGCGCCTTCCTCGCAGCCGATCTCGTCGATCACATAGGCATTCGCGAAATCCTCGTCCGTGGCGGAGGCGATCCAGAAGGAGACCTTCTCGACGCCATTGTTTGCGCAGTCATCAGCGATGGTATCCCGTGTTCCACCCTCGAAGAACCAGGCGGCGGTGAGCTTCGCTTGCGAGCCCAAGGGTTCGAAGACATCGATCGTGTCGAGCTCGACCGGAGTGTAGTAGTTGGCGTACGCGACGAGCGTCGAGTCGTACCCGTAAAGAGCCTTGCCCTTCTTATCGAGGAACTCCACCTCATACGCATAACCGACGCCGAACTCGAAAGACGCGTTGGTCTCAAACGCCCCGTAAGAAAGCCCGTCGGAGAGAATCAGCGTTTCGTCGCAATCGGCCTCCACGCTGACGGGCTTGCCGGGGCCGTCGTCCACGGTCAGTCGCACGCGGGCTATCCCTTGCTCACGACATAGTTCGGCTGTTGGCTCCAGTCCGTTCAGCAGCCAACTCACGACTACCCCGTAGTCGTCCGAAGAAGAGTACGAACAGCCAGCTGCACAGACCGCAGCCGGCAACGCGAGGTAGATGACGTTTGCCCAACGATTCATGGCAATTCTACTACCACGTTCAGCCCTCTCTTTGTTCCCAGCCGTGCGCGAAGCCGGCCTTGACGCGAAAAAGACGATGCTTAGTTTCCCACCAGAGCCCGGCGCCGAACGGCGAAAACGGGGCGAAACGTGGCTCGGCAATGCATTTGGTGCTTCATGCGCCCGCGATCCGCGGGTTCGGTTGGGGTTCGCCCCGAAGGAGAGCGTCATGTCTTTTGTTTGGGATCCATTCGCCGATTTTCATCGTCTCGAGCGCGATATGCGCCCCGCACGCGGCCCACGTACCAGCTCTGGATACCAGCCGAGTGTGGACGTGTTCGAAGTGGACGACGCATTCGTCGTGCAGGCCGACATGCCCGGTATCAAGCGCGAGGAACTCGACATCCAGTTCGAGGAAGACGTGCTTACGCTCTCCGGCGAGCGTAAGACGAACACGGACGAGACGGCCCGGGCGCGGCTATCGGAGCGCGGTCACGGCGGATTCGTACGCAAGTTCGTGGTACCTGCCGGCGTTGACCCGGAGGCGATCGAAGCGAGCCTCGCAGACGGCGTGCTCACTGTGAAGCTGCCGAAAAAAGCCTCACTCAAGCCGCGCCGCATCGAAGTGAAGGACAACTGACACGGGGCTATGCCCGCCAGCTGAAACCACGGGGCTATGCCCGCCAGCTGAAACTCAGCGGAGTGCTTCAGAGATGAGGCGCTCCTGCTCGAGTTTGTGCGCGGCGTTGGATCCTGTCGCAGGGCTGGCACTCTCCCCGCGCGACACCGAGCGCAGCCGGAAGCGACCTTCCAACATGGCCGGCAGGCGCGCGTTCATGGAGAACCAAGCCCCACTGTTGAACGGCTCTTCTTGTACCCACACCAGATCGGTCCCGTCCTTGTAAGGTGCGAGCACGGCCTGAAGGTGCGACGCCTGCAGCGGGTACAGCTGCTCGATGCGGACGAGCGCAATGTCGTCGACGTTTGCTGCCTTTCGGCCCGCGAGCAGGTCGTAGTACACCTTGCCGCTACACAGCACGATGCGTCGCGCCTTGGCCGGATCGATCACCGTGTCTGGAATGATGCGTTGGAAGCTGCCGTTCGCGAGTTCGTCGAGCGTGCTCGCTGCATCCGGATGACGCAGCAAGCTCTTGGGCGACATGACGACCAGCGGTTTGCGGTAGGGCCGGAGGACCTGGCGGCGCAAGCAGTGGAAAAACTGCGCGGGCGTCGTGAGATTGACGACCTGCATGTTGTCCTCGGCCGAAATCTGCAAGAAGCGTTCGAGACGCGCGCTCGAGTGTTCGGGGCCTTGACCCTCGAAACCATGCGGCAGCAGCAG
>WUUC01103938.1_pt1 | contig 12131 bp, 7 predicted proteins | sample 6278441 | NCBI WGS metagenome assembly WUUC01 (sample SAMN13675441, study PRJNA597444) | soil metagenome | isolation source: soil | place: USA: Washington | collected 2017-10 | reverse complement strand
GCGTGCCGAAGACGAGCATGCCCATCGAGGCGCAGCCGAGGGCGAGCTTGATGGTTTCGAGTTCGCGCATCTCGCCGAGGAGCACGATGTCGGGGTCGTGGCGCATGGCGCCTTTGAGCGCGTCGGCGAAGGATGCGGTGTGCTCGCCGACCTCGCGGTGAACGATGACGGACTTTTTGTTTTGATGAACGAACTCGATCGGATCCTCGATCGTGATGATGTGCCGAGCGAGGTTCGTGTTAATGTAGTCGATCATCGCGGCGAGGGTGGTGCTCTTGCCGCTGCCGGTCGGGCCGGTGACGACGACGAGACCTTCCTGGAGGTTGCAGAGTTTCTTGAGAACCTCGGGCAGCTTCAGGTCGTCGAATGAGAGGATCTTCGAGGGGATTTGCCGGAGAACGGCGCCTTGACCCCAGTGGTTGTAGAGAAAGTTGGCGCGGAAGCGGGCGAGGCCGGCAATCTCATGCGCGAGGTCGAGGTCTTTGCGTTCGAGGAATTCGGTCCACTTGCGCGGCGGGCATATTTCCTGGAGCAACGTCTCCATGTGCGTGGCGCAGATTGGTGTATCGCCCAGAGAGGCGAGCGCGCCGGACAGACGGGCTTTGGGCGGGAGGCCGACGGTGAGGTGCAAGTCGGAGCCGCCTCGTTCGAGCATGGTGCGGAGAAGAGCGTCAATCGCGGGCATAAGGAAAAAGGGGGAATGACCCACGATCGATGACCAATGACCAATGTCGCAAAGGCGGAGATCCGAAGGTCGAAGGTTAAATGACGAAGGTCGGAGTTGGAGGTGGTGTCGGCGGTTAAAGAAGGCAGAGGGATGAACCCCGTTTTCACGGGGTCATGGGGAATGGTCCCCGGTCATTACGCGCGCAGCGCAATCAGGCGATTTTGCCGCGGAGGATGCGGTTAGTGATGTTGGCGCGGGCGGTGGTGGTGGAGATTTTCTTCTGTTGCCAGAGTTCGAATACGACGCCCTCCATCAGGCACATGCCGTCTTTTATGCCGGTTTCCATGGTGTTGCGCAGGCCTTGGATTTTGCCATCGCGGATGAGGGCGGACACGGCGGTGTTTCCCACGAGGAGTTCACAGGCGAGGACCAGGCCACCTTTGCGGCCAGGGAGAAGACGCTGGCAGAGAATACCGCGCAGACTTTCGGCGACGCTGGCGCGAATCTGGGGCTGTTGAGCGGAAGGGAAAACATCGAGAAGGCGGTTGAGCGTGGTCGCGGCGTCGCTCGTGTGCATGGTGCCGATGACGAGATGGCCGGTCTCGGCGGCGGTGATCGCCATCTCGATCGTTTCGAGGTCGCGGAGTTCACCGATGACGATGACGTCGGGGTCTTCGCGCAGCGCGCCTTTGAGGGCGCTGGCGAACGATTTCGTGTGCGTGCCGATTTCGCGTTGAGTCACGTTGCAACCGAGCGCGGGTTGGAGGACTTCAATGGGATCTTCGACGCTGATGATGTGGTCCTCGCGTTTTTCGTTCAGCTCGTTGACGAGTGCGGCGAGCGTGGTGGTTTTGCCCGCGCCGACAGGGCCGGTGACGAGGATGAGACCGTTGTGATAGCTGAGAAGTTTCCGCACGGTATCGAGGTTGCGAAGGCCGAGTTCATCGAGTTTCGGGATGTGCGCGGGCACCATGCGGTAGGCACCGGCTGCGCCTCCTTTGTGAAACATGAGGTTCACGCGGTAGCGGTTAGTGGAGTCGATCGCCAATGCGTAGTCGTAATCGCGCCGCTCCATGAAGCCCTGGCGTTGATGAGGCGCGAGCAGCACGGTGTTGAGGCGCAGCGCGTCTTCTTGGGAGAGCGGCTGCTCGGAGAGTGGGATGATCGTCCGGTGTTTTCGCACGAAGGGAAAAGCGCCGGCGGCGAGGTGAAGATCGCTCGCACCGTAAGCGGCGGCTTCACGCAGAAACGTCCCGAGACGTTCTCCGAGAGCTGAGTGCTCGAGCGAGGAAACCGCGGCAAAATCAAAGACCGGCGGAGGCTCCAATGGCATCGGAGGAGTCGATACACTGGAGTCCGGCAGTGCCGGGGTCGTCGAACTGGTGGGGCGGATCTGGCCGTCGGCCGACGGCGGCGGGCCGGCTTGCCCTCGAGTATGCGCGTCGGCGGCGAGCTGCTCGAGCTGCGCTACGTCCTCGACGACGGCGTCGTCGATGAGTTTCTGCGCGAAGTCCATGAGCTCGGGCTTGGCGCCGAGCGTCTCGAGGGCGGCCATGGATTGCGTGCGGGTGGCCAGGCCTTGTTCAGCGAGCAGACGGACCAACCAGCGGATTTCATTAGTCATGGGAACGCGGGATAAGCGCGCAGCATGCGAAGCGCGACGCGTCCTGCCAAGCGCGGCGTGCGGGATTCGGAGAAGTTGCCGAACTTTTGACGAGCCGAGATGAAGCCCCAGCGCGGCGGCGATCCGCGTGAAGGCGCGCAGCGCGCGTGACGATAATTTCGCAGACTCTCTGAAAGATGAACGCGGCGGATCGCGATTCTCCTCTGAGCGGACAACATCGGTAGTTGCAAAGCCCGCCGTTTGAACAAGTCTCGCCGCACTCAATCATCATGCTGCGAAAGCTTTTCGCCAAACTGCGCACGTCGCTCGGCTCGAAACCTGCCCCTGAAAAAGGCAAAGCCCCGTCCTCGGCGCATCCCACCACTCGCCGCACTCAAGATCAGCGCGGACCGAAGTCTCACAAATCTCACTCGACCGAAGGCCAGGGCAGAGGTCACCAACCGCGCTCAGATAAGGGACACGGTTCGTCATCGCGCGACGAGCGTCCTGCGCGGTCTGCGCATCCGAAGGATCCCTCTTCGAAAAAGCCGCGCGCTCACGAGCCTCGCGGGAAATCGCAGCACTCGGAGCGAAGGCATGAACCGGCGCTGCGTGCGCAACACGCGTCGACACCTCCACCGGATGTGCCGAAGATGGACACGGCGTTTTCGAAGCTCGGCCTCGACGACACGATCGCCTTCGCCGTGCAGAAGATGGGCTACAACGATCCCACCCCGATCCAGATGCAGGCTATTCCCGTCGTGCTCGCGGGAGGCGATGTCATAGGGTCCGCGCAGACGGGGACGGGCAAGACGGCCGCCTTTGCGCTTCCCATCATCCAACGGCTAGGGACGCATGGAAAGTTGCGCTGCCTCGTACTGGAGCCCACGCGCGAACTGGCCTTGCAGGTCGAAGAAGCCTTCAACAAGTACATCCTCTACACGGATCTTCGCACCACGGTGGTGTATGGTGGAGTCGGTTACGGACGGCAGCGGGACGATCTTGCCCGCGGCATCGATATCCTCGCCGCGACGCCGGGTCGTCTCCTCGATCTTATGGAGCAAGGGGACTGCTCGCTCGCCGACATCGAGATCCTTGTTCTCGACGAAGTAGATCGCATGCTCGACATGGGATTCCTTCCGGACGTGAAGCGCATCGTCCAAAAATGCCCGAAGGCGCGGCAGACACTCTTCTTCACCGCGACGTTGCCGCCGGAGATTGCTTCGCTCGCCGGTTGGGCGCTACGCGACCCTATTGAGATCAAGATCGGCCAGCGCCGTTCACCGGCGGAGACGATCTCTCACGCGTTTTATCCGGTCGTGGCGTCGCAGAAGTTCGATCTTCTCGAAGAGCTGATGAAGCGCACGGAGTACAAGAGCGTGATCGTTTTTAGCCGCACGAAGTTTGGCGCCGATCGTATCGCTCGTCGGCTCCAGCAGGCCGGCCATACCGTGGGAGTCATCCATGCGGACCGTAATCAACGTGAGCGCACCGAGGCCCTCGCGGGATTTAAGGCGGGCACGTTCGAAGTGCTCGTCGCCACGGATATCGCGGCGCGCGGCCTGGACATCGCGGGAGTGTCGCACGTGATCAACTACGACGTTCCCGAGAACCCGGAGGACTACGTTCATCGCATCGGCCGCACCGGTCGCGCGCAGGCGAGCGGCGATGCGTTCACGCTCGTTACCGAGGAGGATGTGCGCGATGCGCGCTCCATCGAGCGGTTCATCAACACGACGATCGAGCGCAAAAAACTCGAAGGTTTCAGCTACATCTACTCCGCACTTTTCGACGAAAGTGCGCAGCCTGCGATCGCGCCGAAGCCCGCGAGCCGCCTTCATCGCGGCGCGCGGCGCTGATTGCTCGCTCGCAAAAAACGCAACTTCCTTAAAGATAAACGTTGTCCGCAACGCATTCGCGTCACACAAAATTTTCCCGCAAAAAGCTCCGCAACATTTGCGGAGCACTTACATCACCCCTGAACAAACATATGGCCACCAAATCCAAAAAAACAGCGACGAAAAAAGCAGTTAAGAAGCCAGCCGCCAAAAAGGCTGCCAAAAAAGCTGCGAAGAAGAAGTAATCGGTATTCCAATACCGATAAACTCAAACGGCGCGCCTTTTCGGGTGCGCCGTTTGTCATTTTAGGAGCCGGAACAAGCTCCTGGTTGGTGAAAGTAGATCAGCGTTCTGTCCCGTTGATCGAGTTGAAGACGAGCCCGGCGACCAATCCGCCGAGCAGATCCGAGAAGGCGTAGAGGCCAAGCTGGCGGAGATCTTCGAGGCCCATCAGGAAAACACCGAGACCCACGGCGGGATTGAAAGCGCCGCCGGAAATGCCGCCGACCGCAAGAGCGCCTGCCAGGACGGTGCCGCCGATCGCGAGGCCGTAGAACGAGTTTCCTGCGGTGCCCTTAGCCGTGGCGCTGTTTAGGACAACCCAGGCGAGCGCGAACGTGAACAGGAACTCCACGGTGAGCGAGGGGAGCACCACATGCGCGGCGGGGCCAACGACCGGTTTGTCTCTCAATACGAAATTAACGACGAACGCGGCGACAGCGCCGGCGAGCAGTTGCGCGATCCAGTAAGGCACTACGTCACTGCGGGAGCACTTTCCGCGGAGCCACACCGCGAGCGTTACTGCGGGATTGAAGTGGCCGCCGGAAATATGGCCGCCGGCGTAGATCATGACCATGAGGGATGCGCCGATGGCAAACGGCGCGAGCGTCGAACCGCTGCGGACCGCCATGCCGACGGTAAACACGAGAAAGAATGTCCCGATGAACTCGACTAGATATTTTTTCATGAGAGCTGAGTGATGATACTGGTTTATGTGGGCGAGGGGTTGGAGGCGGCACGCTAGGCCGCGAAAACCCGCTGGCAATCTCCGGCTCATCGTGGTCGAAAGCTCCTGCGAATCGGCGGTGGAAGCCCGCGTACTTCGGTTGCAAAGCGGATTCCGCCTACAGTTGGTCGTCACTACCTATCCACGGCTGGACCATTTCCTTCGACCTTCACGACTGAGCCGAGCTCGGCGCGGATGCGCAGGACTTCCCGGTTCACGCGTTCGGCCGGTACGCCGACATCGGCGAGCAAACCTTCCGCGAGTCCAGCGGCGGCTTCAGCTTCGTCGAAGCAAATAACGGATACGCCGGCGTCTTTAAGCGATGATTGTTCCGCGAGGTAGCGGGCGCGCGTAAGGATGCGGATGTGAGGGTTGAGCTCGCGGGTGGCGGCGATGATCCCGTGGCGCACGGTTGCATCGGGCATGGTGAGCACAAGGTAGCGCGCGTTTTTCACGCCGGCTTCAACCAGAATATCGGGACGCGTGGCATCGCCAAACAACGCGCTGTTTCCTTTGGCGCGGAGCTCGGCGACCGTATCGATGTTGGTTTCGATGATCATCGGCTCGATATCGAATTCGCGCAGCAGTCGGCTCACGGTTTCGCCAACAGGGCCGTGGCCGATGACGATGGCTTGGACGCCTTGTTTTTTAGAATCCGGCAGCGATTTGTTGATGGCGGCGCCTTTCATTTCGCTGCGCTTAGTGAGCCAGTTCATCCAGGCGCCGTGGTGCTCGATCCAGGGTTCAAGAGCCAGGAGGCCGCGAAAAACTATCGGGTTGATGCTGATCGAAATGATCGCGCCGGCGACGAGCACTGCGCTGGATTCACCGGGGAGCAGTCCGTGGGCTTTGGCCACGTCAGCGAGGATGAAGGAAAATTCGCCAATCTGGGCCAGGCCGCCCGCGACGACAAGTCCGGTGCGCACCGTGTGGCGGCAAACGAGGACGATGATGAACGCCGTGAGCGGCTTCACGATAAGGATCACGGCCGTGACGCCGGCGACGAGCCAGGGCTGTTGCAAGACGACGTTGTAGTCGAAGAGCATGCCGACGGAGACAAAGAACAAAACGGCGAACGCATCGCGCATCGGCAGAGCTTCCGCGGCGGCTTGATGGGAGAACTTCGACTGGCCGACCATCATGCCCGCGAGAAACGCGCCCAGCGCCATCGAGGCGTCGAAGGCTTTGTAGGCAGCCGTGGCGACGGCAATCGACATGACGAGGATGGAGAGTGTGAAGAGTTCACGTGAGCGAAGGCTCGCAACGCGGTGAAGAAGCCACGGGACAAATTTGGCGCCCGCTAGCGCGACAAGCGCGACGAGTATGGCTAGTTTCAGCACAGCCCAACCAGCGGATTGCAGGATATAGAAAACACCGCCGCCTTCCCCCATGCCTTCTTTGACCGCGAAGGCGGGGAGCAACACGAGCACGAGCACGGTGATCAAGTCCTCCACAATCAACCAGCCAACGGCGACGTGGCCGGAGGGGGTCTCCAGGGAATTATTATCCATGAGCACGCGCAGCAGCACGACCGTGGAGGCAACGGCGGTGGCGATGCCCAGAACGAGGCCGGCCGTCCATGTCCAGCCGCAGGCCATGGCGATGCCCATCGAAGCGACAGTGGCGAAAAGACTTTGTCCGAGCGCGCCCGGAATCGCGATGGCGCGGACCGCGAGCAGATCTTTGAGATGAAAGTGCAGGCCGACACCGAACATCAGCAAGATCACGCCGATCTCGGCGAGCTGCGGGGCCAGATGCGCGTCGCCAACAAAGCCCGGGGTGTGCGGACCGGCCGCGATACCGGCGATGAGGTAACCGACGATTGGCGACAGTCCGCATCGCTTCGCGATCAAGCCAAAGAACAGCGCGGCGGTGAACCCGAAGGCGATCGTGGTGATGAGCGGAATGTCGTGCATGGCGAGTGTGACCGTGTGAGGTGAATGGAAGGGGTCGAGTCCGCATCGCGCAAATGCGGAAGTTTTTGCGGGAAGAGGAGTGGGGTGCCGGAGCTGCGGTAATTTTAGAGCGTGAAGACGCGGAGGATGGCACGAAGAGTGCAAACGCGTGCGAAAAGGGTGCGTTTCTTACGATTGGCAGTCTGTGAGCTTGGTTTGCCGAAACGTGGCGGCCGGCCTTCGCGGCTTTGTTCTTCGCGTTTCAATCGTCGTTTAGGAATGGCGGCCGCCGGTTTTCGCGCTTGCGAGAGGCCAAGGCGCGGACCATCAAAGGCGCACAGATGAATCGCACCGCACAGGTCACCGCTAAACGAGTCGCTCTTAAAGGAGCGGTCGTACGCGCATGGCATGCGACGGCTTGGCGATGGTGACGCGCTCTTAAAAACCGCGTCTGGCGAAGATGAAAAAATCCGCCGCACGAAACCCGCCAAGCCCGACTCTAGCCCGAGTCGGGCTTTTTATTTTCCCCAGCTATCCGATCAATCACGCCACGCGCCAGCGACTCAGGCGCAAATCATGAAATGAATGCCACGCCCAATCCGCCCGATATAACAACCTCGTCCGAACGGCTTCCGCTGTGCGCGCAGACAAATGTCAGTCCAACAGCTGCGACTTCGTCGGGATCCTCACTGGAGCTGCGTTCGGTTTCCTTTTTTGGCCGCACGCTTGCGGAGTACACGCAGTTTTTCGCACTGGATATCGCGGCTCTCAAAGGAAAGTCGGTGCTCGATGTGGGGGCGGGGCCGTCATCGTTCACGGCGGAGGCGTGCAAACGTGGCGTCGACGCAGTGGCGGTTGATCCCCTCTACGGGTGTCGGCCCGAAGCGCTCGCGCAGCATGTGCAGATCGATTATCGGGCGATGTTCGCGCAGATGCGGGCAAAGCCCGGATTGTTTCGATTGAAGAAGACATTCGCATCGATCGACGAGGCCGAGGAAAGCCGGCGCACGGCGGCGCAGCGCTTCCTGACGGACTATGAGGCGCAGTTTGTGCACAACCGTTATGTCGGCGCGGCGCTGCCGCAGCTGCCGTTTTTGGATCGGGCGTTCGACGTCGTGTTATGCGCGCACTTCTTGTTTCTTTACTCGAAGCAGTTCGACTTCGCGTTTCAGGTGGAGGCGTGCCGCGAACTCGTGCGCGTGAGCCGGGATGACGTGAGGATCCATCCCGTGCTCGGGCTCGGCGGGAAGCGTTATACGCAACTCGAGGAGTTGCGGGCGGCGCTCGCGGCGGACGGCATCGTGAGCGAGATCGTGCCGGTGGATTATGAATTTTTCGCCGGTGCGGACGAGATGCTCGTGCTCCAACGCGTGTGACGAATGCGGCTATTTTTTCGGACGGACGGGCAGGAGGAAGTCCAACTCGCTGCCTTCTCCGCCTTCGCCGAAGCGTTCGTCGTAGTGCTCCAGCTCCGGGCCGTTCGCGTAGGTGTAGTCGGAGCGCGGCAGCCACGCGGCGTGCGCGGCGTTGATCGTTTCCGGCAATCGCGCGATCGGACCGCGATGCGTGAACTTAGCGTACGTCAGCGCGGGCACGGTCCAGCGTGTCATGCCTGGCGGAACCGGCGCATCCGCCGAAGCGGGGAAACCGGCGAGATAGATGAGCTCGTCGTCGCGTGAACGTTCTTCCGGCGAGAGGCAGCGGCAGGCGCCGTAGGACGTTTCGTCGAGCCGTTGCGTCACCTCAGCGCAGCGTTGCCACAGTTTTTGCCAGAGAGGCGGGATGATTTTGAAGTTGTTCGCTTCGGGCGAGAGCGCGCTGATGAAGCAGGCTTCGAAGCCGATCAACGTGAGGGCGGGGAGTTCGATTAACGTGGGCTTCATGGCGAGGCGGATGAGATGTTGGAGACGATCGGGCGTGAGACGCGGACGGGTGGAAACCCAGGGGAGTTGTTTGTTTCGGCGAAATTCGCCGGGGTTGATTTGAAAGGTGGCTTTGAACGCGCGGGTGAATGCCTCGTGTGATTCGAATTGGTAATCGAGGGCGACATCGAGGATGCGGCGTGAGGAATTTTTCAGCTCCTCTGCGGCGACGGTGAGACGTCGGCGGCGGAGATAGCTCGCGACGGGTTCGCCGACGACGGCGGCGAACAGGCGCTGAAAGTGCCAGGGGGAATAGCCGGCGTGTTTGGCGAGTGCGTCCACACGGAGTGGCTCGCGGAGGCGGTCCTCCAAGAGATCGAGGGCGCGCTGGATCTGGTCGAGAGTCTGCATGGTTTCATGCAGAGAGAATACCCGGCGGTTGTCAGCGCCACTTGATGATTTGTGCGAAAATCGGGAAAGTCCCCAAAGCGGCATGCCGCTGTTTTCGCTACTCGATTTTCACGAGACGGAGAGAGGTCCAGTCGTTGTGGCCGCAGTTCATCTCGTGGAAGTGAGCGTGCGGGACGGTGGCGGCGAGAGAGCGCGCGTGATGGATGGGGATGATCGTGTCGTTCGTCGCGGCGTAGATATCGACCGGCCTTTTGTAGTTCGCGAGGGCTTTTCCGTTGTCCCACTTGTCGCGCATGAGTAGCGAGACGGGCAGGTAGCGTATGTGTTTTTTGGCGACATCGACGAGTTTGTCGTAGGGGACGATCAGCACGAGACGTTCCGGGGAATCGTCGCGCGAGCACAGATAAGACGCGGGCCCGCTGCCGAGAGATTCGCCGATGACGGCGATGGAGAGATCTGGATACTGTTTGCGGAGTGCGGTGAAGGCTTCGATGGCGGCGGCGTTGATGGACTTCATCGACGGTTTGCCGGCGCGCTGGCCGTAGCCGGGGTATTCCAGGATGTAGAGCGACTCACCGGGCGGGAGGCTTTCGCGCATGAAGTGGCGATGCGCTGCCTGACCGCCGTTGCCGTGGCACATGAGCCAGATGCGTTTTGGATTTTCGACCGTGGACGCGTAGCCGATGAGGCGGCCGTCGAGTTTCCACTCGGTGAGATTGAAGGTTTCTTTGAGGTGGCTGGGGAAGTAGAGGAATTTGCCTTCGAGCATCGCGGAGGCGGTGGTGGCGGCGGCGAGCGCGAGAACGGTGAATAAGACGAGCGCGGTGATTTTCGGGGATTTCACGGGATGGGGATGCGACGGTTTAGTTAGGCGCAAAGACGCGACGACGCAAAGTTCGGAGGAACGATAGGAAGATGAGTCACCGCGGAGGACGCGGAGGATGCGGAGAGTCAGTGAACGCGCGGCATTCTGTACCCGGGACTCCGGGTTTTGGAGACAGGGATTCGTTTGAAATGAAAAAGCCCGGCGTGAGAGCCGGGCTTGGTGAGGATTCAGAGCTTTGCGTTCGAACTTTGCGGCTTGGCGTCTTTGCGATTCAGACGGCGGCCACGCTCTAAGGAGCGCGGCTACGGGCTCAGGTTTTTTCCATCTCTTCGAGTTTGGCGGTGGCTTTTTCCCAGTCGGCGGTGGCGGCGTTGATCTGATCGACGGTGACGCTGAGTTCGCGGTTGAGGTGGTGGAATTTGCCTTTGTCGGCGTAGGTCTCGGGCGCTTCGAGGGCGGCGGTGAGCTCGGCCTGTTTGGCTTCGAGCTCGGAGACTTTTTTTTCCAAGACGCCGACATCTTCGCGGAATTTTCGAAGTTCGCTGGGGCTGGGCTTGCGGGCGTCAGAAGAAGGCGCGGCGGCTGGTTTGGCTTTGGCGACGTCGGCTTGTTTGGGGCGTGCGTCGGTGAAGCCGGCGGTGAGAGCCGCGCGGGCATCGGTCGATTTGGATTTTTCCAGGAAGTACTCGTAGTTGCCCGCGTACGGCGTGAGGCGGCCGCTGCTGACGTGAAGGACGGTCTCGGCGAGCGACTTGATGAAGTGAACGTCGTGGCTGATGAAGATCAGCGTGCCTTCGTAGTTTTTCAGCGCGCCGACGAGCGAGTCGATCGACTGGATGTCCAAGTGGGTCGTCGGCTCGTCCATGAGGAGAAGATTCGGCGGTTTCACGAGGATGCGGGCGAGGGCGAGGCGGGATTTTTCGCCGCCGGAGAGGACGGAGACCGGTTTTTTGACGTCGTCTTTGCGGAAGAGAAACGCGCCCAAGATGGCGCGGGCCTGCTGCTCGGTGAGTTGATTCTCGACGGTGCGCAGCGACATGACGTTGTCGAAGACGGTCGCCTCGGCATCGAGGTTATCGAGACGGTTCTGGGCGAAGTAGCCGGAGATGACATTGCTGCCGAGTTCGCGTGTGCCGCCCTGAGTGGGAATGGCGTCGGCGAGGATTTTGAGGAGCGTGGATTTGCCAGCGCCGTTGGGTCCGATGAGGACGATGCGCTGGCCGCGCTCGGCGGTGAAGTTGAGGTCTTTGTAGACGACGTGGTCGCCGTAGGCCTGCTTGATGTTTTTGAGTTCGATGACCTTCAGACCGGAGCGCGGGGGCTGCGGGAACTTGAAGTTCATCTTGCGCAGCTCTTCGGTCGGCTCTTCGACGGCGGCCTCTTTGAGGCGCTCGATTTGTTTCTCTTTGGATTTCGCGCGGGAGGCCATCGAGGCCTTGGCACCGAAGCGGTCGACGAAGACCTGGAGGTGGGCGATCTCGCGCTGCTGGGTTTTGAAGGCGGCGGCTTGCTGGGCCTTGCGGGCTTCTTTCTCGACGAGGAAGTTGTCGTAGTTGCCGTGGTAGTAATGGAGCGTGCCGGAGCGCAGCTCGAGCATGCCGGTGCAGAGGGCGTTCAAGAAGGCGCGATCGTGCGAGATGACGACGAGGCCGCCCGGATAACGCGTGAGATAATCCTGAAACCAAAGGAGCGCCTGAAGATCGAGATGGTTGGTCGGCTCGTCGAGCAGGAGGAGGGCGGGCTCGGCGACGAGGAGGCGGGCGAGGTGGGCGCGCATGACCCATCCGCCGGAGAAGGTTTTGGCGAGTTTGTCGGCGTCGTCGGTTTTGAAGCCGAGGCCGTCGAGGATTTTGCGGGCACGGGGTTCGAGGGTGTAGTCGATGTCGTAGTCGTCGTCGGTGGGTTCGAGTTTTTTGCCGCTGGTGGCGATGTGGAGAATGGTCTCGTCGCCGGCCGGAGCGCTTTCCTGCGGGAGGTAGCCGAAGTCGGCGCCGCGTTCCCACTCGATGGTGCCGGTGTCGG
>WUUC01038501.1_pt1 | contig 12131 bp, 21 predicted proteins | sample 6278441 | NCBI WGS metagenome assembly WUUC01 (sample SAMN13675441, study PRJNA597444) | soil metagenome | isolation source: soil | place: USA: Washington | collected 2017-10 | reverse complement strand
CACGCACCGCGTTCCAGGTGCGGATCAGGTACGCCATGTGCCGGGACTCCGGCATGCGCACGCTGTCCAGGCGCTCCGACGTCACCCGCGCCCGCAGCGCGAGCACCGGGTGGCCGAGCGGGAGTTCCGCACCGTCGGCGATGCGCTGGAAGAACCACGTCGCATCGTCGAGGGCCAGCGTCGAGAACAGGTGGTGCGCGACACCGAGCGACGACTGCGGGATGTGGGGGAACGCGTTGCGGGTACGGACCGCGATCTCGGTGGAGCGGCGGATCTCCGGGTGCTGGGCGAGGAGGTCGGCGCACTCGCGGTTGGTGGCCGCGTAGGTGCCGCCGAACCGGTAGTCGCCGCTCTTCCACGCCCAGATGCGGCGCAGGACGGCGGCGAGGGTGTGGGCGTTGGCCTCGCCGCGCAGGCCCATGACGTCGCCGGTGGTGCGCTTGCGTCCGGTGTCCATCGTTTCCTGGGCGGCCGGGTCGAGGCCGACGACGATGAGCATTTGCACGGTGGTGTCGGCGTCGATGACGGCGCGCAGGCGGTGCTGTCCGTCGAGGACGGTGCCGTCGGTGGCGAACTTGATCGCTTCGCCGTTGAGGGTCCAGTGGCCGGCGGTCATGTCGCGGGCGTAGTCGGCGACGGCGCGGTCGCGGAGTTTGCGGTTGTGGGTGTTGTTGCGGAGCCATTCGCGGGCGAGGGCGGGGGTGACGTCGATGACGACGGCGGTGGGGCCGTCGGTGTCGGGGAGGGTGGGTAGGGTTTTGGTGTTCACTGGTTTGTGCCCTTCGGGGTTGGGGTGCCCCGGCCGGATTCGGGTCGGCCGGGGCGCTTCGGTGGTCAGTGGCGTTTGTGGTCGATGGCGTATGCGAGGGCCCAGACGGCGACCGCGACGAGCCCGCCGACCAGCAGCGCGGTGACCGGGTGGGCGCCGTCCGCGTAGGCGACCGCAGCGATCACCAGGCCGGTGAACAGAGCGGCGGTGAAGTGCCGTCTCATGGCTGGTCCTTCCGGTGGTCGACCGCGGCCTGAGCCGCCCGGTAGGCCTGCGGGCTGGAGCGCCGCTTGCCGGAGGCGACAGCCCGGTCGTCTGCGATGTGGGAGGCAGAGATCGGGGACGGCGCCAGCGCGCGGGCCGGGAGGCTCGCCGTCGACGGGGCCTCGGGCCTGCCGGCCAGTGCGGCCGGGGTGTGGGCGGGGCAGCACAGGCCAGTGAGGAAGTGCCGCACCCCGTCGACCGCCCGGCAGTACCGGCGGTCGGCGCCGATCCAGTGGCCACAGACGGGCGGCGGGCCGGCCATCAGACGGCAGCCTTCGCGCGCCGCCGGTACCGCTCCCGTTCATCAGCGAGATGCGCCGGCTGCACACACCCGCCGACCCCACACGTCCGCTGCACCATCCCCTTCGGCTCGCGGCCGCGGTCGGCGATGAATGCGACCTGTCCCGGCGTGAACTGCCGGCCCGCGTAGATCGGTGTCTTCATGCCGATCCACACCAGGTGTCCGCCTGTGGACGGGTTGGCGTGCCGGGCGAACAGTTCTTTGAGGCTGTTCGGCGGGGGCAGTTTGGGGCCGCGCGGGTTTTGGGTGGGGCGGCGTGCGTTGCGGACTTCGCGGCGGCGGAGGTTCCAGCGTTCGTCTTCGGTGAGGCCGCCCCAGATGCCGGATTCCTGGCGGGTGTCGAGGGCCCAGTTCAGGCAGATTTCACGTACCGGGCACCGGTTACAGATGGCCTTCGCCTGGGCGATGACCTCGACCCACTTGCCGGTGGAGCCGTCGGGCGCGAACAGGTCGGGGTCCTCGCGGCGGCAAGCGCTGGCATCACGCCAGTCAGGACCGCGGCGGCTGGTGGGAGGCGCGGCACGCATCACGACACCACCTGCTCGCGGTCGGGCCACGCGCAGCCAGCCAGTCCGACCGTGTCCAGCAGGTCCTCGCCCGGCCCCAGGCCGCGTACGACGAGGACCAGCTGGCCGCCCTTCACCTTCGCCCCGAGCCGCATGTCCGGGCCGACGACGCGAGTGTGGTCGTCGTCGTCCAGCAGGCCCGCGTCCACGATCCCGTCGACCGCAGCCTTGAAGCTGGGGTACCAGTTCGCGGGGTCGCAGCGGCCGTTGGTGGCCGGGTGGAGGATGCCGAGGATGTGGGCGCGCTGGAACAGCGGTCCGGGCTTGGCGGCGGCGAGAGCAGCCATCAGGGTCGGGTTGTCGCTGACGGCTTCCATGGCGGCGGCCCGGAGCTCGGCGGTGCGCTCGCCCTTGGGCCTGTGGTGGAGGCGCTGGTTGGAGTTGAGGAGCTTCAACCCGGCGGGCAGGGTGATGGTGTAGGCCGGGGGCCCGGCCGCCGTGGTGACGGCCGGTGCCTCGCAGTTGAGCAGGCTCATTCGGCACCGTCCTCGGCGAGCGCTTCGGCGACGGTGACCGTGTCCTCGGCGAGCTGCTTGATGGTGTGGGCGAGGTGCCAGGTGTCGCCGGGGAGGTAGTCCCCCAGGGCGTCGGCGAGCTTCTGGATGGCGGCCAGCCGCTCGGACTGCTGGGCGTTCTCCTGCTCCAGGGCGACCGCGATGGAGCGGGCCCGCTCCAGGTCGGCGAGGAGCTCGGCGGTGTCGGGCGTGGTCACTGGTCCCCCGTCGGGTTGGTGGTGGTGTGGTCGCCGGTGCGGGCCGGCTCGTAGTAGTCGGCGATCTCGGCGCCGTACGCCTTGAGGTGCGCGGTGATGTCGTCGATGACCTTCAGCGGGTCGGGGCCGACGTCGTGCTCGGCCTCGTTCACCCAGTCCTTCGCGGCGTCGTCCCAGCGGGCGGCGAGGTACGGGCGGCGGTTGCGGGCCCGGTTGATCAGGACGACTACGGCGGCGCCCGCGGCCAGCCAGCAGCCGAGGAAGCAGACGGCGAAGAGGGCGGCGTCACTCATCGCGCACCCCCGTCGGCTCCGGGGTGTCCGTGCTGTCCTCGTGCGGAACAGGCTCGGCCTGCGGCGGGACCGGCTCGGGTGGCTTGCGGTGCCGGCCGTTCGGGGCGACGATCTGCCGCAGGAAACGGAGTGCACTCGTCACGACGCACCCCCGCCGCGCTGGGCGGGAACGAGCGGCCACTCGCCGCGCACCGTCTCCGCCAGGTGCTCCTTGCCTGCCGTCTTTGCGAAGTACTCCCGTAGCCCATCCGCCTGCACCCGCGCCCACTCGATCTGCGCGTGGTGCAGGGCCTCCAGATCCATCGCGGCCAGCTCCGGCCGAGTGGCCCCCAGCCGCCACGCGACCCGGGCCGCGGCGATCGCGTCAGCCGCCGAGTCGTGGGCGCCGTCGAGCTTGACCTTGTAGTGCTCGCACAGGGCCGTCAGCGTGCGGGAGCCGGGCCGGTACCGGTCGACGTGCTTGTCGATGACGAACGGGTCGATCACCGGCCAGATGACGTTGTCGACGTACCGGTCGAGGAGCGTGTGGATCCCGTGCCGTCGGCACTCCCGGTCGAGGACCGTGAGGTCGTAGCGGGCGTTCATGGCCACGATCGGGATGCCGTGCGACAGGACTTGGCCGAGCGCGGCAGTGATCTCCTCGATGGCCTCGGCGGCCGGGCGGCCCTCGGCTCGCGCGCGCTCGGTGCTGTAGCCGTGGATCTTCGCGGCCTCTTCGGGAATCTCCACGCCCGGGTCGGCGACCCACGTTGCGGGCTGCGGGGGCTGGCCGCCGCCGACCTGGACGATGCACGCGGTGACGATGCGCGCCTCTTCGGGATCGGCGGCGGTGGTCTCCAGGTCGAAGGCCGCCATGCGCTTCAGGTGCCAGCTCATCGGACCTCACCGGCCTTCACCGCGGCGAGGTAGCCGTTCATCTGCGCGACCGTCGCGGACGACGGGTGTGCGCCACCGTGCCGCTGCGCGAACCCGTGCTCGACCTGCTCGGTCGTCAACCCGAACTGGCCGGCAGCGGCGATGACCTGGAACCAGACCGCTTGGACGTCGGCCGGGTCGTCGACGAACTCGGCCTCGACGACCTCGTCGCCGTCGCCAGCCGGAGGCGGCGGAGGCTGCTCGGCGCCAGGACCGCCGGCGTCCGGCGTCTTCACCTTCGCGCCGAGCGCCGCAGCCTTCGCCTTGATCGTGGCGGCGAGAGCATCGTCGAGGTGCCCGGCCTTGTTGGCCTGCGTCCACAGCTTCCCGACCTCTTCCGACGTCTTCGCTACGTCGACGAGCGCCGCATAGTCCGGACGGCCGCCCGTGATCGCTACCCGCTCCGGGCCCTTCGCCACGGCGGCCGGGGCGCCCGTGATCTGCCCGGCCATCAGCGCGGCCGGGGTGATCTCCACGTCCAACGTCGGCACCTTGAAGCGGGCCAGCTTGTCCTTGACGATCGCGGTCTTCTCTTCCATCCCGAGCCATCCGGCGACGTACCCGCCAGCCTGTGAAAGCAGTTCGGCGGCCGGGGGCAGCGTGACGGCGGCGTGGTAGCCCTTGGAGATGAGGAGCCACTGGCCGAGCGCCGGGACGTCGCGGAGCATGACGTTGACGCGGGTGGTCATGGCGCAGTCCCGCTTGTCGGGGTCGCACATGCACGGCCGGTCTGACTTCAGCTCGGTGACACCGTCGCAGCGGCGCTGGCACTTCGATCCGGCGTACAGCTCGTACCACTGAGAGACGGCGTCCCGCGGCGGGATGAGGACGGGCAGCCGGTTGACGGTGGAGTACACCTCGAACTCGGAGGGCCCGCCGTTGGCCGGCGTCCAGGGCTTGACCTCGCCGCCGTACAGCTCGGCGACGCTGGTGAGGATCTCCCGCGAGGCAGAGGTGAAGCGGAACTTGTCGAGCTTGGCCGGGCGCGTCTTGCCGTTGGAGGTGGGGACGACGTGGCCGAGGCGGATCTCGCCGAGCTGACGCATCCGCATTTGCAGGTCCAGGATGGGCATCAGGCGGCCCTCTCTTCGGAGACGGGAAGGGTGAGGGCCTCACCCACAACGGACTTGGCGAGGACTCGCTTGAACTCGGCGACCTGCCAGACGTGGAGAAACGCGTCGAAGACGTCGTCACCGCACTTCAGCGGCATGGGCCGATAGCCCTCGGGCCGCAGGTGCAGGACGATCCCGACGTCGTGGAGCTTCGGCATGGGCAGCTGCGTACCGTCCCGCAGCCAGCAGACCTCTGCGCGGCGGTAGGCGGACATTTGCAGCCCGGCCTCCGGGTAGACGCCCTTCTCGTCCAGCTCGCCGCCGGTCTTCGTGTCGCCGAGGAACAGCGTGTCGGTCGGCACGTTCAACGCGGCGGCGATCAGGCGGGAGCGGAACAGGTAGTCGAGCTTCCCTGCGTAGCCGTTGGTGAAGTTCCCGACCGTCATCTCCGAGGCTTCGAACTCGACTTCCCAGTCGGCGACGAAGCGGAGGAAGTGGTCGAGATACGGCGCCATCTCGGAGTCGTTGAGAAGCTCGTCGGGCAGCGGAGTGCCGAGTACGTGCGATTCGACGAGGGTGTGGGCGGCGGTGCCGAGGTCGCCGCGTTCTTCCTTCTTGCGGATGTGGCCCTTGCGGAGCCAGTCGTAGGCGGCTTCCTTTTCGGCCGGGTAGAGGGAGGCGGCGACGAGCTTGGGGAGGGTGGCGAAGGCGTCTTCGGCGGTGAGGTTCGCGGACCAGAAGACGAGTTCGGGCTTGGGGTACCCGCCGTTGAGGATGGTGGTGACGCGGCGGAGTTTGATGTCGGTGCCGGGGACGCGGTACCAGCCCTGTGAGGGCTGGGGGATGCGGTCCGGACCGGTGGGCGCGGGGGCTGCCGCCTTGCGGCGGCGGCCGGCGGCCGGGCTGGTGGGCCCGGCCGTGGCTGCGGTCGTCATCAGGCGGTGCCGCCTTTCTGGGGTGCGAGGGTGTACAGGCGCCCGTTGTCGGGTCCGCGTTGCACGAGGACGCCGCGGCGGGCGTAGTACTGGAGGTCGCCGCGGGCCGTCGTCCGGGACGGGCCCCAGCCGGTCGCCCGATAGAAGCGGTGGGCCTGACCGGAGGTGATCTCGCCTCCGCAACGGCGGATCTCGGCGAGGAGACTGAGGCGGCGAGGACGGTCGTCAGCCACGGTCGTCACCCGCCGCAACGCCGTCGTACTCGTGGTTCCACTGGTTGATGCCGACGGCAGCGGGGTAGTGCCAGCCCCAGCCGTCGATGTGCCAGCCCACGGCGACCCGCTCTCCGGTCTGCGGGTGGGCGGTGACCTCGACGCACCGGAAGTCGGTGCCGTCGCGGTGCGTGTAGCTGTGGCCCCGCTGGAAGAAGTCGGGAGTGGCCGTCGCCGCCGCAGCGGTGGCCTTCTTCCGCCAGTCCTCGTGGTCGTTGAGAACCCGCTGCGCCTCCGTCAGGTCTTCCTTGCGGAGCGCGGCGACACGGAGCGCGAGGACGGTGGCGCGGAGCCGCTGGAGTTCGCCGGGGTAGGCCTCGTCGTCCGGCTGCTGGTAGTCGGCGATGTCTTCCAGGCAGCGGATCACGCTGTTCCAGCCGTCGCCGTACCAGACGGGCCCGGTAAGGGCGGTGCAGGTGACGGGGATGGCGCGGAGTCGGCCGACCGCCTTGGCGAGAACCTCGGTGCGGTAGGCGTCGAGCATCTCCTCGGCGCGCGCCTTGGCTTCGACGTTGTCCGCGCTGGGGACGGCCGTCCACAGGTGGTAGGCGATCTCCTCGCGGGCGTTCACGCGGCGCCCGCCGATCGCTGGCCGGGCAGCGAGCGCGGCGCCGTGATCTCCGCCGCCGCGTCCCGCAACTGGTGCAGACCACCCGCGTACAGGTCGACCTTCCCGCCGTCCGCGAACTCGTCGAGCAGCTTGTTCATGCGCTCGTCGAACTCGTGACGGGCATGCGAGTCGCGGCCTTGCGTCTGCGCGGACTGCGCGAGGGCGTGCATCTCCGCGAAGTCGGCAGCGAAGCTCTCGGCGTCGGAGTCGGCGGCGTTGAACAGGTCCAGGAACACGGCCCGCAGGAACGGGGCCACGCTCAGCTCGGCGCCGTCGTCGGTGGCCTTGAGGGTGAGAGGGGTCGGACCCTCGATCTTGTAGCTCATCGGAGCTGCCCCTTCGGGGAGGTAGTCAGGAGGAGAAGCAGAGCGGCGGCATCCCGGCACGCCTCGAACGACGGACGGACGACGTGCCTGACGTTGGCGACCGCAATCAACAGGCCGTCCCAGTCGCCCGACTCCAACGCCATCCGTGCGGCATGCACCGCCAGACGACCCCGGTAGACCACAAGCCGCAGAACGTAGGCCGCACGGGCCAGCAGCGGGCGCGGGTCGAAGTAGGCGACATCGGCCGGCGCGAACGCCAGGGCGAACCAGATCGCCCCGACCGGGACCAGACCCAGCGACAGGACGGACGCCCACTCGGCGAGACTGTGCGTCTGGTAGCTCACGACTCACCGCCCGACCGAGCCGGGTAGGTGCCGCCGTGGACGCGGACGACGTGGCCGCGCAGCTCGGCCTCAGCCGACCCGTCATCCGCATGCCAGGAACTCGTCCGCCAGCCACACCCGCAGACGCGGAACACCTTGGCGTCCCACCCCGCCACCGGGCCGAAGCCGAAAGGGCTCAGCTCGGAGAAGTAGCCACAGCATTCGTCGGCCTCGCACGAGTACGGGTCGACGACGGGGGCGAACGGGCGCGGCTCGTCGTCCTGCGGGCAACGGCACACGGCCTTACGGGCGTTCCGGCGGGCGAGCATGCGGGCCTTGATCTGCGCCTCAGTCGGCCGCTCCCAGCCGTGCATGCCCTTCCCGGGAATCCAGCGGCGCCCGTGACCGTCCTGCTCCGTCCCGCACCAGCGGCAGCCGAACGGCGTCGGCGCAGTCCCGTCCGGGTAGCGGATGTGGCCGTGGAGCATCCCGGTGGTCTGGCACCGGCGGCCGTAGCCGAGGAGGTGCTTCGTCGGGTCGGCGACGGCGGTCATCGCGCACCGCCCAGCTCGGGCAGGTCCCGGCCGAGCCGCCAGTCGTGATGCACCGACCCGTAGAACTCGGGCTCCGGCTCACGCAACGACGCCACCGGAGCGAACGTCCGCGTCAGCCCGTCCGCCCACGGGGCCACCAGCGGGATACCGAAGATGCTCCGCAACTCCGACTGCGACACGAAGTTCTCGCTGACCAGCTCCGGGTTACGGCCTTGCCGCCACTGCTGGCCCGCACGGAGACGCTCAGCGAGCGCCTCACGCTGCGCCTCCAACTCGGCGATCCGCGCGGCCTGACGGCGAACCTCCGCCAGCAGGGCGGGCACGTCCACGCGAGCGTGAGCCATGAACTCCGCGTCCGCCTGGTCGATGTCCTGACACGGGACGATCCAGATGTCACCCTCGGCGTCGATACCGACGCTCTCGCTGCCGTCATGCTCGGCCAGCGTGTCCGTCCACCACGGGCCCGCCGTCGCCGCGTCGGCACGCGCCGCGATCTCCGTCAGACGCTCCGCACTTAGCGGCTCGGGCACGACCGGCACCGGCATCGGCAGCACGTCCGCCGACCCGACGATCCCGCGCTCCGCCAACTCCGCCAGCGTCGCCATCTTGAACGGCGGGCACTTACACGAACCCTCGACCGCGTACAGGCCAAGCCCGCTGTCGGTCACCGCCCGGCGCTCCCAGCACACACCGTCCCGCGTGTTCACGACCATCGGGTCGTGGGTCGTCGGGGCGCTCACGCCGCCACCGCGTTCGCGTCCGTGCTGCCGATGCCGTCCGCGTCCAGCGCGGCCAGCAGGCCCCGCAGCCGGATCTCCAACGTGACAGCGGCCTGGATCATGGCCTGGTGGTCGTGGATGTTCGCGCCCTGCTGAGCGGCCAAGTCCTCCCGCGCCAGACGCAACGCGGTGGACAGCGGCGGCACGTAGGCGTCGGCAGGGTGCGGCTCGTACAGCGGCTGAGTGGCTCCGCTGGTCTGCAAGGATGTGGTCACGGGGACCTCTTCTTTCTCTGATGGGTTGGGGTCGCCGAGTCGTGGGCTCGCCGGGCCTGGCAGTCGGGCGGGCCTTCGGCGTTGGTGGGGTCAGACGGTTGCGAGCGCCGGCGTATTCACGGCGCGGATCCTGCGCGGCCGGCCGGTCGACGGCTTCGGCCTCGCCTGCTTCTTCGCGCGGGTCTCCTCGTACGAAATGAGGAGGATCTCGGCGAGCTGGGACTCGGTGAACGTGATCTTTCCGCTCAGGTACTGGCCGGGGAACGGCTTGCCCTTGCTGCCGTCTTCGGGCCGGTTGAACCCGTCACGGAGCCAGCGCTGGCCGTCCTCGTCACTGGGGTCCGGAGTGGCGATGCCGAGCCGGACGGTGGCGGCCTTGAGGTCGTAGACGCGTTCCAGGACGTCAGCCGCCCTCGGGCGGGTGGGGGCGGGCGTCTTCGTCGCTGCCATCGGTGGAGTCCTTTCTGTGCTGGCCCTCTCGTGGGACGAGGAGCTGCTCGTCGTCGGTCGGTATTTGGAGGGCGGTGCGTAGTCCCGCGTAAGTGGGGGGCCGCATTGCGTGCCGGATGCCGAGTTCGATCAGCGCCAGATAGGGGCGGGAGATCTGGGCGGCTTCGGCGCACATGGCTTGCGTCATGCCGAGCTCCATGCGGCGGGTGCGGATTGCCGCCCCGTCCACCTGGTAGGTGGCTGGGGGTCTTTCCATGCACTGAACCTAACGGATGCTTCTAGAGGTTTCTATAGGTACGCGGGAGTAACTTCTAGAAGCCGCTACTTTCCGCTAGCTGCCGCTAGTCGACATGGCGTCAAACGCGCCTACTTAGGGCACCCTTCCGGTCACGGAGCGAGGTGTTTCTAGCGGTTACTGGCGGGCGCTGGCATCATGTGCGTCATGGCCCTCCCCAGTGGCGACCCCCTGCGCCACCTGCAGAAACTCGCTGCCCTCGTGACGCAGCGGCGAGTAGCGCTCGGCTACGGCAGCAAGGAAGCCGCAGCTACGGCGTGCGGCGTCTCCCATATGACCTACCGAAAGGTCGAGGGAACCAAGGGCACGCCCCCGCAACGCGTGAACGACGCCACCTACGCCAAGCTCGACGCCGGCTTCGGCTTCCGAGCGAACTCATGCAAGGCGGTCGCCGACGGCGCGGCCGACTCGATCACCCTCGAAGACGGCACGGAGCTGATCGAGGGCGGCCAGATTCGCGACTTCGCGAGCCTTGAGGACGAGATCGACAGGGCGTACGACAAGTCGGCCCAACTGGTCGCCCCGCACCTCACTCTGAGTGAAGCCAAGGCCATCAAAGAGGAGATGTTTCGGCAGCTCAGGGAGCGCGGAACCCTCAAACCGAAGTAGTTACTCGGGGTAGCCGTACAACCATTCGCCCGTAACCTGATCGTGACATTTGGTTGCTGACGAAACTTCAACAACACCCTGTTGCCGAGCCGTCACACGTGTAAGTCTGTCGTCTCCACCTAGGGGGTTCTCCGAGGTCAAAGGGGGACCTGATGGCGATGGTTGTCGAGTTCGACAGACGTGGCTTCGAGGGCCATGTCCTAGAAAAGGACGGCGAGATCGTCTGCATCCTGACCCCAGCAGCAGCCACCGACCGCGCAATTCAGGGGCGCGTAAGGCGGTTGATGCGCGGTCAGGGGATCGACTGCCGAAAGTGCCGCGGCTGCCCCGTTGGCACGGCAGAGTGGGAGCCGATCCAGTAAGCGGACCGTCGGCGGCAGGGGTGCCCGCCGACACATCCGCTTGCCACCTTCGAGTCATCTGGGGGATGGCGTATGCCCTACGCCGAGCAGCGCGGCAACAAATGGCGCGTCCGGTGGGCCACCGGCAAGAAGCATCCTGAGACGGGACGCTGGCTGTACGACAGCCAGGGGGGTTTCGACGACCGCGATGCGGCGGTCGCCTACGGGCTGGACCGCGAGTCGGACATCCGTAACCAGCGGTACACCAGCCGCCGTGACGGCGCGATCCTCATGCGCGAGTACTGCAAGACGTGGCAGCAGACCCTCGACGTCGGCCACCTGCGCAGACGGAACATCGAGTCGTACCTCCGTCTCTACGTCGAGCCGCACTGGGGCGACATGACCGTGGCGGACATCAGGCCCTCGGCGTACCGGGCCTGGGAGTTGTGGCTGAAGGACCAGCCGAACATCGGCGACGCCTACCGCGGCGAGATCCTCCTCGTCTTCTCGATGATGATGGACGACGCGGTGGACGACGGCCTGCGGCAGGCCTCCCCAGTACCGAAGAAGAAGCGCCGCGGGAAGTACGTCAAGAAGAAGAAGGAGCGCAAGCGCAACCTTCGCATCGAGGACGTGCACCAGCTGGCGTGCAATGCCCTCCAGTACTGGGGGTTCACGGGCTACGTCTTCCAGATGATGATGCCGTTCACCGGCATGCGGCCGGCCGAGCTGTACGCGCTGCGTCGCGAGTACTGCCATCCCACCTGGCCGGCCTCGGACCCGCGGGTCGACCCGGACGAGGAGCAGCGGTACGAGGAGGACATGGAGCGGTACGGCGGCGCCGAGCCGGTGCCTGCTGTACGGGTGGAGTGGCAGCACCAGCGGGAGGAGGGGACGGGCAAGCTGGGCTTGTATCCTCCGAAGTACGACTCGCACCGCACGCTCGTGGTGCCGCCGTTCCTGGCGGAGCTGCTGGAGCTGCTGCTCGTCTCCCATGAGTGTGAGTGGGTGTTTCCCTCAATCAATGGCGGGAGACTCGCCGACGCGAACTTCACGTACTCGTACTGGAGGAAGCTCGCCGACGGCCTGGAGCCGCGGCTGAAGTCGGTGAAGGGCGACGGCCGGAAGGGCTCGCCGCGGTGGCTGCCGGGCTGGGATCCGGTGAAGAACTGGGCGGGCAAGCGGATGTACCTGCTGCGCCATGGCCATAAGGAATGGCTGGACGATGACGGGCACAGCCGGATCGCGGTGGAGACGCGGATGGGTCATGAGGTGGCCGGCGTCGAGGGGCTCTACGCGAACGTGACTGTGGGCATGGAGAAGCGCATCATGGAGTCGCTGCAAGAGCGTTGGCTCCGGTTCGTGGTGACCCTCCCTGAGGGGTGGGAGCCGCCTCCGTCTCCCACTCCTCTCCCTGTTGATCTTGGTGAGTGGATGAAACTGCAGGTCAAAGCAGCTAAAGCTCTCGGGTTCTGACGTTGTTCATGAAGTTCATCTCCACCAAGAGCTTCATGCCGTTCGTCTGGTACCGCATCGCGCTCGGCATCGTC
>WUUC01125374.1_pt1 | contig 12132 bp, 9 predicted proteins | sample 6278441 | NCBI WGS metagenome assembly WUUC01 (sample SAMN13675441, study PRJNA597444) | soil metagenome | isolation source: soil | place: USA: Washington | collected 2017-10 | reverse complement strand
ACGACCAGCCAGTTGCTCGAGGCAGGCGCGACAATGATTGACGCCGTCTATCTTGGTGATGCACTCGCCGCACAGAGCGACGTGACAACGCACGCAGATTCCCACCGCTTCTCGGAGCGCGTGCTGAGAGCACGTAGCGGACGGTGCAAGCATCGCTGCGCGACTTTATCATGCTGGGCTACAATCGCGGGATAGGAGGTGCCGTGCCACCGCTCGTGTTGCTCAAAGTAGGAACGACCTTCGAATCCTTACGGTCTCGACGGGGCGACTACGACACCTGGTTCGAGGCGGCATGGCAGCTGGGGGCACGAATGCGCGTGGTGCGCGTATCTGAAGGTGAGCCATTGCCCGAGCTCGGCGCCTGCTCGGGCGTGGTCGTCACGGGCTCGCCTGCGATGGTGACCGACCGCGCAGATTGGAGCGTAAAAACTGCGGATTGGCTCGCGAATGCCCTAGATCGCGTGCCCATCCTGGGCGTTTGTTATGGCCACCAACTCCTCGGCGAAGCGGCCGGCGGTCGCGTGCTCGACAATCCCCTCGGGCGTCAAGTTGGCACGTTGCGAGCGCAGCTCACGGCCGAGGGCAAGCAGGACAAGTTGCTCGAAGTCTTGCCCGATCCCCTGATCGTGCACGCGAGCCATCGCCAAGCCCTGGTGGAGCTGCCGGCAGGCGCCGTGCGTTTGGCCGAGACGTCGCGCGATCCGAATCACGCATTCCGAGTCGGCGAGCGAGCTTGGGGCGTGCAGTTTCATCCCGAGTTCGACGCCGACATCACGCGCGCTTACATTCGCGAGCGCGAGGTGACGCTGGCGAGCGAAGGCGACGACCCTTCGGCGCTGCTCTCGGCCGTACGCGACACGCCGCACGGCACGCAACTGCTCAAACGCTTCGTCGAACTGTGCGAGCTTTGAAGCCCAAGTGAGCTGCGCCGGTCACTGACGGTGCGCGCGCCAGCGCTTGGCGAAACGCTCGGTCGCAATCGCGACGGCGGCTTCCGCTTCCTGCCCCACCGTGTAGCCGCGCGGCCAGCCCTCGCCGGTAATGAGTAAGGTGTCATCGAGGTGCTGGCGTAAGCGCCAAATGTCTTCGAAGGATCCGCGCCGAGCGAAGTAGTGCAGCGCGAGCACGCGGTTGTACCAAAACGACGAATGCAGCTTCTCGCCCATCAACATCAGCAGCGCGGGCTCAGGCGGAAAGCGGGCGATCCGCTCGCTGTAGGCCTCGATTTCGTCCTTGGCGTAGCGAGCGTTCCACGCGCGCGGCATGGTGCGAAGCAGCAGGGGAAAGACGCGGGCGCCGCCGATGTCGAGCACCAACTCGGTCGCGCGATGGCGTATTTTCGAATGCGTGCGTTCACTGGCCAACGTGAGCAGCAGGGGCACGGCTTCGCTCGATCGCGTGTCTCCGGCGCGTGCGATGGCGAGCTCGCGCAGGCTCGCGTCTTCGTTGACATCAAGTGCGAGCGCGAGCAGAGCCGTGAGCTCTTGCGAGGTCGTGCGACCCTCGAGCAGCGTGAGCGCGAGCATGCGATCGTGCAGCTCTACGGCGCGGTCACGTGCGACCGCTACGAAACGCGCGCGCACCTCGCTTTGATCGGCAAAACGGCCGAGGGCGGGCATCACGTGTTGCGTGAGGCTCGTGCTGCGCAAGGCGTTCACGCGCGCTTCGATCTGCTCGGCCTGCTCGGCGCCTGCGCTGGCATGCAAGTCGCGCCTAGCGACTTCGCGTAGGTCTGCGTCGCGTGCGTGATTGCGAAAGGCTCGCTCTACCGTCACCAAACTCGCCGCGGCCCGTGTGCGATCCTCTTCTCTCGCGTGTTGGTCGATCAGCTTCGCCAGTCGCGCGACGCCTTCGCCGGACAACGGACGCCCTAGCGCCTCGAGCAGAGGGCGCACGCTCTCGTGCCCGATCTGGGCCGCGATCGCCTCCAGATTCTGCTCCCCTGCATCGGCACGCAGCGCGACATCTTCGAGCATCCACGCGATCAGGGCGGTCCCCATCCGAGCTTGCGCTTCGTTCGCCAGCAAGTTCAGCATGCGGGCCCCGGCATCTTTGGCGCGCAAGGCGGAGGCGGAAGGCGCCTTGCCCACGGTCGTGCGCATCCGCGCGGACAGGCCGCGCGCTAGCGGGTCCGTGATCACGTCCCGTGCCCCCTGAGCGCTTGCGCCAAGGTCGTGGATGAGAGCTTCCGTACCGTTCACTCCCTTGCGTTGGAGCTCCAAGAGCACCAGGCCGGCGCTGGCACGCAAGCTCGGATCGCGTGAGGGATCGCGCAGCACGGCGCGCAATTTATCGGGGCCCGTGGCGGTTTCGCGGAACGCGTCCAGATCGCGTTCGCCCAGCGAACACGCTGAAAACGCGAGAAAAACACCGAACAGAGGCCACGTCAGAGAGGGACGCACCGCACCTGTCTAGCGCCTTTGCCTGGCCAGGGCCACGCGCGCGAGCTTGCCGAGGGTTAGCGGATGTCCCTAGTTCTCGTCTTGCAGTAGTGCCGCAAGATTCGGCGCCAATTCCGGCCACGTGTATGACAAGCCGGTGCGTTTGGCTTCACGCGCAAGCTTCGTGCGAGAGGCAGGTTCGCGCAAAGCACTCAGGCCTCGACGCAGCGCGTCGCTGTTGCGCTCGGGAACGAGCAGTCCGTTCTCGCGGTGCCGCACGACGTCGGCGATTCCCCCCGTCTCGCTGACGACTGGCACGAGGCCATGCGCCATCGCTTCGAGGAGCGCGGTCGGCATGCCTTCGGTACGACCACTTGCGAGCGACAACGAGGGCAGCACGAACAGATCGCTGGCTGTAAACCAGGCTTGTTTTTCCGCACCGATGGCCATTCCAACGAAGCGTACGGGGGCGTTCCTTTGGCGCGCTTGCCGCTCGAGTTCCGCCCGCTCGGGACCTTCACCGACGATCACGAGCTCGACATCGTCGAGCGTGGACACGGCATCGATCGCGTAACTCAGGCCCTTGATCGACACCAAGCGGCCCAAACTCAACACGGTTAGCTTCTTGAGTCCGAGCCGGGCGCGCAGCTCCGCGCGTGACTCGGGGCAGGACGTGTGCGGTTCTATGCCCATCGCGCACACGTGGGCTTTGCTGCTCGCGTCGATGCGCTCGATCGGATTCAACAACCGCAAAAAGCGCGTGCGCAGATCGCGTGAGACGAACAAGAGCACGTCGGCGCCGCGCGCAACGAGCGTGGCCAAACCGAGTGAGCGGGTTTTTTCGAGCAGAAAGACGTCGGCCGAGTGCAGCACTGCCAAATGGCGCTGATGACGCCGCGCACTTGCGGCCGCGAGCGCGCACGGCACCGCCCAGTGACTGACGATCGCATCCCAGGCGGAGATCCGAGCGCGCGCCGCCTGGGCAAGCGCGACGCTGAAGGGCAGCAGACCGAGCCACGCGAACGGATCGTGTTTCAGGTTGTCGAGCACGCCTGCGCCGTAAAACGTGCGCTCGATGGCGCGCGGCAAGTAGTGCACGTGTCGGACGTCGATGCCCTCGAGCGAGAGCGGCGAGAGTTGCTCTTGAGGCTCCGGCACCAGAGCTTCGATCGTATGCCCTTGGCTGACGAGCGCTCGTGCGAAGCCGAGCACGAAGTTGCCCGCGACGTCGTGGGTCGTGCGCGGGAAGCTGGTAGTGAGCAGACCGACACGCATCGATTTTTTCCTAGGTTTTTCAGCGCTCGACGGACGGTTCATGCGGTGTTTCGGGCAGCGTCTCGGAGAACGTCGCAAGCCTTCCAACGATGCGGCGCAACCATACGCGTGCGAGCACGTACGGCACCACGAAGAACGCATGTCGCAAGCCGACCCCGCTGCGCTCGTCTGCGTATACCGGGCGAACCGTAACTTCTCGGATCGGCAACGACATGTCTGCCAGCATGCCGAGCAGATCGTTGGGATACCCGTAGCCAGGCCACATTCGCTCGATCGGCAACACATCGGCCGCGTGACGTGCGAGCGCCGTGTATCCGCACTGCGAATCACGCACGGAAAGGCCCGTCGCCAAACGCGTGAGCAGCCCGAGACCCCAGTTGCCGAGCCAGCGGGTCCAGGGCATGCGCTCGCGCGCTCCCGGATACGACAGCCGGCAACCTTTGGCGTAAGCGACTTCTCCGCTGAGCACTGGCGCAAGCAGCGCCGGCAAGTCCGTCGGATCCATCTGCCCGTCTCCGGCCATGACCGCGCACACGTCGGCACCGCGTTCGAACGCCACGCGGTAGCCCGTCGAGATGGCAGCACCTACGCCTGCGTTGACCGAATGCTGCACCAGCACCACGCGAGGATCGCCAACGGCTAGCGCGCGCTCGGCCGTGGCGTCCCAACTCGCGTCATCGACCACCACGATCAACGACACGAAAGCCGGAATGCCGCGCAGCGTGCGCTCGATCAGGTACGCCTCGTTGAACGCAGGTACGACGACTGCGATCGCGCGCTCAGACGGGAACGTCATTCGACGGTCACTGTCTTGGCGAGATTGCGCGGCTGATCGACGTCCGTGCCTTTCAGGTCGGCCACGTAATACGCGTAGAGTTGCAAGGGAAGGACCGTCAAGAATGGTGTGAGTTCTTCGTCCACCGCGGGGATCTGAACGAGCTCCTCGCTTTGACCTTGTGCTTCCTCGTCGCCCTCTGTCGCAATGCCGATCACCTTCGCTTCGCGTGCGCGCGCTTCCTGCAAGTTGCTCATCGACTTTTCGTAGTAGCGGTCTTTGGGCAGGATCACGATCACCGGTACCGAAGCGTCGAGCAATGCGATGGGTCCGTGCTTCATCTCGCCTGCTGCGTAACCCTCGGCGTGCACGTACGAGATTTCCTTGAGCTTGAGGGCACCTTCGAGGGCGATTGGAAAGCTCAGGCCGCGGCCTAAAAACAGCACGTCGCGCGCATCGACGTAGCGCTTGGCGATGTTGGCCACGAGCTGTTTCGTGCCGAGGATGACCTCGTTCATTTGCTGCGGAATCTTCACCAGCGCTTCGAGAAGTTCGGCCGCGCGCTCTTTGCTGAGCGTGCCGCGTCGCCGACCGAGATAGATACTGAGCATCAACAGCGCGCCGAGCTGAGTGGTGAAACACTTGGTCGAAGCCACGCCGATCTCGGGACCCGCGTGCGTGTAAAAGCTCGCGTCACTTTCGCGCGGGATCGCGCTCCCGATCACATTCGCTATCGAGATTACCTTTGCGCCGCGCTTTTTAGCCTCGCGTACCGCTGCCAGGGTGTCGGTCGTCTCACCCGATTGGCTCACCGCCACGACCAAGTCGCCTGGACCTATCACCGCGTCGCGTGCGCGAAACTCACTCGCAAGTTCGACCGTCGCGGAGATCTTCGCGATGCTCTCGAGGTAGTAACGTCCTGCCATGGCTGCGTGATGACTCGTGCCGCACGCGAGCAGGTACACGCGTCGCGCGTTCTTGGCGACCTCGGCATCGATCCCGATCTCTGCGCCGTGAATATCCGAGTTCTCGAGATCGATGCGACCCCGAATGGTGTCTTCCATCGCGCGCGGCTGCTCGTGGATCTCTTTGAGCATGAAGTGCTTGAAACCGCCCTTTTCGGCGGCGGTCGCCGACCAATCGATACGACGCGGCGCTTTCTCGATCTTCTTGCCATCCACGGTCGACAGCTGAATCTTGCCGCGCTCGAGGACCGCGAACTCGCCGTCGTCCATGATGATGACGTCGCGCGTGAAGGGCAGCAGCGCGGGAATGTCGCTGCCGCAAATGACCGCACCATCCTCACAGATGCCGAGCACGAGCGGCGAAGCACTCTTGGCGACGACGATGCGTTCGGGCTCCGCCTGGCTCATCACCGCGATCGCGTAGGCACCGTGCACTTGAGCGAGCGCGAGGCGCGTCGCCTTCTCGATGTTGTGACCGTTCTTCACCTCGAGATAGATCAGGTGCGCCACCAGCTCGGTGTCGGTGTCACTGACGATCTGTTGGCCTTGCTCTTTGAGCCGTGCCCGAAGCGCCAAGTGGTTCTCGATGATGCCGTTGTGGACGACGACAACGCCGTTCACGATGTGGGGATGCGCGTTGACTTCGGAAGGGCGTCCGTGGGTCGCCCAGCGGGTATGGCCCACGCCGCTCGTGCCCGTCAGCGGCTTCTGCTGCAGTGCCGTCTCGAGGTTGCGCAGTTTTCCAACCGCGCGCACGACCTGGATGCTCTTACCATCATGAACGGCCAGGCCGGCGGAATCGTAGCCCCGGTATTCGAGGCGCCTCAGGCCATCCAACAAGATCGATGCACAAGGTTCGTTCCCGACGTACCCAACGATTCCGCACATGCGACCTTGCTCCTCTGCACGCTAGCCCGCGTGAGGCGCGAAGGTAGCACGTCAGGGCGTCTTTGAGCCCGTCGGGGCAGCGGCTTTGGCGCCGCCTTTTTCGGCACTGGCACTCGGCACCTTGGCAGGTTCGGCGTTCGACTTGCCGGGCGCCGTTGAAACGTTGGGGGCGCCTTGTGCGGGCTCGAGTTTGGCCTTGATAGGCTGCCCGTTGACGTCGACGACTTCGACAGGGCCATGCTTCTCCAGCATCGGCACGATCTCCGCCGCCTTCCCGACGATCACGACCAGTTCGTTGTTCGGGTGGATGTACGCCTTGGCGGCTGCTAGCGCTGCGTCCGCCGACACGCCTCGGATGGCGCTGCGGAAGCTGTCCCAGTAGTCGTCCGGCAAGCCGTAGATGCGCAGATCGGCCACGAGATCGGCGATGCGATCGGCAGTCTCGATCTGGAGTGGAAACGAATCGGCCAAGTAGCGATGCGCGGCTCTCAATTCCTCTGCAGGTGGAGCTTCGGTCGTGATGCGCTCCAGGTGCTCGAAAAAGGCGTCCAACGCTTCGCCCGTCACGGGATTGCGAACGGCGGCCGTGGTGCGAAACGCGCCGAGATCCACGGTCTCGTCCACGCGCGAATAGGCGCCGTACGTGAGGCTGCGTTTTTCGCGCAGATCCATGAACAGCCGTGAAGCTGCCGATCCGCCGAGCACTTGATTGACGACCATCAGCGGGATGTAGGATGGATCGTTACGCTTGATGGCGAGGTTGGCCAGCATGATCTGGGACTGCACCGACGCCGGGCGATCGATGACCACGATCTTTCGTCCCGCGGGCGTCGGCGGCACTGGATACGAGACCTTTGCGACTTCTTTCTTCTTCCAAGCTCCAAACAGCTTCTTGGCTGCCGCTTCGACTTGTGCGGGCGTCACGTTGCCAACGGCCACGAGGAATGCGTTGTTGGGAGCAAAGTTTGCGGCGTGGTAGCGCACCAGGTCGTCGCGCTTCATGCGCTTCACGGCTGCTTCGGTGGTGTCGTACTGCGCGTAAGGGTGCTCGCCATAGAGGCGCTTCTGCAGTTCGCGACGACCAAGCCACGAGGGCTTGTCCATTTTGAGCTTGAGCTCGTCGAGGTTGCGCTTTTTGAGCTTTTCGAGTTCCTTCGCGTCGAAGGCAGGCGTGAGCACGGCTTCTGCCAGCAGCGCGAGCGCTGGGTCGAGATGCTCGCTCAACGCGCTCATGCTCACACGCGTAGTCTCGTTGCCTGCGCCCGTGGCGATATTCGCGCCGAGGAATTCCACGGCTTCCGCAAACTGCGCAGCTTTTTTCTTTTTCGTGCCTTCACGGAGCATGTCCGCAACGGTGTTGGCGAGGCCCGGCATGGTCTCCGGATCGCGCGCGCCTCCGCTCATGATCACCAGCTCGAGGTTGACCGTGGGCAGCTGCGACTGAGTGACCACATCGATCGCGAATCCGTTCGGCAGCACGACGTGTGAAATCTGCGGAAAGTCGATGTCGCGGGCCGACCCTGACGGCGGCGGCGCTTCTTTGGAGGCCGACGCTGACGCGCTGGACTCGACATCGGCCGGAGAGATGACGGGAGGAGGAGTCACGACCGTTTTGGGCAGTGAGCCACTGCAACCGCTCAGCCACGCCAGCAAGCACAGGAAGGAAAGGCTCTTGGTCTTCACTTGGCAGCTCCTTCGGGCTTCGCGCTCACGTTGGGTACGACATCGAGGACGGTGCGATTGGTTGCGGGGAAGTACTTTCCGGCCACGCGCTGCACGTCGCTGCCGGTCACCGCAAGGTAGCGGTCGAGCTCGCTCTTCAGTAGCTCCGCGTTGCCGAAGAACAGCTCGAAGGAGCCGAGTACGTTGGCTCGATCCAAGTTGGATGCGAGTCCGAACACGAAGCTCGAGCGCAGACGGTTCTTGGCCTTGTCGAGCTCACGTGCGGACAGACCCTTCTTGGCGATGCTCTCCAGCTCTGCGTAGATCACTTCGCGCGCAGCCTTCGGGTCTTTGCCTTCCGCACAAACCGCCCACACCGTGAACAGATCGGGTCCGCGACGCGAGTCGGTGCCCACGTGCAAGCTCGAGAGCAACTCACGCTTTTTGACCAGTTCTTGATACAAGCGCGACGACTCACCATCCCCGAGCGCCATGGCCAAGATGTCGAGCGCGTAGTGATCTGGGTCGTGCGAAGGCGGCACGTGATACGCGATGTGAAAGGCCGGCAGCTGCGCGAGTTCGTCGAGCATGCTCTCGGTTCGTTCGGCTGTCTGTGGAGCGAGCTCGCCCGGCTCGTACGAGGGGCGGGGGCGCGCCGGGATCGACCCGAAGTACTTGTCGATCAGAGCGAGCGCTTCCTTGGAATCGAAATCCCCGGCGAGCGAGATGATCGCGTTGTTGGGTGCGTAATACGCGTCGAAGAACTCTTGAACTGCCGAAAGCGGCGCGTTCTCGAGGTCCTTCATGTCCCCGATGGTCGAGTGCGCATACGGAAAGTAGTCGCCGTAAGCGAGCTCGTTGATGCGCAGCCACGAGCGTGCGTAAGGCTGGTTGTCGTAGCTCTGCCGGCGCTCTTCCATGACGGTCTGACGCTGGTTTTCGAAGTTCTCCTGCGTGATGGCGAGCGACTTCATGCGGTCGGACTCGAGCCACAAGCCCAACTCGAGCTCATTCGAGGGCAACGTCTCGTAGTAGTTGGTGCGATCTGAGCTGGTCGTGCCGTTCATTTCGCCGCCGCGATTGAGCACGAGCTGAAAGTGCTCGCCTTTGGCCACGTTCTTCGAGCCTTGAAACATCATGTGCTCGAACAAGTGCGCAAAACCGGTACGTCCGCGGACTTCATTGCGCGAGCCGACGTCGTAGTACATGGCCAAGCCGATCGTCGGGATCGTCCGGTCGGGGCTCAACACGACCCGCATGCCATTTTTCAGCGTCGCCCGCTCCACCGGCAAAGCGGCCAGTTGCCCCTGTCCGGGCACAGCGCCCGGGACGGCAGCGGTCGCGGCAGGAGTGCTTTTTTCAGGCGCGCCCGTTGTCGGAACGACCGGCGCGCTTTGCGCTTCGGCCACGGATAGGGTTGCCGCCAATAGGCTCCCCACCATCAAGCTCTTCTTCATGCCCCGTCTCCTCGGCGTTGTGAGGGAAGCTCGTCGCGAATACCATGCTCTCCCGCGCCAAGCCAAAATGGTTCACGGCGGGCCGCGCATGGCAGTCTTCCGCTCGAAGGCCCCAACGCGCACTGAACGGATGGCGACAGCATGGTATTTCAGCGATGACGAATGCGGCGGTTCTTTCGATCGGGACGGAGCTTACGCGCGGAGAGCTCATCAACAGCAATGCAGCCTGGATCGCGGAGCAGCTCACCGAGCTCGGCTTCGACGTGTTCGAGCACGTGAGCGTCGACGACGACAAGACGCGGATCGCGGCCCACATCAAGCGCTTGGCGGAGCACGCGAGCGTGGTCATTTCCACGGGTGGTCTCGGGCCGACGACCGATGATCTCACCACCTTGGCGGTCGCTGAAGCCTTGAACGTACCCCTCGAGCGCGACCGAGCGTCGCTCGAGCGCATTCGTTACTTCTTTTCCGCTTTCGGTCGGACGATGTCGCCGAGCAATGAAAAGCAGGCTGATTTTCCGCAAGGCGCAGACGTGCTCGCCAACGAGTTGGGCACTGCGCCTGGCTTCGGCATCACGTTCGGAGCGTGCACGTTCTACTTCTTGCCCGGCGTTCCGCGCGAGATGAAGCACCTGTTTTCGGACCGAGTTCTGCCACGCATCGGCGACAAGGCAGAGCGCCAGACCCACCAGGTTCATCTGCGCACGTTCGGGATGCCGGAAGCGCAGGTGGGGGAGTTGCTCTCGGGCGTCGAGCAACAGCATCCGGGCGTGACGATAGGATATCGCGCTTCGTTTCCCGAGATCGAAGTCAAGGTGCACGCGCGCTCCAATGACGAACGCACCGCGCAAGCGAAGGCCGAACGCGCCGTCGAGGTCGTGAAGCAGCGGCTCGGAGAGGTCGTGTTCGGTGATCGCGACACGACTTATGCGGCAGCGGTGGGGCGTGTCTTGCGTGACCGTGGAGTCACCCTCGGGGTCGCCGAATCGTGCACGGGCGGCATGGTCGGCTCGATGCTCACCAGCGTGCCCGGCTCGAGCGACTATCTGCTGTTCGATGCCGTGGTGTACTCGAACGGCGCCAAGACCAGCATGCTCGGGGTCAGCGAAGATCTGCTGCGCGCGTACGGAGCCGTCAGCGAAGAATCCGTGTGCGCCATGCTCGATGGTGTGATGCGTTTGTCCAAGGCGGATGTGGGCGTGGCCGTCACGGGTATCGCTGGGCCGGGTGGGGGCAGCGATGAGAAACCCGTCGGCACCGTCTGGCTCGCGGTCGGGAACGCGGGCGGACAACGCTTCGCGCGCTCCTTTCGCCTGGGCGGCGATCGCGAACGAATCCGGACTCTGAGCGCTTACATGGCTTTGCGCGCCGTGATGCGGCTTGCCCTGGGCCGGCAGCCTTGGACGCCGTAGAAGCAGCGCAGACTGGCTTTTGTTAACTCGACCCCTGTACAAATGAGCACTGGTCGGTCAGACTGGCTTCCACACGTAACGGTGGCAGAAGGCGAAGGGCGGACGATGCAAAGAGACCCCAATCGAGAGAAGGCCCTCGAGCTCGCGCTCGGGTCCATCGAGAAGCAGTACGGCAAGGGCGCGATCATGCGCATGGCGGAGGGCGATCACGCAGACATCGCCACCATCTCCACCGGTGCGCCGTCCCTCGATCTCGCGCTTGGTATCGGCGGTTACCCCAAGGGCCGCATCGTCGAGATCTTCGGACCGGAGTCGAGCGGTAAGACCACGCTCACGCTGCACGCGATTGCGGAATGCCAGAAAAAGGGCGGCATCGCGGCCTTTATCGATGCCGAGCACGCCCTGGATGTCACCTACGCGCGCAAGCTCGGCGTAACGGTCGATGAGCTGCTCGTTTCGCAGCCAGATCACGGCGAACAGGCGCTCGAAATCGCAGACATGTTGGTGCGTTCGGGCGCTGTCGAAATGGTCGTGATCGACTCGGTGGCGGCGCTCGTGCCCAAAGCCGAGATCGAAGGCGAGATGGGCGACAGCCACGTAGGCTTGCAGGCCCGCCTGATGAGTCAGGCATTACGCAAGCTCACTGCGACCGTTCACAAATCCAACTGCACCTTGGTCTTCATCAACCAGATTCGCATGAAGATCGGCGTCATGTTCGGCTCTCCCGAGACCACTACGGGCGGCAATGCGCTCAAGTTCTATTCCTCGATCCGTTTGGATATCCGCCGCGTAGGCTCGATCAAAGTGGGCGAGGACGCGGTAGGCAACCGCACGCGCGTCAAGGTGGTGAAGAACAAGCTCGCGCCGCCCTTCACGAGCTGCGAGTTCGACATCATGTTCGGTAAGGGCATCAGTCGTTCGGGTGATCTTCTCGACCTAGGAACCGAGCTGCGCATCGTCGACAAATCGGGCGCGTGGTTTAGTTACAACGGCGAACGCATTGGCCAAGGGCGCGACAATGTGCGCAATTATCTGGAAGAGCACCCGGAGATGCTCGCCGACATCGAGCGGCGGGTTTTCGAGGCCAAGGGGCTCAAGCCCGTTGCCAAGCCCGATGAGAAATCGGCGACCAATGGCAAAGCTCCAGAGAAGACCGATAAGACCGATAAGACCGAAGCAAAGCCGCGCGCCCGCGCGTAGCGTGATCGGTCACTCACTTGTCTCGGCGCGAGCACGTGCCTCCGCGGTGATGCTTGTCTCGGCGCGAGCGCGAGCCTCCGCGTTGATGCGCTACGCAGTCTGCGTAGCCGCGCTGGT
>WUUC01130934.1_pt1 | contig 12135 bp, 9 predicted proteins | sample 6278441 | NCBI WGS metagenome assembly WUUC01 (sample SAMN13675441, study PRJNA597444) | soil metagenome | isolation source: soil | place: USA: Washington | collected 2017-10 | reverse complement strand
GGGCGCGGTGTTGGAGGACCCTCTCGTGTAGCCTGGTTCGCCAAGCGCCATCTCACGTTCTTCAAGACCCGCGTGATCATTTCCAGGTAGGAGCATGCCGATGGACGTTGTTCGCGACTTCTCTACCGAACCCGGTTTGCCTCTGGAAGGCGGTAGCAAGCCTGGGGGTGCCCAGCGGTGCACGCAACGATGCTGCCTACGGTTCCGCGCTCGCCGCCTATCGCCACCAAAGGGCCTTTCCCATGCTTGAGTCGCTGCAGCTACCGGCTGACCGTTTGCCTCCCTACTGGCGCGAGGCGCTCGACGACATGCTCGCTGCATACCATCGCAGGTGCGCCTTCCTGGCCCTGTACATCGAGCACGCCACGGGAAACCCAAGCGTCGACCACCACATGCTTCCCACGTCGCTTGCGTGGGACAAGGTTTACGAGTGGTCGAACTACCGGCTGTGTGCTGCTCTGGTGAACGCCAACAAGCGCGTCCTCACCGAGATCGTCGATCCGTTCTCGTGCAAGCCGGGCTGGTTTGCGCTGGAGTTCGTCGGTTATCAAGTGATTCGTGGGCCCGCCGCGCCGACCGCGCAGGCGAAGCGAATCGATGCGACGCTGACACTACTCAACCGAGTCGAGTGCTGCAGGGCCAGGGAGGAATACACAACGAGCTATGAACAAGGGCACATCGATCTCCCGTACCTCGAACGACGTGCACCCTTCGTCGCGGCCGAGCTTCGACGCCAAGGACGCCTTCGGAAGGGAGATCGCTGATGCACCCCCTCTATGAATACATCGCCAAGCAGCTGGCCGAGAAGCTGAAGAGCAGGAAGGTACTCGTGTGGTACGACCCGCGCGGCGAGTTCCAGCCGTTCGTCGCCGAGCTGCGGGGTGGTCCATCGATGGGACCAGAACTCGTCTCCGTGTCGGTGGCGGGCATCGCGACCCAGCTGACCGCGTACGCAGGTTCCATGTTCGAGCTGCGCGTCATGGCCGAACCGCACGTGTGCGGCGACAGTCCCGAGTACGTGCTCATCTACTTGCCAGGCTGTGAGCGCGATCGGCACGCCTCCGTTCTGATGGAGCTCGAGAAGGCGGGCGAATGTTACGAACCGCAGCTGAAGCGGCTGGGCCGCAATATTCTCCGCCAGCGCTACATGGACGGGACGATCGACGAGATCTTGTCGCCTGAGCGGGTCAGTTACGAGGACCTCGTCCGCGCGCTGTCCGATACCGCGTCGGCTGAGCCGCCTTCCATTTTGAGAGGTATGTTTCACGACGCTGCGGGTGGCGTGGGCTTGCTCGCCTGCTGGCTCGCTACCGAGGCTCGCGACGTCGAGATCAGTGCAAAGGAGGCCACGCGTGAGCTGGTCAAGTTGGTGCGCTCGTGCATTGGCCTGGAGCTGCCCGAGAAGAGTTCGCTGGCCAAGCTCCGCGGTGTGACTCTGCGGTACGTGCTTGGCGGCGAATTCCGCAGCGACCTGCACTGCGCGCCTCCGGCCTGCCTGGAAGCGATCCCAAGCCCAGGGACCAAAGATGAGGAGTCGGCGCTTCGCGAGCTGGCGCGGCGCCTGCGCGCGAGCTTCCCGGACGCATACGCCGTCTTGGCAGATCGCGTTGAGCAAGAACTGGGGCTGAGGAGCGCAGAGCTCCCCGCCGGCCGTCTCGGCGCGATCGACACCTTCCGGTTCGAGGAGCGCGCGCTGCTCGGCCATTGCGGCGAGCTTATCGCACAAGAAAAATACGACGCGGCATTGGCCATCGTCGGCGAACGTGAGAACAGTTTTTGGTTGTATCGCGACGTGGAACGCAAGGCGCAGTGGGAAGCCTCGCGCCGCATGGCTGAGCTAGGAAGCCTCGCGAGCGTCGTGCGTGCGGCCGCAGCCGGTGTGAGTGGCGATGCCAACGCCTGGGTAGAAGCCTACGTGGCCAAGGACGGGTGGTACCGGCTAGACCATGCACAGCGGCGGCTCGAAGCCTGGGTTGCGAATCTCGACGAAGAGCCTGCCGAGCGTCCGCTGGGCGTCGTGCGACGCGGATACGAAGATGCGTGCCATGCATTGGCGCATGGCTTCACCAAGGCCCTCGCTAAGGCGGGCTGGTCGCTCACCGAGTCCCTCCATCAAACGCACGTCTTCAGCGAGATGGTCGCAGACCGACCGAAGCCAGTGGCCTACTTTCTCGTGGATGCGATGCGCTTCGAGATGGGCATCGAGCTCGCAGGGGGCCTGCCCCCGACCGCCGAAGTCTCCGTGCGGCACGCCATCTGTGCGCTTCCCAGCATCACGCCGATCGGCATGGCCGCGCTTCAGCCGGGAGCCTCCAGCAGCTTCAACGTGGAGGCGCGCGGTGGTAAGTTTGGCGCTCGCATCGACGACGCGTTCCTGCCCGATCTGAGCGCGCGAAAGAAGCTAGCAGCGGCGCGGATCCCGAAGCTGGTTGATGTGAGCCTCGACGAGCTTCTTGGACTTCCGCGCTCCAAGCTGGAGCGGAAAATCGAGGGAGCACATATCATCGTGGTGCGATCTCAGGAGATCGATCACGCCGGCGAGGCGGGTTTCAGCTTTCAGGCGCGCCAAGTCATGGGTACGGTCATCGACAATATCACACGGGCGATTCGCAAGCTGGCAACTGCAGGCATCGAGCACCTGGTTGTCAGCGCCGACCATGGCCACTTGTTCGCATCCGACCGAGATGAGTCGATGCGCATGGATGCGCCGGGCGGTGATACTGTGGAGCTCCACCGGCGCTGCTGGATAGGACACGGAGGTGCCACGCCGTCGGGATGTGTCCGCGTTGCCGCCTCGGCACTCGGCTACGCGTCGGATCTCGACTTCGTGTTCCCGGTGGGATCGGGCGTCTTCAAGGCGGGCGGTGACCTCGCTTTTCACCACGGCGGCCCTTCGCTTCAAGAGCTCGTGATACCCGTCGTGTCGGTGCGGTGGAAGGTCCGTCCCTCCAACGCGCCCAAGAGCGCTCCGCTTCAGGTCAGTGGCCTCCCTACCGAGATCACGGTTCGAATGATCGTGATCACGGTCGCAGGGACGGTCGACAGCGACATCGTTCCCATGCTCGTCGAACATGGCAGAAAAATTGGTGGGCTCTACGGTGTTGTCGGGACGACCGAGTACGACAAGGACACGGGTGTCGTTCGCCTTCGGGGTGGAACCACCACCACCATCGCGCTGCTGCTGAGCGATGACACGGCCAAACTCTGTCGTGTGGTTCTCACGGATCCAGCCACGGACGTGGAGCTGTATCGATCGCCCAAAGACATTTCCATCCGACTTGGAGTGTAACCATGAGCCACGGAACAGCTCCCACACGTGACGGCCTCGACGACAAAGTGAACCGATTGTTCGCTGGCAAAGTGGTCCGGAAGGACCTGGTTCGAAAGGTGAAGGTCGGCGCCAACGTGCCGGTCTTCGTCCTCGAGTTTCTGCTTGGAAAGTACTGCGCCTCCTCCGACGAGGTTGCCATCCAGATGGGGCTCTCGGTCGTCCACGACACGCTCGCGAACAACTACATCCGATCGGATGAGTCGATGAAGGCTCAGGCGATGGTGAAAGATCGCGGCCGGCACACCTTCATCGACAAGGTAAAGGTGCGCCTGGTCGACTCCGACTATTGGGCCGAGGTCGCAAACTTCGGACACAAAAACGTGCACGTGCCCGAGCACTACGTGCGGGACTACGAACGGCTCGTCATGGGCGGTGTTTGGGCACAGATCGACATGCGCTTCGAGTACGACGAGGAGTCGCGCGGCAAGAACCCGTTCTGGATCGACAAGCTAACGCCGATTCAGATCGCCACCTTCGATCTGGAGGAGTACCGGCGCGTCCGGGCGGACTTGACGACGGACGAGTGGTTGGATCTCATCACGCGGAGCATGGGGTATGAGCCGAACGAGATGTCGCGGCGGCTCAAGCTGCTGTTCTTGGTGCGCCTCATCCCGCTCGCCGAACGCAACTACAACCTCGTCGAACTCGGTCCGCGCGGCACGGGCAAGAGCTACGTGGTGCAAGAGGTCTCCCCCTACTCAGCCCTCCTTACTGGAGGAACGACCGTCGCGAACCTCTTCGGCCACATGTCCGGCAGGCAAAAGGGCATGGTGCAAATCTGGGACGTCGTCGGCTTCGACGAAGTCGCCGACCTCCAAAAAATGCCGAAGGAGGTCATCACGACGATGAAGACCTACTGCGAGTCCGGCACGTTTCAGCGCGGCCAGGAAGCGGTCTCGGGCGACGCCAGCATCGCGATGTTCGGCAACACCAACCAGCCTATCGATGTGATGGTCCAGACGGGCCACCTGTTTGCACCGATGCCAGACATCATCCGCGATGACATGGCGTTCATCGACCGTATGCACTTCTACCTCCCTGGTTGGGAGATCCCGAAAATGCGAAACGAGCTCTTCACGAACCACTATGGCTTCGTAGTCGACTACCTTGCCGAGGCGCTCCGCGAAATGCGGAAGCACAACTTCACTGAGATCATCGACCGCCACTTCTCGCTCGGCGCCCACCTTAACGCGCGCGACCGCAAGGCCGTTCGCAAGACCGTGTCTGGTCTGATGAAGATCCTCTTCCCACACGGTGAAGTGACGCAGGACGAGCTCGGAGAGATCGTCGAGCTTGCAATCGAAGGCCGCCGGCGCGTGAAGGAGCAGCTCAAGAAGATGGGCTCCTTCGAGTATTACCACACGTCCTTCAGCTACACGCTGCAAGAGACCGGTGAAGAAAAGTTCGTCGGCGTGCCTGAGCAGGGCGGGCGCGACCTCATTTCGACCGACCCGCTTTCACCCGGGACGGTTTACAGCGCCGGCGTTACGTCAGAAGGAACCGTCGGCCTGTATCGCCTCGAGGTCTCGGTCTCGGCCGGCACGGGCAAGCTCAAGCTCGCGGGCGGCGTGGCAGGTGCAATGAAGGAGTCGGTTCAGCGCGCGTTCAGCTTTCTGAAGTCGAAGAAAGGTGAGCTAGGCGTTGCGCGTGACCTCGACTCGTCGGACTTCCACGTGGAGGTCATCGATCTGCTCGCGAATCGTGTCGAGGCCGAGCTCGGCGTCGCCTTCTTCGTCGCCTGCTACTCGGCATTGCGCAAGGCACCCGTGAACCCCGCCCTGCTGATCCTGGGCGACATGAGTGTCCAGGGAAACATCAAGCCGCTACGCTCACTCACGGAACCGCTCCAAGTCGCGAAGGACAACGGCGCGAAGCGCGCGCTCATTCCCATCGAGAACAAGCGCAACTTTCTCGACGTCAGTGCTGACATCATGGAACAGGTGGACCCGATTTTTTACGGGGATCCGAAGACGGCTGCGATGAAGGTGCTGGGCGGGCCATAGCCCAGCCGGATCCGGACGAGCCCTGGCGGCACCCTCTGTGGCGAACTTGTAAGTATTCCTGACAGGTTGCCGCTTCGACGAGCTCGCCCTATGAGAAGTGGCCTTTGAGAGCAGCATCACGTTCTGCGGCGTGGTCTGAAAGCGCGCTCGGCCATCTGGGCTTGCTACAGCCAGAAGGTGCCCCCCTTGAACCGGCGCTGCAGTGCGTCCGAGCGCGAGCGTCAGGCCATGCGCTCGGCTGAGTCACACTGTGGGGTGAACGTTCTCACGGGCGCTGACCCGCATGCTAACTCCCTGAGATGGAGGACGCCTACGTCGAGCTCGGCACATTCGATCGGTGCGTATTCGCGCGCTCCCCGCGGCACCTTGAGCGCTGGCTCAAACGTGGCTTCGTGCGTGTGCCTGAGGAGCAGCTGTTCTTCGCGATCAGCGGGGCGTTCGATTTCGACATGCCGCCCGCGTCCTACGCGGAGGTGTGGAGGCGACTGTTCCCGCAGACTCCGCTCCCGCCGTGGTGGATCCCCAACGACGTGATGCGGGAGCTCACCCGACTGGCGCGCGGGCCGCTGCCGCTGCTCTACGTGCTCGAGCGTGTGATCGAGCGCGGCATGAGGTACGAAACGCCCAAGTTCGCGCCGCCGCCTCTACCACCGCGCAGCGCGACCGAGCACTACGTCGTGATCGAAGCCATCGATGACGCCGAGTCGCCGGCACCTGTCGCGGGTCTGCGGCTCGAGCTGTTGATCGCGGATGGCGAGGTCAGGACCGCGCAGACCGATGCGAACGGCGTGGCACGTGTGCAGAGGATTCAGGCGGGACGCGTGGTGATCCGTGTGCTCGACCTGGACGGCGCGCGGTGGCGGCCGGACGAAGGCGATGCGTCGCAGCCCTCTGGCAGCAACGATCGCCCGCGCGTGCACGTGGTGAAACAGGGCGAATGCCTGTCCAGGATCGCGCGCGGCTATGGCTTTGGGAGCTGGCGCGAGCTCTGGAACGCGCCCGAGAACACCAAACTCCGCAAGCGGCGCAAGAGCCCGCACGTGCTCTATCCGGGGGACGAGGTTGTGGTGCCCGGCGTCCGCGTGCACGAGATCATTCGTCCGACGGATGCCTCGCACCGCATCGTGGTGAGCGTTCCGCCTTATCACGTCGCGGTCGTGCTGCGCGACTTCAACGGCCTGCTCTTCGCCGAGGAGCCGTGCGAGCTGTGGGTGGCGGGCGAAGCCGCACCGCGTAGGGGCAAGACCGACGGCGATGGATTGCTTCGGGCGGTCCTCCCGGGTCACGCGGCGCAGCTCGAGGTGCGCTGCGCCCGCTTCGGGATGCGCTGGCACTTCGCTTTGGGCGCGCTCGATCCTTTAGATGGCGGTGAGATGGCGCCGGCCGACGGCGAACAGAAGGCGCGTCCCGAGAACTCGAGTATCACGGGCCTGCAGGCGCGCCTTTCCGCACTCGGCTACGCGGCGGGCCCCGCCACGGGGCGCTGGAACGAACAGACCGAGCGGGCGCTGCTCGCCTTCCAGACGCACGAATTGGGCGCTCGCGATGCGGTGGCGGCGACCTGGACCGCAGAGTCGGACGACGCGCTCAGCGCGCGCTACGGCGTTTGACCATGGGTGCTGGCAGATTCCTGGTCGCGGTGGGCGAGAGCGAGAGCGACGCACCGGTCCAGTGCATCGAGAGCGCGGTGCCCATCGCGCTCTGGCAAACGGCCTTCAAGGTGTACGACGAGTCGGACCGCAAACAGTGCGAAGACGCGGGGACGTGCGATGAAGAGGGCGAAGCACCCTCGGGCGACGCGCAGAAGCGCAACTTCGCCATCGGGCACGAGCCGATTGCCGGCGCCTACGTGGTCTGCGTGCCTGTGTCGGACGCCTCGGCATCACAGTCGCGCGCGCCGGACGCTGGCGCAGTGGCCTACGGCCGCACCAACGAGGTGGGCTGGATCGTACGCAAGGCGCGAGAAGAGGTGGGTGAGGAGAGCGATATCCCTGCGGCACCCTGGGAGTCCGGAAACCTTCCCCCGGGGTGGAAGCTGCGGGCCAGCCCGCCGCCGGTGTTCAAGCTGAAGAGCCCACGCGTCGAGCCGAGCACGTTTTACGCGCACACCGGCAGTGTCTGGCGCATCTTCTGGACGTACTCGCGCGCGGTGTTCGAGCGTTTCTGCGCCGAGCTGGCGACAGACATGGCGTACACCCTCGCCGAGTGGGAGGTGCCCGAGTACGCGATTGTGCCGGCCGACCCGCCGCGCGATCACGCGGGCCTCGGCCTCTTGCCCACCGGCAGCCTGCGCGCACGCTACGTCGACTACTTCCTGTTCCGCGGCAACGAGCGCCGGTATCTGGACGCCTTTCGGAAGATCCATCGGGCGCGGCCGCCGGGCGACGGGCGCGAGCCCACGCGCACGGCGGCCATCCTGAACGCGACCCCCAAGAGCTTCTGGGCGCTGTACCTGTGCGAATGGACGCAGTGGTACACAGAGCGGCTGATTCAAGACGACCCGCACTGGCCCTACCTGTGGCGTTTGCAGGCCGCGATCGCCGCGGCGGAAAGCGGAGCGGTCTTTCCCGATTTGGAAAAGGCACTGCCGGCCGGCGGCGAGATGGGCGGGGCCGCCCGCGCGATGCAGGAGTATCTGTACGCGTGTGCCGCGGGCGGATGGCGCGAGCGTCGTCAGATCGTGACGGCGGTTCAAGTGACGGTCAGCCAGGATGCCTGGCGCCGCGCGGCCAAAGAGATCGAGGAGGAGACGGGCGCGCTCCACCCCGCCCTTACGGACCACAACCTCGACAAGTACAATTTCACGGGCAGGCAGCGCGACGCGCTGATCGCGTACTTCGACATGTACGTGCTGGGCTTCGAGAGCGCCGAAGATGGCAGGCCACTTCACGCGCACTGGCAGCACGTGCAAGAGGCTCTGGGCTGGGTACGCGACAAACAGGCCAAGCTCATCGGCAACATCTCGCACGTGCAGCTGCTGCGCGACCTCGACATTCACCTGCCGCGCCAAGCTCCCGCCGCACGCGTGGGGCTCGGGCAGCGCTTCCATTATCAGTGCGCCTGTCTGGGGGTACCGTTCTGGGAGGCCGAGGAAGTCGCGCTTCAGTCGGAGGAGGCATGGAACAAGCTTGCACCGTTTCTCACCTGGCTAGGAGAGAGCACCGACCTGGTGGCGCTGCTGTTCGAGAAGCTGCTCGATCACTATGTCAAGGTGTACCAAGTTGGTCCACGCTCCGTGGAGCTGCTGGTCCAGCATCTGTACCGCTATCATGTCAAGCTGCGCGGCGGCGCCAGCGAGCAGACGCTGCCCAAACAGCGCGCGGTGCTCAGGCTAAGCTACGACCCCGACAGCGGAAGGGCCGTGGCGCAGCTGTGGCAAGGCCCCAAGAAGCGGTTGCTTGGGGAATTCGAGCTACTCACCCAGGTCGCGGCGGCCGGTGATCATGACCCTCCCCACGCCGTGCCGCGTACGCGACAGCAGCACAAGTTGTTGCGCCGAGCGCTCAGGCGCGGCCAGCTGCGCAGCTTCGTGCTCGCCGAGCGCGAGCTGGAGGTGCCGCACGCGGACGCGCTCGAGGGCTTTGGGAAACGTCTCGCCGTCGCAGGCGTGCTGCTGCGCGCCAGCGTGGCGATTACCTCACTCGTGGAGCAGCTGAAGCAGAAGCCGCCGGACGGCGTGAGCTTCGATGCTTATTTGGCCGTGGCGGAAGAAACGCTGCAAGGCGTGGGCCCCAGTGCGAGCCTGGCAGAGTACGTGCTGCGCAAACAGGGCGCCGCGGCAGCCGACATCGCGCCGCACCCCTTCGTGCGCGGCGCCGCGAGGCTGGTGCGCATGGGCGACCTGATCGAAGCCGGGCGCAATCTCGCGGCGGGCGGACAGACCCTTGCCACCCTGCTTGCCCCGGAGCGCTCCACCACCGACTTGGCCATGTACTTGAGCCGCGGGGAGAGCGTGCCCGCCTGGCTCGAGGGCACCAAGGGCTTGGTGCAGATCGCCACCGGTAGCGCCGGACTGATGGGCAGCCTGGCCCTGGGCATGGGTACCACGGCGGCGGCGCTGCCACTGGGCACCTGGGTGGTGCTTGGCTCCGTCGCCATCGCCACGTTCGACGTGATCATCTACGTGAAGAGCGGCGGCACGAGCCCGGTGGACGAGTTTCTCAGGCAGGTGCGCGAAGCACGGCGCCAGCAGTTCCAGCTACGACAGGATGGGAGCATCAAGCTCCCGGACGAAACGCCGCCAGAGACCCCCGCCGGCGCGCGTCCCGTACCCCATGCGAAGCCCACCAGCCGGCTCGCCCAGCACATGGGAACCCTGCATGCGCTTCTGAACCAGCATCTGGGCGGCGTCGTCCCACGCCGCACCTAGCTAGCGCGGATCGTAGGCGCAGCGGAAGCCCGTCTGATCGGAGCTGTCGTGCGCTGGCATGCCGTAGCGCAGCGCCGCGCGCGCGTGTTTGAAAGAGTGAGTTGCCCACGAGGCACCGCGTTGGACCCGCCAGCCCGGCTCCACGCACACCGCGGGTCCGCGTGGGTCGACTGCCGGTTCGGCGCTGTAGTCCGTCCAACAGTCGTTCACCCACTCGCCGACGTTGCCTGCCATGTCATCGAGCCCAAACGGGCTGCGCCCCTTGGGATGAGTACCCACGTCGCTCACCTTGAGCCGGGAGCCTTTCGGTCGCACCTGCCAATGTGCATCCGTGGGCGGCTCATTGCCCCACGGATAGAGCCTCCCGTCCGTGCCGCGCGCCGCGAACTCCCACTCCGCTTCCGTGGGCAACCTTCCGCCGCGCCACGCGCAGTACGCGACGGCGTCCTTCCAGGGCACGAAGTCCGCCGGGTAGTTCGGATAGTGGTGTGCCCATCCTTCGCCCACCGTCATCCGGCACTTGCCCGCCTTCTGGCACGCCCGGTACGCGTTCTGCGTGACCTCCGTGCGGTCCATGCAGTAGGGCTTGGTGAGTGTGACCCGGTGCACCGGCCGCTCCTGGTCGTTGTAGTAGTCGAAGTTCGTGCCCATCTCGAACGTACCCGCCGGGATCAGCAGCGCGCCCTGCGGGCAGCTGGGCGTCCCGCAGCCCTTCTGACTGCAAGCCCCGCAGCCTACCCAGGCCAACAGTGCGATCGCCCCAAGAACGCGCCGACCTGCTGCACCGAGCGCGCAGGCGCGGCCGATGCGGCGCCACGCCGTCGAGCGTAGTTGCACGAAAGGGGTGGCAGCCGATCCAACGCGAGGGGGACACATCGGTCCGAACCTAGCGCGCCGCCCGCCTCGCGGCCGCTGCGGGCGGCACCGCTCACCCTGGTACACAAGGCTGCACGCTGCACGGCTGGTGACCTTCCCGCTGTGTGAACTCGTGGACGGCTTACTCTGGCGCGGGCCGGGGACTTACGTTTACGCAGCACCCTTTTCGGGACGCGGCCGCCACTGGAGCTGGAGTCGCTTCCCCGATGCGGCGCAATCCCGCAGATAGAGATTGATGAGCGTTTGGTAGGGAATACCGGTCTCCTCGGCGAGGTCCTGAAAGTAGGTGAGGGACTCCTGATCGAGCCGGATCGTCACCTGCTTCTTCAGCCGCTTGGCGTAGGGATTGGGTTTGGCGTTGGAGAAGTCGTATCGCTTCTTCATTTGATCCACCTTTGTGTGTAGTCACGCTGCTCGCGTCGGTCGGCCTTGCGGGCAGAGATGATGCGAATGACGTCGCCGTCCGCTCGATAGCAGTGGCACACGATGAGCAAGCGCAGCGAGGCGCTCATTCCAAGCAGAACAACCGGTCCTCGTCGTCCGAGTGCTCGGGATCATCGATCAAGAGACCGTGCTCGTCAGAGAACACTGATCGCGACTCCTCGAAGGAGATGCCGTGCTTCTTCTGATTCGCCTTGCTGTTCCTGGCATCCCAGTCGAACCGCAGCTCGGACATTCCCGACATTGTAACTACAATGTAACTACACGCAAGAGAGTGCGCAGAGTCTTCCGGCTCGGCTCGGGAAGCTCTCGGCATGGGGAAGGCGGCCTCCGGTCCGGTGCGCGGGGCTCGCCGGCCGCGGAGCGAGAAGCCCAGGCGCAGGTGCCGAGACTTCGAGAGCCGACGCCGATGACCTCCGTCGTACGACGCAGCGGCTCACCGGCGGAGCTGGGCTACGCTTGCCACTCGATGGCCATGACTTTCGAGCATCTGCCTGGCTTCTGGCCGCTCCCAGGCGTCGCGCTCGCCACGTGCCTGATTGGCTTCGCTTGCACGCGTAGTGAAATCTCGCGCGAGGTGGCACAACAGCGCGCGGCGGCGACTGACGTCGCGCGCGCGTCGACATCGACGACCTCAGCAGAACTGCTCGACGCCGGCCCGGCGCCGGAGGCTCCCTCGGCACCCGTAGAATCAGCCTCGCCGCCAGGCGCCTGCCCGGAGGACATGGTGTACATCCCAGCGGGCACGTTCACGATGGGCGATGACGATGGCCCGCGCCAAGTGAAACATGAGGTGACGTTGTCGGCGTATTGCATCGATCGGACCGAAGTCACCCAAGGCGCCTACAAGCGCTGCCTAACAGCCAAGGCGTGCACCGCACCCAGCCAGGCCGCACCCGGCTGCAACGACCTGTCGCCAGCGCAAGACTCGCATCCCGTCAATTGTGTCAACTGGGTGCAGGCGAACGCCTACTGCCGCTGGGCCAAGAAGCGTCTGCCTACGGAAGCGGAGTGGGAGTATGCCGCGCGCGGCAGCGAGGGGCGACTCTACGCGTGGGGCAACGAGTCGGAGGCGCCTCCCTACCGCGAGGGCGTCACGGTCCATTGGGCCGGTG
>WUUC01123638.1_pt1 | contig 12136 bp, 9 predicted proteins | sample 6278441 | NCBI WGS metagenome assembly WUUC01 (sample SAMN13675441, study PRJNA597444) | soil metagenome | isolation source: soil | place: USA: Washington | collected 2017-10 | reverse complement strand
GCACGGGAACGAGCCATGGTGACCGCGATGCAGTTCTTGGTCGGTACGCTGGCTCGCGCAGCGCAGCGCACGCCCTGCGTTTGGCGCATTACCTCCAGCGCAGCGCGCTGGTGTCGGGCTGCCGCTACCTGCCTTGGCCGGGCCGATCGCGGCGTGCGCAGCGCGATGTTCGATGACGTGCTGGCGGGCGCTGAAATGCCGGCAATCCAGCTGGAGGGCGCGTTCTTGACGCAGCCCGACGAAGCCGCGCTGTCGAGAGCCAGCCGGCTGCGCGACGCACTGGCCGAGGGACTTGCACGTGGCATCGCACGCGATTTGTCGGAGAGCTGATTTTCGCGGCGGTTGCTACGCAAAACGCCAGAATCCATACTGGCCGCAATGGGCAGGGCCGAAGCGGCGATCGATTTGGGCGTGCTCGCACCGATGCTTGGTTCGACGTGTCGCGATTACTTGAATGCTTACACGGAAAGGCTCGAGTCCTCGATTTTGCGTGGAGAAGGCGGGGTCGCGCTGTCGCGGCTGCGCGCCGCGGTGCTCGACGGCTTGCTCAGCGCGCTTTTCTGCGCGGCCGACGCGGCCGCAGACGGCCCGCGAAACCAGGCGCGCGGACGTGTCGCGCTGGTAGCGGTGGGCAGCTACGGACGCGGCACGCTCAGCCTCAAGAGCGACGTGGACGTGGTCTTCCTGTGCGACAACCCCGAAGAGCCGCGCCTTGCCACGCTGACCGAGGCCTTCCTCTATCCACTGTGGGACATCGGCCTCAAGGTCGGACACGCGGTGCGCGGCATCGACGAGACCCTGGCGCTCGCGCACATCGATATCAGTACGGCCACCACGTTGCTGGACCTGCGCCGTGTCGGCGGCGACGTGAGCGTGGTGCGCGAGCTCGTGGAGCGCGGGCGTAGCGATCTGTTCGGCGCGGGCCTCGCCGGCTTCATCGAGGCGCTCGAGAAGGACACCAACGAACGCCACGAACGCTACGGCGGCTCGCTCTACCTGCTGGAACCCGAGGTCAAGCTCGGGCGCGGCGGTCTGCGCGACATCGACGTCGCCCTCTGGGCAGCGCGCGCACGCTGGCACGTGCCGAGCCTCGACGGGTTGATCCGTGTGGGCGCCATGGAGGAGCGCGAGCTGGTGGATCTGCGCGCGGCGCAGGACTTCTTGTGGCGCGCGCGCAACTTGCTGCACCTGCGCAGCAAGCGCAGCCAGGATCGGCTCACGTTCGAGGACCAGGAGGAGATCGCGCTGCGCCTCGGTTACCAGGACGGCGCCACGCTGGGCGTCGAGCAGTTCATGCAGAACTACTACCGCCACGCGCGCAACGTGGCTGGCTTGTCGGAGCGTCTGCTGAAGCGCTCGCGGCCACATCAGCCCATCAAGCTGGCGCCGCTGACCGATCTGCCGGATGGCATCGTGGCCACCGAGAACGAGCTCGGCTTCAAACGTCCCTGGGTGCTGGATGCGCGCCCGGAGCTGGCGCTGCAGCTGTTCGTCGAGGTCACGCGCCACGCGCGCTCCATCACGGAGGCCACGCGCGACGACATCGCCGCCTGGGCCGGGGATCCCAGCTGGTGTCAGGTGCTGCGCCGCGCGCCCAACGCTTCGGCGCTGTTCTGCAAGCTGCTGTGTTACGCCGGCGAGCTGCCCCTGCGCCGCAACTCCATCCTGGGCGAGCTGCACGAGCTGGGCTTGTTCCTGGCCATGGTGCCCGAGTTCGAGCAGGTCACCGGCCGCGTGCAGCACGACGTTTACCACGTGTACACGGTGGACGTTCACTCCATCGCCGCGGTCGACCGCTTGCGCGCCTTGATGCGCGGTGACTACGCGCTCGAGTATCCCTTCGCGAGCCAGCTGGCAGCCGAGACGCCTCGCCCCTTGCCGCTGTTCTTGGGGCTCTTGCTGCACGACGTGGGCAAAGCCTACGGCAAAGACCACTCGCGCGAAGGCGCCACGATGGCGCGCCCCATCGCCGAGCGCTTGGGCCTTCCGCCGCTCGACGTCGACCATGTGGTGTGGCTGGTGCAAGAGCATCTCAGCCTCTACCACTGGGCCACGCGCCGCGACACGTCGGACCCCGCCACCATCGAGGAGGTGGCACGCACCGTGGGCTCCATCGACCGGCTGCGCGATCTGTATCTGCTGACCATCGCGGACGTGTCCACCACCAATCCACAGGCGATGACCGAGTGGAAAGCGCGCATGCTGGAGGACCTGTACATCGCGCTGTCGCGCGTGCTGGAGGGGCGCGCGCCCAACCTGACTCAGCGCGCGGAGGAGCTGCGCAGAAACGCGCGCATCGGCTTCGTGGGCGACCTGGGTCAAGAGCGTCTGGAGGCGTTCGTCGACGAGATGCCCGAGCGCTACGTGCTGGCGCATCCGGTGGACATGATCCGCGCCCACGCCCGTGCGGCGCGCGACCGTGGCGACAAGGCAGTGCATGTGGCCGCCTTTCCGGGTCCGGTGCACGACGTGACGGAAATTCTGGTGCTCACCGACGACCGGCCCGGCCTGCTGGCCAGCATCGCCGCGGCGCTCTCCGCCAACCGCGTGGAGATCACGGCCGCCCAGATTTTTTCGCGCGTACGGCGCGGGCTGCCGGCCGAGGCGGTGGACATCCTCCACGTGCGCCCCTCGGGACGCGCCGGCCAGCTCCTTCCGCCGGAAGAGCTGCTCAAGGTCTCTCAGGATATCGAGGCGGTGCTGCGCGGGCAGACCACGGCGGACGCGATGTTAGGCAAGCACAAGCGGGTGCCCAGCTGGGCGCGGCGCAAAGGGCCCGAAGTGCGCACCAAGGTCGTGATCGACAATGCGGCCTCGCCTGCATACACCGTAGTAGATGTCTACGCGCGCGATCACGTCGGCCTTTTGTATGCAATTGCGCACGTGCTGCACCAGGAGGGGCTGTCGATTGCACTCTCGAAGGTGAACACGGAAGGTCTGAAGGCAGCAGACGTGTTCTATGTCGAGCGCGCCGAGGGCGGAAAGCTCGACCCGGAACGCTGCGAACTCTTGCGGCAGAAGCTCGTGGATGCGATTGAAACAAGTCGTGAGCGCGAATCGTAACTCTCCTTGTTGGCTCCCCCTTTTGCTGGCGCTGGGCGCCGCTTGCGGCGGTGCCTCGCCGAAACCTCAGGCCGCATCGCCCGATCTGTTGATCGAGGAGGCGCCGCCGAAGCGCGCAGCCCGGCCCGCCTCGCCGCTGGTCAAGGAGGCGGAGGCGCTGTACGCCAAAGGCGACGCGCAGGCGGCGTACGCGAAGTTCGAGGCCGCCGTGGCAGAGGACGCGAGTGACGCGCGGGCCCACCTCGGGCTCGGCTTGAGCGCGGAGGCCCTGCAGAAGCGCGACATCGCCGAACGCTCCTATCGCAAGGCCGGCGAGCTCGACCCCGGCCTGGCCGAGGCGCACAACAACCTGGGACTGCTCTTGCGCGACGCAGGCGACCTGCAAGGCGCAATCGCCGCGCTGTCGCGCGCCGTAGAGGCCGATCCGCGCCTCGCTTCGGCGCAGGCCAACCTGGCCCTTGCGTTCGAGGACGCGGGACGCGCGGAGGACGCAGCGCGCGCCTACAAAAAGGCCGTGGCGCTGGCGCCCGACGATCCCATGTTGCGCGCCAACTACGGCTTGTTTCTCTTGAATCAGGGTCAGCGCGAGGCGGCCGTGCAGGAGCTGCTCGCGGGCCTTTCGCACGCGAAGGGCGATCGGGCGGCGCTGCTGGCGCTGGGCAATGGCTTGCGCCGCGCGCAGAAGCCCGACGTGGCCGTGCGTGCGCTGCGCGAGGCCATTGCAGGGGGCGACGGCAAGCCCAGCCCCGCCCTGCTCTCCGAGCTGTCGCTCGCGCAGCATGCGGCGGCCGACACGGCGGGCGCCAAGGCCTCGCTCGAGGAGGCGCTGCGCCTCGCGCCCAAATACGCCACCGCGCACTACCTGCTCGGCTCGCTGCTGGCGGGCGAGGGCGACTTCAAGGCAGCCGCGCAGCACTACAAACGCTGCATCGAGCTCGAGCCACAGGGCGATCTGTCGCGCAAAGCGCGCGAGAAGCTACAGGCCGCCAATGACGCGGCCAAGCGGCGCTAAACGCGCGTGATGGGGGAGTTCATGATGAAAGGTTTCCGGAAGGGTCTCAGAGTGACGGCGCTCTCGTTGCTGCTCGCTGCCTGCGGAGATGACGGGGGCGGCTCGGGCGACCAGGATGCGGACACGCCCACCGACGGGGGGCGCGACGCGTGGGTCGACGGTGACGACCCGTGGCCGGAGCCCGACGCCGAGCCGGAACCCGACGCTGAGCCGGAGCCCGACGCTGAGCCGGAGCCCGACGCTGAGCCGGAACCGGACGCTGCGGGCGACACGGGAGACCCCGGTTTTGGCTGCAGTACGCCGGCCACGGAGGTCGTCGCCAGCGCCGGTGCGACCGTCAGCAGTGCGGACGGCAAGGTCAGCTTGATGTTGGCGCCGGGCGCGCTCTCGGAGGATGCCGAGGTGCGCGTGTGCCTGGTGCCGGGGCCGGCGGTGCCCGCCGCAGCGCAGGCCGACGGTCTGCTCGGAGGTGTGTACTTCGTCCAGACCAGTGCCAGCTTCGAAGGTCAGGTCATTTTCAGCGGCGCACCCCTGCCGGCCGCGAGTTCCACCACTGGCTTCGAGCCAGCGCTCGTGCGCTACGTCGAGACGTCGGACGGCACTCCCGCGAGCGCTCCCGACGCGCTGTTGAGCTTGGCGGCCAGCACGCGGCTGTCGGCCAGCCTGAACGGTGCCGGCTTCGTCTATCTGCGCGCGCTGGATGCAGCGGCGCAGTACAGCGTCGAGCTCGATGCACCGCCCGGCACGTACGTCACGGGTGAGGTCATCCAGATCGGCGCGCGCGTCGAGGTCACCGGCACCCCGGCGCAGGCGCGCAGCTTGGCCGTGGATGCGGTCGGCTGCGACGTCGAGACCATCGAGCCTGTGGGGATGGCGCAGACGGACGGCACGGCCGCGGGTTGCGGCCTGCTCACGACGGTTGTGCGCGAGGGCGACGACATCGACGGCGATGCGGCGGCGCTGGTCAAAGATCGCGTGATCGACTTGACCGACCCCGATGCCGCTTATCCCCCGCCTAGCTTCTTCTGCAAGTTCCCGGGCGCGGGCAAGGCCAGCACGCGCCTGCGCTTCATGAACGGCGGCGTGGCGGAGCTCACGGTGGAGAGAGAGCTGGCGGTGACGTGCAGCTACTCGGGGGATGTCGTCGGCGTGTACGATGTCGTGGCTGTTTCGCGTTCTGCGGCGAATATTGTGATTGGCAGTGACTATCTGCCGAACAGCCTCTTCAACTTTGTCCCGGCCTCCCGTCTGAGCAGCTTCCAGCCGCTGGCGCCCGACGGAATCTTCGAAACAGATCCATCGGAGAACACGTTGACTCCGGTTGCGGCCATCACCGGCACGTCAGCCATGAACGCTGTCGAGGGTTCGACGGAGGGCGCGGCGCCGAATTCGTACGACTACCTCTACGATGTCGACACGGCTTTTCTAGGCGCAGCTGGAGGGACGATCACGTTCGAGATTCTTACCACAACAACTTCTGTCAACTGCGTAGCGCCCAGCACAGCCGAGCTCGCCACGACCTTTGGTCCGCCCGTCGGCGCCGCGACAATGTTTTCCTTCAACGATGCCGCGAATCTCGACGCAATCTCGATCATTGCTGGAGCGAGCGATGGAAGCTTGGGTGTCCAACGTTGGATCGACCCCGGCAGTCTGCCGTTGAGCTCGGGCAAGCGCAGCACACCATTGTTGTTGCAGACACAACTCGATGCATTGCCTTCGTCCGGCGCCCCGATCGATCAATACTTCATTGGCCTCTTTCGCGTGGTCTGGGATGAGCCGCGTGCGTTCTGGCCCGGGTCAGGCGGGAGGATTGTACCTATCGTGTGTGGCTTGGCATTGGCGGTGCCGCCGCAACCGCCCGGGATCCTCGACCCTTGAAGCTGCGGCCTCGGTTCGCGGGCAGGCTCGTGAATCCGTCTGGACAACAGCATGTCTTCCGGGCGGGTACGGATTGTGGACATTGGCGGCGCCTAACCGAGAGCAGACTTGACAGCTACGATCTGCGTCTAACGCAGCGCTCCCATAATCGCCGTAACGCAGGCCGCGCCGGGAGCCGCGTGCCGGCTTGCGCTTCCGTCGTGCAGGGAGCCTTCTACGCTGCGACGAGCTGCGATCGATGACAGCATTTCATGACTGCTGTCAACGAACACAGCGCACGCGGTGCACCGACGGGTCGCCACTCGTCGTTGTTCCGCTAGAGATCGCGAGGCCGAACCTGAAGTCCACCCTCCCGTATGATGACCAGAAACTGGTAAGTGGCGTGTTCGGGAATGCCACGGGGTCCATTGCAGCGTGCATTGCATCTATGGCTTGGGTGGGGTCCACCACTGTCAAGAGTTCCTTGAACGAGGGCAACCGCCAGCCACTGCCACGCGCGGAGCAGTAGGATATCGCTGCTTCGAGCAAGTAGTCGTTCGAATCGATCGTTCGTTGCCAAACCAAGCCTGTACGGGTGTCATTCACTGTGTCGTTGCTGGAGTTGACGACGTAACGACTCTGCGGATAACCGCTTACTGTACCTCCCCCTCGAACACACCGTGCGGGGTAGTGATCGATCCCGCGCCCGTCGGCGGCGGAAGCTCTGTTGAAGCTGACGGTCCACGCGTCGCCAGGGGGAAAAGGCTGCCACAAAGCATAGCCAACGTACGGGGATGATGACCAAAAACTCGTTTGTGGTGTGTTGGGAAATGCCGTCGAATCGATGGATGGGTTCGACTTGGTCTCGTCGAGGACGGACTCAAGCTCGATTCTTGTGGGCAGCCGCCAGTCGCTGTTGCCTGCGAGCACGAGGTTGTTGCAGTAAATCTTGGCTTCCTCCCAGGTGCACCAAAAGGGGTCGTCCGTGCCCGTGCAGCCGTCGTACATCGTTTCAGGGCTGCTCGCGGTTGCCGGCAAGAACCTCTGCCACATTAGGTCGGTTACAAGGTCGATCACCGTTCCAGGAGTAGTCGTCGTATCGTAGCTGGGTGCGAACTTTGATCCGGGCGCGGCATCAGGCATGGGCCAGTCGGCAAACTGCCCGAGACAGGTGTAGCCAGGAGGTTCGGTTTGCACGCACGGGTATGCTCCTGTGCAGTAATCCGTTGATGCACATTCATTTATGGGATCAGCGCACCGACCGTGCCCATCATCCTCGTAGCCGGGGTTGCACTCGCAGTGCGTGCCTTCCATTGCGGTGCAATGCGAGTGTGCGGTGCACGCGTTGTCCTCCACGCTGAGTAGATCCACGTCGCAGGTGACGCGTTCGGCGCCATCACACACGTCGCCGGCCGCTTTGCCCACGCACGCTGCGGGAATCGGCGCGCAGGTGCCCTGATCCGTGCCGACGCGGCTGTCACAGCGCTCCGTTTGCGCGCATGTCTCCAGGAGCTCCCACGTGCCTTTTTGGCACTTGAGCACCCGACGGCTCGCGTGCCCCTCGCAGGCTAGGGTCTGCTCAAGCTCCGAGGCGCACGGTTTTCCAGCTTCCCCGAGCGCGTATTCGCGTGCTTCGACTCCTGCGTCCATCTGCGTTTCTGCGTCGCTCACGTCGTCTCCGCCGTCAGTTCCACCGTCGGTGGGCAGCTCGTCTCGAACCTCGACGCGTTCACACTTGCCGCTGGCCACGTTGCAGGTCAGATCGCCCTCTTCATCTCGGCACAGCTTTCCCAAACAAGCCCGCGCCAAGAACATGTCCAGGCGCTTGGTCGTGCGCGGGCGGAAGCTGGTGATGGCTTGCTGTTCGGCGACGTCGATTTCCTCGCCATCCTCGCCGAGCGGACCGCGTCCCGTCACCACGAGGCGGAATTCGACGGCGTCGTTTGCGCGCTGTGCGAGTCGAAATGCGAAGGGCACCGTATACCGGCCCTGCTCGCCGCTGCGTGACGTCAGCGGGAAATCCTGGCGGTGTTGCTCCTTGTGATCTTCTGCATCCAAGACGCGCACGCGGATGGTCGTGAGCTCCGACCCGATGGCCAAGTCGCTGTCGACCACGACGCGAATGGCGGTCTCCGGCGTGGAGTCCTTGCAGGATAAGATGAGGCCGAGAACGAGGAGGAGGGCGCGAGGAGGCAAGGTGAGTTGCATGGGGCAGCTCCAGAGTGCGGCCAGCATAGGTTTGATGGGCCTTTTGACAATGGCGTCACGGGATTGCACATCCCGCGCGCTTGTTTCTGCCCGAGACGTATCGGACGCAGGCCCGCGAAGGTTGCGCTCTTTTCCGAAAGCCCAGCTCACCGGCATGGGATGGTGCTCCTCGCCTCGGGCGGCTATACGTCGCATTCTTCTGGCAACCGCGCACCGCGTGCGCCGATACCGCCGACGACATGCACAGCGTTCCGATTGCCTTTCTCCTGACCGTGTTCAGTGTCGCTGCCGGATTTTGCGCGCACTCACCGCGGTGCAACGCGCAGCCGCTGGGAAAAACCGTGTTCGTTGCCTATGGCGATGATGCGTTGCAGGCCGCACTCGCGGCTGTGCATCATCTCGAAGCCGAAGCAACGGCGCGCCGCGTGCCAATCATCTCGATGCATGACGCTCGCGATCGGTTCAGTCTGCGATCGCGGTCGCCCCAAACTGCCTCCGCGTCAGACTTGGACGCCCTGGCCAAGGAGGCGCAGCAAGCGATCCACCATGTGGCGTTCGGCCGTACCGCCGCTGCCCAGCACAGTGTCCAAGAGATCATTGCCTTGGCGGAACGCAGCTTGGAGTCGCTCAATCGCGAGACGGCGACCGCGCGCCAACTGCTCGATGCCTGTCTGGCGTTGGTACGGGCTTCCGCACACGACGGAAAGCGCGACGTTGCCATCGAGCAGGCCATGCGCTGCCGGCGGCTCGTCCCGGATCTCTCGCCAAATGAGTCTTCACATCCAGCAAACGTGATCGGGGTACTGGCCGAAGCTGACGATCAGCTGCGGCGCATGCGCGTGGGGAAGTTGAGCGTTCGCAACAGGCCGGAGCGCAGCTGTGCCGTGTACCTCAATGGGCGCCATTTGGGGACTACGCCGTTTGCGCTCGACCGCGCGTCGGTCGGTGAGTATCGGGTGCAGGTCGAATGCGACCAGAACATGCCCGGGCGGGTGCATATCGTACAGCTAGGCGACGATCCCGTTGAGCTCACGGTGGATACAGCGTTCGACGCGGCCATCGTCACCGACCCTCGGCTTGCCCTGCGCTACGCGAGCGCGGCCGCCGCGCGCAGCGAACTCGTCGAGCATGCGATTCAGCTCGGTCGTGACTTGCGCGCGGAGGACGTCATCTTGGTGGGGGCGACGGCTGACAAGGCCGAGCTGCTACGGGTGCAAGTGGGGCACCAGCGGCTGGTCGCAGGGTTCGCGCTGCCGATGAGGTCCAGCGGTGTGCTTGACCGGCAGTCATTGTCGCAGTCGTTGGACGCGCTGGCGCAGGGCAGGTTTGTCGGTGTGCGGCCAGAGGACTACCAAGCCGCGACGAGCGCAGAGGCCCGGCCTGCGAGCGCCATGCCTCCGCGGGTGGCCGACTACACGGTGAAGACCAAGCCGGTGGACGCGCGGCTACTCCTCGACGGTTCCGTGGTCACGAGGGCTCCCGGAGACCTCCTACAGCTACGACTCGGGACCCATGTCCTCGAAGTGCGGGGGGACGGGTACCGGAGCGCGGTGCGCGATCTGCAAGTCAGCGATCCTGGGCCCAAGCGCATCGATATCGCGCTGGAGCCGCTTGCGCAGAGCGCCCCGAGGCAGGCCAAGGCTCTGCGCAAGAAGTGGTGGTTCTGGACCACGCTCGGTGTGATGGTGGCGGGCGGAGTTACGGCGGGACTCGTTGTTGGGTTACGGGATCGTGATGGGGGGAGCCAGGAGCCAACCATCGACGTCATGGGTGGTGACCTGAGCATGTAGCTCGCGTTCGAAGAACGTGCGCAGAGCGGATCGAGGCGCCACGGCATCGAGAGCGTAACTTCAACGCGCAGGCGACGCTTGGGCGGGCTGGCGTGCTGCAGGGCGCGTGCGCTCCGCTCGCGTCGCCGATAGAATTCCCGGATGGCGACTTTCGTGCTCATACCCGGCGCGGGTGGTGTTGCGTGGTATTGGCATCTCGTCGTGCCGCTCCTCGAGCAGGCAGGCCACGCTGCGATCGGCGTCGATCTGCCGGGCGACGACGAGCAGGCCGGGCTGTCGGTATATGCGGATCGCGTCGTCGAGGTGATGGCCGCACGCAAAGACGTGGTGCTCGTCGCGCAGTCGCTGGGAGGGTTCACCGCGCCGCTCGTGTGCGCGCGTGTGCCCGTGCGCATGTTGGTGTTCGTCAACGCGATGATCCCGCTGCCGGGCGAGACGGCGGGCGCCTGGTGGGACAACACCGGCTCAACCGCGGCGCGGACGGCGGCGGCGAGGCACGGCGGGTACAGCGCGACGTTCGACCTGGACACCTACTTCTTGCACGATGTGCCGCCGGAAGTGGCCGCACGAGGCGAGGCGCACCAGCGGTCGGAAGCCGACATCGTGTTCGGCGACCCATGCCGCTTCGACGTGTGGCCCGATGCGCCAATCCGCGTGATCGCCGGCCGCGACGATCGATTTTTTCCGCTCGCCTTCCAGCGTCGCGTTGCGCGCGAACGCTTGGGCGCCGCGGTCGAGGAGATCACGGGCGGGCACTTGGTCGCGCTCTCGAATCCACACGGGCTCGTCCAGCAACTGCTCGCGTACCTTCGAGCGTGACGCAGCGCGCCTCAACCCCTGAAACCGATGCCGACCACGAAGATCTCGTAGCTCTCGCGCCGCGAGGCCTCGGGCTTCATCACGCGCGTCTTGCTGAACAGCGCCTCGGTGCGCTTCTTGGCTGCGTCGAAGTCGGGGCCCTGGAAGATCTTGCCGATGAAGTGGCCCGAGCCGCGCAGCGTGCCTTCGGCGATCGCGAGTGCGTGCATGTACAGGTCGAAGCTGCGGCACTGATCGACGAAGCGCGCGCCGGTGGTCCACGGTGCCATGTCGCTGAGCACCACGTCGAAGCTCGCAAGCCCACCCATGTCGTTCGGTGTGAGCGAGAGCACGTCGCACTGCCGCGTCTCGACCTGCGGCGGAAAGGCGCCGCGCCACTCCTGCTGGTCGAGCGCCAACACGCGCCCCTCGGTGCCTACCCGTTGCGCCGCATACTGGGTCCACGAGCCCGGGAAAGCGCCTAGATCGAGCACGCGCATGCCGCGCCGAAACAACTGCGTGCGGCGGTCGATCTCCTCCAGCTTGTAGATCGAGCGCGCGGCAAAACCTTCCTTCTTGGCTTTGTTGCCGAAGGAGTCCTGAGGCCGCCGGCCCTTGCTCACGCCGCTTACGCTTGCGCGGGCTTGGCCTTCACGGCGCCGCGGACGGTCACGACGGTGTTGCGCGAGCCGGGCACGCCGCCCTCGACCAGCACGATGTTCTGCTCGTCGAGCACCTTGGCGACGCGCAGGTTCAGGATGGTGACGCGCTCGTTGCCGTATTGACCGGGCATCTTCAGCCCCGGGAACACGCGGCCGGGCGTCATGTTGGTGCCGATGGCACCGCCGTGGCGCTGATATTCGTGGGTACCGTGCGAGGATGTGCGCGAACCTTTGAAGTTGTAGCGCTTCATGACGCCGGTGAAGCCGCGGCCCTTGCTGTCGCCAGCCACGTCGACCAGCTGACCTTCGCTAAAGATCTCCGAAGGTTTGAGCTGCTGGCCCAGCTCGTATTTGGCGACCACCTCGGCCGGCAGGCGGAACTCGCGCATGGTCTGGGCCGGCTTCTGGTCGATCTTCTTGAAGAAGCCCGCCGTCGGCTTGTTGACGCTCTTTTCGCGCTTCTGGCCGAAGCCGAGCACCAGCGCGGCGTAGCCATCGCGCTCCGCCGTGCGCTTGCCGACCACCACGCAGGGTCCGCACTCGATGGCCGTGACGCGGTGGACCATGCCCTCTGCGTCGAAGATTTGCGTATTTCCGAGCTTTTTGCCGATGAGGCCGAGATTGGTATTCATAAAGACGGACGTTCCTAGGCCGACGAGAGGGCGCAAAATGTACGGGCATTTGCCGCGGCGTCAAGGGCTGCGCCGTCAACCTTTGCTGGCGCTGCCGGATGCCGCGGAGAGTCG
>WUUC01091614.1_pt1 | contig 12137 bp, 9 predicted proteins | sample 6278441 | NCBI WGS metagenome assembly WUUC01 (sample SAMN13675441, study PRJNA597444) | soil metagenome | isolation source: soil | place: USA: Washington | collected 2017-10 | reverse complement strand
ATTCGCGGATTTTGCCCGAAAAAAGAGCATATGCTGTAAGAAAAGTAAAAAACAGAATAAGGATCAATAAAAGCCAGCTAAAGAAGTTCATTTTCCAGCCAAGCAATACTGCAACACCCGCAATGATCTCGAGCGTGATCATTACAACCGACAGAAACAGCGTGAAGTTATTCATACCATGCAACCCCCACACTTCAAAGAATTCCTGCATCTTGTAACTCAGGCCCAACGGATCATTGGCTTTAATGAGTCCTGAGAAAATAAAAAGGACTCCGACAAGAATTCGTGCAATCAGTAAAAGCGACTTTAACATTGAGCGTCAGGGTTTCTGTTAATGCATCAACTATTTATCAGCAGGCACGTAAGATCATCCGGAGTGTTTTCCTTCATCTATCAGGATCAATGCAAACAAAGAATAATTCACGATATCAGTAAAATTAGCATCCACTCCTTCACTTACCAGCGTTTTCCCTTCATTGGCGATGATCTGACGAATGCGCATCAGTTTCATTAAGATCAGGTCAGCAAAGCTCTCCTGGCTCATGGAACGCCAAGCTTCGTCATAATCATGATTTTTATCGTTCATTATTTTACGACACTCCGACATCATTTCATCGTACCATTGCGAAACGGTGATTGGAGGTATTTCATTTTCATTGGGTTGATAGCGTATTTGAATCAACCCGATGATTCCGTAATTCACAATTCCTACAAATTCACTGCGGATATTATCCCCGATCTTTTGTTCCTGCTTTTCCTGGATGGTCCTGATCCTTTGAGCTTTAATGAAGATCTGGTCGACAATGGATACAGGCCTTAAAACAGTCCATGAAGTTCCGTAATCATGTGTCTTATTCACGAACAATTCCCGGCATTCCTGCACTGCTGCGTTGTACTGTTCGTTCGTTCCTGTCATCAAAATTTCCGTGCTTTTCAATTTTAAATGTTCAATTTTACCGGCTCAAATGTAAAGATATCAGGCGAATGTTTTCTCTCAATTGCAAAGGCAGATTAATTCCACTTACCAAACCCATGGTAATGGGAATAATCAATGTTACTCCGGACTCATTTTATGATAAAAGCAGGGCAGGTAGCGATAATGAGATTTTAAAATCAGCTGAAAAAATGATCAATGACGGTGCTGCTTTTCTGGATATAGGAGGACAAAGTACCCGCCCAGGGAGTAGCCGGGTTCAGGCATCAGAAGAATTGAAAAGGGTTGTACCTGCAATTGATATCATTCACAGGCATTTCCCTGAAGCAATTCTTTCCATCGACACTTATCATGCATCGGTGGCAAAAGCATCGATTGAAACAGGTGCACATATAGTAAATGACATCAGTGCGGGATCTATGGATCCTGATTTGATCCATACTGTTGCGGCGCTGAAAGTTCCTTATATCTGCATGCATATGCGTGGCGATCCCGGAAACATGCAGCAAATGGCACATTATGATCATGTAACAAGGGAAGTGCTCGATTTCTTTATTCGAAAAACCGACGAGCTGACAAAAGCAGGTATTGTTGATGTTATGATAGACCCGGGTTTCGGATTTGGCAAAACGGGAGAGCATAACTTTCGGCTGCTAAAAGAACTCACCACATTCAAGATGTTGGAAAAACCAATTGTTGTAGGACTTTCCAGAAAATCGACCGTTTATAAAACGCTTGGTATTCCTGTTGATGATGCATTGAACGGAAGCACCGTATTGCACACACTTGCATTATTGAATGGTGCTGATATATTGCGAGTACATGATGTGAAAGAAGCCATGGAGATAGTGAGGCTTCTTGAGGCATATAACTCCTGAAGAAATGCAAAATGTAAAATGCAAAATGTAAATTGGAGAAGTCCGATTTTGCATTTTACATTTTGGATTGTTCTCCTAGAACTGTGGCATTTGCTGGCCTCCGGCCGGCGCAGCTTTCACATCGATTACTTCAATATCAAACATAAGATTCGAAAAAGGTTTGAAAGGTGCTCCCGGAGGAGGATTGCTGCCATAGGCCAGCATAGACGGTATAAATAACCTGCCTTTACCACCTTTATTAAAATATTGAACACCTTCGAGCATTCCCTGGATAGATCCCTGCACTCCCGCTATAAATTCGAATGGAACAAGCGGATGTTTTCCATTTTCAGTTTGTTTGGTGCTGTCTGTATTTGAATCAAATGGCTTACCATCTAGCGTGTAGCCCGTATACAACACAGATACCAGTTTGCCAGAGTCTGCTTTCGGGCCTGTTCCCTGAGATATTATCTCGTAATACACACCGCTTGGCAGTTTGGTAGCCTTGATATTGTTCTTGCTAATATAATCTTGAAGCACATCACTTTCTTTTTGCTTTTGCGCCGTTATCAATTGCTGCTGATCATTGCGAAGCGCTTCTTCGGAAGGAAGGATATCGATCACTTTCAGATGCAATGTGATTTTGTCTTTTTTATTAATAAAAGGCGGAAGTTGTCCGCTCCTCCTTTCCAGTGAATCGGCCATCATCATCACTACAAGACTGTCGCCCTTTCTTAACATTGGAAAGATTTCCGTAGGGTTGTAATCAGCACCGACACTGTCGATCGGAGCATAGGTAGGCATGGCATTGTAGCTTGTTCCCAGTAATGAGTCTTTGTTATTCCGGGCGAAGTGGATCTTCTGTTCGTAATTCACTTTAATGAAATCACCTTTCTTTACAAGTTGGCCTTTCCCATCGGAAATAATTTTATAAAGAAGCCCGCTTTTTGTTTTCTTGAAACTTTCCTGTTTGCAAGCCTGGATAAATAAAAGTGCCAGCACACCTAACAGCAACGATGTAGTCTTTTTCATTTTTGTTTATTTGTTCGCTATGACAACCTGTGATTGTAACAGGGTGAAATTATAGTAATAATGATTCATTTTCTTTGATTGCCTGCTGGAAACGGTGAACGGTTTGTTCCAATGATTCACTGCTTCGTCCGCCTGATGCACTGTAATGCCCGCCTCCATCGAAATAATTTCTTGCAAAAGTATTGGTATCAAATTCACCTTTACTCCTGAAACTCCATTTTCTTTCCTCATCACGATCAATGACCAATGCCGCCAGTTTGATCCCCTGTATACTCAATGGATAGTTGACCAGTCCTTCCGTGTCCCCTGTTTTAATCTGAAATCTCAACAGATCTTTTTTGGAAATGGCGATCAATGCCGTATTGTATTCATAATACACTTCCATTCTGTTCATCAGTACGTGGCCGATAAAACGCAGCCTGTTTTCTAAAAAATTATCATATACGGCTTCATGTACTTTTGTATGACGAAGTCCTTTGTCTTTGAGTTCTGCTATCATCCTGTGTGTAGCTGCGTGTGCCGAAGGAAAACGAAAAGACCCTGTATCAGCCATTACCCCTGCATAAAGACATTCAGCCATGGTTTCATCAATGAGGCTCCGGTAACCGGAATCAACAATAAAATCATATACCATTTCGCAGGTGGAACTTTTTTCCGTGTTACTTATACCATACGCAAATTGTTTCTCATCTGGTTGCTGGTGATGGTCGATCAGAATACATTCAGCAGAAGATTTTTCAATTACAGGCGCCAGGTTTTTTGTTCTGGAAAGGGTATTGAAATCAAGACAAAAAATCCATTCTGCCGCCTGTATGATCTGATCACTTTTTTCACGGTTCAATTCAAAATCAATCACCTTTTCACTACCAGGCATCCAGTTCAGCCAGCTTGCCCAGTTTGTAGGAGATACTACAGTAACCGCATGACCCAATTGTGTAAGCAGGTGGTAGAGTCCCAGTGAAGAACCCAGTGCATCCGGATCGGGTTTCTGGTGGGTAGTGATCACTACTTTCCGGGGTACCTGTAGTAACGGAAATATTTCCTGTATCGGCTTCATCAAAAGTGTGCAAAGTTGAGGAAATAAAGGGGGAGTGCGAAATTTATGTTGAACGGGCAATGGATGCGATTCTCAAATAGCTATCTTTGCGGCCAAATAAAAAATTCGATGGCCAACAGAACATTTACAATGATTAAGCCTGATGCAATGGGGAAAGGTCATGCAGGGGCGATTCTTTCCAGGATCAGTGAAGAAGGCTTCCGGATCGTTGCATTAAAGATGACAAGATTAAGCCGGGAAAAAGCCGGGGAATTTTATGCGGTGCATAAAGAAAGACCTTTTTATGGCGAACTGGTTGAGTTCATGAGCAGTGGTCCAATCATTGCTGCCATACTTGAAAAAAATGATGCTGTTGCATTGTTCAGAAAACTGATCGGCGCAACAGATCCTGCAAAAGCAGAATCTAATACCATCCGTAAACTATATGCTGCATCAGTTGGTGAAAATGCAGTGCATGGAAGCGACAGTAATGAAAATGCAGCGATTGAAGGTGATTTCTTTTTTAGCGGGTTGGAAAGATTCTAAGAGGACGACGTCTTTTATAACATTCAATTCGCAACAGGTTTTACAGTATAACCGGCCTTCCTGAGCAGTTTGATCACCCCCTGCTCCCCGGGAAGATGCCCCGCTCCTACTGCAAATAATGTGGGCTTCGCGGCCATGATCGCAGGCATTTGCTTTACCCAGTTTTTGTTTCTGTCGTATAGCAGGAGGCCCATGTATTGTTCCATACCGGGATCACTTTTATGCATCAGCGAATCGAGCTGTTGTAAATTCTGGTCCCTGTAGGTAACCACCAGTTGTTCTGTAATGTCTTTGTAATTATCAATGCTGTCAATATAATTGACAAGATCTTTCGCCTGCTTATCGTATGGGATACTATCGAATATTCCAGCCTGAAATTTAGTTGTCTCCAAACCACGGATTTCTTTGTCGTATTGTCTGCTCTCACTCATGATCAATGTTTCCATACCATTTTTCTTTTCACAGGTCATCATCTGTTCGCCGATAAGACTCGAGATAAAATATGGTTTGAAACGGCTCATCATCGAAAAAGGCAGCATTGTCTTATTCTTCTCAAAATATTTCTTCACCCTGTCGTATTCTTCTTCGGTGAGCAAGTCAGACAATTGTTTTCCGTCGTTCATCCGGAGGTATTGTAGTGCGCCCATCATTTCCTGAAGGTTGTCCATATCAATTTCGAAATACACCTGACCTGTTTCCTTTATGATCTTTTTCATTGCCGGACTCAGTTTTGCATCGTCAGCACAAAGAATATGCATGGTGCCAAACAAATAGGATGGCGCCTCAAGTCCTTTTCCGCTGATTTCATACAATAAAGTGTTCAAATTATTCGTATTGGAAACACGCTTTTCGGCGGCTCCTGTTTTTTGCTTGTCAACTTTTTTCACAACAGTCTTTTTATCAGGCGTTTTACCATTAGAGGTTGTTGTCTGACCGAGTAATAACGTTGCAACGCTGAAACAAACCATGATCATCAGACTCTGTTTTATCATCATGTTTCTAAGTGCTTTTACTTAATAGGTTCAAGATAAAATCAATTACCGGTTTTAAGAATAAAATAATATTATAATTGTCTTAATAAATACCCCTTCTATGCCCAAACTGATGCTTAGCCTGTTATTGGCCACCATTACTTCTATTTCCTTTGCACAAAAAAAACAACCCGCCACAGAACTGCTTCCTGTTTACGGGAAAGTAGAAAAAACCGACCTAGAATCGAACAGCTGTGAATTTGACAAAAACGCTCAAGCGATGGTATTGTTCGATTTGGGTGAAGTATACTGCAGTTTTAACAATGCCGGCCTCACCACTGAAGTTCAACGGCACATAAGAATAAAAATTCTGAATAACAAAGGTTTGGACCAGGCAGACATCCATATTCCCTTTTACAGTTATAAGAATATAGAGGCTGTAAGAAAACTGGAAGCTCAAACTTTCAACCTTGATGCATCCGGCAATATTGTTGTCACCAAACTGGAGAAGAAATTATTGTATGAAAAGAAGATCAATAAGAGATATTCAGAACAGGTTTTTACTTTCCCCGAAGTAAAGGCCGGTAGTATCATTGAATATAAATACACTGTAATGGGTGAAGGACTCGTAGGGCTCAATGACTGGTATTTTCAGAAATCAATACCTGTAAAATATAGTCGTTATACTGTAGATTTTCCAAATGAATTCGAATTGTTTTCCGACCCTATGTGCGTATTGCCTGTAGATGCTGTTCAGAAAAAGAAAGGGAGCAGGGATATTAAAATATTTACAATGAAAAACATCCCCGCCCTCAGGGATGAACCGTTTATTACCTGCGAAAACGATTACCTTCAACGCATTCAGACCAGGATCATTGCAGTGAATACACCCTTGCAACGGCATAGCCTGACCCGGACGTGGCCGGGCATTATCAAGCAACTCATGGAAGACGAAGATTTCGGCCAGCAATTGAAAAGAAATATTCCTCGTACTGCTGATCTGGATGAGCAGCTCAAAAATATAACAGATCCTTATCGCAAAATGGTCATCATTCATAATTATGTCAGAAACAATATGGAATGGAATGGCTATGATAATATCTGGGCTCTGGACGGAGTTCGTTCCGCATGGAAAGAGAAAAAAGGAACTGCCGGAGAGATCAACCTGATTCTTGTAAACCTATTAAAAGATGCAGGGTTGCCCGTCCACCCGGTATTGGTGAGTACGAGGGAAAATGGCCGCATAATGACTTCCATTCCGGGATTTGACCAGTTTAATAAAGTTCTTGCCTATGTTGTACTGAATAACAAAAAGTATGTGCTTGATGCAACCGAGAAGTATACTCCAACCAATATTATTCCGCTCGAAGTAATGTATAGTGAAGGACTCGTCATATCCAAGCTTGACACATACGAGTGGGGCTGGGAAACGTTATGGGATGAAAAACAGCTTTACAAAACTGTTACACTGATCAATGCACAAATCGATGAAGCAGGTGTAATGAAAGGAGAAGCAAGCATTAATAGTTTTGATTATAACAAGATTTCCAGGCTACCATCGATCAAAGATGGAAATGAAAAATTCATTGAAAAGTATTTCTCTTCTCAGAACCCATCCCTGAAAATAGACAGCCTCCAATTTGAAAACCAGGAAGCGGATACACTGCCACTGGTACAAAAAGTTCGTTTTACCAATACACTTAGTTCTTCGGCAGACTATAAATATTTTTCAACGAATATGTTCACGGGTCTCGAACAGAATCCATTCGTTGCCGATAACAGGTTTTCTGATGTATTTTTTGCAGCCAACCAGCAGTATACGATTATCGGTTATTTCACCATACCGGACGGATATGTGTTTGAAGAGTTGCCAAAGAATATCCGGATGATCACTCCGGATACTGCAACCACAATTACACGCATCATGGTGCCCAGCAATAATAAACTATCATTCCGTATTACACTCGATTTCAAAAAGCCTTTTTATACCATTGAAGAATATCCGGAGTTCAAAGAATTCTACAAAAAACTCTATGATATGCTTAACGAACAGGTTGTAATTCGTAAAAAAGTACAACCCTGATCAGTTAATTCAATTACAGCATATGAAATTTATATTATTGTTTTTAACTGGACTGCTTTTTTATACTGTTGTGCGCGCTCAGGATTTTCCGGGTTATGGAAAGCCAACTGCGAACGAATTCAATATGAAAACATGCGCTTTTGACCCGGAAGCCGATGCGGTGATCCTTATACACGAAGCCGTTTCCACTTACAATGATGATTACCAACTCATCACCAACCACCATGTAAGAATTAAAATTTTAAAAGAAAAAGGAATTGAGGCTTCGAACATCTCCATACCTTTTTACCGCAATAACAATTTTGAGTATGTCAGTGTTTCCGATGGTATAGTCATCAACCAAAATGAAAATGGTGAATTTGTGACCATTCCGCTTGATAGAAAATCAATTTATTCTAAAAATGTTTCTAAATATCTGGCAGAAGTTTCATTCACCTTCCCATCAGTAAAGGTTGGAAGCATCATTGATTATAAATATCAGAGCACCATGAAGCACTATGGCGGTCTGAAAGACTGGTACTTTCAAAGCGAATATCCGGTTGTTTCCAGCCAGTACATGTTGCACATCCTTCCCAATTATGAGTTTGCTTACAGTGTATTTAAAAAGAATGAATGGAATGTGAATATCAAACCGGAACCGGAATTAGGGCGTGTATCTTTCAAGATGGAAAATATTCCTGGCCTTGATCCCGAACCATATATGGATTCCCGTCGCGAAAATCTGCAGCGGGTCGCTTTCCAGCTTTCTGGATCCAGTACTGTGGATTATAGCGGTTCTACTTCGAAAAAAAAGTACATGACCAACTGGAATGAAGTGATCAGGGAATTAATTACTGATGCAAACTTCGGATCTCAGCTCGACAAAGACCTTGCAGGAACTGCGGATTTTGTAAAATCACTAAAGGAAATTCAGGAATTCGAGCGAATGAAAATGGTTTATGATTTCGTAAGAAAAAATATGAAATGGGATGGCTATCACGGAATTTATTCAGACCGTATCAAGGCGGTTTGGAATAAAAAAACGGGCACTCAGGGCGAAATCAATATGATTTTGGTCAACCTGCTGCGGCAGGCAGGCCTTGATGCAAATCCTATTCTTATCTGCGAAAGAAGTCATGGAAAAGTCTTTACGGAAACCCCGTTTGTTGATCAGTTCAATTCCGTATATGCAACAGTGAGCCTGAACGGAAAAAGATATCATCTCGACGCAACCGATCAATACACCCCTGCTCATATTACTCCTTATAATATTTTAAATACTACCGCCCTGGTTGTAAACAGGAAAAACGGAGGCCTCATTACGATTGCGGATGAAACGAACAAACATAAAGAAATCATTTCGCTGGTGGCAACTGTTCAACCGGAAGGTTCACTGACAGGAACAACCTATGTCTACAGCTCAGATTATGCAAAAATCATGAGGTTGCCTAAGTACAGGAGTGACTATGAAAATTATCTGAATACATTTTTCAGAAACCAGCTGGCGAACAGCAAGATCGACAGTATGGAAATAACCAATGCTGATGTCGATTCACTATCACTTCAACATCGTTTCAAATTTTCCGTTCCATTGAATCAGACAGGAGAGTATGTTTTGGTGCCAGTAAATCTCTATACAGGCTTTCAAAGCAATCCCTTTATCAATGACAAGCGTCTGTCTAATATCAATTTTGGTTTCAGACAGGAAGTGAATCTCAACGTTTTTATCAACCTATCAGATAATTATACTGTAGATGAAATACCAAAATCAATTCAACTGGTAAACAGAGATAAAACGATGTCGCTTACCAGGCATTTATTCAGGGACGAAGCAAAGAAACAAATTGTTGTCAGGATAATACTGGATTTTCGCAAAAGCCTCTATCCTGCGGAAGAATATGGCGACATCAAAGAATTCTATAAAAAAATGTTCGAACTGCTGGATGAAAAGATCGTCCTGAAGAAAAAATAACCTTATGAAATTCCTAGCCATAACGATTTACTTACTTGCCACCCTTACCACTGTCGGGCAAAACCCATTTGATATTGCTACCGTACCTGAAGCTGTCAGAAAACATGCATCGGTTATTAAAAGATCAGAAACCATAGTATTTGAAGTAGCAGATATTAACAGTGCTACTACAACAGTACATCAGGTGCTCACCGTTATGAGCGAAGCCGGAAATGAAGCCCTGTTCTTTCATCAGGGAACTGACAAATTTCATTTACTTGGCGATGTGGACATCCGGGTTTATGACGCGTCGGGGAAACTCCTGAATAAATACAAGAAAAAGGATTTAACAACAATTGCTTTCAGCGACGGGCTGGTGGATGATGGTAAAAATCATTATTTCCGGATCACCACTCCAACATACCCGGTAACGGTTGAATACAAATTCAGCATGCAGTATAAAGGGACCCTCAGCTATCCGGCGTACCGTTTGATCACTCCGGGACAGGGTGTTGAAAATTCAACCTTCATCGCAAAAGTTCCGAAAGAACTTGATCTCCGGTATAAGGAAAAAAATGTAAAACTTGCTCCGGTAATTACAGAAGAAGGAAAATATAAAATATATAAATGGGCTGTAACAAACCTGGAGCCGATCATTTATGAAGAAGGTGCGGTAAGCTTTGAAAGCCGCTATCCCTCTATCCTTCTAGCTCCAAACAAGTTCCAGCTTGACGATTATGAAGGAGACATGACTTCATGGAAAAACTTTGGAATCTGGTACAAGCAACTGAAAAAGGGAGTGGATGTTTTACCGGAAGAACGGAAAGTATTTTTCAGACAAATGGTCAGTGAAGCAAAGACTGAAAGAGAGAAAGCAAAACTTATCTACGAATACCTGCAGGCAAATTTCAGATATGTAAGCATCCAGCTTGGTATCGGAGGATTCAAACCTTTCTCCGCTGATTTCACGGATAAGAAAAAATACGGTGATTGCAAGGCCCTGAGTAATTATATGCAAAGTGCACTCGATGCAGTGAACATTAAAAGCTATGTGGCGCTGATAAATGCCAACAGCAACAAAGAGCCAGTTGATCCCGATTTCCCATGCAACCAGTTCAATCACATGATCCTCTGTGTTCCGCTTCCAAAAGATACAGTGTGGCTTGAATGCACCAGCTCAACGAATGATTTTGCAGTTTTGGGAAGTTTTACTGAAAACAGAAACGCATTACTGATTGCTGATGAAGGTGGCATTCTTGTTCCAACGCCATCGAGCCGCTCCACAGATAATGTATTCAATGCACACACAAGCATACATCTGGAAGCCGGTGGCAATGGTAAAACAATAACCAATCTCCGTACATCAGGCGAATACAAACAGGATCTTATCAATTACCTGTTTGATGAAAAGCTGGATGACCAGAAATCATTTATCGTAAACCACCTCGGATTCAAACTCCCTGATCAGTTCAAAGTGAATAAAACTAACGAAGGATCCGATTTCCATACCAATATTGAATTGGAAATAGAAAAGATTCCTGATTTCAGCGCGGGTAGTAAAATGTTCCTGAACCCACGCGTATATCAGTTCTGGTCTTCAAGACTTCCTAAAAAAGAAAACAGGAAACTAGATTTTTACTTCGAATGTCCTTTCCAGAAAATTGATACTACCATTATCTTTTTACCTGAAGGATATAAAGTAGATGCCATTCCAAAAGAAAAACAACTGAAATGCTCGTTTGCAAATTATGCTACTACTTACCACTTCGATGAAAAGCAGAATGCAGTGATCAGCACTGCAACGATGACGCTGGCAAAACACCGGATCCCCGCGGCTAACTATGCTGAGGTTAAAAATTTCTTTGATGAAGTGTTACTGGATGATACACAAAAGATAGTTATTAAAAAGGCTCTTTAACCACTCACGATTGCCTCTTCACCATATAGCTGGCTTTTAAATTTCAATGAAGGAGAGCGTATGAATGGACCTAATCCAAGAGTAGGCCATTTTGCATCAACGGCACCGATTGTTTGGTCGGCTGCTACTATTATATTTGGCCAGTCACGATGGAAGTTGTCAAATGCTTTTGTTTTGATAGTTCCATCAAAACCTATGCAACTCCACACTTTTGAAGGGTCGGATGAAGCAGGTTTCTGAATGATGAAATGATCCCTTTTCGGATCGAGGTTATTGCAAAGACGCCAAAGTGAAGTAGCCAGGTCATTTGCATCAACGGTATGTTCCACGTACAGGATCATTTTGATTCCTTCTATCTCTTTACGATCGCAGAGATTTTCGTGTAAAGACCGAACATGCCCGGCTTTATTTTTTTGAACTGAAACGATCAGGCAGGGAACTCCGATGTTCAGCAGGTTGCTATTAATAACATGTATCTCGGGAAACTGTCTGGCGATTATTTGAAAGTCGTTTGTAACAACCTTCACCGTTAATGCTGCATCATCGGTTTCTTCGGTAAATTTCGCAGTTCCATCAATACACATTTTCCCTCCAAATCCCATTTTGCTGCAACTGTGATCAAGTACATCCATCGGTCCCTGAGAGAAATATATATCGGTGGCGGGATTGAGATTAGCAAAAACATCCTTTGCCAATGCAGAATAATTGCCTAATGCAAACATTTCATGGTTTCCGTTGTCCAAAGCTGCCGTCAGTACCAGTATTTTATTGAACATCATCTGACCTGCTCCCCACATAGCATTCATCACTTTCTGGCCCTGTCCTGCATA
>WUUC01077449.1_pt1 | contig 12137 bp, 14 predicted proteins | sample 6278441 | NCBI WGS metagenome assembly WUUC01 (sample SAMN13675441, study PRJNA597444) | soil metagenome | isolation source: soil | place: USA: Washington | collected 2017-10 | reverse complement strand
GAGCGCCACGGCGTGCTGGTGACCGGCGGGACCGGCGCGCTCGGGCGGGCCGTTGTGAGCCACCTCCTGGACACCGGCCACGAGGTCGTCGCCACGTGGATCGTGGAGGACGAGCGCGACCGCCTGGAGGCCGACCTCGGGAGCGCTGGCAGCCTGCGTCTGGTGGAGGCGGACCTGACCGACGCGGACGCCGTGGGAGCGGCGGTAGCCGCCGCCGGATCGCAGCTCGGAGCGGTCGTGAACCTGGTCGGCGGCTACACCGGCGGCCACAAGGTGGGGGAGACGGAGCCGGACGAGCTCGACCGGATGGTCGCCCTCAACGTGCGCCCGCTCTTTCTGCTCGCGCGGGCCGCCATGCCGATGCTCGCGGACGCGGGCGGCGGGGCGTTCGTAGGCGTGTCGGCGCGGAACGCGCTCGAGCCGCGCGGAGGCGACGCTGCCTACGCTGCCGCGAAGGCGGCGGTGCTGAACCTGATCCGCTCGCTCGCCGCCGAGTACCGCGACGCCGGAGTGAGGGCCAACGCGATCCTCCCGAGCACGATCGACACGCCGGCTAACCGCGCGGCGATGCCGAAGTCGGACCACTCGCGCTGGGTCGCGCCGGAGGAGATCGCGCGCGTGATCGGCTTCCTCTTGTCTTCGGACTCGGCTCCCACGAGCGGCGCCGCGATCCCGGTCTACGGGCGCGCTTAGTAGCGCTCCCCCTGACAGCAAACCGAGCCACCTCACGAACGCGGAGCCCGGCCCGTTAAATGGGGGATTCGGGTGTCGAAGGCGAGGCGCACAACCAGAGCGGAACGCGGTCGGCTGCGCGCGCTGCCACCGTTTCAGGCGTTCTTCGAGGAGCACCGGTCTGCGGTGCTTGCCTTCCTGATCGCGACCGTGGGTCCGGGCGACGCGGACGACTGCTTCCAGGAGACCTTTCTCTCGGCGCTGCGTGCCTACCCGACCCTTCGAGACGGCAGCAATCTGCGCGGCTGGGTGCTCACGATCGCCCACCGCAAGGCGATCGACACCTATCGAGCACGGGCGCGCGGCCCGAGCTCGTCGCCCGAGCCCCCCGATCGGGGTCAGGCCGACACGGCCCTGGAGGGCGTGACCGATGGGACGGGTGCGGCCTGGCGAGCGGCGGCCAACCTGCCGCCACGGCAGCGAGCGGCGATCGCCCACCGGTTCGTCGCGGATCTCCGTTACCGGGATATTGGGGCGATCATGGGGAGCTCCGAGGCCGCCGCGCGACGCAACGTTCACGAGGGACTCGAGAAGCTGAGAAGGGAGCTTCGGGCATGAGAGACGACCGAGGGCCGAAGGTCACCGATACCGGGGAGGCACTTGCCGCGGAGGCGCGCTCCGCCGCCGAGACGCGTTCCGTCGCGTCGGCCGAGCGCTTCCTCCGTCTGGCCGAACGGGACGGTCTCGCCGACGTCATCTATACCCGTGAGGAGTCCCCGCTGGGGCCGCTCGCACTGGCCGCGACGGAGCACGGGCTGGTGAGGATCTCCTACCTGCTTCCCGGCACGACCGAGGCGGACGTGGCGGCCGAGCTCGCCCTGACCGTGTCGCCGCGGGTGCTGGAGGGAAGGGCGCGGCTCGACCCGGTCCGCCGCGAGCTCGAGGAGTACTTCGGCGGCCATCGCCGGCGGTTCGAGCTGCCGGTCGATTGGCGGCTCGTCCGCGGATTCGGGCGGGGCGTTCTCGACGCGACGGCACGAATCGCGTACGGCGACACGGCGACGTACACGGAGGTCGCTCGCCGCGCCGGGAACGAGCGCGCCTACAGAGCAGCCGGCAACGCCCTGAACCGGAATCCGATCCCGATCGTGGTCCCGTGCCACCGGGTGCTGCACTCGACCGGCGGTCTCGGCGGCTACGCCGGCGGACTCGACGCGAAGCGCTTCCTGCTCGCGCTGGAGGGCGCGCTCTAGGAGGAGCCCTCCCGCGTGCGCTGAACCCGGCCGGCTGCGCTCCCGCCGTAGTAGGCGATGGCGCGGTCCCCCAGGCGCGCGGTGGCGCGGGCGTTCTGAGCCGCGAAGATCGGGACCGACACCAGCGGGATGCGGAACACCGTGCGCTTGGCCACGGCCCCGCCCACGACCCTGATCAGGCGGCTCCTGATCGCCTTCTCGCGCTCGAGCCGCGACGCCACGTAGGAGGTCGCCATCAAGCGTCCCACGCCGTCCAGACCCGCCCTCGCCTCAGCCGGTGTCGGATAGATCTCCTGAAGTGCCAGGAGCTCCGCCGGCCGCATCGGATGGCGCGGGTCGAAGCCGTAGGCGGCGGCGATGAAGAAGATCAGCCTGCCCTGGATCCAGGCGAGCGCGGCCAGGTCGGGCGCTATCGCGAAGGCTCCGCCGATGCCGGCGAGCGCACCCTCGAGCCGCGCGATGCCGACATGGCGGCGGCGCGCGATGCGGGCGAGCTCGTGTGGCGATCGGCGCGAGCGCCACTCCGCGGCCCAGCGTTCGGCAGGCGGTGCGAAGCGCTCCGAGGCAGCCAGCGCGATGTGCTCCGGGGCGCGGAGCGGATCATCCCTGACCCGTTCCCAAAGCGAGCCCGGCATGGCGTCCACCGGATCACGGCCGGCTGCCCCGGCGCCCGGGTGCGAATCGGTCGTCATGGGCCCGAGCTTAGGCTCGCCGAGCGGACGGCCGCGCGTTTCGCCCCGTGCGGCCCGGGTACTGTCGAACCATGGCTACCACAACACCACGAGAAGGAATCCTCGGCGACGCCATGGCCGCCGAGCGGGAGCAGCTCATCGAGCTCCTGCAGCAGGCCTACTGGATGGAGATCGAGACCGTGATGAGCTACATCTCCAACTCGATCAACCCGGATGGCGTGCGGGCGCAGGAGATCCGCGAGTCGCTCCAGGAGGACATCCAGGAGGAGCTCGGCCACGCGACGCAGTTCGGCGAACGCATCAAGGAGCTGTACGGCGTGGTGCCGGGCTCGCTCGAGTTCTCGGCGAGCCAGTCCTACCTCCAGCCCCCCGAGCACCAGACGGACATCGTTCACGTGATCAAGGGCGTGATCGAGGCGGAGACAGGCGCCATCGACCACTACAACCGGATCGTCGAGTTCTGCGACGACAAGGACCTGGTGACCCAGGACATGGTGATCGCGATCCTGCGCGACGAGGAGGGTCATCGCCGGCTGTTCGAGGGCTTCCTGCGCGAGTACAAGGCCGAGGGCCTGGCGTAGGAGCGCGCGTCCGGCGCGCCTCGGTGCTCCACGGGGCAAAGGAACGCCAGGGGAAGTTCGAGATCTCGCCTGAGCAGGCGAGCCGCCCCCAGGCAGCTGAGCCCGCTCAGCGGTAGCCGGTCGGGTCGGCCGGTCGGCCGGCCTCCTGGACCTCGACGAGGTAGCGCCAGCAGTCGGGCTGGGAGCCGTCGATGTCGGTGAAGCCGTACTCGCGCGCCAGGCCGCCCGACGAGTATGAGCCGCCGTTGCGGCGCTGAAGCTCCGGGTCGGCGGCGAGGGCGGCGACCGCGCGACCGACGAAGCGGGGGCTCTCGGAGATCGCCGCGAAGTGCGGATTGGTGGCAGCGCCGTCGCGCCAGTTCGCCTCGGTCACGCGGTAGTTCTCGAGCATCATCTCCGAGCGCATCCACCCCGGCGTCAACGCCACGGCGACGCACCCGTGCGGGGCGAGATCCTGGCCCTGGGCAAAGGCAAGCCGGATCACGGCGGTCTTCGCCAGGTCGTAGAACGCGGACAGGCGGTAGTGGTCGTCGTTGTACTCACGCGTGCCGTCGGTCATCTCCACGACCAGCCCGCCGGGCTCGCGGATCAGGAGCGGGAGCGCGAAATGGCTGGTGATGAGGTGCGTGTCGATCGCGAGACGCAGCATCCGGAGGCCCTTCTCGAGGTCGTGCTCCCATACCGGCTTGTTCCACTCGAACAGGAGCTCCCCTCCCCAGATGTCGTTGACGAGCACGTCGAGCCGCCCCTGCTCGGCGTCGATGCGCTGCGCGAGGGTCTCGACCTGGCTCGCGTCGAGGTGGTCGACGGCCGTCGCAATCCCCTTGCCGCCGGCGGCCGTCACCAGCTCAGCGGTCTCTTCGATGGTCTCCGGCCGGTCGTACTCCGAGCGGCGTTCCCGGGTGCTGCGTCCGGTGCAGTAGACGGTCGCCCCGGCCTCCCCAAGCGCCACCGCGGTGCCGCGTCCCGCGCCGCGCGTCGCGCCCGCCACCAGGGCGACGGTGTCTTCGAGGGAAGCGGACACGGACCAGGACGCGAGGCCCGCTAGAAGGCCAGCGCGGACGCCGGGACCTTCGGGGCCTCCGCCCCGATCCGGCGCGCCAGGTTCCAGAACTCGGGCAGCTCGGGGTAGAGGATCGGCTTGCCGCTGGTCAGGAGACCGACCGACAGTGCGCGCTCGGGGTCGGCCCATCCAAGCATGTTGGTGTAGCCCAGATGGCCGAAGGCGCGATCGGTGTCGAGTCCGTAGAGGCTGAGCAGCTTCGCGCCCAGGATGAAGCCGGTCGAGTAGCGCGACGGAAATCCGAGCGTGAGGTCCAGCTCCAGGTAGGACTGCTCGGTGGTGGCACGGCGGATGGTGCGGGGCTCGAAGATCCGGATCCCGTCGAGCTCGCCGCCGCGGCGCAGGAGCTCGAAGAAGCGGGAGAGCTCGTTCGCGGTGGTGACCGTGTTGCCGGATGGCACGACCCCGGTAAGAAACCGCGGGTCGTTCGAGAGGGCGACGATCTCGTCGGCGGATACGCCCAGTGCACGCTTCAGGAGCGTCGACACCGGGGGGAGCACCCGCGGGCCGGTCACGTAGTTGCGCGCCACCGCCGGCAGATCGTCGGCTCGGACGCCGAAGTTCCCCCACCGGAAGCCGAGTGGCTCGAGGATCTCCTCCCGCAGGACGTCGTCGATCTCCCTGCCCGTGACCCGCCGCACGATCTCGCCGACGATGAACCCGCCCGAGATCGCGTGGTAGGAGAGCATCCGACCGGGCCGGGTGCTGGGCTTGGCGTCGCACAGGAGCTGGAGCAGGTGCTCCGGGTCGTCGAGCAGCTCCAGGTCGAAGGCCTCGCGGGGAAGGTTCGGCACCCCGGCGCGGTGGGCAAGCACGTGGGTGATCGTGATCACCTCCTTGCCGTGACGCCCGTACTCGGGGATGTACTCGCATACGCGGTCTGCCAGGTGGATCTCGCGGCGCTCGTCGAGCAGGTGGGCGACCATGGCGGTGACCGACTTCGACGCCGAGTAGATGACGAACGGCGTCTCCGGCGTCGCGGGAACCTTGGGCATCTCGCCCGGGTCGCCCGGCCCGTTCCCGCGCGCGTGCCCGATCGCGCGGTCGATGATGACCTCGCCCTCGCGGCGCACGCACAGCGCGATCGCGGGGTGTACGCCGGTCCGGTAGAGGTTCTCGACGCCGCTCCAGATCTTGGCGACGCGCTCGGCGTCCATCCCGGCGTCGAGCGGGTCGGACTCCTCGCCGACCGACGTGACCGAGCCGAGCGCCTTCGGCACCCGGACGCGCCGCAGCGGGTCGGGAATCGGACCGGGCGGACGCGGGACCGGGATCGAGAGGCGCACGGCGGCGCCCAGGCTATCCGCGCGGGCGCGGACCGCTAGCGATCGTAGGTCGCGATGGCCCGCAGCGAGAGGGCGGTCAACACGATCCCCATGACGACGGTCACCCCCAGGCAGGCGGCGATCTTGTCCAGGTCCCAGCCCTCGATCACCAGCGAGCGGAGCCCCTCGATGACGTAGCTGACCGGATTTACGCGCGCCAGGGTCTCCATCAGCGGGGTGAGGAGCTCGAACGGCACGAAGTTCGGCGTCAGGAAGAGCAGCGGGAAGAAGAGCAGGAAGCTCGTGTTGGTGGCCTGCACGTTGCGGGTGCGCAGGGCTACGAGGATCGCGAACCCCGCGTACGCGACGCCGAAGAGTGCGGCGAGGATGACGATCACCACGGCGCCGATGGGCCCGCTCTCGACGTGAGCGCCGAGCGCGATCCCGGCGATGAGGACGACCGTCGCGCCGCCGACGCCGCGCACGAAGTCCGCCGCGAGCCGTCCGACGATGATCGACGACCGCCGGATCGGGGCGACAAGCAGCTTGTCGAAGTATCCGTTGTCGATCTCGGTCACGAGCGCGAGGCCGGAGGTGGCGGTGGCGACCGCGAACATCAACGAGACCGGCAGCTGGAACGCCACGTAGCTCTGGCCCTGGAGGAACGGCGTCGTGTTCGGGAAGGTCTCGGAGACCTGGCCGATGTTGACGGCGAGGAAGAACAGCGGGATGAAGAGGGTCGGGATGGTCGCCTCGGGGTAGCGGAGCGTCTCCCGCACAGCGCGCCGCCCGAGCAGCACCGCCTCGCTCACGGGGCGCCCACCTTCGCCGGCTCGGGCTCCTGGTCGCGCTCCTCATCGCCCTCCTCGAGGCGCCTGCCTGTCGCCTTGAGAAAGACGTCGTCGAGCGAGGGCCGAGCGACCGTGATGGCACCCGCGCGGATCTGCTCGCGCTCGAGACGGCGAACGATCTCGGCGATCGAGCTGGCGCCATCCACGAGGTAGAGCGCCAGCCCGTCCACCTCCGCGATCGTCCGCTCGAGACCCGGCAGGTCGCGAAGGGCGGCCTCGGTCGCCGCCGAGTCAGCCCCGTCGAGCGACACCGAGACGACGTCGTGGCCCATCTCCGCCTTCAATCGTTCCGGGGTCCCCTCGGAAACGATCTGACCCGCATCGATGATCGCGACGCGGTCGCAGAGCCTGTCCGCCTCCTCGAGGTACTGCGTGGTCAGGAAGACGGTCGCCCCGGTGTTCTGGATCCGGCGGATCTCGTCCCATACCGTGAGGCGCGAGGCGGGGTCCAGTCCGGTCGTCGGCTCGTCGAGGAAGAGAACCTCGGGCGAGTGGACGAGCGCGCTGGCCAGGTCGAGGCGCCGCTTCATGCCCCCGGAGTAGGTCTTGATGCGGCGGTCCGCGGCGTCGGCAAGCCCGACGAGATCGAGCAGCTCCTCGGTCCGGGCGCGGCCCCTTCGACCGGTGATCCCGTAGAGACCGCACTGGAGCTCGAGCAGCTCGCGACCGGTCTGGACCGGGTCGAGCCCGATCTCCTGCAGCGCCACTCCGATGTGCCGGCGCACGTCGCCGGGGTCCTCCAGCAGGTCGATGCCCGCCACCCGCGCACTGCCGCCGGTCGGAGGCAGGAGGGTGCAGAGCATCCGCACAGTCGTCGTCTTGCCGGCGCCGTTGGGCCCGAGAAAGCCGAACACCTCACCCGCGGCGACGCCCAGGTCGATGTCCCGGACGGCCTCGATCCCCCCCTTGAAGGTCCGCCGGAGGCCTCGCGCCTCGATGGCGGTGGCGCCGTTACCGGCTGGCTGGCGCACGGAGCTGTCGGATTCTCGAGAGGTCATGTTTGGAGAGACCGCGCGCTGCGCGGAAAGTCATCGCAGGAGCAAGCTAGCGAGCGGACCTCCCGCCCCGCAGAGCAACACGTCGGACGGGCTTGACTTCGAGTGCACTTGAGGATGCATCATCTGTTCGACCGTGAGTGGACAGCGAGCAGAGGGAAGCCCCAACGACAGTTTCGCCGGACCGCATAGACGCAAGGGACCCGTGGGAATCGTCACCGGAGCGTCACGCGGCCTCGGCCTCGCGCTCGCCCGCGCCCTAGCCGAGCGCGGCTGGCGCCTCGTCGTCGATGCACGCAACGGCGACGCGCTCGAGGCTGCGACGGCCGGGCTGCGGGACACCGCTGCGATCGCGGGAGACGTGGCGGATCCCGCGCACCGGCTGGCGCTCGTAGAGGCGGCCGGCGACAGGATCGATCTGGTGATCAACAACGCAAGCCTGCTCGGGCCGAGCCCACAGCCGGCGCTCGCCGACTATCCGCTCGACGAGGTCCGGCGTGTGTACGAGGTGAACGTGCTCGCGCCGCTCGCGCTGGTGCAGCTCGCATTGCCGCGGCTCACCGACGGCGCAGCCGTCATCGCGATCACCTCGGACGCGGCGAGCGAGCCCTACGAGGGCTGGGGCGGCTACGGCTCCTCGAAGGCGGCACTGGACCAGCTCACGGCGATCCTCGCCGCCGAGCACCCGTCGCTGCGGGTCTACAGCGTGGACCCGGGCGACATGCGAACCCAGATGCAGCAGGAGGCGTTCCCCGGGGAAGACATCTCCGACCGACCACCTCCCGAGGACAGCGTTCCCGGGCTGCTGGCCTTGATCGAAGGCTCCTCGTCAAGCGGCCGGTATCGGGCCCATGACCTCGCGATCGTGACCCGGTGACGGAGGCTGCGGTCGCGCCTCTCGAGGCGCACGAGCCGCCGGAAGCGCGGGGACGCGACCGGGCGGACGTCGCCATGCTCGCGGCTACCCGCAGCGACGGATCGCTGTCCCACGCCCAGTTCGACGATCTACCCCGCTTTCTTGCTTCCGGGGACCTGCTCGTCGTCAACACGTCGGCGACGCTGCCCGCCGCGATTCCCGCCCGTCTCGGGGCGCGGGCGGTCGAGTTGCGGCTCTCGACGCCCGCCGACGACGGGAACTGGATCGTGGAGCTCCGATCCGGCGGCCTGGCCCCGTTGCCCGCACCGCCCATCGGCGCGCGGGTCGAGCTACCGGGTGGCGCGACCGCCGAGCTCCTCGCTCGCCACCTGGGGAGCGCTCGCCTCTCCGTGGCACGGCTCGCGCGCGCCGGCCCGATCGAGGACTACCTCCGCAGGCACGGTCGCCCGATCCGCTACAGCTACGTGGGCGAGGAGTTGCCGATCGACGCCTACCAGACCGTCTTCGCCTCCGAGCCGGGGAGCGCCGAGATGCCGAGCGCGGGGCGCCCGTTCACTCCGGAGCTCGTGACGCGGCTGGTGGCGGCGGGAACGCTCGTGGCTCCGGTGACGCTCCATACCGGCGTCTCCTCGCCGGAGCGTGGGGAGCCGCCGTACCCGGAGCGCTATCGCGTGCCGGTGACGACTGCGCGGCTGGTCAGCGCCGTCCGCGCGTGGGGCGGCCGGGTGATCGCCGTCGGCACGACGGCGGTCCGCGCCCTCGAGACCGTGGTCGCGACCGACGGCACGGTCCACCCCGGAGAAGGCACCACCGACCTGGTGATCGGGCCGGAGCAGGGGTTGCGGGCGGTCGACGGGCTCTTGACCGGCTGGCACGACTCGGCCTCGTCGCACATCGACCTGCTCACGGCTGCCGCGGGACACGAGCTGCTGGAGCGCTCGTACCGGACCGCCCGGGCGCGCGGCTACCGCTTCCACGAGTTCGGCGACGTTCACCTGATCCTTCCTTAGCGTCGGTGCGGTGTCCCGGCGATGGGCGGTCCCAGCCCGGCTACTCGATGACCGTGTCGCGGCCGCGACCGCCGCGAAGCTCGTCCGCACCCCCCGCGCCGACGAGGCGGTCGCGACCAGGGTTTCCGCGAAGGTCGTCGCTCCCTCGCCCGCCACGAACGCTGTCGCCGCCGCGGCCGGCACAGACCAGATCGGCGCCGCGCCCACTCCTCACCGCGTCGTCGCCGCCACGGGCGACGATCACGTCGCCGCCCCGCGTCCCGCGCAGCTCGTCATCGCCGCGGGTGCCTACGACGGTGGCGGCCCTTCCGTGGCAGACTGCAGGCGTGCAGGGCGTCGTGCTCGTGGCGGTCTGCACCACGCCGTCGCGGTAGAAGTAGGTCACGCGGTTCGTCCACCGACCGCTCGATGGGCAGCTTGAGGGGGTCGTCAGGAAGCTCGCCGCGCGTCCACCGTCGCGCGTCGAGCGCTCGAAGAACGTTCCGCGCTCCCTCGTCGGAGCTCCGCCGTCGGGCGGCGCCCCCGGAAGGGGTGGAAGCGGGATGTCGAGGGTGTTCCCGTCGACCGCGGCGCGGACCACGACGCGCGCACCCGTCCCGCGCTCTTCCGCCAGGAAGATCAGCTCCCGCTCGGCGTTGAAGACGACGCTGTCCGTGGTCACGAACCGCCCGGATCCCGCGAGGCCTGTGTCGACCACCAGGAAGTCCGTCCCCACCTCGCTCCTCGGTGGGCAAGCATCAGGGCCACGCGCCATGAGCTCCGCGTCCGAGGCCTCGCATCGTGGCAGGGCGGAGGTATCGAAGCTCGTTCCTCGGTGCAGCCGGACCAGGATGCGTTCGATCGCATGCGGCTTCCCCTTCGGATCGTTCGGATCGAAGAAGTCGACGTTGAACGTGCGGCCGACCGATGCGCCGGTCCTCGTCGAGGTCCACCGTTCCTCGTACTCCTGGCGCAGCGGCTCCGACTGTGCTGCGGCGACCGCGGGCACGCCGAGCCCGCACCCTAGGGTCGCGATGAGAACGAGCTTGCGCATGAGGCGTCCCCCTGAAATCGTCCGTACTGCCAGGCCGGCAGTAAGTGTACTGCCATAGCGGCAGTAGTGCGCCGGTCCGTCGCCGTTATTTCGCCGGTCTGATCAGACGCCGCTCGCGCGCGCCGCAGCGACCGCGTCGGCGGGCGCTCCCTGGAACGGGGCACCGTGTCCCACCGCGACGATGCTGGCCGGCACGTCCTCGAGCCGCGATAGCGACTGGCGCGCTCGGCTCAGGTCCTCGTTGAAGGCGAGGAGCTGCGGACCGGTCTCCCCGCTGAGGAAGCTGAACGTCGCGAGCGCATCGCCGGCGAAGAGTACGCCGAGGCGCTCGGCCAGGAGGGAGGAGTGGCCGCGGGTGTGCCCGGGTGTGTGGACGGCGCGAAGCCCTCCCGCGCCGGCGAGCACCTCGCCGTCCTCGTAGGTCCGGACCTCCCCGACCGGCCTCACCTTGCCACCGCCGCTTCGACCGGCGTGGGCCATGTAGCGGACCATCCTCGGCCGCCACAGGCTCGACAACATGCCAGTCGGGACGGGCACCTTCCCGGTGCGCACGCCCTCCGCGTCGCCGGCCGGCACGTAGACCGTCGCGCCGGTCTCGGCTCGGATTCGCGCGGCGGACCCGACGTGGTCGGCGTGGTAGTGAGTCAGGACTACGGCCGAAACCGACTCGAGCGAGTGGCCGAGCTCCGCAAGCGTCATCTGAAGCTGCTCGTAGTAGCCGGGGAACCCGCAATCAACGACGGTGACCGCATCGTCCACGACCAGGTACCAGCCGACCCACTCGGTGCCGAGCCGGTAGATGCCGTCCGTGATTGGTCGGCCCAGGATTGACGGATCGCCAGAGCGTGGCAACGCCGCGAACGCTATCGAGCTACTGCCACCTTGGCAACAGCACGTGAGTTGGCTCGGCGCGCTAGTAGGTTGGGTCCATGCCACGTGCCCCAGTGGAGGAGCCGAAGCGACGGCGCCGCGCCCGCGAAGAGGCCGAGGGCGAGATCCTCGACGCCGCGGCGGCCATGCTCCGGGAGCGCCCCCTCCACGAGGTCACCGTCAGCGCGATCATGGAGCAGACGACCCTGTCGCGGAAATCCTTCTACGTCTACTTCCGCGACCGCTACGAGCTCCTCACGCGGCTGTTCAAGCCGCTACGCCAGGAGCTCGACGAGGCCAACGCGCTCTTCCTCGCCGGGTCAACGGGCGACATCGTCGCGGACGGGCGCGCTGCGCTCGAGGTCGTCGTGCGGTTCTTCGCGGGGGCGAACGGCGCGCTGGTGCGGGCTCTACACGAGGCGACCGCCTACGACCGCGAGGCGGCCCGCGTCTGGCGTGAGTTCAACGAGCCGGTGATCGCCGCGTTCACCGACCTGGTCCGCCGCGAGATGGCAGCCGGAAGGGTTCCGTCCGGGATCGACGTCGAGCTGACAGTAAGGGCGCTGGTTGGCATGAACCTGTACTGCTTCTTCGACCATGTCGTCGGGAATCAGGCAGCCGACCTCGAGAAGGTGGTGACCACGCTCTCCAGCGTCTGGGCACGGGCCATCCTCCGTCCGGATCTCACCTGAGGAGACCACCGTGGCGAGTGAGAAGGACCGGCTGGCCGGCGACCGGCCGCCGTGCCGAAACCTCATCGGGCAGCGCACGGTGACGTGCGGAGCCACGGACGTCGACGAGGACTTGGCGGACCCGCGCCGCCTCCGCTATGGACGTGTCGAGTCGGATCGCGGCGTCTGAAAATCACAGTCCCGCGGTGAAAGCCCCGATAACAGGGATTTAGAAGGTGGCGAGGGCCGGAATCGAACCGGCGACACCACGATTTTCAGTCGTGTGCTCTACCAACTGAGCTAC
>WUUC01150603.1_pt1 | contig 12141 bp, 5 predicted proteins | sample 6278441 | NCBI WGS metagenome assembly WUUC01 (sample SAMN13675441, study PRJNA597444) | soil metagenome | isolation source: soil | place: USA: Washington | collected 2017-10 | reverse complement strand
CTTGCCGCCGTCCTCGCCTTCCTGGCCGAAGCCAGCCCCCTGGCGCGGGTCTTCGCGGTCGAAGCGTCGGCGGCCAGCCTCGCCGCCGCCGAGCGCCAGTTCACCGCCTTCGATCAGTTTGCGTCCCTGCTGAGCGTCGGCCGCCGCCACTACCCCCAGAAAGAGGCGCTGCCGCTCGTCACCGAGCGGGCCCTCGTCGGCGGCGTCGCCTCGATCGTCTACGGCGACCTGCTCGCCGAAGAGCCCCAGGCCCTGATCGAGCGCGAACCTGAGCTGGTCGAGCTGCTCTTGATGCCCTACCTCGGTCAGGACGAGGCCCGCCGCATCGCTCTCGGCTAGCGGCGCCATCCACTGCGACAGTGGCTGCCCCCTTGCGTTCCCAGTAAAGAAAGCAACAGTTTCCAATCCGCTGGCGCGGAGTTTGCACAGGCACAGGGCTCCCTCAGGCAGGGCGGACGACTTGGAGCTCCTACACCTTGACAAGGGTCGGTGCAAGTGCCTATCTTTGCTTTGTAGCGACCGAATGACCAGCGGCCCGTCTGCCCGCTGGTCGAGAGGTCGGGGGACGACGCGCCAGCGGTGATGGGGACATGAACGGACCTTCTCGGCCATCGATGATCGAAGCCCTCGGGTGAGCGGGGCCCTCTACGCCGACGCCCTCGAGCAGCGCTCGCGCCTCGTCGACGCCTTCTCCAAAGCCGCCAGCGAGCAGGGCTATGCCCGCCTCGAGATCTCTACCGTCACCCGCTACGCGGGCCTCTCCGCCGCCGACTTCGATGCCCAGTTCGCCAGCGTCGAGAGCGCCCTCGTCGCCGCGCAGGCGGCGTTCTTGGAGCGTCTCTGGCTCGACATCCAGGCCGCCTGCGAGGCCGCCGAGACATGGCCCGACAAGGTCCGCGACTCGGTCGGTGCGGTGATCGACTCACTGGTCGAAGCCAGCGCGATCGCCCGCGTGTTCGCGATCGAAGCGCCCGGGGCGAGCTTTGCCGCCGCCGAGGGGCAGTTCGCCGCCCTGGACATGATCGCCGAGCGCCTGCGCGACGGTCGCCGCCTTTACCCGCGGGCCGCCGGGCTGCCCGCTTCGACCGAGCGCGCCCTGATCGGCGGCGGCGTGTCGATCATCGCCGAGCACCTCTTGGCCGAGGACCCCTCGGCCATCCCTCACCTGCGCGCGCAGCTGGTCGAGCTCCTGCTCAGCCCATACCTGGGCGAGGAGGAGGCGCGCCGCGTCGCCGGCGGCGGTGCTGGGGGCGAGCCGGGCTCTGCCGGTTAACTGAGCGTCCGGGGCCCAGCCCCCCGCCGCTCAGCCGCCGCCGGGCTCGCTCGCCGCTAGCGGCGCCAAAGCGATCCGAACTATTTCCGGCGCCTTGTCGGGCAGCTCAGCCTCGCGCCCATGCGCGATCTCGTGCTGGATCGCCGCCCAGATGCCGCTGCCGATCGCCTCCAGGATCGCGGGTGAGCGGGTGCCCTCGACCCCCTCGGGCGCGCCCTCGGCGGTGAGGAAGGCGGTGAAGGCGTCGAGCGCCGTGTCGGCGAAGTCGAGTGCCGCCGGGCCGGCGGTGGGAAGCTCGAAGAAAGCAAGGCGGGCGAAGATCTGGTTGGCGGCGATGTGGTCGAGCATCGCTCGCACTGCGACCCCGATCGCCTCCGGCCGATCTCCCGCCCCGGCAAAGGCCTTGGCCGTCGCCCGGAGCACTTCGCCGCTGATCTCCTCGAAGGCGGCGAGGAAGGTTTCGCGTTTGTTGCGGAAGTTCTCGTAGAAGGTCTGGTTGGAGGTGCCGGCGGCGGCTGAGATGGTTGGAATGCTGAGCGTCTCGTAACCGCGCTCGACGACGATCCGGGCCGAGGCGCGGACGATCCGTTCGCGCTGGGTCAAGGTCGCCCGGCTCCGTGCCGAGTCCGGCGGCTCGCTCCAGGGCGGCTTCTCCTGGTCAGCAGCGCTCTCGGGCGGCGCCGGCGCCTCCACCGGTTGCGCCGCCTGTGCGCAGGCCCGGGTGACCGCCTCGCTGTCCGGCTCCTGATAGCGCAGCGCCCAGTCGACCAGTTCCTCGACCAGCCTCGGCAGCTCCTCCTGGCGCCCGGCGCGCAGCCGCCGGTAGACGACGCCGCGGATCCCGGCGACGATCGCCCGCACCGTCATCGCCGGCACCTCGCGCGGCGAGGGGGAGTGCTCGAAGCTCTGGGCGATCATCAGCTCGAAGGCCTGGGAGCCCCGCTCGCGATGCTCGACGCCGGCCGAGCCCAAGGTCAGGGACTCCACCGTGGCGAGCCTCGCCGCCGCCGGCTCCTCGACCGTCAACTCCATGAAGGTCGCGAGCGCCGCCACCAGCCGCTCGCGGAAGTCCTCCGGTTCGCGGTAGGCCTGCCCGACCCGCTCGCTCACCACCGCGATGATCTCGTCGAAGGTCGCGAGGAAGCAGTCCTCCTTGGATGCGAAGTGCTGGTAGAAGGTCGTCCGCGAAACGCCGGCCAGAGCCACCAGCTCGCGCAGGGTGGTGCCGGCGAACCCGTGTCGGGACACAGCCTCGACCATCGCTCCCTCCAGGCGGGCTTTCTGATGGCGGGCGACCTGGGCCGGCGGCATCTGCCCGGGCCCGGCGCTCAGCCGCGGGAAAAGTGGCTCGATCGGTCGCCGTGCTGAGTCCTTGGACGCCATCCCAAGGCCCACGATAGTCAGAGCCGGGCGGAGAATCATGTATCAAGCTTGACAATCTGCCGCGCCCGCGTTGTCCCTTTCGGTCGTGGATAGACCCCGCTCATCTGAACGCGACCGGCCGTCCCTCGAAGCCGATCAAAGTACCGTCCTTGACGCCGCTATGTACCTGTGCTTACATACGGCGGTGCCCGCAGGGAGCGGGCGCGGCTTTGTCAACGATCGGGCGAGGGGCCCACGGTCTCCAGGCAGCAGCGGGAGGGCGGGGGAATGGCCGGTCCTAGCAAGGAGAGACAGGTGCAGCGCAGGGCAGGGCTCGTCCCGATCGATCGTCCCGGCATCGGCCGGAGCGCTTCGCTTGCCGCAAGCGCCCGTATCCCGAACCCCACCACCTCGACTTCCGCCACCCACCGCACCACCACGATCAAGGAGACCAAGTGAGCCTTCCGGCACGCATCGCAGCCTCGTTCAACCGTTCCGGCGTCGCCCGGGACAACGTCGTCGGTGCTGCCGCTGTGCCTGTCGTTCTCGCCGGAGCCGAAGGGACTGGTGCGCTCTCTTCCCGCCGCCTGCACGTCGGCTTGCTTGCCCTTCTGGCGATGTTCGTCGGCCTCGCATTCAGTGCCGGCCCCGCTTTCGCCGCCCCCCCGACCGTGACGACCCCGGTCGTATCCGACGTCTCCTACACGACCGCGCAAGTCGCCAGCAACGTCGATCCAAAAGGCGGCTTCGCCTCCTACAAATTCGAAGTCTCGACCGACGGGACGAATTGGACTCCCAACGCCGGAGGGTTCTTCTCCAGCAAAGAAACGCTCAACGCCGAGCTCACCGGCCTCGACGACGCGACCAAATACTTCGTCCGCTTGACCGCCAGCAACTTCGGCGAGCCCGAGGTGACCTCTCCGGGGCCCAACCCCGAGTTCACCACGCTCACCGCCGCGCCGCCGACGATTCCCGGCGCCGTCGGTGTATCCGGCGTCTTCTCCACCTCGGCCACCGCCGCCGGCAAGGTCATACGCCCGAGCGACTCCGACGACGCCGTATGCCGCTTCGAATACGTCACCGACGCCGACTTCGGCAGCACCGGCTTCGACGGCGCGGTCGTTCGCGACTGCGAGCAGAACCCGATCGGCGCTCCTGACGCCGGAACCGAAAAAGACGTCACCGCCAAACTCGGCTGCACCAACCCGGTCCTCGAAGACCCGGAGGGCAAATGCCTCGAAGCGAACACGACCTACCATCTGCGACTAGTTGCCGAAACCGCCGGCGGCTCGGTCACCAAAGACGCCGGCTCCACTTTCACCACCCTTGCCCCGGTCGCCAAACCGACCGTCCTCGCCGCCGATGACGTGGCTGACCCCAGTTACTTCAGCGCCAACGTCTCAGGCGAAGTCCAGCGCCCAGCCGGCGCCGACCCCGCCCTCGACACGAGCTGCCGCTTCGAATATGTCACCGACGAGCAGTTCACCGCCACCGGCTTCGACGGCGCCGGTCAGACGCCCTGCGCCGAGGCGCCCGCCGAAGCGCCCCTCTCGGGCACCGGCCCGACCCCGGTCAGCGCCCAGCTGAGCGGCCTTGACGACGACACCACCTACCATCTGCGCCTGACCGCCGAGAACGGCGGCGGCACCGACTCCAAAGAAGCAGCGAGCACTTTCACCACGCCGGTCAAGAAACCGCCGGAACTGACCGTGGACTCCGCCAGCCCCGGCTACACCACGGCCGAGGTCTCGGGAGCCGTGAATCCCCAGGACGGCTACATCTTCAGCTTCTACGAATACTCGAGTAGCCCCTCGGACCCCGCCAGCTGGGTCCCCGGCTACGACCTGAACACCGGTGCAGGGTTCTACCTCGAACTGGGGAGCGGCACCGATCCGGTCCCGTTCTCGGGAACCCTCACCGGCCTCAAGCCGGGCACGACCTATGCCGTGCGTATCTTCGGCACCAACTTCGGCGACCTGAACGTCCACTCGCCCGAGCTCACCTTCACCACCGAAGGCACCTCGACGCCGCCGGAGGCCATCTTCGACCCGGTCGTGCCGCCGACGGGGACCACCGCCCACTTCACGGGAACCGTCGACACCCATGCGCCGGGGGGGCCGCTCAGCGCAGAAGGCAATGACGCCTACCGAACCAAGTGGCATTTCGAGTGCACTCCCGCATGCCCCTCCGAAGAAACCCTCGCGGGCGTGGTCGAGGCCGAAGAAGGAAGCAAGACGATCTCCATCGACGCCCTGCGGCTCGACGGCAACACCCACTACCAGGTCAAGCTGGTGGTGGAAAACGCCGTCGCCACCGTCGAAGCGGAACGATCCTTCGACGTCCCCCTGATCAAACCGACGGTGAGGACCGCCCCCGGCGGCTCCGACGGCAAGGGTGGCTACACCCTGCAGGGCATCGTCAACCCCAACAACTCCCCGGTCACCACGTGCGAATTCAAGTGGGGACCCAACTCCTCGAGCTACGCCTTCAGCGCCCCCTGCTCGCCGGCTCCGGGCGCCGGCCCCAAAGCGGTAACCGTCGAAGCCCACCTCACCGGCCTCAACCCTGGCGTCGTCTACCACTACAACCTCGTCGCCACCAACGGCGCCGGCCAAGCAGAAAGCGGCGATCAGGAATTCATCCCGACCCTGGATCCAGCGCCGTCCTGCCCCAACGAACAGATCCGCAGAGAAAACAACTCCCTGGCCCTGCCCGAATGCCGCGCCTACGAGAAGATCACGCCCGAAGGCAAGGAAGGCTTCGATGCGCGCTTCAGAAGCTATAGCGGCGGCGACCGAGTGTCCTTTATTTCAATTGCCGGGAATCTCGCGAAATCCGGTCAAAACAGAGGTTCTGACAATTACTACGTGGCGTCGCGCGCCGCCGCAGGCTGGGAAACCATCCCCAACCTCAACGGGGCTTCCGGAACTTTTAAGGATGCCCCGTCTTCGGTGGTCACCGACGCGGCAGTCCTGGCATATTCTTCAGACCTCCTCTCGTCACTGTGGGACATCGAACGAATCGGCGATGCGGGCGCCGCCCACCTGTATCTCCGCAATCCCGACGGAACCTTCACCGTGATCGGCCCCACCCCCGACGCGCCTTTGTCGCCGATGAGACTGACTTCAGCAGATCTCTCCCATGTCGTTGTCTGGCCCAATCCTGCTGGCGAATTCGTCCTGGGTACGGGTGAAGGGGTGTACGAGTACGTTGGCACGAATGACCTTGAGCCCAGCCTCGTAGACGTCGACAACTCCGGAAGCCCGATCACCGCCTGCCGTGTCGGTCTCCAAACCGGGACCTCTCGCTCATTTGGAAAATTCCTTTCCAAGGACGGCCGGGTTGCCGTCTTCACGGTCATCGGGGGATGCGGCGGCGCAAACCCACCCACCAACGAAATCTGGGCCCGCGTCGGCGGCACCACCAGCATCGACGTCTCCGCGTCGCAGTGCGACCGCACCGCCGCCGATCCCGGCGGACTCTGTAATGGGCCTGTTGGAAGCGGCCAGTGCCGCCAAAATTCAGAGGTCAAAGGAGAGGAAGTTGGTCCTGGCTGCCGTAATGTTCTCTTCGAGGGTGCCGCCGAGGACGGCTCCCGCATCTTCTTCTCCACCAACCAACAGCTCCTCAACGGCGACATCGATCAGACCAGGGACGTCTACGCGTGCGATATCCCCTCCGGGACCCCGAGCCCGGGCCCCGGAAAAGCGAACCACTGTTCTGCGTTGAGGCAGATCTCGGTCGCCGGGACGGGCGCCGCCGAAGTCGAGAACGTCCTCGCCACCTCCGCCGATGGCTCCACCGTTCTCTTCACCGCGAAAGGTCTGCTGGCCTCCAACCAGGACGCCCTCGGTGAAGACGCGGCCGCCGGCGGTCACAATCTCTACGTCTGGAGGCAGGATCCCGGACATCCCGAAGGGCAGACGGTCTTCGTCGGCAGGGTCAAATCGAACGATCTCGGAACCGGCTCGCTACAGTCCCAGATCACCGCCGCCGGCCGCTACCTGGCCTTTAGCACCGCCAGCCAGCTGGTCTCCACCGACACCGACGAAGTCCGCGACGTCTACCGCTACGACGTCGAAAGCGGCGCACTGACCCGGGTCTCAACCAACATCCTCGGGGTCGGCGGCAACGGGCCATTCGATGCCAAGATCAGCTTCCCGACCGAACACCATCCGACGACCGCCATCTCCGATGACGGGCAGAAGATCGTCTTCATCACCACCGAGGCGCTCTCCCCCGCCGATGGCAACGCGGAACCCGATGTCTACCTCTGGACGCCGAGCCGCGTCTCCCTGATCTCGCCGGGCTCGGTCGGAAGCGCAGCGGTAGGGGTGGGATTCGCTATCGACGGCGCGGGGCAGGACATCTATTTCGAAACCGCTGGCTCCCTCACCCCGGCCGACGGTGACGACCTTATCGACGTCTATGACGCCCGTGTCGGCGGTGGCTTCAGCTTCGCCCAGGCTGCGTCCTGCGCGGGCGAAGCGTGCCAGGCGTCGCCATCGGGAGCTCCCTCGATACCGACTCCCGCTACCGCCCGGCCCCCCGCCGACGGCGGCAACCTCAAGCCCAAAACCTGTCCGAAGGGCAAGGTCGCCAAGGGCAGCCGATGCGTCAAGAAGAAGCACAAGAAGCACAAGAAGCACCACGGCAAGAAGCACAAGAAGCACCACGGCAAGAAAGCCGGCGCGGGGCGAGGAGGCGGAAAATGAACACCGGTCACGACAGCCGATCGACTAGTTCCACCGCTACCAAGGAGTCCTCTCGCATGACCGGCCATCCCCTTCGTCCAAAAGCTGTGATGTCGATGGCCGCCGGGTTGGCGCTCATCGTGACGATGTTGCTGCCTGCCGCCGCGAGCGCCGACGGACCCTTTGGCCTCGAATCCTTCAGCGGCCGCACCATCGACGGCGCCGACGCCCCCTACACCGTCGCCGGCGGTCATCCCCACGCGAACATCACTGAATTCTCGGTTCCTCTCCGCCCGGGAGGAACGGTGCCGCAGGACAATCTCAACGGCGCCTACGTCACCCTCCCGCCGGGATTCATCGGAAATCCCGCCACCGCTCCCCGCTGTCCGGTCGGCCACTTGGGTTGGTCCTCTGAAGATATCTCCGATTGTCCACCCGACTCCCGGATCGGGTTCGTGGAAGTCACGTTCAATACCAACGGAACTGCCGCCAACGGAACCTCCAGTACGCGCCAAACCCGACCGCTCTACAACATCGTGCCCGAAAGAGGGTACCCGGCCCAGTTCGCATTCATGGTCGTCAACGCGACCCCTACGGTCCTCTCGGTCTTCCCACGTCCGCGCACCAACTCCTACGGCCTGACGGTCGCCACCCCGAATAGCCCGTCGGTCTGGGTGTCGTTCTTCCAATCGACGTTCTGCGGAAACGGTGTCGAAGGTGGCGGCGTCTTGGGTCCTTACGCTTGCAAGCCCTCGTCCGGAGCCGGTAGGTCTCCTTTCCTCTCAAACCCAGTTGCCTGTTCCAATATCGAACCGAAGTGGAGTATCGCGATCGACAGCGCGGAGCACGCGGGCGCTCTGCGTGAATCCGGCGGCCCCGACCTCTCCGATCCCGACTGGAAGACCGCCAGCTTCGTCGACCTGCCGGTGACCGGCTGCGATGCCCCGGCCCTCGTCGCCCAGTTCGCCCCGCGGATCGCCGTCGAGCCCCTCCAAAACTCCGGCCCGGTGCAGGCCGACCAGCCCTCGGGCCTGCGCGTCGCGCTCGAGTTCCCGCAGTCGAACGACCCGACCGATCCGAACACCGAGTTCGACTCGAGCCTTCCGCAGGCCCCGCCCCCCAAGGACATCACCGTCAAGCTCCCGGCGGGCCTCAGCATCAACCCGTCCTCAGCCGACGGCCTCGGCGCCTGCTCTGACCTCGCTTCCGACCCCGCAGGCGACCAGGTTCACTACGACAACACCAAACCGACGCAGTGTCCGGACTCGGCCAAGATCGGCACGGCGACGGCCACCTCGCCCCTGCTCGCCACCCGTGACCCGGTCACCGACGAGGTCAACGGCGCCGAGCCGATCCCCGGCGAGGTCTACCTGCTGAAGCCCCACCCGGGCGACCTCCCGATCGGCGGCGGCAACCAGGAGGGCAAGTTCCGCCTTCTGGTCGAGCTCGAAAACCCGCGCTACGGGATCAACTTCAAGCTTCCCGGCACCGCGATCGCCGACAAGGACACCGGCCAGCTGACCACCGTCTTCACCGACAACCCGCAGCTGCCGGCCAGCGACCTGACCGTGGACCTCAAGTCGGGACCGCGGGCGCCCCTGGCGACCCCGGTGACCTGTGGCGCCTTCCAGACCACCACGGACTTCGTCCCCTGGTCGACCCCCGGCACCCCCAACGCCCACCCGAGCGCCTCCTTCGGCGTCGGCTCCGGCCCCGGTGGAAGCGCCTGCGCCGGCTCCCCCGGCCAGCGCCCCTTCTCCCCGACCATGAGCGCCGGCTCGGAGAGCTCGAAAGCGGGCGCCAACAGCCCCTTCGTCCTGCGGTTCACCCGCGCTGACGGCGAGCAGGAATTCAGCTCGCTGGAGGCAACCCTGCCCAAGGGGCTGGCCGCCAAGTTCGTCGGCATCCCCTACTGCTCCGACGCCGCGCTTGCCGCGGCTGCGAGCAGGTCGGGGCGCGCCGAGCAGGCCGACCCGAGCTGCCCGGCCTCGCGCATCGGCTCGGTCTCGGTCGGCGCGGGCTCCGGCCCCAACCCCTTCCACACCGGCGGCACCGCCTACCTCGCCGGCCCCTACAAGGGCGCCCCGCTATCGGTGGCCGTCATCACCCCGGCGGTGGCCGGACCCTTCGACCTCGGGACCGTCGTCGTCCGTAACGCCCTCTACGTCAACCCCGAGACCGCTCAGGGCCGCGTCGTCTCCGACCCCTTCCCGAAGATCATCGACGGGGTACCGCTGCGGCTGCGCTCGATCGCGGTCCGCCTCGATCGCCCCGGCTTCATGCTGAATCCGACCAACTGCGAACCGATGTCGGTCGCCGCCTCGATCAGGAGCACCGACGGCGCCAGCTCGAGCCCGACGATCCCCTTCCAGGTCGGCGGCTGCAGGGCTCTCGGCTTCAAACCGAGCCTCAAGCTCGCCCTCAAGGGCGGCACCAAGCGAAGCAAACACCCGGCCCTCCAAGCGACGCTGACCTACCCCAAGGGCGACTACGCCAACATCGCCAAAGCGGTCGTGACCCTGCCGCATTCGGAGTTCCTCGCCCAGAACCACATCAGGACGGTCTGCACCCGGGTCCAGTACGCCGCCGACGCCTGCCCCAAAGGCTCGATCTACGGCTTCGTCAAAGCGACTACGCCGCTGCTCGACCAACCGCTCGAAGGCCCGGTCTACCTGCGCTCCTCCAACAACACGCTGCCCGACCTGGTTGCGGCACTCCACGGCCAGATCGACATCGACCTGGTCGGCCGGATCGACTCCAAGAACGGCGGCCTTCGCACCACCTTCGACGCCGTCCCCGACGCCCCGGTCTCCAAATTCGTCCTCAGCATGCAGGGCGGCAAAAAGGGGCTTCTCGAGAACAGCCGCAACCTCTGCAAGACGGTCAACCGCGCCTACGTCAAGTTCACCGGGCAAAACGGGATGACGCTGGACTCCAGGCCGGTGCTGACGAACAGCTGCAAGAAGGGCAAGAAGGGCAAGGGGAAGGGCACGCACGGCAAGGGCAAGGGGGCCAAGAAGGGCAAGGCCAAGGCGCAAAAGCGCACCGTCGCCCGGCTGGCGAGCCTCGGGTTCTGATCCAGGCTGATCAGAGCAGGGAGCGAGGGTGAGGCGCAGCGGGGGGTTCGGCCCGATTGGCATGGCCGCCCTGGTCGCGGCCGCCTGCGCCCTCACGCTCGCAGCCCTCGCCGGCCCGGTCCTCGCCGCCTGCCCAAACGAAAGCTCCCGCGTCGGCGCCTCCGCCGGGCTTCCTGACTGCCGCGCCTACGAGCTCGCCACGCCCGGCCTCAACGGAGCCGCCCCGCCCCAGTGGCCGGCGATCTCGGTCGCGGGCGTCCGCGCCGACGGCGGCGCCCTCGCCTTCCTAGCGGCCAAGGCCCCTGAGAACGCCGAAGGATCGCCGACCGTCGCCAGCATGATCCTCGCCGCTCGCGGCCCCGGCGGCTGGAGCACCAAGAGCCTCTCGGCGCCGACCCCGCTTGCCAGCGGCAACTACTTCGGCGAAGCCGCCTCGACGGTCGGGCTCTCCGCCGACCTCACCCAGTCGGTGCTGTGGTCGAACCAGCCACTCGCCGGTCCCGGCTCACCCGCCGGGGCCAACCTCTACCTGCGCCGTGCCGACGGCGCCGTCGTCCCGCTGACCGAAGTCGGCGCCCTGGGCCTGGATCCCGGCGCCGCGCTCGCCGGCGCCTCGCGCGACTTCAGCCGCCTCTTCCTCGCCACCACCGTCAAGCAAACCGACGAAGACCCGCTCCTCAACGGCAACCTCTACGAATACTCGGCCGGGCAGCTGCGCCTGGTCACGATCCTGCCCGAATCCTCGGGCGAAGAACCCGCGCCCGCCGGCGGCGCCCTGGCTCCGGGAGCGCTGCCGGCGGTCTCTGACGACGGGCGCGAGGTTCTCTTCAAGGCCAACGGCTACCCGGGCCTCTACCTGCGCGTCAACGGGACGCAATCCGTCGAGGTCTCGAAATCGCAGGCCGGCGTTCCCGATCCCAACCCGCCCGCCGAGGCGATCGCCGCCGGCATCGCCGCCGACGGCTCCGAGGTGCTCTTCACCTCCGCTTCCGAGCTGACCGACGACGCCAACACCGGCGAGATCGGCGGCCTGCCCAGCGACGCCGGCAGCGACCTCTACTCCTACGACGTCGCTTCGGGGGCTCTCACCGACCTCACCGTCGACACGGACCCCGCCGACGTCGCGGCCGGCGCCGACGTGGAGGCGGTGCTCGGCGTCTCCCGCGACGCCTCCTACGTCTACTTCGTCGCCCGCGGCAACCTTGCCCCGGGCGCGACCTCGGGCGAGCGCAACCTCTACGTCGAGCACGAAGGCGAGATCGAGTTCATCGCCACCGACCCCGAGCCCGGCGCCCACTTCTACGTCACCCCCGACGGCCTCCACGCCGCCTTCACCACCACCGCGCCCCAGGGCTCCTACGACAACGCGGGCTTCGCCCAGGCATACCGCTACACCTACGGCGGCGCCCCGCGGTGCGGCTCCTGTCGCCCCGGCGGCGGTGCACCCAGCGCCGGCGCCTCGCTCGTCGGCCGCTCCCTCTCCGACGACGGGGCCCGCCTTTTTTTCCAGAGCGCCGATGCGATCCTCGCGGCGGCCCAGAGCGGCCAGGCCAACGTCTTCGAGTACAGCGGCGGTGAACCGCATCTGCTGACGCCGGGCGACGGCGCCGCCGCGCTGCTGGTCGGCGCCGGCGCCTCCGGCGACGACGTCTTCGTCGCCACCCACCAGGAGCTCTCGCCGCAGGGCCAGGGCGCGGTCTTCGCGATCTACGACGCCCGCGTCAACGCCCAGGCG
>WUUC01001279.1_pt1 | contig 12141 bp, 9 predicted proteins | sample 6278441 | NCBI WGS metagenome assembly WUUC01 (sample SAMN13675441, study PRJNA597444) | soil metagenome | isolation source: soil | place: USA: Washington | collected 2017-10 | reverse complement strand
GCCGGCGGCCACGTAGCCGGCGCCGATGCCGCCGATCAACGCGCCGATGGCGTTGCCGGCCCGGTGGAACGAGAACACCCGGGGCCGCAGCTCGACCGAGTAGTAGTCGGCCAGCAGCGACGTGTGCGACGGCTCGATCACCGCCTTGCCCAGGTTCGACCCGGCCAGGAACCCGGCCAGGAGCCACACGTTGGGCGCCAGGCCGACCAGGAACAGGAAGACCGAGAACACCGCGCCGCCCAGCAGCGCCAGCCGCACCCGGTTGCGCTTGTCCGCCTGGCTGGCGATGGGCACCGACAGGGCGAAGGCCGCCGCGAAGGCCAGGATGAAGGGCACGGCGATGCCGGCCAGGCCCACCCCGAAGTGGTCGGCGGCCAGGGGGGCCACCACGGTGAACGAGGTGCGGGCCACCTCGTCGACGCCGTTGAGCCCGGTAAGGACCAGCAGGGCGAGGACCGGGCCGTCGCCGGTGAGGTCGTCGACCCAGCGGACCGGATGGCGGACCGCGGTGCCCAGGCGCTGATGCCACGGGCGCCCGTCGGCGGGCGCAGGTGCGAAGGGGATCATGGCTCGCTCCCTCCCACGATCGCGGGGGCCGGTTCCTCGTCATCCACCGGCGACGGTGGAGGAGCGGTGCCGGCCATGGCCGCGGCCTGGGTCTCGAAGGCCTCGCCGGCCTCGTCCTCGAGCTGGCGGACGTCGGCCAGCAGGCTGGGGACGACGATGTCGTGGCGGCGGGCGACCCAGCGCAGCCACAGGTCCCGCCCCCGGAACACGGCGCCGCCGATGCCGCCGGGCAACAGCAGCAGCACGATCAGCACGCCGATGGACGTGGCGAACAGCTGCCAGGTGTCCTGCAGGAACCACTCGCCGCCCTTGAGGAAGATGGCGCCGATGGCGGCGCCGATGGTCGAGCCCAGGCCGCCGACGACCGCGGCGGTGAACACGACGAGGTTGTCCTGCTCGGGGACGAGGATGAGGGTGAAGCCCTCGTTCTGGACCATGAGCAGCACGCCGGCGATCGAGGCGATGAACCCCGAGAGGGCGAAGGCGGTGAGCTTGGCCCGCACGACCGAGACCCCGTAGGCGGCCACGCCCCGTTCGTTCTCGCGCAGGGCCATGAGCACCCGGCCCGTCCGGCTGTTGCGGATGCCGAGCACACCGACCAGCACGAAGAGCGCCGTCCCCAGCGAGAGCTGGTAGACGGCGGTGGGGTTGTCGTAGTGCCACTCGCCGAGCAGCGGGGCCGGCGTGAACTTGTCCTCGGGCACCCAGTCGAAGAACCGGGGGTTGAGCAGGTAGCGGCTGGTGGCCAGCGCGAAGGCGAGCGTGGTCACGGCCAGGTAGAGGCCCCGCAGGCGCAGGGCGGGCAGGCCGACGATCACTGCCACCGCGGCGCCGGCCATCCCGATGACGGGGATGGTGATCATCAGGTCCCAGCCCCAGCCCTGGAGGGCCTGGGCGCCGAGCGCGGCGCCGATGGCCACGAAGCCCATCTGCCCGAGCGACACCTGTCCGGCCCAGCCGGTCAGCACCGTGATCGACAGGATCACCAGGGCGAAGGCCACGACCGCCGCGGCCTTCTGGGTCTGTCCCGGCCCGAGGACCATGGGCAGGGCGAGCAGCGCCGCGCCCACCAGCCCCACACCCGCGATGCGGACCAGGCGCACCTCGGGGAGTCGGGACAGCTCGGCCGGGATCGGACGCAGGTCACCGGCGACCTGCCACGACGACGTGTCGTCGCCCTCGGCTCGGCTCACACCCCGGCGCCGCAGCAGCAGCGTCACCAGGATCACCACCGCCAGCACGGGAGCCACGACCGCATCGGTGCCCAGGTCGAGGTGGACGGGACCGATCGCCAGCTCGTCGTTCCAGCGGACGTGTGCCTCGAGCAGTCCCAGCGCCATCGCGCTGGCCACGACGGCCGGCATGTCCGTCAGCCGACCCAGCATCAGCGCGGCCAGGGCGCTCAGCAGGACCGTGAGGCCACCCTCGAGCGGCGAGCCCAGCGGCAGGCCCACGATGCCCGCCTGCATGTACAGCGCCAGGAACGACAGCAGCCCGGCCAGCGACCACACCACCGTGTGCAGCCGTCCCACCGGGATGCCCAGCAACGCCGCCCGATCAGCCCGGTCGGCTGCCGCCCGCACGGCGATGCCCCAGTGGGTGAAGCGCAGGAAAGCCGCCACACCGGCGATGGCCAGCGGCGCCAGGATCCACGCCACGACGTAGGTCCCGTCGAAGATCAGCGGTGCGATCTCCTGGCGCCAAACGAACGGGACGTCCACGCGCGAATTGAGGGGATCCTCACCCCAAATGCGCGGCATGAGCAGCGACAGGGCCGCCAGCAACTGCGCCAAGCCGATCGTCGCCACGGTCAGGATCAACCGCGGAGAGTGGAAGAACCGCCGGACGATGGCCAGCTCGACCACCGCCCCCACCACCAACGACGCCGCCAACCCGATGACCAGCCCCAGCCAGTAGCTGAGGCCCGAGAACAGCACCAGGTTGATCGCCAGCGCCGTCGGCACCAGGCCCAGGTCGCCCTGGGCGAAGTTCACGATCCGGTTGGCCCGGTAGATCAACGCCATACCCAGCGCCACCAGGGCCGACAGCAACCCCAGCGTCAGCCCCTGCACCACCAGGCCCCACAGGTACCGCCCGTCGCTGCCCGTGCTCGGGAACAGCACCTGCTGCAGGACCACGATGGCCAGAGCCGGTCCGAACGTGCGCAGCCACGCCGGCGCCTGCACCCGGCCGCGGTTGTTGCGGGCCCCAGGCGCGACGGCGCGCGCCATCCTCGTCGAGCGCACCCCTCATTCCCCCCGTGGTCGATGATTCCCGGAAAAGTCCCGGAGGCCACTGGTCCTCGTCGACCCAGCGCTTGACCCTGAGGTCAAGATTTAGCACACCCTTTCCCGGTCGTCCTCCCTCTCCAGCGCTATCTGGAGAAACCCCGGAACTTCGGCCCGCCCCTCGCCTTTTGGCCCATAGGAACGTGATGATCGGGCAGACCGGTCCGCAGCGGCGAGGTGGTGGCGGCATGGTGATGGGGGTCCTCTCGGGCATCGTCTCGACCCTGCTCCTCGGTGCCGGCTCGTTGGTGTGGCGCCACCGCACCCACCTGTCGTTGCTCCGCACGACGTTGTGGCCCCGCGGCACGGTCCGCGTCTCGTTCTCCGCCGTCCTTCGGGTCAAGGACGACGACCGCTACGTCCTCGTGGGCACGACGATCCCCGGCTTCTTCGGCCCACCCGGCGGCGTGGTGAAGTTCCAGGGACCGGTTCCCGCTCTGGACCAGCTGGGCTTCCACGAGCAGCGCGCCGACCGCCATCGGGCGGACATGCGCGACGACCTGCGAGGCTTCGTCCCCGCCCGCTCGCTCGTCGGGTTCGTCCGCTGGTTCGCAACCGGCTCCAGCCGCGAGACCGGCACCGAGTGCCTCCGCCGCGAGCTGGTCGAGGAGTTGGTGGACGACGACGGTGTGCCACTGCTGCACGTGCCGGCGCTGAGCTTCGCTCTGGTCCGGACGGCCATCGAAGGTCCCCGCTGCGTCGTCCGCCAGCCGTACCGCCAACTGCGGCGCGTCGAGGTCTACGACCTCGTCCTCGACGACGAACCGGCCGCCCGCTTCCGCCGCCAACTGCTCGACCTCGCCGACGACCCCGACACCCCGACAGTCCGCTGCGCCACCCGCACCGAGATCACCACCGGCTGGACCGGCACCACCCCCATCGCGCCCCACGCCGCCTACCTCTTCGGGGGTCGCAAACTCCTCCCCGATCCCCCTCCCCTCCCTTTTCTCACCTGAAGCACCGGTGAGGTTTCGGAGCGTGGCTTTCCGAATTTGGGCAGGCAACAACTCTTTTTTTGAGAGGTAACCGCTCCGTGGGCGGGCCGGGTCGAAGCGCACGAGCGCCCGATCCCTGTGTGATCGCGGCTGCTCGGCAGCGTTCGACGTCCAGCTTCCCCGGCCCCCCGTCGTACTGCGTCCGAGCGGCCGGTGCCGTCGGCACGCGCGCAACAACTCGAAGGTTGGGGAAGGGAACGTGGGGCCTCTCGATGATTGGGTGAGCAAGCTCGGTGAAGAGCCGGCCCGAGCACTGGCCGCTTGGAGCGAAGGGATGCGCATCGACATTGCGCTCCGACGCGAGCTGACCGACGGCCAGACCGCAGCCAAGGTCTGGATGGCTGTCCTCCACCCTGCCGTCGGCTACCCACAACAGGTGATCCTGAAGGTCTGCCCACCGGCCGAAGATGACGACGGGTCCGAACCCGGGCGACACTCCGACGCTGTCGAGCTGTCACGGGCGTTTGCACAAGCCCATCTGGTCGACCTGCCCTACGACCCGGTGCCCGTTGGTGACGGCGGATGGCTCATGTTCCAGTCGTTGGCGGGCAGCAACCGTCGCGATCTGCGGTCGCTCGCCATGCTCCTCGACGAGGTCTCGGGCAGGGCCGACATCGGCCCACGGTCGCACTCGGCTGACGAGGTCGCCGAGCTGATCAAGGCGATCATCAGCTCGCTGCTCGACGACTGGACGCCCACCGAGGGCAGGTCCACCGACGCTCACCCGAGCACGGTGCTCGATTTCCTCACCGACCACGTCGGCGACCGGGCGGCGCCTGGTGGTTCGATCCCCACCTGGATCGCCAAGCTGGAACCAACGCTGATCGACAGAACCTGCTCGTGGTATGCGATCCGAGGCACCGGTCGACGGCTCCCCAACCCCTATCGGCTCCTCGTCGATCCGGCGCTCACGGGCGACCGCGAGGTCAGAGCGCTCCGAGGCCCCTCCCACGGCGATCTGCACCCGGGGAACGTCCTGCTCCTACGAGGGCAGCACCGCCTCATCGACCTGTCGCGCTTCGAGCCGCTCCACCCGCTGACGTTCGATCCCGCTCACCTCCTGCTGTCGATCGCCAACAGGCACATGTCCGGTCTGACAGCCGGCGAGCGCGCAGCGTTACGGCAGTTGCTGGTCCGTCCCGAGGACCAGGGAAGCGCGGACCGCCTCCCGGGCTGGCTCAGCAAGGCCGTCTTCGCCGTCATGGGCACCTTGCCCCGCTGGGTGGCCGATCGTGGCTTCGAGGCCGAGTGGCAGGAGCAGATGCTGTTGTCGCTGGTCGGCTGCGGAATGCTGTTCTTTGGCCGCCGCACCACGCGTGACGAGGATCGCTGCTGGTTCCTGGTGCTCGCGGCGGAGGCCGCCGAGGCCTACTTCGGACTCGACGGTAGTTCCTTCGATCCACCACCGCCCGATCCGGACCCGCCTCGCCGTCCCGACGCGCCGGTCGGGACGGAGAGCGAGGACGCTGTAGGGCCGTACCACGCAGTAGCCGTCGATCGCCTCGCAGCCCGTCCGCCTCAGCGACGAGCTCCGACCTTGCAGAAGGCGATCCGCGACGCCACCGACCTGTTGGCCGCGCGGGTCGAGGAGCAATGGGACAAGGCGGCGTGGGGTCGGCGCCTCATGGACCCCCAGCCGATGGTGCTGGGATGGAGCCGGCCAGAGCGGCCGGTTGTGGGCTCGCTGACGGCTGCACTGGCCATGGCACGATCGGAGCCGGGTGACCCGATCGGCGACCAACCGCCCCCGACTGCCGATGAGCTCCGATCGGGTACGACCGACGACCTGCTGCAGCTCTGGTGCGGGCTTCGGTCGGTGTGGCTGGTGATCATCGGCGAGGCGGGAGCCGGCAAGACGTCGGCGGCAATCCGGCTGACGTTGAACGTGCTGCGGTACCGCAGGCCCCTAGGCGACCCCGAACGGCCAGGTGTGGCCGTGCCCGTGATCCTCACCCCGCACGACTGGGACATCGGCGGCGAGGACGTCATCTCATGGTTCGAGCGCCGGCTGACGACCGAGCATCCCCACCTGCGGGCGCGCTTCCACAGCCGGAGCCTGGCCTGGCACCTGGTGGCCAACGGGCAGGTGGCGCTCGTTCTCGACGGCCTCGACGACCTGCCCGAGGACGCTCGGGCGCAAGCGATCGACGACATGAACCGGCAACGCCTGTTCCGGGTCGTGGTCCTCAGCCGGTCCGACGAGATGGTCGCCGCCGCCGACGACGCCCACCTCCGCCCGGCCGTGGCCGTCGAGCTGCGGTCGGTCGACCCCGAGCAGGCCGCCAACTACCTCAGCCACTGCCAGACCGATCCGCTGCAACCGGCGTGGGCACGGCTCATCGACCACCTGCCCGACAACCCGACCAGCCCCGTGGCCCAGGCGCTCGACTCCCCACTGATGGTCGCCCTGTTGCGGGACAACTACTCCCGCGACGATCCGGTCGACGAACTGCTCGATGCCGAGCGGTTCGCCGATGCCGAGTCCATCAAGCGGCACCTGCTCGTCCATGCTGTGCCGCATGCCTACCGGCGACGGCTCGATCCCCCTGGTCCGCAGTACGACGCCCCGGCAGCCGAGCAGTGGCTGGCGGACATGGCGGCGTCGATGACCGCTCGATCGACCCGTGATCTCGGATGGTGGCAGCTCTGCGACCTGGTCCCCCGGCGCTGGCGTCTGGCCATGACGGCCGTGCTGAGCGGCCTGCTGGCCGGGGTGGGCTTCGCCAGCTTCGGCTCGCTCAACGGCCTCGGCGTCGGTGGCCTCCTCGGCGGCGTGCTGTTCGGAGTGACCAGCACCGCCTTCGACGGGATCGTCCTGCGACGGGAGGCACCGGGCGGCCGCCGACGCGGTCACTGGCGGGTGGGCGCCGGGTACTTCCTCGCCGCCGCCACCATGGGACCGCTCGCCGGAGCGCTGCTCGACGGCCGTCACGGGTGCCGCATCGGTCTAACGGTCGGCGTCGTCGTCGGGCTCGTGACCTTGGTCCCTGTCACGCTTGCGGTGCGCTCGATGGGCTTCGACGGCCGACCGGCGGCGGCCCCGGACCGGCCTCTCACGCCCGAGGGCTCCTGGCGTCAGGACGCTAGGTACGCATGCACGTTCGGCATCCTGCTGATGGTCACGGTGGGATCGACCTTGACGGTGCTCGCCACTGCCCTGGGCGAGCCGCTGGGACAGGTCGGGCCCGCCATCGCCGGCATCGGCGTCGCCATGGCCCTGCACGTCGGGGTGCTGTCGTGGCCGGTGAAGACGATGCTCGCCTGCGTCGTGCTGCGAATCTCGGGCCGGGGGCCGCTGCGGCCGATCCGGTTCCTCGAGGATGCACGACGGCGAGACGTGCTGCGCAGTGCGGGGCCGGTGTACCAGTTCAGGCATGCACGGGTGCAGGACGTTCTGGCGGCACAGGGGCGAGCGTCATCCGGGGGTGGGGGTGGTGCCGAAGAGGGGGGTGTCCGCAAGTCCGTAGGGAACGAGAGAACGTGAAGGGGACGGTGTCGTGAACCTGGGTGCGCCCGAGTTGCTGATCATGCTGTTGGTGGTGCTGGTGCTGTTCGGTGGGGCCAAGCTGCCGCACCTGGCCCGGTCGATGGGGCAGGCGCAGAGCGAGTTCAAGAAGGGGATCCGCCAGGGTTCGGTGCCCGACGACGAACCGGCGGCCTAGGCGGCCTGGGTCACCTGAGCCGCGTAGCGTGGGCGGGTGAGCGACCTGAGGTTGCGTCCGCTGCGGGACGACGACGAGGCCGAGTTCGCCGCCGCCCACGAGGCCATGAAGGCCGACGGCTTCGTGTTCGGGCTGTTCTACGAGCCCGGCATGCGCTGGTCGGAGTACCTGGCCGAGGCCGAAGCCGCACGCCGGGGCGGCATCGGGGTGCCACCTGACCGGGTGTGGTCGTCGTTCCTTGTCGCCGAGGTGGCCGGGACGATGGTGGGCCGGTCCTCGATCCGCCACGAGCTCACCACCGACTTCCTGGTCACCGAGGGCGGCCACATCGGCTACGGCGTCCTGCCCCAGCACCGGAAGCAGGGCTACGCCACCGAGATCCTCCGCCAGTCGCTGATCATCGCCCGGTCCTTCGGCACCGACCGCGCCCTGGTCGTCTGCGACGACGACAACACCGCCTCCGCCACCGTCATCGAACGGTGCGGGGGCGTGTTCGACTCCACCCTCCACTCCGCTCGCGGCGGCCAACTCGTCCGCCGCTACTGGATCGACTAGCTCCCGCCGTCGCGCTGGGCACCGGCGTCGTCGGCGAGGTAGCGGTTGCCGGATGTGAGGAAGTCGAGGGCGTAGTGGCAGCGCCATTCGGTGATGCGACCGGCGGTGTCCAGGCGCATCCAGTCGGCGCCGGCCTCGTCCGTGCCGTCGGGCCGGTGGACCGTGTAGACGAGGACGATGCCGTCGAGCCCCGAGTACGTGGCCTCGACCGTGTAGCGGATGCCGGGCGCCCGCTCCAGCGCGCCGGCGACGTAGTCGCGCAGCGCCTCCCACCCGACGATGGCGGTGACGGCCGGATCGCCACTACCTGCGGGCCATGGTCGAGGGGAAGGCCGCGCCCTACGGCATCACCGCCGACCACATCGAGGCGGCGCTGTACCCCGAGGAGCTCGAGGCCTCGATCGACGGGCTCCGCGACTTCCACCGCGCCGGCGTGAGGATCGTGGCCGGCGGCGACTTCGGCCACCAGTGGACCCATCACGGCACCTACGCCGCCGAGCTCGCCGCCTACGTCGAGCTGCTCGGCCTGTCGCCGCTGGAAGCCCTGCTCACCGTCAAACCTCCCCGGGGTTGGCAGGCGCGGCCGGGGCGGGGCCTACCCCTTCTTGTCGGAGCCCTCGATGAGCGGGAAGAAGCCCCTCACCGTGCCCTCGCTGACCAGGCCGACGGCCCGGTCGCGGTCGAACTTGGGGTTGTTGCGGCTCTCGAGCGCCATCACCAGGGCGATGCCCATGACCGCCCGGGCCGAGACGTCGGGCGACTCGGCCTCGAAGCCGTAGCGGGCCTCGACGGCGTTCCAGGCGTCGGCCAGGCGGTCCATGGCGACGGAGAAGTGGTCGCGGTAGAAGCGCTTGGCGATCTTGGGATCGCCGAAGAGGACCAGGCCGAGCAGCGGCAGGATCTCCTTCAGCGTCGACAGGAGCTGGCGGTAGAGGCCGCTCATGGCTTCGACCTGGCGTTCGGGGGTCAGGGCCTCGTCGCGGTCGATCTCCTGCGACGCCGCCACCAGCTGCTCGACCGCCTCGGTCAGCGGCTCGACGACCGCCTCGATGAAGAGCTGGTCCTTGCTGGGGAAGTGCCGGTAGATCACGCCCTCGCTGATGCCGGCCCGATCGGCGATGAAGCGGATGGTGGTGCCGCTCATGTCGCCGGTCTCCGTGAAGGCCCGCCGGGCCGCCTCGAGGATCGAGCTCTTCCGGGCGGCGGCGGTCAGCCGCACCCGGCGCGGGGCCTCGTCTTCATGCGAAGTGAGCGATCGCATACCTGGGAACCCTAGACGGAGGTCGACGGAGTGACGTGACAACGGTCCTGGTCATAAGCTGAGCGAACGTTCGCTCACTATGGGGGAACCGGCGCCGGGGCTTGCCGGTGAGGGCGGCCGTGGCCTACGAGGCCGGGCAGCCCCTGGCGATCGAGGACGTGGCGCCGCTCCCCCTGGGCGCTCGTGACGTGCGGGTGCGGATCACCGCCAGCGGGCTGTGCCACACCGACCTGACGGTGGTCCAGGGGCTGTCGCGACTGCCGATGCCGATCGTCCCCGGGCACGAAGGATGCGGCATCGTCGAGGAGGTCGGACTGGAGGTCCGTCGGGTCTCGCTCGGTGACCGCGTGCTCGCGCGGTCTCGCCGGCGTGCGGGAGCTGCTGGTGGTGCCTCAACGGGACGTCGAACCACTGCGAGCTCAAGTCGGTGGTCGCCTCCACCGAGCGCAACCGCTTGCCGGACGGTCGACGGGTGCCGTCGGTCTGTGGCTGCGGAACCTTCGCCGAGGCAATGGTCGTCCACGAGGCGTCGGTCGTCGCACGACGAGGCCACGAGACGACCGTCCCACCAGGCACGGGCAGGCAGCGGGCACGGATGGCGCTCCATCGACTCCATCGGTGGAGAACTAACAGCTGTGTCGAGTTTTGGCGCAGTCTCGCCCTAGAAAGGGCGGAGGAGCCTATATGCTCTTCATCGGGGTACCAGGGTTTATAACGTCTAGGTCACATCTGTGGTTGACATCGGTGCCAGGCCTATGACACCAATTCACGTCATGACGACCGGGACGGACAGCCGGCTCTCCTACGACCCCTACGACATCGGGATCAACGCCGACCCGTATCCCGTGTACCGGCGGCTCCGCGAGGAGGCGCCGCTCTACCGCAACGACGAGCACGACTTCTGGGCGCTGAGCCGCTTCGACGACGTCCAGGCCGGGTTCAACGACCGGGCCACCTTCATCTCCAGCCGGGGCGGCATCCTCGAGCTGATCAAGGCCGACATCGCCATGCCGCCGGGCGTGCTGATCTTCGAGGACCCGCCCGTCCACACCGTGCACCGGAGCCTGCTGTCGCGGGTGTTCACACCCCGGAAGATGGCGGCGCTCGAGCCGCAGATCCGCTCGTTCTGCGCCAACGCCCTCGACCCCCTCGTGGGGTCCGACGGCTTCGACTTCGTGCGCGACCTGGGCGCCGAGATGCCCATGCGGGTGATCGGCATGCTGCTGGGCATCCCCGAGGCCGACCAGGTCACGATCCGCGACAACTCCGACGCCGCGCTGCGCACCGAGCCGGGCCAGCCCATGCGCTACTCGCAGGAGCGCTTCGCCACCGGCGCCGCCTTCGAGGAGTACATCGACTGGCGGGCCGACCACCCCTCGGACGACCTGATGACCGAGCTCCTCCACGCCGAGCTCACCGACGAGAACGGCGTCGAGCGCCGCCTCAGCCGGGAAGAGATCCTCACCTACGTCAACGTGGTGGCCGGGGCCGGCAACGAGACCACCACCCGGCTCATCGGCTGGGCGGGCAAGGTGCTGGCCGAGCACCCCGACCAGCGCCGCCAGATCGTCGAGGACCGCTCGCTGGTCGACCCGGCCATCGAGGAGATCCTGCGCTTCGAGGCGCCGGCCCCGCACGTGGCCCGCTACGTCGACCGCGACGTCGAGCTCCACGGCACGGTCGTGGAGAAGGGCCAGATCATGATGCTGCTGGTCGGGTCGGCCAACCGCGACGACCGCCGCTACCCCGACGGCGACACCTTCGACATCCACCGCGAGCAACCGCCCCACGTGACCTTCGGCTACGGCATCCACTTCTGCCTGGGCGCAGCACTGGCCCGCATCGAGGGGCGGGTGGCGCTCGACGAGGTGCTCGACCGCTTCCCCGAGTGGGAGGTCGATCTCGACAACGCCCGCCTGTCGCCCACGTCGACGGTGCGGGGCTGGGAGACGCTGCCGGTCCGGGTCCCCTGACCCGGCGCCGGCGCGCACCGCAACACCGATCGCAACACCAATCGCAGGAACGACGAGGGGGATCCCCATGGGGACGTTGGACGGCAAGGTGGCCCTGATCACCGGCGCCGGCTCGGGCATGGCCAAGGCCTCGGCCAAGATCTTCGTGCGCGAGGGCGCCCGGGTCGTGGCCGCCGACTTCAGCGGGGCCGAGAAGGACACGGCCGCCGAGCTGGGCGACGCCGTGGTGCCCGTGCACTGCGACGTCACCAAGGAGGCCGACATCGCGGCCATGGTGGCGTTCGCCGTCGACACCTTCGGGAGGCTCGACGTGATGCTCAACGTGGCCGGCATCGCCGAGGGCGCCATGGTGGCCGACATCACCGAGGAGCACTACCAGCGCACCATCGACGTCGACCTCTACGGCGTGCTGTTCGGCATGAAGCACGGCATCAAGGCCATGGTGGCCGCCGGCAACGGCGGGTCGATCGTGAACTGGTCGTCGCTGGGCGGCATCGGCGGCTCGCCCTACACCGCCGCCTACACCGCGGCCAAGCACGCCGTGGTGGGCGCCACCAAGGTGGCGGCCATCGAGTACGGGCCCCGGAACATCCGGGTCAACGCCGTGTGCCCCGGCTTCATCCACACCGAGATCATGGGCCGCCACGCCCCTCCCGGCATCCTCGAGAAGGCGGCCCTCGGTCGCGGTGGGCAGGCCCACGAGGTGGCCGAGGTGGCCGCGTTCCTGGCGTCGGACCGGGCCTCGTACGTCAGCGGGGCCATCATCCCCGTCGACGGCGGGTGGGCCGCCAAGCTCGCCTGATGGGTCACGACTCAGGGACGGCACGGGCCGGACTGGTC
>WUUC01010165.1_pt1 | contig 12143 bp, 15 predicted proteins | sample 6278441 | NCBI WGS metagenome assembly WUUC01 (sample SAMN13675441, study PRJNA597444) | soil metagenome | isolation source: soil | place: USA: Washington | collected 2017-10 | reverse complement strand
CCCACATCGTCAGCCGTAACCGAATGAAGTTGTGGACGAGCAGCACGACCAGCACTGCCCACCAGCCAACCCACGGCACCAGGCAGAGTGCCAACCCAATGACGGCCGGCACTTCACCGGCCCAGATCAACTGATCACCAATCGATCCCAGCGGGCCGGATAGAGCGGTTCGCAACCGGATAATCCCAGCGCCTGGAATGCCGTCACTTTCCGACCTGACCACTGCGCCGACCGCGACCCCCGCGAGATAGGGGTGCGAGTTGAAGTATTCGGCCGAACGCGCGATGGCATCGCGTCGCTCTGGGGCGGTGCGATCGCGCAATACTTCGCGCAGCAATGGCGCCGCAGCGTGGGCGACGCCGATACCTGTCATCCGTTCATATGTCCACGACGCCTGAACCGCCAGCAGGCGAATCAGCGCTTGCCATCGTGCGGTGATCATGCCAGTGCCACCAGACAACCAAGTATGAGGCCGGCGGCCAGCCAATGCCGGCGCACGCCATGACCGGCATTCCGCGCGGCACCACCCAGCGCCGCCGCAATACCACCGGCGAGTACGGCACCCCCGAGAAGTTGCTGGTGGGCAATCGACTCCCACGGCACCAGGGAGACTCCCCAGATGGCCACCAGACCCAGCAACGAAAGCAATATCCCTCGGGTGGCATCGCCCAACAGGCCACTGCGCTGCAGCTCCCAGATCGCCCGTCCGTCGCCGGCATTGATTCGCTCGATACCAGCGCGAATCGAGCGGGCGTTCCGTCGCCGGTGGCCAAGCATGCTCCAACCGCCAATCATTGCGAGTGGCAGGCCGACAAGACCGGCAATTCCCAACGACATCGCTGCCGGAATGGTGGCCGCAGCAGCACCACCTGCGACCGCCGCCGGTCCATAGTCGGGGTAGCGCGAAGCGCCAATGGGCATGATCTCCAGCGCATACAACTCCAACACAGCACCGGCAACCAGGCCAGCGGTGACGTCACCAGCGATTGCACCCGCCACAGTTGCAGCGACAAGCGGACGGGAGAACAGGCCCTGCGGGGCGCTCACCAGATCCACCGCCACGAAAGTTCCCCAGGTCACCAGCAGGACAATGGTGATGATCGTCATATCAGCGATCCCACATCCACTGGAGGGGTGGTGGGCAAGTCCTGCGCAGTAATGTGGGCACCCTCGGAGCGGAGCTGCCTCAGAAGGTTCTCTTCAGCTTCGGTCAGGTAGAGATAGCGCAATTTTTCACGGCGTTCGGCCCGGTGGTGAATACCGCCGAGATTGATTGAGCTGACGACTTGAGGCGCAGCGTGGTGTAATCGCGCCATTGCTTCGATGCTGCCGGTGAGCAGGATCCCGACGCGCGGGTCAGCTTGCCATTCGACAAGGCGTGACTGCGCCTCGGCAATGGTCGCGAAAATCACTTCGATACCGGCTGGCACCGCCATTCGGTACAGGTCCTGTTCCCATGAACTTTCGGCGACGTCGTCATCGACCAACACGATCATCTGGGCCGAGAGGTACCTTCCCCAGCCGATCACCACCTGTCCGTGCACCAGCCGATCGTCGACCCGGAAGAGTGCCAAAGGCATCAGCGCGCGGCTACTGAGCGAGCGCCGACCTCGGCCACGTGTTCTGCCACGGTGTCGATCAGGCCGTCACGGTGAAAGGTGAACTCGAGCAACATCGCGAGGTTGACGCCGGTTACTACGCGAACCCCGGCGCGCTCCTTCAGTCGGTGCATAGCGGCGAACAGGCAGGATCCGCTGGGGAGGTCGATGAACACCACCGCTGGTCCGGCTCCCACTGCGGTGTTGATGCGTTCCTCGAGCGTGCCACGATCGCAGTCGGTATTGGAAACCGCGATCAGCCCACTGCCGCTGCCCGCGATACTCTCGACCGCGCCAATCAGGGCGGCAGCCAGCCCGCCATGCGCCACAACCACCCCGACTAACTGACTCATTCGAAGTCGTCCCTCAGGTATTCCCGCACGCCACGTTTTTCTTTCATCCGACGGATCAATCGTTCATTGAAGGCCGCTGCGACGTCAATGCCGCTGTAGCGCAACAGATGCATCATCGCCACGACTTCAGCCACCACGGTGATGTTCTTGCCGGGGTTGAGCGGGACCACGAACTTAGGGATGGGCACTTCCAGGATCGACATGGTATCACGCTGAAGCCCGGTGCGGTCGGCATCCTGGGCGGTTTCCCAGTCTTCCAACTGAACCACGACTTCGATCCGCTTTTGTTGGCGTACTGCCCGGATACCAAAGAGTGCCGGAATGTCCACCAGACCAACGCCGCGGATTTCCATGTGATGACCGGCGAGTTCGTGTCCCTGGCCAATGAGCACGTCGGTGCCGCGGCGGGTAACCTTGACAGCATCGTCAGCAACCAACCGGTGGCCGCGCTCCACCAGATCGAGCACGCATTCGCTCTTGCCGATGCCTGAACGTCCCACGAACAGCAATCCGACACCATAAACATCGGCCAGCGAACCATGCAGAGTGGTTCGCGGCGCGAAGGCGTCCTCGATGATGGGCTTGATTCGGCGGTAAAATTCGGCCGTCTTGAGCCGAGTCCGCAACACTGGCACCATTCGTGAGCGCGCGAGCGTCAGCAGCAATTCCGGCGCGTCGAGTCCCTTGGTGATGAACAGTGCTGGCAGGTCATACTGAAAGAGGCCTTCGAGCGACTGTGCCCGGCCGGCTTCGTCGAGCGAGGCGAGATAGGTGATCTCGGTCTCACCAAGTACATGCAAGCGCTGCGGTATGAAACGGCCATGGTATCCTGACAGCGCCAGTCCGGGTGACGCGATGTCGGCATCCGGAATCAGGCCGTCCAGCCCGAGCTCACCTGTCAGGGCCTCAAGCTGGAGCATTTCACCGGTGGCAACCAGGTCGCGGAATCGCAACTTATCAGCCAGCCGGCTGACGTCGCCGCGGGCGTGAGGTCACCCTGGCGAGCTGGTTCTTGAGTCGATTCTCAGCCGTATCGAGGGCCGAGCGAAAGTCGGGCGCTGCCGCCCGGGCCACCAGCGTTACGCCCCCGGAACAATGGACCCGGAGCTCAGCTTGAGGTCTGCCACCCGTGGCGTCAAAGACAGCTACCCCTTCAACAGTACGACGGCCTTGGCGAGCAAGGCGGGCGAGCACCTGTTCAGCGCGGTCGCGCAGATCGGGATCGAGGGCGATGTGACGAGAAGAAATGGTCGTTTGCATGACAACTCTCCGTCAGGGGTCAAAAGAGGGCGGCGGGACCCGGCCAAGCGCCAAGTCCTGTAGATGAGCCTCGACTGAATCGGCCGCCGCGTCAAGGGAGTGGCTTTCGGCATGGCGACGGGCTGCGGTCCCGAGCCGCTCTACCTGGGCCGGATCGGCAGCCAGCTGCAGCATCGCCGCTGCCATGGCTGGCACGTCGGCGTGGGGCACCAGCTGACCGGTCTCGCCATCACGAACCGAATCGCGAAGACCCGGCGAATCGGAGGCCAACGAAGGAGTGCCACAGGCAGCGGCCTCCATCACGGTGATTCCCCACCCTTCCTTTGGCGATGGGAACACGTTGGCAATTGCACCGCGCAGGAGAGCCAGTTTGGTCTCCTCACTTACGAACCCGAGGAAACGGATCGCGTTCCCCTGCTTGAGCCCGGCAGCGATCTGTTCGAGTCGGGGGCGATCATCACCAGAACCAGCGATATCCAGTGACAGGTCGGGCCGCTCACGTCGGGCCAACGCCAGCGCCTGCAACAGGTATTCGACCCCTTTGTACCGCTTGAGCCTACCGATGTAGACCAGGCGGGGTGGCGAGCTCCGGCTGGCACCCGGCAGGGGGGAGAAATGGTCTGCATCGACGCCAGGGTGAACCACGGCAATGCGTTCGGTGGGGATCCCTCTCGACACCAGGTCATCCCGCGTCGACTCGCTGATGGCGTGGAACCACGCCTTGCGATAGCACCGCGGGATCAGGCGCTCGGCCCCCCAAACCGCCGTCGCCATGGGCCAACTCACCTCCTGAAAGGCGGTGGTACCAAAGAGGTGCGGGATGATAGCGTAGGTTGGGCGGCTGGTAAGCGATGCCGTCAAGAGCGGAATCTTGTTGATGTCTTCTACCAACACATCGGGTCGTTCAGCCTTGAGAGCAGCACGCACCGCGCCGCGCCCCAACCATGCGAATGACTGGCGATTGCCAATCCGCTGAACATCGATGCCGTCGACTGTTTCACGGGGTGGTCCATCAGGAAAACCGGAGCAAATCAATCGGACCCGGTGCCCTCGCATGGCAAGACGGCTGAAGATGTCAAACAGGTGAATCTCGGCGCCGCCGGCCTGCGGATTACGCAAGTCCTGCCAATTGACCAGCAGCAGATTCACAAACGACCCAGATCGCGAGCGATGCGGTCCAGCACACCATTGATGAATGCCGGGGCGCGAGCGCCGGCAAATCGCTGTGCGAGCCAGATTGCTTCATCGATCACCACGCGCGGTGGGGTCACTCCAACCAACAGCTCGTGGATTGCAATGCGCAGGATGTTGCGTTCGATCACGGCGATCCGTTCCAACCGCCAGTTGTCCGCCGCTCCCTGGGCCAGTCGATCCAGTTCATCGCGCTGAGCCGTGACGCCATCGGCGAGTGCGCGGGCTTCGTCGAGCACTCCTGGTTCGGGTCCGGTGAGCCGCGCCAGGCCAGCCGCAGCGTTTCCGGTGGAAGCCCCGGCGTGATCTGCAGCGTATAACAGCTGGAGGGCCCGGGCTCGCCGCTTGGTTTCTTGCCTCATCATGACCCAGCAATCCTTTGCAGCAGTGCGGCGGCTCGAAGTGCTGCGTCGGCGGCCTCCTGCCCCTTGTTACCGGCGGAACCACCGGCGCGTTCCTGCGCCTGTGCCGAAGTGTCGCAGGTGAGCAAGCCAAGCCCCACCGGCACCAGCGTCTCGGTTGCCGCGCGTGAAAGCGCAGCGGCACATTCACCGGCGACGAAATCGAAGTGCGGTGTCTCGCCCCGGATCACCGCTCCAAGCGCAACGACAGCTATATACCGACCCGACCGCGTGCAGGCGGTAACCGCCACACCCAATTCGAAAGCACCATCAGTCCAGTAAACGTCTATCAGCGCATCGTCGATACCTGCGTTGCGGCAGGAAGCCCGTGCGCCATCGAGCAACCGGCTCGTGATGCGTTCGTGATAACGGGCGACTACGATCGCCACTGGTCCGATCGCCCGTTCTGTTCCAGGATGTTCTGGCATGAATCAGCTGGACAACATGTGGCCGAGCTTCTCGCGCTTGGCCGCAAGGTAGGCCTGATTTTCAGGCGTTTCGTCCGCTTGCAAGGCGACCCGTTCGACGATCTCCAGCCCATAGCCTTCGAGACCCACCAGCTTGCGCGGATTGTTGGTCATGATTCGCAAGGTAGACAGCCCGAGATCACGAAGGATCTGCGCACCAATGCCGAAATCACGGAGATCGGCCTTGAACCCGAGGCGTTCGTTTGCCTGCACCGTGTCGTGGCCGTCGTCCTGCAGTTCATACGCACGCAACTTGTTGAGCAGGCCAATCCCGCGACCTTCCTGATCGAGATAGACAATTACCCCACGGCCTGCCTTGACGATGTGTGCCATGGCTGCGTGCAACTGCAAGCCGCAGTCACAGCGCAGGGAGTGGAAGACGTCACCGGTGAGGCACTTGGAGTGCATCCGCACCAGGACAGCCGGTTCGTCACTGACCTGGCCATACACCAGCGCAACATGCTCGGCGGCATCCACGTCGTTGCGATAACCGATCACCTTGAACTCGCCGAACTCGGTGGGCAGCCGTGCTTCGGCGACTCGATGCACCAACTGTTCGGTGCGCAGGCGATATGCGACGAGGTCGGCAACACTCACCAGGGTGAGGCCGTGGGTGCTGCAGAACTCTTCAAGCTGGGGCAGACGTGCCATCGAACCGTCAGGACTCAGTATTTCGCAGATCACCCCGGCTGGTCGGTATCCCGCCAAACGAGCAAGGTCGACGCTGGCTTCGGTGTGCCCGACACGTTGCAGCACGCCGCCCCGGCGCGCCCGCAACGGGAAGATGTGACCGGGACGACGCAGGTCGGAGGGCCCTGATTCTGGATCGATCGCAACGCTAATGGTCTTGGAGCGATCACTCGCGGAAATACCGGTGCCAACACCGAAGCGACGCTCGGCGTCGATCGCCACTGTGAATGCAGTGGTCATCGCGTCGGTGTTGTGCTCGACCATCTGCGGCAAGCCGAGCCGGTCGCAGTCTTCGGGAGTCAGTGCAAGACAAATCAGTCCACGGCCGTGTTGCGCCATGAAGTTGATGATCTCCGGCGTGGCCGCGTCGGCCGCGCAGACCAGGTCACCTTCGTTTTCACGATCCTCGTCATCGACAACCACGATCATTCGACCGGCGCGCAAATCGGCGATAGCGCGCTCGATTGGTGCGACGGTCATGAACGTGCCTGAAGCTGGACGGCGGCCAACTGCTTGAGATGCTTCCCCACCAGGTCTCCTTCAAGCTGGACATGATCGCCGACCTGACGATCTCCCAGCGTAGTGTGCTGCAAGGTAAACGGTACCAGGGCTACTTCGAGCCGATTTGGACTGGTGATGGCGTTGATTGTCAGCGACACACCGTCGACGGTGATGGAGCCCAGCGGGATGGAAACCGCCGCGACTTCAGGCGGCAGGTCCAGTTCGATAACAACCGCGTCCCCGCGAGCCTGAATTGACTGCACGACACCGACGCCATCAACGTGACCTTGCACCATGTGACCACCAAGTCGATCTCCGACAGCAAGCGCTCGCTCGAGGTTTACGCGATCGCCGATGCGACGCTCCCCGAAAGTGGTTCGATCGAGGGTGGTGGCAATCACCTGAACGGTAAATCCTGCATTGGTAATTGCTGCCACCGTGAGACAAGCACCGTTGACAGCAATGCTTTCACCCAACTGGACATCGGTCCATGGATTGGCGAACAAAAGATCCAGTCCGTCGCCTCGGGCAGTGACGGCTCGCAGTTCAGTGATAGCGGAAACCAGTCCAGTGAACATCAGCCGGGTTCCAGGACCAATAGCGTGTCGGCTCCCAATGACTGTCGGTCAATCACGCTCCACCGCCCGGCATCATCGAGGTCGATCACCCCGAGTGCTGCCCAGCCCGGACTTCCTGACCCCAGCCACACCGGCGATTGTACCTGATAGACACGATCTATCAGGCCGGCGCGCCACAGGGCACCAGCGAGCCTGCCACCGCCTTCAACCAGCACTGAATCGATGCCGTTCAGGTAGAGTTGCTCCATTGCATTGCCGAGTTCGTCCGCAATTATCACTCGCGCACCGGCAGCTGTGTAATCGGAAGCGCGATGCGCCGCACCATCCCCGAGGACCATGTACAGGGGAACGTCTGACCGATCGCGGAAGATCCCGTGGGTCGTGTGGAGCGAGCCGGAACGATCGAACACCACCCTCGCAGGAGGTAGGCGTGGCACCAGGTGGCCCCGGGGGATCAGGCGCGCATCATCGGCAATTACAGTGGCACCGCCGGCAGCGACCGCGGCATGACCAGCCCGCTGGTAGTGCACCCAGTCGCGAGCTTCAGGCCCGGAAATCCAGCGCGAGCTGCCGCGATGGTCGGCGATCATGCCATCCATTGACATTGCGAGCTTGACCGCGATGAAAGGGCGTCCGCAATTACGGAAGCTGTGCAGAAACCGGAAGTTGAGCTGTGCCGACGCGTCACGAAGCAACCCCATTTCAACCTTGATACCAGCGGCCTCGAGTGCGGCGACGCCACCGGCAGCGGCTGGATTGGGATCTGCCATCGCAATCACCACTCGCGAGATTTTCGCGGCAATGATCTGATCGATACAGGGCGGCTGCTTACCCCAGTGGGCGCACGGTTCCAGCGTCACGAACAGCGTTGCCCCCTCCGCCTCCGCGCCTGCGACAGTGAGGGCCATGGCTTCGGCGTGTACGTCGCCGAATTCGGCGTGCCACCCCTCTGCCACCAGATAATGGTTGTGGACTACGACCGCGCCGACCATTGGGTTCGGATGGACGCGGGCCCAGCCACGACGCGCCAGTTCGAGCGCGCGCGCCATGGCGGCCTGGTCATCGACAATTGGTCCGCCCGGATCGCCAAAGCGGGTCATGCCGAAAAGGTTACGCTCCGAGCGCCGGATCGTACCTCGCCGATCACCGAGGTCATTACACCGGCACGTTCCGCCGTGGCTCGCACATGATCCACTCTCGCCGGTGGAACGGCCGCGATCATGCCCAGACCCAAATTGAATACGTCGCGCATTTCACTGATTGACACCTTACCGCCGGCTGCGATAACACTGAAGATTGCCGGCCACTGCCAGGACTCGGTTTCAATGAAAGCTGCGCACTGCTCCGGTAACACGCGAACGAGGTTACCAGCGATGCCGCCACCGGTGATGTGTGCCAGACCATGGATATCGGCGAGTGCCGGTCTGATGGCGGACTCATAGCTGCGGTGCACCGCCAACAGTGCGTGGCCGACAGTTTCGGCGGTTCCCGGCAAGTGCGCGTCAAGCTCCAGCCCCATCGAATCGAACAACACCGCGCGGGCCAGGGTGTAGCCGTTGGTGTGCAGCCCACTTGATTGATAGCCAATCAACACGTCACCCGGAACGATCTGTTCACCGTGCAATGCCTGGCTCTCATCCACCACGCCGATGATGGTACCGGCAAGGTCGAAGGTCGACTCAGCGTACAGTCCGGGCATTTGCGCAGTCTCGCCACCTGCGAGCGCCATGGCATGTGCCTGACACCCGCGGGCGATGCCCTCCACCACCCCGGCAATCATTTCGACTGGCAAGCGATGCCCGGCGATGTAGTCCATGAACGCGATTGGTACTGCACCGTGGACCAGGATGTCATTGACCGAGTGATTGACAAGGTCTTCACCTACCGAGTCATATCGACGGGCCTGCTGCGCGACCAAAACCTTGGTGCCGACCCCATCGGTACTCATCACCAGGACCGGATTGCTGATGCCAACCGGGATCCGCACCATGCCACCGAACGCCCCTATTGCGCCAACGGAAAGCGCAGTCCGGGTACCCGCCACCAGCTGCGCGATCCGGTCCTTGGCTTCGTCTCCCTGCCGGAGATCGACTCCTGCGGCGGCGTATCGTGACTCGCTCACGCGATGCGCTCGGCTGCTGGAATCTGGGTAAGGTCGATGAAATGGCGAACCCGCGCTTCTACCTCAGCCACGGTCACACCTTCGAAGCCGCGAATGTCGAAACCCGAGACCGAGTATGAACCCATCGCGGCCCCATAGATCATTGCCCGACGCATGGCGTCGGTATCTGTAGCGGACGAACGGGCCAGGAACCCCATGAAGCCACCTGCGAACGCATCTCCCGCCCCGGTGGGGTCGAAAACCTCCTCGAGCGGCCAGGCGGGCACTGCAAAGGTGCGGCCCGGCTCAATAAGCAGCGCACCGTATTCACCCTGCTTGATCACCACGCGCTTGGGGCCCTGATTCAGGATCCAGCGCCCAGCGCGATGAATGTTCCAGTCGCCGGAAAGTTCGCGCGCTTCCGCGTCGTTGACCATCAGGAGATCAACCTTCCGAAGCAGCGCCAGCAACGCTTCGCGTTTGGACTGGATCCAGTAGTTCATGGTGTCACAGGCAACCAGCGCTGGCGCGGTGACCTGTTCCAGTACGCTCAGCTGCAATTCGGGATCAATGTTTCCGAGGAAGAGATACCTGGCAGCTTCGGCACCCGGAGGTAACCGCGGGTGGAAGTTGGCGAACACGCCGAGTCTGGTCTCGAGAGTTTCACGACTCTGCAAGTCGTACGAATACTTGCCGCGCCACCGGAAAGACTCGCCTTCGACTCGTTCGACGCCGGACCAGTCAATACCGCGCGGAGCCAGGCGTTCAAGTTCACCAACGGGATAATCCGCCCCAACGACTCCGACAACTCGGACGGGATGCAGCAGTGAGGCCGCCACGGCAAAGTGAACTGCCGAGCCACCCAGTGCATCGGCAGTCTGGCCGAAGGGAGTGTCAACGGAATCGAGCGCCACACTGCCAACCACGAGTAACGTCATGTAATCACATCCGGTCTGGGGCGGAAATCCCGAGTACTGCAAGGCCGTTGGCCAGCACCTGACGAGTCGCCCTGGCAATCACCAGACGGGCATGTTCCAATGGCGGGGCTTCGCCGATAACCCGGCAGCCGTGATACCAGCCGTGAACCAACCGGGCGGTTTCTTCCAACCAACCCGTCACCCGATGTGGCTCTCGTTCACGGGAGGCGCGTTCGAGCATTTCCGGAAACGACATGATCCGCTTGATCAGCTCCATGTCCGCCGGTTGTAGCATGTTAAGGTCGATGGGCGGAGTGACGCTGTCCGGCTCACGGCCGGCGTTGCGGAACAGCCCACTCAAACGAGCGTGAGCCATCTGGACATAGAACACCGGATTCTCATCGGTTCTGGCACTGGCCAGTTCGATATCGAAGACAAGGTGACTGTCACCACGCCGCATCAGGAACCACCAACGCGCGGCATCCACCCCGGTCTCTTCATAAAGATCCCGCAGGGTGACAAAGTCGCCAGAGCGCTTGGACATTTTTACTTCATCGGTGCCGCGGACGACCTTGACCAACTGAACCAGGGCAACCTCAAACCAGTCAGGGGGATACCCCAGCGCAATCATGGCAGCTCGCATGCGCGGGATATAGCCGTGATGGTCAGCACCCCACACATCGATCACACGCTGGAATCCGCGATCGTGTTTATCGACGTGATATGCAATGTCAGGAAGGAAATAAGTGAATGAACCATCCTGCTTGCGGAGCACCCGGTCTTTTTCATCACCAAAATCGGAAGTGCGGAGCCAGAGTGCACCGTCCAATTCATGAGCGAGCCCGGCACCCACGAGCCGCTCCACCGTGGCCGCGACCTTGCCGTCGTCGTAGGCCTGCTGTTCGCTGGCCATCACGTCGAAGTGCACCCCAAAAGTTGCCAGGGTGGCGTCCTGTTCCTGCCGCTGACCACTGATCACCGCCGCACGGCACTGTGCGACACCGGTTTCGAACGGGAGGTCGGCGAAGGCCGCTCCGCGCTCGGCCAACAATTGCGCCGCCTGCTCTTCGAGGTACTGGCCGTGATAGCCACCTTCAGGGATCTGGGCAGGTCGGCCGGAAGCCTGCTGGACCCGGGCCCAGAGCGACTCGGCCAAGCGCGTGATCTGCACCCCGGCGTCGTTGACGTAGAATTCGCGGGTGACATGGTGCCCAGTCCATTCCAGCAGCGATGCGATAGCATCGCCCAAGGCCGCGCCTCGACCGTGTCCAACATGCAATGGCCCGGTGGGATTGGCTGAAACAAACTCGACATTGACTCGTTGCATCCCACCAGTGATCGACCGGCCGTACTGCGAACCCTGTTGCAACAATTGATCGAGATCGGCAGCGATGGCGTCAGCTGCCAGTCGAAAATTGATGAAGCCCGGGCCGGCAATTTCAGCCGTTGCCACGGTGGAGGTCGGCAAGTCGAGGGCAGCAATCACCCGCTCCGCCATTACCCTCGGATTGCTCCGATCGAGCCGTGCAAGTTGCATGGCAAGATTGGTGGCGAGGTCGCCGTGGGAGACGTCGCGCGGGCGCTCAAGCGTGAACTCGACAGTGTCGCTGCCGAGGGCGGCGGCAATTTTTGTCAGCGCCGCTCGCAGCTGCTCACTCACGCAGCATCGCCAGTACCTTTGGAGGGTGAAGGCTTGGTCGCGGGCTTGGCTGGCGAGGTATCGCTAGCTGGCTTGGAACTCTCAGCCGCCGGCTTGGCAGTCGCGTCGCTGGCACCAGCAGACTGTCCGCCGGGATCCTTGCGAGCGCCCTTACCATCCTTGCCATAATCAGTGATGTAAAATCCACTCCCCTTGAAGATCAGTCCCTGACCACCAGAGATCTTTCGTTCAGCGCGAGCCCCACATTCGGGGCACTTGGAAATGGGTCGATCGTTGATGCTCTGGAAGCGGTCGAAGGCGTGGCCTTCGGCGCAGATGTATTCATAGGTCGGCAAGGGTCTAACTCTCCTGGGCTAACTTGATGCAACCCTGAAAGTTAGCGGGTTTCCCCCGGGTCCTCAAGCAGGACCGGCCCAACCTCCAGCT
>WUUC01113699.1_pt1 | contig 12144 bp, 11 predicted proteins | sample 6278441 | NCBI WGS metagenome assembly WUUC01 (sample SAMN13675441, study PRJNA597444) | soil metagenome | isolation source: soil | place: USA: Washington | collected 2017-10 | reverse complement strand
GTTCACGTGGTTCGGTAGTGCCGTTCTTCCGCAAGCAGATTGCATCCGGATGCGCGACGCTGCCTATTACCGATCCGGGCATGACGCGTTTCTGGATCACGCTGCCGCAGGGCGTGGAGTTCGTGCTGCGCAATTTCAAACGTATGCATGGAGGGGAAATCTTCGTTCCGAAAATTCCATCCGTGCGTGTCATCGACCTCGCGCGTGCAATGGCGCCATCCCTTCCGCACAAGATCGTTGGGATACGACCTGGTGAAAAGCTGCACGAAGTGATGTGTCCGGCCGACGATTCACACCTGACTCTGGAATTCGATGATCATTACGTGATCCGTCCCACCATTCAATTCGCCGGTGACGTGGACTTTGCCGTCAATAACACGGGCGAGCGCGGCCGGCCCGTTGAGGCAGGATTCGAATATCACTCGGGGCGCAACAAGGAATTCCTCTCAATTCCGGAAATCGAGCGCCTGAATAGTTTGGTAGAGATCAATTGATTTCGTACGGTCGGCAAGATGTTACTCAGGCGGACATCGACGCTGTCAGTGAAGTATTGCGCTCCGATTTTCTGACGCAGGGACCGGCGGTGCGCAGCTTCGAAGAAGCAATCTCCAATCGTGTTGGCGTGCGGCATGCCGTTGCGGTCAATAGCGCGACGTCAGCTCTTCACCTTGCGTGCCTGGCACTCGATCTCGGGCCTGGGGACGTCTTGTGGACAGTTCCCAATACCTTCGTCGCGTCGGCGAATTGCGCGCGCTACTGCGGCGCGGCTGTCGACTTCGTCGACATCGATTCGCGCACTTGGAACATGAGCGTCGAACGACTCGGTGAGAAGCTCGCCAACGCAAAGAAATCGGGCACGCTGCCGAAGGTGGTGGTGCCTGTCCATTTCGCCGGGCAGCCGACCGACCAGGAAGCCATCGCCCAGCTGGGACGCGAATACGGATTCAAGATCATCGAAGACGCATCTCACTCGATCGGCGCCCGGCGTCACAACGAGTGGGTGGGAAATTGTCGATGGTCCGACATCACCATCTTCAGCTTTCATCCCGTCAAGATCATTACTAGTGCGGAAGGCGGCGCCGCCACCACCAACGATCCAGCGCTTGCCGAGCGCCTCGAGTTATTGCGCAGTCACGGAATCACTCGAAACCCTCGTCGATTCTCGGATCCGGAAGCGCGAAATTCACCTGCTCCTTGGTACTACGAGCAGCAGGAACTCGGATTCAATTACCGAATCACGGATGTGCAGGCGGCGCTCGGACGAAGCCAGCTCACCCGGCTCGATCAATATGTGCGGCGGCGGAACGAATTGGCGGTCCGCTATCAGCAGTCGCTGAAGAATCTGCCTCTCAAGTTGCCGCATGTGGCTGACGGCAATCTTTCGGCGTTTCATCTTTACGTCGTGCGTCTTGCACGAACGGAGGGACCGGCACATCGACGCGTGTTCGATGCCCTGCGTGCTTCCGGAATCGGCGTAAACCTGCATTACCTTCCCGTGCATCTGCAGCCGTACTATCGCGAACTCGGCTTCAAGCCCGGGCAGTTCCCGGAAGCCGAAGCGCACGGTCGTGAGGCGATAACCTTGCCGCTGTTCCCGGCGATGACGAATGAGTCGCATGACGTCGTCACGCAGGCCGTGATCGAAGCGGTGTCTGCCTGAGATTGAATGCAGTGACCTTCCCAAACGTTCAGGCGCGCATGGGCTCGAGCATCGATATTGGCAATGGACAGTAGAGCAAACACCGTGCGTCGCGTTCGGGTAGTCGTGCAGGCCAGAACCACATCGATGCGTTTGCCGGCCAAAGTGTTGTTGCCGCTCGCGGGAGTCTCGCTCGCAATCCTGTGTGCCAAACGTCTTGGAAATACCGGCCATGAAGTTGTCCTGGCGACTTCCAGCGACGCAACCGATGACGCACTTTTCAATTGCGCCACCCGCGCCAACGTCCGGGTGCTTCGTGGCAGTCTTGACGATGTGCTCGATCGTTTCGTCACGTCTGTAGAAGACTTGGCCGATGACGACATCGTGGTCAGGGCGACCGCCGACAATCCAGTACCTGACGGTGCCTTCGTGGATTTTTTGGTGGAGAGTTTCCTGCGACAGAACGTACCTTATCTCGGCACCAACTCACCTTCGGATGGTTTGCCCTACGGGCTGAGCGCCGAGGTATTCACCGCTGGCGCCCTGCGTGAACGAGCGCGCGTCGCCGAGTCGTCGTTTGAGCGTGAACACGTTACCTCGACGCTACGTCTCTCGGAGGGCTCCCGGTCGTTGCAGCCTGGTGAGTTGCTCCATGGTAACTACGCCAGTCGGCGCTGCACCATCGATACTTTTGATGATTTTGTTGCCATGGCCGGAGTTTTCGAACTCTGCGACGAGCCGATTGGCGCACCGTGGCAGTCCTTCATCGAAAGCTTGCCGCGAATTGAGGAAGCTGTGGTTTCGCGGAAATCCGCCAACGGTCGCGACGCCCCTAGCGCCATCATGCTTGGAACTGCGCAGCTCGGCAGCGCCTACGGAATTGCGAATCGTCACGGCTATCCGACCGATGAAGAAGCGCGTTCGACCTTGGAGTTTGCCTTGTCGCGGGGCATTTGCTTCTTTGACACAGCCAGGTCCTACGGCAGTGCCGAGAGCCGGATCGGATCTGTACTGGATCGCGTTTCGCCAGACCGCACATGCGTCGTCACCAAACTAATGCCGCTGACGGACCTGGACGACAACGCAACCGATTCGGAGGTCGCGCGTTTCCTTGATGCCAGCCTGTTTCATTCATGCCACGCACTTCGGCGTCGACGCTTGGACGTCGTGATGTTCCATCGAAGCGCGGATATGTTTCGGTGGGGCGGCGCGGCGTTGGACCGGTTGGAGCATTTCTCGGCCGAACGCATTGTCGGCGAAATCGGCGTATCGGTTTATTCCCCCGACGAAGCGATCCTGTGCATCGCCGACAACAGAATCAAGCACCTGCAGATTCCGTTTAATTTGCTGGACAAGCGTTGGCTTCAGAAGAAGTTCACGGAGGCGGTCCGGCAGCGCCCAGACCTGAAAATTCACGTCCGAAGCATTTTTCTGCAGGGCCTCTTGATCAGTGCTTCGGACGTCTGGCCTAACTGGTTTGACTCGAGTGAATCCGTAATTCACCGGATAGTCGAGTTGGCGAAATCGTTGAAGCGCCGCAACCCGGCCGATCTGTGCATGGCCTATGTACGGTCGTTTCCGTGGGTGACCACCTTGGTGCTGGGCGTCGATACGCGGGCACAGCTGGAAGAGTTGCTCGAATACCTCGAAGTCCCGGCGCTGACTGCCAGCGAGGTTCAGCAAGTACAGAGTTCGCTGCCGGACGTGCCAGAGCGCCTGTTGAATCCGGGGAAATGGCGATGACAGGCATCGGCGACCTCCATGGCCATACGGTGTTGCTCACCGGGGCGTCTGGGCATCTCGGTTCATCGATGTCGAAAACGATCCTGGAGGCGGGCGCCAATCTGATCATATCGGGGCGCAAGTTAGCGACATTGCGCGACCTCCGCGAACAGTTCGACGAGGTGTTGCGCGAACGCTGCCTCATCGTTGAGGGCGATATCGCCAGCGCCGAGGGCGTAGTGTCCCTGAGTCTTGCGATTGCGAGTCGGTTCGAGAGCATCCATGGGATCGTGAACAATGCCTATCACGGGCGCGTCGGAAACCTGGAGACGATTGGCGCGGACGATTTTGCACTCGCCAGCCAGCTCAACATGGTTGCGCCGTTTCTTCTGGTGCGGGAGCTGTTGCCGCAGCTGGAGAAGGGTGCGCAACAGGCTCCCGGTGGTGCTTCGATTGTCAACATCGCGTCGATGTACGGGATGGTGAGTCCGGATCCGTCTATCTACGGGGATTCCGGTCTGAACAATCCAGTGCATTACGGCGCGACGAAGGGCGGTTTGATTCAACTGACGCGATACTTGGCGTGCCACCTGGGGTCGCGTGGCATTCGCGTCAATTGCGTTTCGCCAGGCCCCTTCCCGCGGGTGTCGCCCGATGCCTCGACGTTCACGAAGAAGCTCGCCAGCAAGGTGCCGCTAGGCCGTGTTGGACAACCAAAAGAACTGGCAGGGCCGGTAGTATTTTTGCTGTCGGATGCCGCCTCTTACGTAAACGGGGCAAATCTCGTCGTGGACGGCGGATGGACCGCTTGGTAAACGCCGTGACGGTCGCGGATCGATCAGTCGCTGCACGCGTGCGCAGCGCAAGCTATTTCAAATCAGAGGACAACGATATGACTGCTGGCAGCTGGAAAATCTGGAATAAGGACGACTCTGTAGAGCAGAGGACCTACAAGCGTGTCACCGGCGAACTGCCGGAGATGGAATGCACGAAACAACTGGTGGAGATGATCGGGGAAGTCTACGCACCGGGCATGCACGTGCTGGATGTCGGGTGCGCTGCAGGTCACTACTACAACGGGTTGAAGCGAATTGACAGCAATCTTCAATACCACGGCGTTGATTCGACCACCGCTTACATCGAGTTCGCGCGCAAACATTTCAAGGGCAATTCCAATACGTCGTTCAACGTTGAAGACATTTTCAACTTGCCCAAGGACTACGCCGGGAAGTTCGATATTGTTTATTGCTGCAACGTCATATTGCATCTGCCGAGCTTTCAGGTCCCGCTCAAGAACCTGATTACGGCATCAAAGAAGTACTGCTTCGTACGGACTCTGCTCAGCGACAAGACGCACTTGAGCAAGCTTCTTTATTCGGATAGCTACGACGAAAATGGCGAGCCTAACGACTTTGTTTTTCAGAATACCTACAGCTTCGACGTAGTCAGGAAGACCATCAAGTCGCTGGGCGACTATCAGGTCGAATTCATCGACGACAGGTTCGACGCGCGATCGATCAACGAAGAATACAAGAACTACAATCAGGTCCAGAGCGCGGTCACCCATGTCCAGAACGATCTGCAGATCGCGGGCAGCAAGGTATTCGAATGGAAGTGGGTAAAGATCACAAAGTAGTCGTCAAGGTCTCCTAACAAATTAACTTTATGAAAACTGCAAACGTGAATGAGCATATTCGATACTGCGCGCGCTGCGTGTTACCAGAAACCAAACCCGATCTCTTCATAGACGAGGAAGGTGTTTGTAGCGCATGCCGTTACTTTGAAAAACGCCCGGATACCGATTGGAACAAACGCCAGCACGAGTTCCTGGATCTGGTGGCGCAGTACCGGTCAAAGGACGGCAGCAATTACGACTGCATCGTGCCAGTGAGCGGCGGCAAGGACAGCACGTATCAGGTATTGACGTTGCGCAAACTCGGTCTGAAGCCGCTGTGTGTGGTAGCGACGACATGCCAGCTGTCAGAAATCGGGCGCCGCAACATCGAGAACCTCAAGAACCTGGGCGTCGATTGCGTGGAGTACTCGACGAATCCGAAGGTGCGGCGGACGCTGAACAAGATCGGCCTGATTCAGGTAGGCGATATCTCATGGCCGGAGCACGTTTCCATTTTTACGGTTCCGGTCCGTATCGCAGTTCAGTTTGGCATTCCATTGCTGGTCTGGGGCGAAAATCCCCAGCACGAGTACGGCGGACCAGCCAGCAAGGCGCATGATCGCGTGCTCGATCGCCGCTGGCTCGAGGAATTCGGCGGGCTGCTCGGGCTGCGGGTATCGGATCTCATCGGCCAGGACGGCCTGACTGCGCAAGACTTGATCCTGTTCACTTACCCTACGCAAGCCGAACTCGATCGCGTCGGCGTGACCGGACTGTTCCTTGGTCATTACTTTCCGTGGGATGGCTATTCCAATGTCTTGCTGTCGCAGGCCAATGGTTTCGAAACCTTGCCAACGGCTATCGAAGGCTCGTTGGTCAACTACGAGAACCTTGACAACGTGCAGACCGGCATCCACGACTATTTCAAGTTTCTGAAATACGGCTTTTGTCGAGTATCGGATATCGCGTCGATGCATATTCGCCGCGGACGCCTGCAACGTGATGACGCCATGGACATCGTAAAACGGCGCGACGGCGTCTTTCCGTGGACGTACTTGGGGTTTCCGATCGAGGGCGTGCTTGACCAGATCGGCATGTCGCTCGACGACTTCGTGAAGATCTGTGATCGCTTCACCAACAAGCGGATCTTCAAGTGCGACAACCGCGGCAATCTGGTCAAGGATCACCGCGGGAATCTCACCAAAGTGAACTACGACAATATCGGTTAGGAACGAACGGCCAGTAGGCGCCGGACGCATGTGTTGACGGCAACGAGAACGATACTGAACACGATAGCTATCATCGACTATGGGATGTGCAACCTCGACTCCGTCGCGCGTGCGATAGAGGAGTGTGGGGCAAGCCCACTGGTGACCGATCAGCCGCGCGATCTGAAGCAAGCGACGCATATCATCCTGCCCGGCGTGGGTGCGTTCCCGGACGCGATGGAGAATTTGCGCCGGACCGGCTTCGATAAGGCAATTCGTGAGCAAGTCGAATCGACTTCGGTGCCGCTTCTGGGGATCTGTCTCGGCATGCAGCTGCTTGCGACCAGGGGGTTCGAAGGACGGGAGTGCACCGGGCTTGATCTCATTCCTGGCGAAGTGCGCCGGTTCCAACCCCGCGACCGATCCGAGCGCATCCCGCATATGGGATGGAACGAAGTCGTGCCTCAGTCCGACTGTCCGTTGCTGGACGGAATCGCGGGGAAGGATTTCTATTTCGTTCACAGCTATCACTTCGTCTGCGAGGGGAGGTATGTCATGGCGACTACTCCCTATGCCGGCGGCTTCGTGTCGGTAGTCGGCAACGGACGGATTTTCGGCGCTCAGTTTCATCCCGAAAAAAGTCAGCGGCTCGGTTTTGCCGTGTTGAAAAACTTCCTGGCCATGTGAAGCTGCTTCAATGCTGAAAGTCAGAGTCATGCCGACGTTGTTGCACAAGGATTTCGGGCTGGTGAAGGGCGAACGCTTCAACAGCTGGCGCCGAACCGGTAGCGCGATGCAACAGATCAAGGTTTACAACATGCGGGAAGTCGACGAACTCGTCTACTTCGACATCACCGCATCGACGAGCGGTCGCGAGCCAGACTACGAGGAGATCGATCATCTGGCGGACGACTGTTTCATGCCCATGACCGTGGGCGGCGGCATTCGGACGATCGAGCACGCAAGGAACGTCCTGCAGGTGGGTGCTGACAAAGTGTCGCTGAATTCCGGCGCTGTCGAGGATCCGCAATTGATATCGCGGATAGCTGAGCGATTCGGATCGCAATGTGTAGTGGTCTCGATTGATTTCAAACGCCACACCGACGGCCGCTGCGAGGTTTTCACGCATTCCGGCTCCCGGGCGACCGGCCTCGATCCCGTGGCTTTCGCCGTACATGCGGAACAACTTGGCGCCGGGGAGATCCTGCTGACCAGCATCGACCGTGATGGCATGTTCACTGGTTACGATCTCGAGTGCACTCGGCGCGTGAGTGACGCGGTATCGATACCTGTGATCGCCTCTGGCGGCGCCGGCAGCTACGAAGACATGTGGGCGGCCATCGTCGAGGGCGGGGCATCGGCGGTCGCCGCTGCGAGTATCTTTCACTTCACTCATCTGACGCCGCTCGAAGCCAAACGTTACCTGGCTGGCAAAGGTCTTCCCGTGCGGCTGGTGGATGGATGAAAGTGTTGAGGGCGGATGGAAAGGCGCAGCAGAGGCGCGCGGTGTCGTTGAAATGCCACTCACGTTCGTCGATCGCGACGGCACGATGACGGCGTACGATTTTGAGCTGATTCGAAGCATGCGCGTGTTCATCGATGTTCCCTCGATCGCGACAGGCGGCGCAGGCATTTACTCGCATCTCATGGAAGCGACCAAAGATGGTGATGCTCCCACGGTTGCTGCTTTCACGGGCAAGGCGAAGATCGCGCATTCCGCTCCGGACATTCGGGCGCGCCGCGACTACGTGCGGTCATGAGCCGGGGGGCGCTGCGGATTGCGATTCGCGCTGACGCGTCCGTCCATCTGGGTCTAGGGCATGTCAAGCGATGCATTTCACTCGGCCAGGCGGCGGCGGCATGTGGTGCGGAAGTTCGTTTCGTGTCGCGCTTTCTGGGCGTCAGCCTCGACGTCTTCCGGCAAGATCCAAATCTCGAGTTCACAGACTTGCCGAAAGTGGCCACTCACCGCCTTTCTTGGCAGACCGATGCAGAACAAACCGTCGAATCACTCGTCGCTTGGCGGCCCGACTGGGTGGTAGTCGATCACTATGGACTGGACGCGGGTTGGCACCGGCACGTCGCTGAAAAACTCCAATCGAGAATTTGTGTTATCGATGATCTTGCCGACCGAAACATCGAGGCGGACGTGTTGGTCGATCCCAACCTCAGCGCTGACCATCGACAGAAATATCTCGGGCGGCTCGACCCGCAAACCACCTTGTTTGGAGGTCCCCGGTTTGCGCTGCTCGGGCCGGAATATTCCACGGCCGCGCGTGCACCGCTCAACGAAATCGTTGAGAGCGTTGGAATCTTCATGGGAGGGACAGACTCGAAAGATCTCAGCAGCATCGTGCTGCGTGCCTGCCGCGAACACGCCGGATTTCACGGTGAGATCGAAATAGTGACTACGCGCGACAACCCCCACGTCGCCGGCTTGAGAAGACTCGCGCAGTCCCTTGGAAATACCCGTCTGACCGAGGACCTGCCAGATCTTGCGGCGTTCTTCGCGCGCCACGACCTCCAGATCGGGGCGGGAGGTGGTGCAACCTGGGAACGATGCGCAGTGGGCGCCCCTAGCATTGGAATACTTGCTGCCGAGAACCAGCGGATGGTGTTGCCCCTGCTGTGTGCGCTGGGCGCGATCGAATTTTTCGAGCCATCCGGCGATGACGTTGCGCGCGAGCTTGGGACTGTCATTCGCAACACGATCTCCAATCCGTCCAGGCGCGCGGATCTGGGAGCGCGGGCACGGGCTCTGGTCGACGGCTTCGGTGCCCGACGCGTGGCGATTCATCTGCATGCCCGGATGTTGTCAGTGCGCGACGCGACGCTCGAAGATGCGGAAATGATGCTTGGTTGGCGAAACCACCCCAACACGCGAAAATTCTCCGCAGACCCCAGAGAAATAAGTCTGGAGGAGCACTTGCGCTGGTTTCGGAGCGTACTCGACGACAGCTCGAGGCCCACTTACATTGCAACCGCAGGGCTTGCCGACGTCGGCGTGATTCGCTTCGACGTGGCGCAGGAAGTCGCGCTCGTTTCTCTCTACCTCGATCCAACGCTGCACGGGATCGGTCTGGGAACGCGCATGCTCGCTGCCGCGGAAGTGGAGGTGGCAGCCAAAATGAAGATTTCCAGATTTGAAGCCAGGGTGCTAGGAGATAATTCTCGTTCCAGGGGTTTGTTCGAATCGTCCAGCTATCGTTTCGAGGGCGAAGTCGCCCGCAAAGCTGCGGCGACTCCGCACGGTTGAGAGAAGGGGAAAGCAATGTTCATCGGTAATCGCGAAGTCGGCGCCGGTCATCGGCCATATCTCATCGCGGAGATGTCGGGAAACCACAATCAATCGCTCGACCGGGCGCTTGCGATCGTCGATGCTGCCGCCAGCTCGGGCGCGGACGCAGTCAAGCTACAGACCTACACTGCGGAAACCATGACCCTCGATGTGCGTGCCAGCGGCTTCGTAATCGATGATCCGAAGAGTCTCTGGAACGGTCGCCAGCTTTTCGATCTGTACAAAGAAGCCTATACGCCATGGGAATGGCATCGTGAAATCGTCGAGCGCGCCCGATCGCATGGCATGGAGTGTTTCAGCTCGCCATTCGACGACAGCGCGGTAGATTTTCTCGAGTCGCTGTCGGTGGTGGCATACAAGATCGCGTCTTTCGAGAACACCGACCTGCCTCTGATTCGTCGGGTTGCTCGCACCGGAAAGCCGATGATTATCTCGACCGGCATGGCTACAGCCGCCGAAATCGACGAGGCCGTTCAGACGGCGCGCGCGTCGGGTGCCAAAGACATCACCTTGTTGAAATGCACGAGCACCTACCCAGCGTCTCCGGAGAATTCCAATCTCCGCACGATCCCCAACTTACGGGAAACTTTTGGCTGCGACGTAGGCCTGTCCGACCACACCATGGGTTGCGGGGTTCCGGTAGCGGCAGTTGCGCTGGGGGCGACGATCATTGAAAAACACTTCACGCTGAGACGGGCGGATGGAGGAGTAGATTCCTCTTTCTCGATGGAGCCAGAGGAGTTCCGGCAAATGCGCGTAGAGACCGAGCGTGCGTGGCAGGCGCTTGGCCGGGTCTCCTACGGCTGTACCACCGCCGAGCAGAAGTCGCTGGCCTTTCGCCGCTCGCTCTATGTTTCACAGGATCTGGTGTCTGGCAGCACGCTTTCACCCGAAAACGTGCGGATCGTGAGGCCCGGCTACGGGTTGCCGCCGAAGTATTTCGATCTGGTGATGGGACGACGCGTCAACCGCGCGGTTTCCCGTGGTGAACCACTTGCTTGGGATCTCTTGTGATAATCGACCTGGAACACATGAGTGGCCCTGATGGACCGCCAATTTTGGATGCAATGACCGTCCGGCGCGCGCGTGGACCGAAGGAATAACCTGTGGAAGCAGAACCATCCGAATTATCACTCGCCGACCTCGTTGCCATCGTACGGGGTTCGTGGAAGCTCTTTGCGGCTCTGTCGTTGCTGGGTGCCGCCATCGGCGTTGGTATCGCGCTGCTCATGCAGCCTATCTACCGAGCTCAAGTGCTCTTGTCTCCGGCCGCCATCGAGACTGGCGCGGGCTCGACGCTGTCGCGCCTCGCACAGCAGTTCTCGCCGCTCACGTCGTTGGTCGGCGGTTTCGACAACGCGGAAGGCCTTTCTTCCAAAGAGGTGCGCATCGCAACGCTGCGATCGCGTCGGCTCACCGACAACTTCATTCGCGAGCGAAACCTGTTGCCAGTGTTATTCCCGGACAGGTGGGACGCTGCGGCGGGACGCTGGAAGATACGCGACGGCAAGCCTGACGTGCCAGGCATGGACGTCGCCTTCAAGCGCTTCGATGAGAAGATACGTTCCGTAGACGAGGACCGAGGTACCGGTCTTATCAAGCTCAGCATCGAATGGTCCGATCGCCGCATGGCAGCGGAGTGGGCCAACGAGCTGATATCTCGCACCAATCAATATCTGCGCGCGCGTTCGGTCGAAGAAGCCAAGCGCAGCATCGCTTATCTGGAGGACGAGCTCGGGAAGACCAACGTGGTGGAGCGCCGGCAAATAATGTATCGCCTGGTCGAAAACAAGACCAGCGAGATCATGATGGCCAACGCGCGCGACGAGTACGCGTTCATTGTGGTGGATCCTGCGATCACTCCGGATGCGGGCAATACCGTCAAGCCGCGCCGGGCGGTGATCGTGCTCATCGGGCTGTTCGCCGGTGTTTTCATTGGCTTCATCGTCGCGACGATGCGCTGGGCGCGCAGGCGCGGGTCGCGCATGGCGTCGGCAGCGGCGTGAGCCGCGTGTTGCATTTCGTCGCACTCGCACGGGTGCCTTGATGTCGCAAGCCGGCCAAAAACTGCCGGCGGTTCCGCTCTTGTTTGCGGCCGCCCTCGCTGTGCCAGTCCTGCTGCCCATTCCTGGATTCGAAAACGTCCCGCCGTTCGCAATGGCCGCTGCGCTGGGTTCGATCCCCTTCCTGTTCATTCATTTTTGCCTGGATTCGGTGGCCTCCCGGCCGGGGTCGGCGCTGCGTCTTGGAGCGCTGTTGTACACCGCCGCCGCGATCTTTTCGTGGCTCGCGGGCATCGTATTGTTCGGGCCGGACGCCGGCGCGACGCTGTCATTCATCAGCTGGATTTCGTTGGTGTCGGTGGCGGTGGCCGGCCAGACATTGCTCACTTCGGCGCAGCGCGTCTCGTGGCTGCTGAATACCTGGGTAACGTACTACGCGCTCGTGTCGTTTTTCGCGGCATTCTATCTCATCGCGCTGTTCGGCAGCAGCTTGATAACGTCGACGAGTCGTACTCCGTTTCAAGTTGCGATGCGCGATTTGATTCCCAGTTGGCCTAACTACTTTGGTGTAGCCATCGCAATTGCGGTTTGCATCGTGTACGGACGCATTCGGTCCGGCGCGAGCAGTCTGGTTTCTCGCTTGCAGCTGGTGGCGCTGC
>WUUC01023279.1_pt1 | contig 12144 bp, 19 predicted proteins | sample 6278441 | NCBI WGS metagenome assembly WUUC01 (sample SAMN13675441, study PRJNA597444) | soil metagenome | isolation source: soil | place: USA: Washington | collected 2017-10 | reverse complement strand
AGTGATCCAGGACCAAGACTCGGTCGATCTGATCAAGGCGCTGTGTGACTCGTCCAAGGACGCGGATGGTAGAATTCGCGAGCGAGCGGTCAATGTCGTCATGGGCAACGGGCAGACGTTCCGGTGTGCCGCCTTTGCGGCTGCGTTGGTGATGATCTCTAACCTGCAACATAGCGAGATGAGAGCAACTCAACAGCGCCATTGGGCAGCCATCAAGCAACGGATGCGCGGTGAGGTGCGGATCGAGTTTCCCGAGCATCCGGGCTGGGAGTGGGTGGTCGTGCGGGATGCAGTGTTTCGGCGCAACATGCTCGGCAATCACCATGGGTTCACGATGCAGCAAGTGATCCCGCTTATGGAGTTCCTGGCCAAGCACATTGATGATGTCGATGACATGTCGCTGCGCACGATCTCCGATTGCGGTGCCATCTATAAGGACGAGGAAGACTGGCAGACCGAAATCCGCAACAACAAGTTCAAGGGCTGATTGCGGTTGCGAGTCATTCGCAACGCCACATGAAACGGTGGCTCGGTTCACGGCTCACCGTCTCCCCATACCGCTTGTGTGCCGACACGGAACCGCATTGAACCTGCCATCCGACTGGCTAAAGCCCGGGGGTCACGTCTGGGGTCGGATTGATACCTGACTGGGGATCGGCTGCACCCGGCTCCGGGGCCCACCGGGGTCGGCTGGGAGCCACGCTGGGCGGGTTTGCCTCGGCGGGTAACCGAGTAGGGGTCAGGCGGCCAAGCCGCACCGGGCTCGCTCCTGGTCGGCTCCCAGCCAGCTCCGGGGCCGACTTCCACCGGGCTCCGGGGTTCGGCTTCCACCGGGCTTACCCGATCAACAACATCTCGTCTTAAACGGCATGTGAGCGGCCGAGGTGAGCGAGCCCTGCGAGCGAACCTCAGCGAACCATGCCGTTCAGCCATGCGAGCTTGCGAGCATGGCTGTGTCGTCATAGCGCCCAGATTTGGCCGCCGACCTGACCCCCGGCATGTGGTCGAAAATGACCCCGTAAAATCGACTTACTCTATTCTTGAGACCGAATTGAGTAAATCCCATAAATGGGTTCCAAGAATAGAGTAAATCGACCCCCCATCCGGACACCTCGGCTTGAGCGAGTTGGCGCTGGAATCCACGCCTAAATAAGCATGTTCCTTTCCGATGCTTCACTGGCGTGAATCACCGAGGACGAGCCCGAAACGAGGGTAACATCTCGTTTCGGGTTTTATTTTGCCCGATTTACTCAATTGAGCATAAGTAGGAGATACGCCAGTGAAATAGAAGGAACACAAATGATCGACTATGTCCTCACGGAAGCCGTGCTCAATGAGTGCCGCTATTACACCAAGTTTATCAACAATCGTCTAGACCCTAACTTCTCCATTCCCGGTGAAGCATCCGTCTCCCGTTGGGCTCGGTTCTTTGGCTCGATCGTGGTCGATGATGTCCGCTTCACAGTCAGGTTGAGCCCGGTCAATCTCTGCTCGGAAGTGCTCACCGATCCCTACTACCGCAAACGCTACCAGCCACACCGCCACACGATCGCCGATCTACTGCAGCAAGAAACGGCCGTGGAGCGGGCTGAAGACTCTGTGTGCTGGTTCGGCATCTGCAAAGGCGAGCTGCCGTATGGCGAGCGGTGGGGATGTGCAATCCGACTTGGCCCCGAACTCAAGTTCATCAACATGGCGCTTGTGATCAAGGACGAGGTATCGGGCGAAACCATTGACCGATCCTGCCAACTACATTACAAATACCCTGCGTGGTTCTACTATAGCAACTGGGAAAAAGAATATAAGGGTAAAACAAAAAAGCAAAAGAAATAATGACAGCATTGCTCGCATAGGCATAAATAGTCCCATTGTCAGCAGGAGTAACAATGACAATGTGGATCGACCTAACAGCACTACCTGAAATCGGGCACGTAGAAACCTATCGTGACCATCCATTCACCGTGGTGGAAATTCACCAGCATCAAACTGACAGCGGATTGCCACTCACCTTGATCGAGTGGCAATCCGAGTGCATGACGTGCGGCACTCCCTATGGGGAGCTGACCACGCTGCGGTCAAAGCCGATCAGCCGCCGCTGCAAGGAATGCCGCAAGCAGCCACTACCGCCCACGCCCGCCCAGCAGGAAAACCGCAAGCGATACGCCATGCGGGGGAGGGCTCGGCGATGAAGAGCATCACCTATCATCGTGCCTATTCCAGTAAGGCGACCATGCCCAAGCTGACTCGGCCGAGAAGCGGCAAAATCGCTCGGCGATGGGAGAGCAGCTATCCCAAGCGCCGAGAACCGATCGCCGATCGTGCCCTCGATATCGTCACCATCATCAAGCGGCGGGTGGCGCTATGAAGTTCTCCGATCTCCCCCTCGATAGTCAATCCGATCCGATTTGCCCAGCCTGTGGCGGCAAACGGCTCAACGTGGTCTGGCCCGTAAAAGGCATGCTCGAATGCAATGAGGTGTTCGTTGACGAGGATCAGTGGTTTACACACATTGACGAACTCGGCGTGCCAGATGAGCAGATCGAGGTTTGGTGTGCGAAATGTGGCGATGTAGACGGTGTAGATCAGTCGCTCGTATGGGTGTATGCCGTGGAGTGCCGAGACGGGCATGTCTATGGCGGGTCGACTACCGACTTGATCAACCGCTTGACCAATCACGTTGTCGCCAATGGCAGCAAGATGACCCGCAAGCATGGCGGGGTCTATGACATCCTGTATCTGCGGCAAGTGTGGGTGCCTACCTCGGTGATCGCCCAAGGCACCAAGGCCGTCAACGACTGGCTAGTCTCGACTGAAAAATCGTTGGAGCAATGGGCACGCCGGCACACTCGGGACGAACTGCGGCAGATGTGTGGGCAGAACGCTTACATTGAGGATGTCTTACAGCCCGCAATCACCGCCGATATCGGCTATCGTGTACAGATGGGCAAACCGCCGTTCAACAACTCGGGTCGCAGTCGGTTGCCTTTGTTCACGTGGTTCAATTCGGGTTGCGATCTGTCGGGCCAGCCGAGTGTCGGGCCGTTCCCAGTTCGCTGGCTATGAATGCACAAAGGGCGGGAAAATCTCCCGCCCTTTTCGGTTACTGACAGCGCCTGATCCTCTAGTTATGCCTCGGCGGGTTCACCCTGCTTCTTGCGGGATGTCCGCTTAGGAGCCTCGCTGGGAGCCGCTGGGCTGGCCTCCGGTGCGGGTTTGGCTCCCCGCTTGCCCAACACTGCGGCTTTCTTTAGATCGCTGTCTAGCTCACCCGTTTGCACCGCTTGAATGAGCAGCTTGACCTGCTCCTTGAGTGCATCCCTGGAATCCGCATGTAGCGAGTTGAGGCGGGTCGGCCCGATTTCAAACGGCCGGTTGCCATATCTCAGTCCCAGACTGACACCCTCGTCATGCTCCCGGAATGTGGAGCGGCCTTGTGCCTTGCCGTCCATCATCTTGACCTGCTGTTCAAGCCCCTTCACGAAAATGGCCCGGATGCGACCCATGGGGTCTTTCGATCTCGCATTGTAGACGGTGCTCTCAGTCCGCTTGAGGTTCAGCTTGCTGAGCAGTTCGGCTAACATTTCGATCTCCCGCTTGGTGACGGGATGACTCATATCGAAATCGGATCGAACCGCCAAGGGCAATCAGTGTCGCTCACGCAAAATCGCCCGGTGCAGGCTATCAACTTGCACCGGGCGATTCACAGAGGAAGTGTGACCCTCTCGAAAAAGTCACATGCCTATTTAGCCCCCCACTTGGTCAGCACCCCGCCGATCTGATCGGTGGCTCGGAGTCGCTCGGAGCGATTAAGGTGGCTGTAGACCTTTAGTGTGGTCTTGGAATCCTGATGTCCGATCAGCTTGCCGGTGATGTCGGGTGACAATCCCGCATGGAATCCGGTCGATGAGAATGACCGTCTCAGATCGTGCAGAACGGCGGGGATGTCCTCCCACTTGCCCGGCTCGACTTCCACTCGCTGGGTGAGATTGCAGTCCCGCCTGATCTGCAACCATACCCAATCGAGGTAGGAGATCGATTCCAGTCGGTCGAATAGGCGAGCGGAGGTGGATGCCTTGAGGGTGATCGCTCGCTTGATGGTGCGGATCGCAAGCTCGTTGAGATCGAGCCATGCACCGGTGCGTTTCTTCTCCCTCACCCACATGCGGCGTTCGGTGAGTCTCACATTATTGTGATCGAGGCTGTGAGCCTGAAAACGCCGGATACCGGTGACGGCAATCAACTCGATTGCGCAGACGGCTTGGCGAAACATGATGATGTCGCGCTCGGAGCCGCCTCGGGGCGATTTCGGATAGGTGCGGTTGGGGTCAGCCCAGAAATCGGAGAACCAGCCGAACACCCGCCCGTATTCCTCGGGCTCAAGGATGCGGGATCGTGGCTCGGGCATCCGGCCCTTTTCGATCCCATCCCAACAGTCATCGTTGCAGGTATGCAGGTTGGCTCGCCGACCCCACTTCCATGCGGCTTTGGCGTGCAGCACGACAAAGCGGGGCAGGGTGGGTGATGTCTCGGCTAACTCGGTGATGTCCTTTTGGACTCGCTCGTTGGTCAACTCGTCACACTTGAGTTTCCCCCACAGCCGTTTGATGTGCAGTCGGAAATGTCGGGTCACTTGCTTGGTGGTGGATTCCCGCCAGAAACTTGGGCAACCACGCCGGAGATATTCGTCACAGACATGGCCGAAAGAGACTCGGGCAGCTTCCTTGGCGGCTTGCTCTTGTTCGGCCTTGAGACGGGCCTCGATCTCGGCTTTGGGGTCGATCCCTTTGGCGACATCGGCAAGCAGTTGCACCGCCACTTCTCGGGCGGCTTTTAGCGAAATGTCGGCAACGTTACCGATCTTCCACCATCTGACCGGTATGCCGCGCTTTTGATACTTCAAAATGTAGGAGCGGCGACCACTCGGGGTGACTTTGACGGCAAATCCGGTGAGCTTGTCGTCCCAGTGATAGACATCCTTGGTGGGATCACCCGGTGCATCTTTGCAGAACGGCTGTGTCAGAGTTGGCATAATCAGACGACTCCAGTCGGATCAAGAGTAGTTTGCCCGGAGAGTCGGTTGCTAGCAACTGCCCAGCAACCAATCCCGAGCCATCGCTAACCATCCCCATCAAGCTCCCAACCGCTAAGTGACTGATTAGTCAGCCTAAGCCATTGAGATGTTTAAACGGGGTGCGTTAACCTCTGATACGTCTAGCACGTCTGAAAGTGGCGGAAAACTGCCATTTTTGAGCGGGTGAATTTTGCCAGCAACTCGCCAGCAACTCGTGTGGTTCTCGCCACGGAATGATCGAGGGAGGGGTGGCAGCATCATTGCGATGCCTATCGCCACCCTCTCTCCCCTCCCCCTCGTCAGGGGAAAGTTGCGGTAGAGGGATTTGCACCCCCGCCCTCCAGCTTATGAGGCTGGTGACCTGACTACTGGTCGATACCGCTCCAGTTATGGTGTGGGTCATACTTAGGTCTGGGGATCGAATGCCCGACATGCCACTGATCGCAAAAGTTACAGTGATACACCTCAAGCGGGCGATCCACGGCGGCTTTGCGCCGTAACCCTTTGCGGCCAGTGGCGATCATTTGCCGCTTGTGTGCCGCTGCCTTGGAACGGGAGGAATAGCCGACCTTACCGGTGCACGCCTTACCTTCCGATGATACCCACTTGGACATCTCACTTGGTGATCGAGTTCACCACCCGAACCTTTGCCGGCTTCTTGGCACGTTTCTTCATGCTTGGAGGCAGACCCGGTGCCTTGAGATTGTTCGGCTTGATCTTGATCGGGTTCTTAGTCGTCTTACCGGATTTCATTCGAATGAACCTTTCTTGATAACGCTCGAATTCGGATAGATTTTTTCCGCCATGAACTGCTGGGCTTGAGCCACACCCGCCACGTTATGTTTGATCTTGTGCATCTCTAACCTGATGTCTTCAAACTTCTCGCGGATTGCGGTGATATCCTCGTGCGCCGATTCGAGAGCGGCTACCCGCTCACCTAGCGGACTGATCGCCCGACTAGCCTCGTGCACCATGGTGATCTTGCCGCCGAGTTCACCGACTGCCTGCATGATGTCGGCAACATTGCGGTCAAGCCGGTCAAACTGATGAGTCAATTCGGTGGTCGGCCGCACTGCCATAGAGGTAGTAGGTTCGGGCTTTTTCCGGCCGATGACAGCCGCACCGATCGCACCTCCGCAGCCGAGAATCGCACTGAATACGACTCCCTTATCTAATGCTGCTACCCATCCAATAAACTGCTCAAACAACGTTGGTCACCTTTCGCCGAAAAGCGACCAAGGTTGCGGTGCCCAATCCGAGAAATGGAGCCAACATGAGCAATGGTGCTTGAGTCGTGACGGCCAGCCAAAACAACGTGCCCCAGATAGCCGTCCAAATGCCCAAGATGGTCATTGTCAGCCGCGCCTGAGAGTCGCCGGCGAACCACGAGGCAAATGTCAGCAGCCCCAATAACAGAAAAACCACCCCCCATAGATTGGTGTTGGGGATCATGGCGATCAGCTTGCCAAAGACCGGTGAAAAATCTACCGAGGCAGGAATCAGCAACAGCAGCAGTCCGACCATAAGTCCGATCAGACCATTGGCGATTTCCATATCGGCACATGATTGGGTGATGTGCGCCCAAACGTATCTGATCGGTGGAATAGCCATGCCGGTATTTAGAGAGGTAAATATCCCGGATACACGGGAGACCTATCATTACCGAGCAAACACCTACCGTCCTAAAGACTTACTTCAATACGGGAGATCGTCCGACTGAAGCTCAGTTTGGCGACTTCATTGATACACTCGCCGCACGTCCTCAGAGCCGGGCAACCATTACCTCATTGCGGTCATTGCCGGCTGGCACGTCATCCAACGATACCGTTGTGGTGGGTGGCTATCGGACACTGGGTGACAGCAACGGCGGCACCTACAACTGGGATTCCACCCGTGGGCTGAGGGTGGTGATGAACCATGGCGGTGGCGGCTACATTCCCGGCACCTACACTAACGTGCCGATCATCGGCGGCGGTGGCACTGGTGCCCTTTGCACGGTCGTGGTCACCGCTAATGGATCGCTACAGACTGCCACGCTGGGCTCGGCTGGTGCTGGCTATCAGATCAACGAGGTTAATGTCCGCCATGCCCTGCGGGGCGGCTCGGGCGGCTTGGTCAACGTCACCACCAACGGCACGACTGGTGCGATCACCGCTCTCTCGATCAGCCCGGTGCGCGGTGAGGGTTATACCAACGGCACCGTTGCGGTGTATGATCAGGTCAACGCCATCCTCGGTGGCACTGCCGTCATCACCACTGGCGGCACGGTAAGCTCGATCACCATCACCAACCACGGCACCGGCTATAGCGGCATCGCCCAGCTTGATCTGAGCGGGGCGTGGGAAACACCGGGCGCTGGACTCGATGTCTTTTTCGTTTCAGATGATCGTGGTTTCAGCCAGATCAACCGAACCGGTCAAGTCGGCACCGGTCGGTGGATCAGATCACCAGCCAAACTGCTCGATGTTGACGAGCTTGGTGCATACGGTGACGGTGTAAGCCGCACCTTTGCCAGCTTGGGTTTGTCGCTCGCTCAGGCTCAAGCCGAATTTCCGTTCGTGACTGCTACCACGCAGGAATACGACTGGGCTGTCATACAGCTTGCTCTCAAGATTTGCGGCAGTAACGAGATTTACCTACCGGGCACCGAATACCGAGTGAACTGGCCGATGGTTTGGCGGCGGCAGGGTGACACTCAGGGTTTGAGGATGCACGGCAATGGCATGTATGGCACCAAGATCAAGGTCGCCAGCATTACCGGTTCGACCGAGCCGGTGCTGATGATTGATGGTGCATCTCTCAGTCCATATGATTTCGCATGGGGCACTCGCCTTAGTGATTTTATGATCGAGGGTGCCGGTATCGGTGTTGGTAATGCGATTGATGCGATCCAGATTCTTGGCCAATGGTGCTGGGAGATCGAGCGGGTATCGATCAAAGCCATGTCTGGAAGTGGGATCGTATACCCACCCCGACCCGACATCTACCCGAACCCAGATGGTTTGAGTTCTGCTAAGTCGTTCATCCGGGCATGTGAGATCACCCGTAATGGTGGCCATGGTATCGATCTGGCCTCTAACATTTCCGTCTCACACGTGATGATCGATGGCAACGTCATCACATTGAACGACAAGATCGGCATCCGAGCTACCGGTGCCGGTATGATCATCACCAACAACAGCCCCGCCTTTAACGGATCAGCCACATACAAGGCTGCCGATCCACTCAACTTGGGTGGCGGCAACATCCTGATCGAGGCATCTCCCTATTTTCCGAGACCGGCACTGATCTATAACAACGAGATTGATGGCGGTTATGCCTATAACCTTTGGGTCAAGGCTGGTGCCAACATCCGCACGATGTTTAATCGCTTTAACAGCAATGATGCCGGTGAGCATGACGAATATCTGCGGCCACCGGTTCAATACAAGATCGGCTGGGAGCGCAACACCACTCGCACGACTGGCGGGTCAGCCAACTCGGTTGCTCGCAACATCATCAGTGAGCAGGACGCATTCCGCAGCAACTTTGGTGCCAAGACTCCTCCCGATAGCTGCGTGTGCTACCACATCGATGCTGGCACTCGGGTGAACTCAGAGCATGTGCCCACTGATGCAAATGCCTATGCACACGTCACGGACGTTGTTATCCGCAACCCCGACATCGTCAACAATGACGTTGGCACCATCCTGGCCTCCAAGGCGGGCGGTGCCCGTGTGTCGGCTCGTCTCAACGTCTCTGGTGCTGTAGCCGCATTGACGATCATTGATGCCGGCGAGGGCTATGATGCGGCCACCACGACTGTATCGATCACACCGCCATGGGGTATGACCCAAGAGACCTATGATGGCATACCCGACAATGGCGGCTCGATCTCCGCCCTCGATGGCACCATCATCATTTTCGACAAGGCACGAGGGGTTACCCGCAAATACAACAACACCGGAGCAGCAATCGCCGGTGGTTTGCATGCACCGAACACATGGCGGGATTACACCGTGGTTGCCAACGATCAGGTGGGTATTTCATCAGGTGTATCTAATCCGGTGTTTGACAGCCAGGGTCGCCTAACCGGCATCACACTGACCACTAATGGACTCGGCTACACTCACAATCCGGACGACAACGATCCACGGCGTTTGGTCAAGCCAACGATCATAATCAAGCCAGACGAGTTCTATGGCCTGACCGGGGGCAGCACCGCTGGTGATCGTGTCTCCATCACGGTCAATAACCATGATGTGTGGTCGGGATCGATCACCGATCATATGACGCGGCGATCGAACATAGCCACCGTTTGCACGGCAAACACCTATCGCCCGATTGTCTTTACGAGCGAAACATCAACCGACAAGAACTCGCTGAACACGTGGTCGACATCTGCCCCGTTGGATACGCTGACGATTGATCGCACCGGCACTTATGTGTTCAATGCCGCCATCACGCTGGCGAGTTTGACTGCTGGCACGGTGGTGCAGTTGAACTGGTCATATGGGGGTGTGTCGATCAAAGAGACATATCATCATGCAGCTGGTCTGACCCGACAGACTTTTGAGAGCACCGTGACGTATCCGGTAGCGGCTGGTAACACGATCCAAATCCAGGTGCGGCATAACGATTCCGCTAATCGCTCGACCGACATCACCAGCACTACCTGGAACACGTTCAGCTACATGATGCTGCGGTAGGCTCCTCTAAATAGGAGCATGAGAAAGCTCCTACTTGTCTTGCCCGTGCTGTTGATTGGATGCACAACCACCGGCAACATTGGCGACACTGACATACAACGAGAGTTGGACGTGTCGTGCCGGGCCATTGGCACATCTCTCTCGGCTATTGCTCCACATTGGGAGAAGCTGAATGAGAGTCAGCAAAAGGTAGTGCTAGAGGTGCGGGATCGGAGTGAACCGATCTGCTATGCACCGGATGCTCCAAAGACAGGAGAAACGCTGAACATGCTTCTGGTTTACCGGCGACAGATTGAAGGCGTTGAAGCAGAGGTGAAGTGATGGATACGATTACATTGATTGCGAGCGGGGTTCAGTCGCTCATTCCGATCATCGCTGGTGGCATGTCGATCATTGATCGCCTCAACAAGGGTGAGCTAACCGATGACGAGGCACGTTTGGAGTGGGAGAAAACTCGCTCGATGTGGCGTGCAGGTGCAGATGCAATTGATGTAGCGGCTGGCCGGAAGCGGCGTTAAACGAATCTTCCGTAATCATCCCTCTCACGAGGACGTTTGTTTCTCGCCTGTTGCGACCAAGTGGCCCAACGGCAGTTCTCGGGTGAGTAAGGGCCGTCATTGTTGATACGATCAAGTGTCATCCGCTCTGGCCGTGTGCCCATGTCGGCTACAAAGTTCCTGACATCCTCTTTCCACCGATCACACACATAGATGCCCCGGCCGCCATAGTTGTGATAGGCTGGGTGGTCGGGATTTTCGCATCTATCGATCATGTTGGACCATACGTGATAGTATAGATAGCTGTCCCCCATGGCCAAACCGTGTTTGCGGGCAACACCGGGGACTGATCCAATCCTCCCGATTACATCTGGTGATCCGTGTTTCTTCCAGCGTTGATAATGTTTGTCGCAATAGCCCCTGGCCGCATACGGTTGACTACATCCTGAATATGAACAGAGACCCGTTTCTGATTTCGGGCTCATTACGATCTGAACGTAATGTGGATCGCCGTATAACCGCCAGCGGCGGTAGTGCATGTGACAGTAGCCTCGGGCGTTTAAGGGTTTCTCGCATCCCTCTATGGTGCATGTTTCATTCATACACCTATTTAGACGTGCTTAGCTCAGAGTGTCGAAATTGGAGTTAATAGACCCGTTTAGGATATTTGCCGGTCATCCAAATCTGAGCCTCGGCCTCCCGGCGTTTTACAAGACCGGCCGTTCTCCTGCCGCCGCTGTTGACCCATTTGCGGAGTTCGTTGGGCACTGCCTCAAAATCTCCCGCATTGATTTTTTTGAGCAGAGTGGACGAGCGGAGAGCCCCGCTCCCCAGATTGTAGCACCAGCAAATGATGACATCGGCCTGATGTTGTTCTAGTTCGACCCGGACGTATCGGTCGACCGCCCTAGTAGCCAATCCCACATCCGCCGCCAATAAGTCACGAGCTTGCTCTTCATCGATTCCTTCAGTGTATGTGCCACGTTTCTTATCCTGTGCGGTCAATAGATGGCCATAGCCAACGGTATCTTTCCCAGCGGAGTCCTTGTAGACCTTACCCGAGTAGCCCTCGCATTTCGTGAGGAAGTCGAGGCCCGCATCCGATAGCTTCATCCAAGGATTTAGCCTTGGCAGTGAAGCTCATTCGGCGCGACTATGCCTCTCTAACGAGAGGAGTCGGTAAAGATGATCAAAGCAATCGTGTTGGCTGTGAGCTTAATCGGGGTGGTGGGATGTGTGGCATCCACACCCGAGTCACGCCAGTTTGCCCGTCAACAGAACCTAACCGCACAGCAGCGGCTGCACGAGGCGAGGATGGCAACCATCAACAATCGCCCGACTAGCTGTTACGCCAACCATCTCGGGCGGGGCGACTATGCGGTGAACTGCTTCTGAGCGAGATCGAGGAATACGGTCATGACTGCCCGTTGGATACTTGCTCTGTTCCCCGTGCTGATTCTCCCGCTTTGGGGATTCTGTAGAGCAGCGGGCTGGGCAATAGCCGTGGCAATAGCTGTCCCAGTCTCCATTCAAGTGATCGGGTATGTGATCGGTAATGTCCTTGGCTTAGTGGCCATGGTGATCGACACACTGTTTGTCAGTTAAGCTGTCTGAGACAGCCCGAGCATGCTGCCCAGCTTGGCATGCAACTGAGCTACCGTCCTCGGCCCGTTTGCTGAGTAGAAGACAGCTCGGTTGTTTGACACCACATTGTTCTTGTCGGTGAACAGATCGGCAGCCGGTGTGTTCGGGGATCGCTTGAGAGCGGTGAGGATGCGATTTGCACCCGCCGCTCCAAAGTGATGAGCGGTATACAGCTCGATCGGCCCAGCCTCGTGCCCCTGCCGTCTCAGTGTGGACGCATTATCCTTTGCTAGCTCCAGAGCCA
>WUUC01220106.1_pt1 | contig 12145 bp, 9 predicted proteins | sample 6278441 | NCBI WGS metagenome assembly WUUC01 (sample SAMN13675441, study PRJNA597444) | soil metagenome | isolation source: soil | place: USA: Washington | collected 2017-10 | reverse complement strand
CGCCCCGGCGACCTGCGCCTCGGCGATGAAGAGACCCATGGACTCGTTCCAGCCGGGCACCACGGCGAAGGCGGATCGGAGCGCACGCCGCACGTAGCGCGCATGCGGCTGACCGTACTCGACCCACTCATCGAACAGCGGTCGCACAACCGCGTCGGCTGGGCCTGTGCCCACGAGCCGGCAGTCGGGCATCCGAGCTCGAACCGCGATGAGGATGGACGGCTCGAAATCAGACGCCGCGTCCTTCCGATTCGACCTGGGGAAGTCGAAGACGACCGCGTCGGGTGAGCCGTCAGGCGGCGGGATCACGTCTGGGTCGACGCCGATCCCGATGTAGTGCTCGTGGGGCGCGGGCCGGCGGGCGCCAAGGAGCTGAAAGAGGACCCCGCCGCGCCGGGCGAACCACTCGCAGTGCGTGCGCGAGAAGTGCGGCTCTCGTCCAAGCGGACCCTCCGCCAGGCAGTACGCTCGCCTTGAACGGATCTGCGCAAGCGGCCGCGCGAGATGCCGCCTGAACCAGTCGGCGGTGTTCTGGTACTCGGAGCAAATCAGGACGTCGCACTCGACATCGGGCACCGGCAGTTGGCGAAACTCGGCGCGAAGCCCGGAACGGGCCAGGTGGCGAGCGAGGTAGTAGCCACGCACCTGGGGGAAGTACTCCAGCGCCTGTGCGTGTGGATGGCACGTCACCAGGACATCGAGGGGGTCGGTCTTCGGGCGGGACACTCTCGTGGGTGTTCGCCGGGGTGCCGCGGCGGCACCGAACGTATCATCGGCCCATGCCTCGATCGAGCCGACCGCCCGCCGAGGACAGGTGAGCGATTCGCCGCGGGTGTCGGTCGTGGTCCCGGTCCGCAACGCGGAGAACACGATCGCCGACTGCCTCGAATCGATCTTGAAGCTCGAGTATCCGGCCGCCGCCTTCGAAGTGGTGGTCGCGGAGAACGCGTCGACCGATCGCACCATGACCGTGCTCGAGCGGTACTCACACCGCGTCCGGATCGTCCACGAGCCCCGTCGTGGCAGCTCGGCGGCAAGGAACGCGGGTGTCCGTCAGGCTCGGGGCGCGCTGGTGGCGTTCACCGACGCGGACTGCACGGTGCATCCCGCCTGGCTCGCAAAGCTCGTCCCGCAGCTCGCCGACGCTTCCGTCGGGCTGGTGGGAGGGAGCGTCCTCGCCCAACGCCCGTGTAACCGGGTGGAGCGGTATGGCGAGGTGATCCACGACCACGAGCGGGCGATCACCGGGACCGACCCACCGTACGTGCTGGGCGGAAACTGCGCGGCGCGGAGGGAGACGTTGCAGACCGTCGGCGGATTCGACCCCGCCTATCCGCGCAGCCAGGACTCCGACCTCTCCTTCCGGCTGCACCGAGCCGGATACCGGCTCGTCTTCGAGCGGGATGCGATCGCCTACCACCGCAACGAGAGCACCCTGCCCGGGCTCTTTCGAGAGGGCTTTCAGCACGGCTTCTGGTCGGTGCGGCTGTTCAAGGCCCACCGACCGCTCCTGAACGGCAGACCGCTGGTCAGCATGCGGCCATACCGCGAGCTTGCGAGAAAGCTGGCGCGCTCGGTACGCGGGCCAGAGCGATTCGAGGCGACGTGTGCCTCTGCCTTCCTGGCGGGAAAGCGCGCAGGAAAGATCGTCGGATCGGTCCGGTTCCGCTCGCCGCAGCTGTGACCGCCCAGGGACGAGTGTGGAAGCTTCGCCGACGTGTGGTGGACGGCCCTACCCGGCGCCCGCATCAGCGACTCCGGCTGCTCGAGGTCGGCCTGCGTTCTCCGCCCGAGCCGTTCGTCCAGCGCAAGCTCGAGGGGCTGGTGGCCCGCGGGATCGAGGTGAGCGTGGCCTCGCCACTCCCTCGCGACCACCAGCGGTGGCCGTTGCGTGAGATTCCCTTCCATCGTGTCCCGCTCGTGCACGAACGTCCGCTGCTCCTGGTCCCGGAGATCGCGTGGAGCTGTCTGGCGCTTCTGTTCACCCGGCCGCGGAGGCTGATCGCCTCCATCCGCGCGACGGCCCGCCCCGCGGTTCGAGATGGAAGGTCAACGCCCCGGAAGGTGCTCGGCGAGCTTCGGGCATACCTCCGCCTTGCCCGCCTGCGCGCCGACGTACTGCACTTCGAGTGGACGTTCTCGGGCGTGCGCTGGCTGCCGCTGCTCGAGCTCCTCGACTGCCCCGCGGTGCTGAGCTGCCGCGGCAGTGACATCTACTCGCGATCCCACGACCCCGGGTACCAGCACTGGCTTCCCGGCCTCGTCACCGCCTTCAACAGGTCGGCGGCCGTGCACTGCATCTCGGGCGCCATCACCGAGGAGGCGGTGCTCTACGGGCTCGAGCGATCCAAGGCGCGGGTGATCCGACCGGCGGTCGACACGTCCTTCTTCAGGCCGCCTCCACACCAGGGGCCCGACGCCGCGGGCCCGCGCCTGGTCGCGATCGCCGACCTCCGCTGGGTAAAGGGCCTCGAGTACGCCCTCCTCGCGGTCAGGCACATGCTCGAGCGGGGGCTCAGCGTTCATCTCGAGGTCGTCGGCGGCGACCCGCACCAGGCGGTCGGCGAGCCGAGCGAGCGGCAGCGGATCATGTATGCGGCAGACGACCTCGGTCTGGGCGAACGGGTCGACTTCGTCGACCGGCTCGGCCGCGAGGGCGTGCGCAGGCGCCTGCAGCAGGCGCACATGCTGCTGCACGCCAGCCTCAGCGAAGGGCTCCCGAACGTCGCGCTCGAGGCCATGGCATGCGGCCTTCCGGTGGTGGCGAGCGACGCCGGCGGGACCGGTGAGGCCGTGCGCCATGGGGTCGAGGGCTTCGTGGTTCCGGCCCGCGAGCCCGCGCAGCTCGCCGAGGCCGCGATCGCACTGTGGCGCGACCCCGGGCTTCGCAGTCGGATGGGGAAGGCGGCGCGCCGCCGGGCGATCCGGTCCTTCCCGCTGGAGCGTGAGGCCGACGCCTACCTCCGGCTGTACGAGGAGGTGACCGCCGCGACGTTTCGCCCGGCCCCGTCGAAGCGCCCGGGCCCGGCGCTCGCCGAGCGGGCGTCGTGAACGACGCCCGGTTGACCGCGCTGATGCCGCTGCGCGCTTACCACGAGCCGTTCCTCGCGCGCGCGATCGGCTCGCTCCGCGCTCAGACGTCGCCGCGGTGGCGCCTCCTGATCATCGATGACGGGGCCGCCTGGGTAGAGGTCCTCGAGCGCGCCTGCGCGGACCCACGCGTGGAGATGGTCCGAAACGAGGGTCGCGGACTGGCGGCGGCCCTGAACACGGGAATGAGGAGAGCCCGGACCGAGTTCGTGGCCGAGCTGCTCGGCGACGACATGTGGTCGAACGACGCCGTCTGGATCCTGACCGAGGAGATCGAGCGCCGGCCGGAGGTCGACTTCTTCCACTCCTCGCGTGTCTTCATCGACGATGACGACGAGCGCATAAGCGCCGTCTACCCGAGCCGCGAGAGCTTCAGCCTCGAGGACTTCCCGGAGGGATCGCCCGTCAAGCACCTGCTCTGCTGGCGCCGCGAGCCGGGGCTTGCCGCGGGAGGGATCGACGAGTCGCTCGGCTCGGTGGGGCCCGACGACTACGACTTCCCCTGGTCCATGGCGGAGCGAGGGGCGGTGTTCAGGGCGATCCGAGAGCCGCTCTACCTCTGCCGGGACCATCGCGAGTGCGAACGGCTGACGACCCATCTGCCGCTGAAGGTCCACAAGCGCGAGCTGAGGCGGATCATGCGCAAGCACGGAGTCCCGCCGGCACGCATCGAACGCTGCGTGGGCGAAGCGGAGAGAGGGTTCCTCCGGCAGTGCCTCTACCGCTCGCGGCTCGACCGCTGGGTCAAGCTCGCGCGCGGCCACGACCCGCGGGAGGGCTGGCGAGAGCCGTACCGGCCTGCCTGAACGGCTCCGAGGTCTACCGGGAGTAGGCCGGCAGCCCGAGCACGAGCTGCGCCATCGCCTCGACCGTGGCGCTCGGAGGCGTCGCGCCCTGGGTGACGTGCTCGCGGTGGCTCGCGGCCGCATCTTGCGCGACGGACCCGGCGCGGGGCACGCGTTCGAGCCGCTCGGCCGTAGCAGCGACCGTGAGGGGCAGCTCCGGGGCACCCTCCAGAACGCTCTCGAGGAAGAGGCCGGCCCGCGCGGCGGTGAAGAGCCGACTGAGAGCCTCGTCCGGCCATCCCGCCGAGCCGCGCACGGACTCGAGCCAGGCGCGATGCTCCGTGGCCGCCCGGCGCGCCCAGTCGCGCGCCGACCAGCCTCGCACGTCGGGAAAGCTGGCAGCGCTCTTGCCGGCCAGCAGGGCGAAGGAGACCGGATCGGTCACGGGGCACTGGACCGCTCGGAGGCTGCTCCGCGGGTAGCGATGACTGGCGAGCACCAGCAGGCCGTCCGCGAGCAGCCCCGGGTAGGCGCCGCTGTTGCCGACCTCCGCCGCCTGCGCGAGGCGGCTCGGCTCCGCCGGCGCCTGCGTGAGCGGCGCGAGCGTCTCATCGGGGGCCTCCGGACACGCCAGCGCACGCCAATCGGCGAGCGGGATGAGCCGGCCATCCCACAGCGATCCGGACAGTCGCTCGAGCCGGGAACGAGCGCGGGGCGAGATGATGAGCTCGGCCTCTTCCTCCCACGCCAGGGGCACCCGAGTGCTTCCCTGGGCCGCCATCTCGTGGGCGAGGCGGGAGCCGACCAGCGCCGACAGGCGCACGAGCGCGGGCAGGAAGTCGTCGAGCAGCGTGGGGCTCGACAGCGGCAGCCTGCGCTGGAGCTCGAGCGCTGCGCGGATCGCCGGCTCCTCCTCGGGGATGACCTCCGTGCCCCGTTCGAGCACATCGGGGCGCCCGGACCTTCGCTCCCCATGGATCAGCCAGAGCAGGATGCGAATCGGCTCGGCCACGAGCTTCACACACAGGTCCGCCACGCGCATAGGGTCGGGGTGCACGCACTCCTGAAGTAGCCAGCGCCAATAGAACTGGAGCTCGAGCCAGGCGGCAACCCTGGCGGCCTGGGCGTCTGTCGCCGACCGCGGAGGCCGAAGATCAGGGCCCCGCAGCAGGCGCCAGTCGGCGCCGGGGCCGTACATGCCCGGCTTCTGGAGGAAGCTGATCCGGTCACGGTTCGGAGCGGGGCCGAGGTATAGCGCTCCGCCGTCTCGTCGCGTCCGGCTCTCTTCAAGGCCGAGCGTGAGCGCCGATGCGCTCGCCGCCTCCAGCAAGACGTCGGCGTCGATCACCAACGGCCTGTCGAGGAAGCGACCTGGCAGCACGGGGACTGCGCGCTCGAGCCGCTCCCAGCGCCGAAGGATGCGGCTCCGGGCTCCGTCATCGCAGGTGAGGACGATCGCGAGGTCGATGTCGGACAGGCCGAAGGCCGGCTGCCCCGATCCGGTACTGCCCGCCACGTAGACGCTGAGGTCCCCCGCTCGTAGCGTCAGATAGGAGGCGTAGCCGCGCAGCGCGAGCGCGTACGCAAGCGACCACGCGGGTCGCAGGCGCCCCCGCTCCGTCCTGAGCGCGACCACTCGTACCCGAAGCGCGAGCCACCACAGGGCCGAGGCGATCCGCGCCCGAAGCCATGACGATGGGCGCGCGGTCGGCACGCGTCCTCCCCCCGCGGAGCTCGCCAACCCTGCCCTGCGCGTCCTGAAATGCAAGCGGTCGCCAATATATTGCCGCGGTGAGCCGCTCCGGGGAACCACGCGAGGCCTCGAGGCGGGCGGCCGGCCGCGGTGACAGCGCGACCTCCGATCGGGGGTCCGGCTCTGCGATCCGCCTGCTCGAGGTGGGGGTCAGCTGGCCGCCGGAGCCGTTCCTGCAGCGATCCTTCGAGAGCCTCGCCGCGCGCGGGATCCGCGTGGTGGTCGCGTCAGCCACCCGCGGCGCCGAGGTCGCCGGGGCCCTACCCGGCATCGAGATGGAGCGCCTGCCGGCGGAGGAAGAGCGGCGGCTCGCCATGCTGCTCGACCTGGCCCGCGCCAGCGTGCGGCTTGCCCTCACCCATCCGCGCCGCCTCCTCGCGCTGCTCGCACGGGTGTCCGCGCCGCCTCGGTACCGGTCGCGAAGGGCGAGGCTCTGGAAGAAGGTGGACCTGCTCCGCACCCACGTGTCCCTCGCTCGCCTCGACCCGGACATCGCCCATTTCGAGTGGGAGAGCGCGGCCCTCAACAACCTGCCTCTGTTCGACCTGTGGGGATGCCCGATCGTCATGAGCTGCCACGGAAGCGGCATCTACGTCGACCCGCACACGCCGCACGGATCCGGCCGTGTGAGCGAGCTGCGGACCGCCTTCCGGGGCGCGGCCGCGGTGCGGTGCGTGTGCAATGCGATCCGCGAGGAGGCGATCGGCTACGGGCTCGAGCGCGGGAAGGCCCGGGTCATCAGGTCGGCCGTGGACACGGACTTCTTCCGGCCGCCTGAAGGCAGCACGGCATCAGCGGTGCTCCGGGTCGTGGCCGTCGGCAACGTCAGGTGGGTGAAGGGCCACGACTTCGCCCTCCAGGCGGTCCGCGAGCTCATCAACCGAGGGAGGGAGGTCGCGCTCGACCTGGTCGGCGACGGGCCGGATCGCGACCGCGTCCGGTACGCGATCCAGGACCTGGGCCTGGACGAGCACGTCCGCCTCCATGGGACGCTGGACCCGTCAGGGGTGCGACGGATCCTGCAGCGGGCCGACGCTCTGCTGCAGCCCAGTCTGAGCGAGGGAGGGGGACCGCCGACGGTCGTCCTCGAGGCGATGGCATGTGGCCTGCCGGTGGTGGTGACCGGCTGCGGCGGGGTGCGGGAGGCGATCGAGGACGGCGTCCACGGCCTGGTCGTGCCGCCACGTGACTCGCGCGCCATGGCGGCCGCGCTGGGGAGGCTCCAGGGCGACAGCGCGCTTCGCGAGCGCATGGGTCGCGCAGGCCGGGCGCTAGTCCAGAGCACGTTTCAGCTCCAGCGGCAGACCGACGAGCTGCTTTCGCTCTATCAGCACGTCGCCGGGCGCAACGGCGCTGCAGCAGCTTGAACGGCGCTCGCAGTCTCGCGCTGGTGCTCGCCTCGGCCGCGGAGGGCCGCGGCTATCCGATCGCCGACCGGCTCGAGCACCTCCGCAGCCGAGGATGGGACGCCCACCTAATCGTCGACCACGACGAGGTAGGCGCAGCCGGCCTCACCGACGCGCTCGAGCCACCCGCTGCGGTTCAGTCGGTGTCCGAGAGTCGCGCGGGACGCGCTCGCGGTTTCGGCCGCGCTCTCATCCAACACGCCGGCGGGACCGGCCGCTACCTGCGAGCGCGACCCGCGCCCGACGGAGCACGGCCACGGCGCGCCGTCGATCTCGCCCTGACCGCGCTGCGCCCGGGGCTCGTGCACTTCCACTCGGCCGGCGTCGCCCGCGACTGTCTTCGAGTGACGGCGGCGATTCGGTCAGCGGTCCTTGTGAGCCTGACGGGCCAGGATCTGAACATGGTGCGCCTCGACGATCCCGAGTACTACAGCAGGGTGTGGGACGCCGCACACCTCCTGCACGTGCCGGACGAGGGCATGTGGCGTCGGGCGCTGCGTCGCGGATGCCCGCCGGACGGTCGGCGGGCCTTCATCCCGCCCGCCGCCAGCACCTCCTACTTCGATCCCTCCGACGTTGGACCCTCCCGGGATGCTGGTGAGCGCCTTCGGGTCCTTTCCGTCGGCCCCCTGGTGTGGGCGCAGGGCCTGGAGCATGCGCTCCACGCTGCTCGGATCCTCCTTGACCGGGGCGTCGACTTCGAGTACCGGATCGTCGGGGACGGCGAGCACCTGCCGGCCGTGACGTTCGCCCGTTACCAGCTGGGACTGGAGGAGAGGGTCGAGCTGCGGGCACCCGGCGGGCCCGATGCGCTTCGCGCGGAGCTCCGCCGGGCGGACGTCTTCCTGAACGCCGCGGTGGCCGAGGGGTTCACCGAGGCTGTGGCGGAGGCGCACGCCATGGGCTTGCCGGTGGTCGCCAGCGAGCGCGGTGTGTTGGACGCTTCGATGTCCGATGACGCTGCGCTGGTGGCGCCCAGGCGAGATCCGCACGCCCTAGCGGAGAACCTGGCCAGGGTCGCCGGTGACCCGGACCTACGACGCAGATTGGGCGAGCGCGGGCGCGCCCGGGTCACGCAGGACTTCGACCTGCCACAGCAGCTCGCGCGCTTCGAGGAGCTGTACCGGGACCTGCTCGCGGCGGGCCCTCCCCGCTAGGCGCGTGCAGCTCTACGGCGAGTTCTACCGGCGAGCGCTCTTCCCGCTGTGGGACGGCGGGATCCGGCGGCGCTCGACGCTCGACCACCTCCGCTACCTCGAGCGGAGCGAATGGCGCCCCTGGGAGGAGATAGCCGCATTCCAGTCGGCCGAGCTCCGACACCTGCTGCACCACGCGTACGAGTACGTTCCGTTCTACCGCGACCGCTTCGACGCGGCCGGGATCCATCCGGCCGACATCGCGACCGCCGCCGACCTTGAGGCTCTGCCCCTGCTGAACCGGGCCGAGGCGCAGGAGGCGGGCGATCGTCGCATGTCGGTCGGTCCGCCGCACCCGTGGATCACCAAGCGGACCACCGGGTCGACCGGCGAGCCGCTCGAGTTCGTCTACGAGGCCGAGTCCGAATGGTGGCGCCAGGCGGTCAGGATGCGAGGGTACGGCTGGGCGGGCTACCGGCAGGGCGACCGCACCCTCCACTACTGGAGCGATCCGCCGCGCCGTGTCCATGAGCCGTGGTGGCGAAGGGCGAAGGATCGCGTCTACGTCGCCGTCGACCGCGGGTCCCGAAACGAGTTCTACGTCGACTCGAACGTTCGCTCGGAGGAGCGCTTCGCGCACGCGGTCGAGGTGATCCGTCGCAAGCGACCTAGCACGATGGTCTGCTTCGCTCAGGGCGCGGCCGAGCTCGGCCGCTACGTCGTCGCCACGGGCGCGCGCACCTGGGGGCCGATCCCGGTCCTCACGGGGGCCGAGCCGCTCCTGTCGGGCGACCGGGAGGTGCTCTCGCAGGCGTTCGGTCCGGACGTGTTCGAGACCTACGGAAACCGGGAGGTGATGCTCATGGCCACCGAGTGCGAGGTCCATGAGGGCCTGCACGTACAGGCCGAGAACGTCGTGCTCGAGCTCGTGGTCAGGGACGCGGACACGGGCACAGTCCGCGCGGCCCGACCCGGGGAGGTCGGCGAGGTGGTCGTCACCGACCTCCACAACCTGGCCATGCCGTTCATCCGCTACGCGATCGGCGACCGCGCGATGGCCATGGATGGCACGGCCTGTTTTTGCGGGCGCGGGCTTCCAAGGATCGCCTCCATCGAGGGGCGGATCACCGACACGCTTACGGACGGCCACGGACGCGGCGTCAGCGGACTCATGCTGGTGACCCTGTTCCTCGAGCTGGCGTCGGCGGTGCGCCAGTGCCAGATCGTGCAGCGGCGCGACCTCACGCTGACCGTCCGGATCGTCCCGACCCCGGAGTTCGACGGATCGGCTCGGGAGCGCATCCAGAGCCACTGCGACCACTACCTACCTCGGGTTCCCGTGAAGATCGAGCTAGTCGATGCGATCGAACCCGGCGCCGGCGGGAAGCGGCGATTTGTCGTCGTCGAGCGGTGAGAGCGATCGATTCGATGCTCTTGGCCCGAGACACTCTGGTTCTCTGCTACCACGGGATCAGCGACACGTGGACCTCGCCGAGCGCGGTCCCCGTCGACCGGCTCGAGCGGCAGCTTGGTTACCTGCTGAAGCGGGGCTACCGCGGCGTGACCTTCAGCGAGGCCGTGCTCACACGCGCGCGCGGGAAGAGAGTCGCCGTCACCTTCGACGACGGGTACCGCTCGATCGCCGAACACGCGGCGCCGCTCCTGGCACGGCTGGGGCTCAAGGCGACCCTGTTCGTCCCCACCGGTTGGATGAGCCGCTCCGAGCCCATCGCCTGGCACAGCATCGACCGCTTCGTCGGCGGGCCGCACGAGGCCGAGCTCACGCCGATGTCGTGGGCCGAGATCGCATCGCTCGCTGACGTGGGCTGGGAGATCGGCTCGCACACCCGGCTGCACCGCGACCTGACGGCGCTCGACGACGAGTCGCTCATGGACGAGCTCGCCGGCTCCAGGGAGGAGTGCGAGGAACGGCTGGGTCGACCATGCCGCGCGATCTCCTACCCCTGGGGCCGGGTCGACCGGCGCGTCACGCGGGCGACCAGAAGAGCCGGTTACCTGGCCGGAGCCGCGCTCCCCGTCCGACTCCACCGGCGCACGGCGCTCAGGTGGCCGAGAGTCGGCGTCTATTCGAACGACACGACCGCTCGCTTCCGTGCGAAGGCCTCGCCCCTGCACCGTCGGCTGATCGGCTCCCGGATCGGTGAGGCCATCCTCCGCGCAGATCCGGCATGAGGCGGCTAGGCGCCCGCCAGCTGCTCATACAGTTGCTTGAAGGCGGTGACCTGCGCCTCGAGCGTGAACTCGGCGCAGACCCGCGCTCTCCCGGCCCGCCCCATTTCGTCCGCGCGTCGCCGGTCGCACAGCGCGGCAAGCGCGTCGGCGAGCTCACGGGGTGCACGGGGCGGGCACACGAAGCCTTCGACGCCGTGGTCGACCGCCTCCCGCAGGCCGCCGCAGTCCGTCACCACGACCGGGAGGCCGCACGCCATCGCCTCGAGCACCGTGTTAGGGAGCCCCTCGGAAAGGCTTGGCTGGAGGAGCGCGTCCGCGGTGCGTAGCCGGTCCCGGACCCGCTCCTGAGGCAGCTCCCCGAGCAGCCGTACGCTTCCTTCAAGGCCGAGCTCACCGATGAGATAGAGCAGCCGGTCCTGCTCGCTCGGCCGCCCGCTCGCGAGACGCGGCGCACGACCGATGATCTCGTACGAGACCGGCACTCCCGCGCGCGCGAGCATCGCGACCGCGGCCAGCCCGTCGTCGTGGTCCTTGATCCAGTTGAGCTCGCCGACCCCCACGACCCGCAGGCCGGGGGGCCGTCCGTCCCGGCGGGCAGCCGGCGTGAAGAAGTCCGTGTCGACCGCCGTCCGGATCACCCGGGCCCTGGCGCGATCGAGTCCGAAACGCGCCGCCTCCTCCTTCACTGCGTCGGAAACGCAATGGACCGCTGCTGCTCGCGTGAAGATGACCGGGTACGCGGCCGCGAGACGCCCGTCGCCTGCCCGCGGGCGAACGTGGATGCCGCCGTGGCTCGATACGAGCACGGGGCAGCCGATGGCCTCGAAGAGCGGTAGGAGTCCCACCGCCGCCGTCTCCCACTCGACGTGGACGACGTCCGGCCGCGCCAGCACGACCGGTAGGTAGCTGCGAAGCAGCCGCATCGGCGTGGGCCCGCCGGGGTGGCGGGTGCGTGCGGCCATCGCTGCGCGCACGAGCCGCATGAGCCTGCCTGGACGCCTTGCGGCCAACCGTAGCCCGTCCCGTACGACGCCCAGAAGCATCGCCGAGCCCGACTCTGCGGTGTCGGGAAGCTGAACCAGGTCGACCCCGGGAAGCTGGGTGCGGCGCTCGAGCCGATCGCCCTCGACGGCGACGGCGACGTGAACGCCCTGTGCGGCGAGGCCCTCCAGCCTGCGCCTCAGATAGCCCTCGGGGGGCCATCTCAGGCCGAGCTCGACGACGCGCGGCCGTCCCCCGCTGCCGATCACAGGAAGAGTGACCGCTGGCGGAGGCTCCCGACCACGCGGCCCGCGCTCTTCGCGGCGATCCTCACCCACCTGCCACGGAGCTCTCGGTCCCGGGCCGCGCGGGGCGCAGCTACAACGAGCCAGCCCCACGCCCTCAGAGCCTCGACGGAAGGGGACCGCGGCATGCCGGTCGCGCGGAACTGGCGGTAGACCATCGGACCGGCGAGCCCGTACCCGAAGTACTTGCGCGCGATGACGCCGAGGCTCGCCGGGTAGCGCCGGCGCATGACCGCGCCGGGAGCGAACCGGAGCCTGGCCCCGGCGAGCTGCGCTCTCCAGGAGAACTCGACGTCGGAGCCGCCCGCGACGAACCTCTCGTTCCATCCCAGGCGATCGGCCAGCGGAGCCCAGACGGCGCAGTTTCCGCCCGGCACGTAGGGAAGGAAGCCGTAGGCCATCGGCAACTCGGTGAGGCGCACGCGGGGTACCCAGCTCGGGCTCACCCCGTCGTTGAGGGTCTCGTCGTCGAGCGACCCGCCCACGACATCCGCGG
>WUUC01198717.1_pt1 | contig 12146 bp, 6 predicted proteins | sample 6278441 | NCBI WGS metagenome assembly WUUC01 (sample SAMN13675441, study PRJNA597444) | soil metagenome | isolation source: soil | place: USA: Washington | collected 2017-10 | reverse complement strand
TGACGGGCAGCACGGCGCGGGTGACGTTCACCGGGCCGAACAGGTTGGTCTCGACCTGTGCCCGGAAGTCTTCGGGGCTAATCTCCTCGAAGAACCCGGCGTAGAAGTTGCCGGCGTTGTTGACCAGCACATCTACGCGGCCGAACCGGCCGACCGCAGCCTTAACCGCGGACTCGGCGTCGGAAGGGTTCGTAACGTCCAGCTTCACGACCAACAGGTTCGCGGATTCCCCGACGGCCTGTGTCACCTTTTCAGGATTGCGACCCGTCGCGACAACCTTGTGGCCGGCAGCCAGCGCGGCCCTGGCGATGTCGGCACCCATGCCGCGCCCCGCGCCTGTAATAAGCCACACTTTGCTCATCTCTGTACTCCTCTTGTCCCTGCTGAATCCCGCAAGGGAACCAGCGCCGGTTACTACCTGGTTGAAGGCTTGAGATTTTTACCGAAGAACTCCGTCAATTTCGGCATGGCCTTACCCGCGTCCCTGTCGTACATGCTCATGTGGGTGCCGCCGTCAACGATGAACAGCTCCTTCGGCCCGTTCGCCAACTTGTAGGCTCTCTCGCTCTGCCAGCGTGAACCCGCGTTGCTGCCGGCGATCAGCAGGAGCGGCTGCGTCAGCAAAGTCTCGGTCCTATCGAACGCCGAGAACGCCATGATCTTATCGACGCTGTAGTTCAGGAGTCGGTTCGGCGAATTCGGGTGCCGCCACCTGCCCGCCAGCCTGTAGTACTCGCTGGCTTCGACCATGTCGGGTTCCGTCACGCCCTCGACCGTATCCGGCACGTAAGAGATCATCGTCGGTTGCGCGCCATTCACTTCCGCCGTGCGCTGCCTGGCGACCGCCTGAAGAGTCTTGATCTGCTCCGAGACGGGCAAATTCCCCCTCCAGCCCCTGCGCCAGCCCTCGCCGATGTCGACCGCGCTGACAGTGGCTACGGCTTTACTGCGGTACTCCGTCTGGGTCGCGCTGATGGCGTAACCGCCGCCGGCGCAAATGCCCAGGGCCCCGATCCGCTCGCTATCCACGAACGGGAGAGTCGTAAAATAATCGACCGCGCTCCGCACGTCCTCCACCCTCTTCGTAGGGTCTTCGAGCAGGCGGGGCTGGCCCTCGCTTTCGCCCTGGTGGGAAGCGTCGAAGGCTAACGTGACGTAGCCCTGTTGCGCGAGACGGTAGGCATACAGACTCGCCGTCTGGTCTTTACTGCCGCCGCCGGGATGCACGACCACGACGGCCGGGTGCTTTTTGCTCTCGTCCATCTCGGCCGGCGAAAAGAGCACCCCGGCCATCTTTAACGTTTGATTTTTGAAGGCGACACGCTTCGTCCTGACCGTCCGGTCCGCGTTGACCGTTTTTGTAAAGTCCGCGAGGGTGACGATGATTGCCGGCTCGGCGCTCGGGGGCCGATTCCCGCCCTCATTATTCGCCTCCGCGATGCTCGTAAAGCTGAGCGACGCGGCGAAGATGACTGCCAGGAACGCTGAGATTTTATTTATCATGACTTCTTCCTTTTGAGACTCCTCTTGTCCCTCCTGATCCCGCAATAACTATTACCGAGGGTCATTGGCTAGCCCGCATTATAGAGACTCGAAATAGACGGCGTTATGACTATCCTCGCGAATGTTCGGACAATCCTCCAGAACCGTCCGGCGCGGCGTGATGTTGGAAAACAAAGGGATTAGTATGCGTTTATGAGCAATCGAGAAGCGGAACTCATCAAGCAGACGATGCGAATCAATCGCGCGGAGATGGTCGAGCGGATAAGTCGCGCGGTCCCCGAAGACGGGTTGTTGGAGGCGTTTCCGGGAGTCGTCCTCGGTCGTTTTTCCAGGCCGACGGAGCGGGTCTATTCCGTGTTCAAGCCCTCCTTCTGCATCATCGCGCAGGGCAGCAAGCAGATGCTTTTGGGGGAGGAGGCGTTCCGCTACGACCCGGGGCATTATCTAATTTCGACGGTCGTGTTGCCGGTCGTGAGCAACGTCGTCGAAGCATCCGAGGAAGAGCCTTACCTGGGCTTCCAGCTACATCTCGACCCGACGGTCGTCGCCTCGGTGATGATGGAATCCGGCATCGAAGCTAAAAAGAGCGACGCGAGCGTGAAGGCGATGAACGTCAGCCCGACCCACGCCGAACTGCTCGACGCCGCCCTCAAATTAATCAGGCTGCTCGACACGCCGGACGAGATCAGGTTTCTCGCGCCGCTGATTATTCGCGAGATTATTTATCGGCTGTTAAGGGGCGAACAGGGCGCGCGGCTCAGTCACCTGCTGACTTCTGAGGGCGACACGCGGCGCATTTCGAGGGCGGTCAAGCAACTCCGCGAAAACCTCGACCAGCCGTTGAAAATTGAAAGTCTGGCGCGGGAGCTTGGGATGAGCGTTTCCGGCTTTCATCAGCATTTCAAGTCGGTGACGGCGATGAGTCCCGTGCAGTTTCAGAAACAGATTCGCCTTCAGGAAGCGCGCCGCCTGATGCTCGGCGAAGCCCTGGACGTGGCGAGCGCCAGTCACCGCGTCGGTTATGAAGACCCGTCTTATTTCAGCCGCGAGTATAAGAAGCTGTTCGGCGCGCCTCCGCAGCGCGACATCGCGAGGCTGCGCGGCGGCCTCGAACCGGGAGGCGCCCCGGCGGGGGTCTGAGGCTATCGGAAGATGCCAACCGACGTTCGGAAAGTGAAGGGGCGTTAAGTATGATTCGGAGGGGCTCGCGTAAGGGCGTGCGGCCCCTCGCTCCCAATCATCCCGACCAATGTCGAATCTCAATTCGGACTCGGCTCATTGGAGGCTGAGGAGGACGAGTATTTCGCCGACGCCCTTCTCCAGCGGCTCCAGCGCCTTGCCGATGATGGTGCCCGGCGAGTGGATGCGCCTGCCGCCGATCTCGAAAGGCTGCGACTTCATGGCCGCGCCCTCGACGTCGCTCGTCACGATGAGGTCGCCGATCTTGATGGGGGCGCGCGTCGCGTCCACCCTGACCTTGACGCGACCCGTCGTCGCCACCAGCGCCTTGCCCTCCCCGGCCTCCCCGAGCGACAGCCCCGGCTTCTCGCTGATGACGCCGGCGACGGCCGTGTCGTATGAGGACGTGGAGGCCAGCACGTGGTTAGGGCGCTCGGGGTCGAGGACGACGACCGTGCCGGCCGAAAGCTTCTGTCTCGAAGGCACCCACTCGGCCACGTCCTGGTACTTCGCGTTGATGTTGCCGTCGACTTTAATGTCGCCGGCGACGTGGAGTTTGGCCGCGGGCGCGGCCGTGCCGACGCCGACGTTGCCGGCATTCGTCAGCGTGAGCACGTCGGCGTTGAGCGCCCAGTTGAAGGCGCGCAGGTCGTCCACGCCTGCGCCCGCGCCCACGCGCCACTGCCACTTGGGCGCGCCGCCGAGCATGAAGCGCACGTGGCTCTGGCTCTGCCCGTCGACGCCTACCCCACCGTAGGGGATGGCGGGGTTCGTGTTCTTGAAGTAGCCCTGGATGAAGCCGTTGCCCGATGTGGACGCCCCCTCGACGTGCAGCGCGTACGCGGGCGCGGTCGTGCCGACGCCGACGTTCCCCGCGTTGTAGTGGACGCTCGTCCCCGAGGTCGCCCAGCCGCCGACCTGTGACCAGTTCGTCTTACAGTCGCCGCTCAGGCAGAGGCCGGAGGCGTTGACGTTACCCGCCACGGCGAGCTTGTGCGCCGGGTTCATCACGCCGACGCCGACGTTGCCGGACCCGAGGATGTTTAAGTAAACGGTGCCGGTGCCCGCGCCGGCAACCTGAAAGGCGGTCGTCGTCGAATCGACGTCGGCAACGGTAGTCCCGTTTCGCTTACCGGCCAGAAGCCAGACCGCCGGGATCGCATCGTTCGGAGCAGTGCTGCCGAAAACGCCTACGATACGGAACGGGGTGACATGCGCCGCGCCACTAAAACCCCACAGCCTCGCGCCGCCGGTATTATCCAGATACGCCTCTTCAACCTGGAAGAAAACATCGCTCTGGGCAAAGTCGGTCACGCCGTGGGTCATGCCCACGTCGCTCATGGCGAACTTGGGGGCGGTCGCGCCGGAGAGGTGGAGGGTGGTCGCCGGGGCGGGGGTGCCGATGCCGACGTTGCCGGCCGAGTTGATGCGCATCTTCTCGGTCACGCTGCCGGAGGTCGCGGTGCCGAAGACCAGGCTGCCGCCTTCGGCACCCGCCGCGGCGTTGCTGATGATGCCGAACACGCCCGCGTAGTCGGCCTTGACGTTGTTACTATTGTTGAGCGCGAAGACGACGTTCACGCCCCAGCCGACGAAGTTGGCGTCGCGGTAGAGTCGCGCGGCCTCGCCGTCGGGAGCCTTGACTTCGAGCTTCCTCGTCGGCGAGTTGGTGCCGACGCCGACGTTGCCCGTGTTGGTGTTGCTGATGTCGTTGCCGCTCGTCGTCCACGTGCTCTGGGCGGACGCCCCTCCGGGCAGCCCGAGCAGGGCGAATACGGCCAGGGCGAAAAGCGGGAGCGCCGGGCGCGTCAGTCTCCGCAGTTTTGTCATACTCATCGTCGTTCCTCCTCGTTTCTCGGTCTGACTGTTTTGAGGTTTCATCCGCGCGGCAGGCCGACGCCCGCGCCTCACTTCACGCGCCCGCGCAGTTCCTGCACGTGTGCCGCCCTGAACGGGGTGACGCCGGGCGTCAGCGTCGGGTCGGTGTAAGGATTCACGGGCAGGCCGATTTGGGCGAGCGCCTGGTTCAGGCTCGTCCGCAGCTCCTGTATGTGGGAGGCTTTCATGGGGAGGCCGAGCGGCGCGGCGTCCGTCCAAATGGCCGGCGGCAGCCCGGCGACCGCGCGCACGACGTTGACCGCCTGGCGCAACTCGGTCAGGTGCTGCGCCCGCATCTCGGTCACGCCGGCGACGAGTGGGTCTTCGGCGAAGAAGATGAGCGACGCTAGGTCTATGTTGCTGTAGCCGACCGTGTTGCCGGCCGCGTCGACGGCGCGCACCCGGTAGAGATAAGCCGCGCCGTTTTGCAGTCCCCCGTCCGTGTAGCTCGGCGCGAACGCGTAGGGCAGCAGGAGGGAGTAGGGTTCGTTGACGTTGCGCGTCCTCTCGACCCGGTAGTGATGCGGGGCGGAGCCGGTCGTCGTCCAGGTGGATATGATCTGCGAGCCGAGCGTCCCCGTGGCGGTGAGGGTCAGGTTCTGCGGGCCCGCCGGCGCGCCCGCGTTGTAGAGGGGGAAGTTAGGCAGCGGGGTCGTCAGGCCGAAGCGCCCGACGGCCGGAATCTCCACGAACATGTCCCGCGCCTTCTGCACGTTGCCGGGCTGGTAGAGCACGCCGTCGCCGGCCACCGGGCTCGGGTGCCCGTTAGGGACTTTGAGGCTCGGGTGGTCGAAAGGGGCGCGGTGGAAACGCACGCGCTCGTCCGTGAGTGCGACGAGGAAGGCCACCAGCGCCTCCTTCTGCGTGTCGTTGAGCCCGAGGTTCTGAATGTCCGGGTCAAGGTCGTTGATGTTCTGCTCGTGGAAGTCGCCGCCGCGGTTATAAAAGTCGACCACCTGCCGCAGCGTCAACTGCCCGCCGTTGTGGAAGTAGGGGGCCGTCAACTCCACGTTGCGGAGCCCGGGAGTTTTGAACGCGCCGTCCACGGCCACGCGCTCGCTCGGCAGCAGCGGCCCGTCCGGCGCGTCGTCGTCACCATCGACGAACGGGGTCTGTCCCGTCTGTTGGAAGAACCGCGAGAAGGAAAGCGGCCGGCCGGGCAGCGGCGGGTCTTCCCGCCCGCCGACGCCGAGGTCGTCGAGGGTGGGGCGGACGCCGATGTTGTAGAAGCCGTTGTCGTAGACGGCGACGCCCCCGTCGCCCATCACCATCCGCTCAATCTTCTTGTTGACGACGCTCCTGAACGAGGCGTTGGTGAACTCGGCCCCGCCGTGACAGTTGATGCACTTGCCCTGCCCCGCGAAGATGTCGAGCCCCGTCTTCTGTTGTGCGGTCAGCGCCGAAGAGTCCCCGTTGGCGTAGCGGTCGAAGGGCGTGTCGTCGGCGCGCAGGGTCGCCTGATACATCTGCACGGCGAGGCCCCAGAAGAGCGAGAAGTTAAACTCCTCCTGAGTAAAGTCGTTGGGGTTCGCGGAGACGGTCGGCGGCTGGCAGTTCCTTCCGTCGGCGTCACAGTGGACCCGGTGCGTCGTGTTCTGCCACCACTTGGGCTGGAACGCCTGCTGTACCAGCGCGCGGTAAGTCACCGTCAGGCCGTCGCCGGACGCGTTGGCGTAGGCCCCCAGCACGCCGTCCTCGGGGGAGACGCGCTGTTTGGCCAGCGGCGCGAGCGACAGCATCTTTCTCCCGAGTTGCGGGAACAGACGCCCCGCCGCCGACATCTCGAAATTGTTGAGCGGAGGCCCCACGGCCTGCGAAGCCAGAGACGACTCGTGCAGCGTCACCTGCACGAGCGTCGGGTTCGACGAATCGGCCGCCTGCATGACGCGGGCGTCCGGGTCGCGCGCGCCCCAGATGTTCACGCCGTTGAAGTCTTCCTGCGCGCGCCCGTCCCAGAAGTTGCGGAAGTTGAAGACCGCGTTGACGACCGTGGGCGAGTTGCGCGGCTCCACCCGGCGGACGATGACGCCGTTGACGTTGAAGACGGGGTCGGGCAGGAAGTTCGCCTGATCCTCCGCGCTGCCGGGGATGACGCTCTGAAACTGCGCGTTGAAGACCCCCTGAGAACTGGCGATGTCGTTGCTGTCGGAGAGGACGTTCGAGTGGCGGTTGTCGGGGTCGGCCAACCTGTGGAACGGGAAGTCGGCGGCGGTCAGGCTGTGATTCGGCGGGCCGGTCTGGAAAGTGTTGTCCGGGTTCGCGGTGTGATTCGCGTTGACGCGTTTAGTGCCGGGGTTGAGTTGGTTGACGGCGCGGCTATCCGCGCCCGCGTGGAAGTGGCACGAGGCGCACGACTGGACGCCGTCGCTGCCGACCTGCATGTCCCAGAACAAAGCCTTCCCCAGCGCGACCGCCGCGTTCCGGTCCCTCACGAAATCCGCGAGGTTGTCGGGCTCCGGGACCATTACGTTCGTCAGCGAGGTCAGACCCGGCGGGAGTTGGCCGCTCTGCGCGGACCTGACCCGGCCCGTCCCGCCGTAGGGCACGAACGCCGCCCCGACGAAAACCGCGAAACATAGCGTGACGAGTATTTTGACTCGCGCCGTTGTTCTTGATCCGGTCATTGTTTTCTCCTTCGAGGAGGGGTGACGGGCCTCCGCGGCCCCGCGATGACTGAACCCGTCGTGTGGGTGCCGCCGGTGCGCTTGGTGCACTGACGTTGAGTGGGCGTGCTCGAATCCGTAAGGCGGACTCCCGCCGCCTCTACTCGGCGCGGTGTCGCGTTGAGTAGAGCGCGGAGGTTACGAGAACGACGTGGCTCATCACTAACATGGGTGCGTGGCTCTAGGTCGCTGGCGTGAGGCTGAGCAAATTCAGGGCATGAAATAAACGCTCGTGAAGACGGCGTAAATCTACAGCCAGAGGTTTTCTTGAGGCAAGAATATTTTATTGCCCGAAGTGGCTATCTGTGGCCTAAAGGTGCCGGCGGTCCGGCGGGGACTTCTTCGACGAGGCGAGGTTGAAATTCGCCCTGTAGCTGGCGGGGGTGAGTCCGTAGGCGCGTTTGAAGTCTCTGACGAAGTGGCTCTGGCCCGCGATGCCGACCATGTTTCCGATCTCTTTGACCCTGAGCCAGGTGCTCTCCAGAAGGTGCCTGGCCTGACGCATTCTGAGCGCCTGGAGGTACTGAGACGGGGTCATCCCCGTGTCGGCTTTGAACAGATGCCGTAGCCTGGAAGGTGAAATGCCCACCACCCCCGCCATGACGCGGAGCGAGAGGTTGCGACCAAGGTTATTCTGCATGTACTCGATGACCCGGTGGATTCTACAGTCCATGTGAGGCCCCCGTTCGTCCAGCCTGAGTGAGAGTTGTGAGTGTCAGCCGCCGAGAGAACGGGCGGCCAGACTCTGTGAGGGCAGGCGTCGGAAAGAGGTAGCGTTGAGAAAATTATTTTCAAGCGCAGAGAGTCACGAACTGCCCTCACTCGGCCCGCCTGAGAGCTTGTCGCTTCCGCGCGCGTGAGTCAACATACAATGCCGGGCGTCGGGGCGTCGGGGCGTCGTCGGCGTGAGCACGTCGTGCGGCTTCGGGCGTATCAACGACTCCGCGCGGGAGTGAAGGTCGGACGAATGGATTATGACGAGTACGTCAACCCGGCCCACCGGGCCGCGCAGTTAGTCGAAGCGGGCGAACACGAGCAGACCCTCCTCGCGTGATTTGTGGAAGAGTCGATGAACATTCGTGAAGCAACTAGGGATGACCTCCACGCTCTGGTGGAAGTCCGGGGCGCGGTCAGAGAAAACATCCTGACAAGTGAGATACCGCCGGGGCGGATCGTCGCCGGGCTTGAGGTGCGCGGCAGGGGGTGGGTCGCCGAACACGAGGGGCGGGTCGTGGGCTTCAGCATGGCCGACCGCGAGGAGTCGATGATCTGGGCGCTGTTCCTGCGGCCCGAGTGGGAAGGGCGAGGTCTGGGGAGGGCGTTACTGGAAAGGGCTGTCGAATGGCTGCGGGGCGAGGGGTGCGGCCGCATCTGGTTAACGACGGAGCGGGGCAGCCGGGCGGAAGGGTTCTACGCTCACCTGGGTTGGGCGGCGGCGGGGGTAACAGACAAGGGCGAAATCCGCTTCGAACTCCAACGCCCGACGCCGTCGTCGCCGGGGCCGGACTAACCACGCACCCGCCCTTGTATATGACCTCGGGCGCGTACTTCTGGAATCCGCCTTCAGACAATCGTATGACCCACCGACAGCCCACGTTCGCGCATCGTCTCCCGGCGCGTGTCCACAAATGCGGACGCGGTAGTGCCCATTTGTTCACACGCGTGGGCGCATGGTCCGGCCGCGCATCCCGTATCGTGGCGGTTTTCGAAGGTGGGGCGCACGGAACACGGATTGCGACGCCTCTACCATAGTGAGTATTTCAGAAGCCCTGCCCGACGCGCGGCGCGTCCCGTCCGATGCGCGTGGCGAAGTGCCCCCACGGCTTCGTAGGTCTTCCCCGTAATTTCACACTGTCCCACGCTCACCTCGCCCGAGCCACGTCGCCCTGCCTCGTCGCCCTTCAGATTTATGAGGGCCGCCGGGCGAACCATTCTCCACCGGACGTCCGGCGCGGCGTCGGCCGCCACCGGCGCCGGCGCCGCGCCGCGCGACGCGCGCAGTTTTCATTTTCGCAGATTGGAATCGCTCGCTTCTCGCGTGCCGCGGTCGGCTCCGACGGGAGTGAGTGGTCTGCCGCCGGGGCTTCTTTAATTCGGCGGCCTGCGTCTTTCAACAGAGTAGAGGAGACGACTGAGATGAGTCCCACGAGCAAAAAATCCAGTAAAGAGCCGAAGGACGAGGTGAAGGTCAGAGTCTCGGTTCACGCGCCGGGCGGCCTTCCGTACATGGAGGAGGCCGCGGTCAACCTCAAACAGCGCGACCGGAGCGTCCGTCTGAAGCGCGTCAAGGGGACCAACCTGTACGAAGGCGCGGCGCGGCCCGGCGTGCACACGCTCGAAGTGTCGGCCGCCGGACTGCGTTCGCCGAACCGCCCGCTCGTCGTCACGAAGGGCGGCAAGACGGCCTCGGCCTACCTCGGCAAGAGGGGCTGGCCCTTCTACCGTCTGGGCGAGAACGTCGTCCCGTTCGAGTCGCGCGACGACCTCCTGGCCGTGGCCTTCGAGGCCCGCCGGCCGGGCGCGCGGACGGCCGCGCAGGTCGCCGCGGTCTTGCGCGAGAAGCAGTTGGCGGAGCCGTTCGACCTCGGCACCGGCAAGGACACGGCCGCGAAGGACAACCTGCCGTTCGCCGCCGCCGACGGCGCCATCTGGGTCTTCCGTCTGAGGGAGCCGAACGCGCGCGAGCGCGCGGCCGAAGAGGTGAGGCGGCTGGTGCGCGTGGACGTGCGCTTCGGCATCCCCGTCGACCTCGCGCCGGGGCAGGTCAAGGTCATCGACAACCGCTTCGTCATCCGCTTCCGCGACCACCTCAAGCCGGACGACATCGAGCGTCTCGTCAAGGAGGTCGGCGGGGTGGCGCTGCGCGAGTTCATCCAGGCGGGCAACGCGCGCCTCGTCGAGTTCCGGCGCGGCGGCCACCGCGAACACCTCCAAATCGTCGAGGACTGGTTCAAGAAAAATCTGCTCGTCTACGGCGAGCCGGACGTCATGGCCGAGATCACCGACGACGTTTTCCCGGCGGACCCGCCCGACGACCCGACCTTCGGCACCCAGGCGAACCTCACCTTGCAGAACGTGGACGAAGCCTGGCAGTTCATGAACGGCCTCGGCGCCGCCCTCACGCTCGGCGACCCGGACGTTTACATCGCCACCCTCGACCGCGGCGTGCAAACGACTCACCCGGACGTCGGCGGCAACCTCACGGACGGCACGCCGCAGTTGGCGCAGTGCCACGACTTCTCCAGCATGCAGACCTGCACCGCGCCCGGCTACGACACGGAGTCTAATCACGGGATGGGCGTCTACGGCATCGTCGCCGCCCGCACCGACAACGGCACGGACATCGCCGGCATCGCGCCCAACACGCACCAGCTCGGCATCCTGCGGCCGGACCTTCTCTCCGTCAACTACCCGGACGTGCTGCTGTGGATGGCCGGCTTCACCACCGGCAACGCCACCCCCGGGTGGGCCGCCGAGCCCATCAGCCCCGGCGCAGACATCATCAGTTGCTCGCACGGCTCCAACGGCCTGGCCCTCTCCGGCATCATGGACGACACGCTCACGTACCTGTCCACCTACGGCCGCGGCGGGCGCGGGACGCTGGTGATTTATTCGGCGGGCAATGGCGTGGGCGGCGTCGCCCAACTCATCACCGGGTTCCGCGTGTGGGCGGCTCACCCGCGGACGATGGCCATCTCCAATTCAGACCAGCCGGACGGCATGGGCGTCGAGCGCAAGCACGGCGACTCCAACTTCGGCCCGGAGATAGACATCTGCGCCCAAGGACACAACGCGCCGTCTCTGAACGACGCGGGCGGCGAGCAGACCTTCGGCGGCACCTCGGCCTCCGCGCCGACCGTCGCCGCCGCCGCCGGCCTCCTGCTCTCGGCCGAGCCGGGCCTCAGTTGGATCGAGCTGCGCGACATCCTGCGCGACACGGCGGTCATCATCGACCCCGCCAACGCCAACGCCGCCGGGCAGTGGATCGACACCGACGCCGACGGGGTGGACGACTTCAGCCAGTGGTACGGCCACGGCCGCCTCGACGTGCAGGCCGCGGTCGAGGCGGCCGACGGCTTCGACCCCAACGCCGTCAACCTCGTCATCCGCGACAACCTCTCCGACGACGGCACCGTCCTCCCCTCGGGGGGCACCTTCTGGCGCAGCCCGGACCTCTGGGTGCGTACGGCCGACCCGGCGACGGACCCCGTCGGCGACCCGGCCTACGACGTGGCCCCCCCGAACGAGAACGCCGTCTTCGGCCAGGACAACTGGGTCAGGGTGCGCGTGAGGAACTTCGGCACGGGGCCGTCGAGCGACTTCTTCGTGCGCGCCTACCTCACGCACTTCGCCGGGTCGCAGTTCCAGTACCCGGCCGACTTCATCCCGTCGGTCAACACCGGCGACCCGCTGCCGTCGCCGCTCGTCCAGGCGACCTACCTCATCGGCGAGCAGGCCGGGTCGGCGCTCGCGGCCGGCGGCGAACAGATCTTCGACTTCCTCTGGCCGGATGACATGGTGCCGCCCGAGGAGGTGGGCGGCGTCTCGTGGCACCCGTGCCTGCTGGCGGAAGTGACGCCGCACACCGGGCTCGCGCCCACCGGCGACCTCGTCGTCGATTACAGCAACCTCGCCCAGCGCAACATCGGCATCAGCTACGACGACGACGACGGGCCGGTGCACGAGATGGCCGGCGTCATCGGCCACGAGCAGGACGACTCGCGGGTCAAGCGGATCGTCGTCAGCCGCGGCCGCCTCCCCAAGAAGGCGCGCGTCTGGGTGCGCTTCCTCGACCCGAAGGTGGAGCGGGCCGTGGTCAAACACCTCGCCGGGGACCGGCCCGGCACGCACGAACGGCCGAAGGACTGTTGCTGCCCGCCGGGCAAACGGCCGCAGCCGGGGCGGCGCAAGGACGCCGGCAAG
>WUUC01241290.1_pt1 | contig 12147 bp, 10 predicted proteins | sample 6278441 | NCBI WGS metagenome assembly WUUC01 (sample SAMN13675441, study PRJNA597444) | soil metagenome | isolation source: soil | place: USA: Washington | collected 2017-10 | reverse complement strand
GCTGGCGCGCCAGCGCGCGGCCGAGCAACGTCGTGCCGGCTTTGCCGCAGAAGCGTTGAATGTGCGGCGCTTCCGGCGCCCCTGCGGGGCCGGCACCGAACGCAGCGATCAGCGAGAGGCGATCGCTCGGGCTGCACAGCGTTTCTAGCGGTTGACCCAAGAGCTCGCCGTCACCGCTGCAGCCGAGCCAGCGCAGACACGCTGGGTTGACGTGCACGATGCGCTCGCCGTCGTGCATCAGCACCGGCCACGGGAAGTCGTCGGCGGCGCCTGGCAACCCACGCTGCACGAGCTCGCCGAGGACGCCGCGCAGATCGCGCAGGCCGGTCGCCTCGGCGCGCGCCAAGTCGACGTCACGCGGACCATCTGATCGGATTGCTGATTCGCCGTGCCCCACGAGTCAGAGGTTACCAGATTGCGCGTGGACAGACGAAGTCGCTGATCGCGGCGCCCGACCGCCTGCCCGAGGCGACCAAATAGTCCCAATTTGAGGCCTGCAGCCGCACGGCTCGCGCCCCCACGACGCTGCTGCCGACCCTGCCTATTGGAAGGGTGAGTCAGTTACAGGCCGCGATTGCACCCGAGTCGACGCGCGCGAAACGCAGCGTCTTGCTGCCGGCGCTCTCGAACCAAGCCCACACCACGTCGCCGCCGACGTGCTGGCGAAACGGGTCGTCGCGCCGGCCCCATTTGACCTGCGCCGTGGCGTCGAACGGTGCTTCCAGGAAGGCCCCGTTCGGATCGAGCAAGGCCAGCTTGAATACGTTGGCGTTGCCGGTTTCGACCCAGCCGACCAGGTACTGCTCGGCCGCGCCCGGGGGCTCGTAGCGCGCGATCGAAGCGTCGGCCTCGTCGAGGGGCGTCGTCGTCAGCCACAGCACGGCGCCGGGCGTCCGGTCTTGCGCGAGCGCGCTGAAGCCGATGTCTTGGTTCTTGTTCGACTGTTCGTAGGAGCCTTGCCCCTTGCCGGCGGCGGCTTGGTGCGCATTGAACACGAGCTTGTAGCCCATTGGCGCGAGCGCCACGCTGCCAAGCTCGCCCGCGACGCTGCCATTACAGCCGGCGTCGACGTCCAGCACCTTCTTGTCGTCGTGATTCAGGTAGATGCCGCCGATGCTCTGCGTCTCGAAGTCGCCATCGGTGCCAGGGTAGCAATCCGTCACGCAAGCCGGCAGGAAGGCGTCGAGCGTGGGGTGGTAGCGCAGCAGGTTACTCATGCTGTGCGAACAGCCCCAGGCCCACTCGGTAGTCTCCGCGCCGCTGGCTGCGTCCACCCACTTGAGGGTGTCGCCCTCGTGACCCGAATCCGAGTGCACGTGATAATAGGCGCCGTACTTGCCGCCCCCGAACTCCAAGCGCGCTTCGCCGATCTCGAAATCGGTCGGGTGGTTGTCGCTGTTTTGGAGCGGCGTGCTGCCCAGCGCCGTGCCGGCGGCGTCGTAGCGCGTGACGGCGATGGTCTCCGCGCTGCTACTCCAGAGCAGCGCCGCAAACTGTCCGCCAGCGCCGGCGGCGACGCCGCGGCATTCGACGCCGGATTGATTCATCACCTCGCCCACGAGCTTGTCGTCGCTGCCGAGCCTGACGACGCGAGCGACGGGGGCTTGCTCCGTACCGGTCGTGAAGCAGACGAGCGTCTCGCAGTTCGAGAGTGGCGCGGTGAAGACCGGCGCGACGTTCAAGTCTCCGCGGCCCCAAATGCGCCAGTTCATCACGCCGTCTTTGACGCCCGCCGCGACCTCGATATCGACGACCTTGATGCGCTCTTTGAGTGTCTCGGGAAGCACGGTGAGCGTTCCGCCGCTGCCGGCGCCCGGAGCACCGGCTTGGTTCGGTACCCCGCCCTGGACGGGGGCGCCGCCGTCGCTCGAGCCGCCCGTTCCAGCGTTACTGGCACCGCTTCCGCTAGCCGTGCCGGCGCCGGAGCTCTGAGCAGCTCCGGCCGGGCTGCCGTGGTCGTCGCCGCTCGGGTCAGTACTACAACCTAATGGGGTGATTGTCGCCGCGAACAACCCGAAAACGAGCAGATTACGCATGCTTGCCACCTCCTTCGAATGTCGGAAGCAACCAGAGTAGCTCGCAGCAGACGTCGAGCCCGAGGCCAATCTCCTCATTGTGCGGCGCTGATGGTGCGTATTTGTAGGGCGCAGTCGCTGTTCCTACCGCCCATAGAAAAAACTTCAGCCGACACTTTGTTGCGCACGTCCCGTTACGAAGCGCCCGTATGCTCCGGAACGATGAAGCGAAGTGTCAGCCGGGGCATGATTCAGGTTCGGGGGGTTACCTATCGGGTCGAGCGGACTGAGCCTCATGTGTACGTGGTGGTTCGGTTACTCGACGACGTCGAGATGGGCACGTTTCGCACGCTGCCCGGGTTGCGCATTCATCCGCGCGACTGCGACATCGATTCGTTCAAAGACGTGGTGCGCGCCGCGCTACGTTCGGCGCGCACCAGCGCCGTGATGCACGTGGCTCCTGTTCTTCAGCCGGATGACGAAGTGTCCGCGCCGCCGCGCTCACCCAGTAGCACGCCGCCGCGCACCGCCTTGGCTTGAGCCTGCCAGCACGCGCGCTCCAAACAGCCAACCGGACCACAGGGGCACGAAGAACAGCGCCAGTCGTAGGCCCTCACGGCCAGCTGCGGGCAGGGCGAGCAACAGCAGCGCGCCGCTGGCGAGCGCGCCGGAGGCGACCACGCGTCGCAGGTATCGGGGAGCGTGTCGCCGATTCATTGCGACGGCGATGCCCAGCACCGCCAAGGCGAGCGCCCACGGCGGGCAACCGAGCAAGGCATGGTTCTGGTAGGCCGCCCAATGCTTCGAGAACAACCAGAACCACGCGAACACACAGCCGAGCAGTCCGAGCACGGCTCCGCACAGCGCGCTCCACAGCCCGAAAGCGACACGCAGCGCCGGTCTGGTTCGTGCCGCCGAGCCGAGTGCCGCGAAGACCAGGCCGAGGCTGACGCCCAGCGCGGCAAACCAGGCTCGCCGTGCAGGTGGCTGACGCGGCGGCAGCGGGTAGCGCGAGCTCAGAAGCTGCCGTTCGCTGACTACCAGCGGCACCTCCTGCCCGTCGAGCTGACGCGTGGCGTGCGCCAACGCATCGTGCAGCTCTTGCGGTAGAAATAGCTCTTCCCAGCGTGTCGTGGGTTGGTCCGTCGCTGCTCCGAGGGCAACGTCGAGGCCAGCGTAGATCAACGGAGCGTCGCCCAGCAGGCGCAGCGTGTGCTGACGAAAAGTGAGGCTGCCAGAACCCTTGACGCTCTGCGCTAGCTGACCGCCGAGCAGCTCGTCGAGCGCGTCCCGTACACGCGTGGAGCAGTTGTCGCGGTAATAGTCGTAATCGTAGAAGCGGTGCTCGGGTCGCGCGTTGCTGGCGAGCTTCTCGGCGAGCGTGGCGCGCTCAGCGGGGGTGAGACGCAGCTCTTGCACGGTCAGCGAGCGCTGCGCGGCGCCGTACGAACGCAAGGCGCTCTCCAGCGTGCCCACGCTGAGCCAGTAGCGGAAGCGACCTGCCATGAAGTCGGCGATGCCCTGGACACCGTCGAAGGCAAACGTGCCGAAGTTGTAGACGGCGTTGCGGCGCGGGCCTTCACCGTCCCACTCCAGCAGGATCGCGTTGTGCCCAAAGCGCGTGAAGGGATGCTCCCCCGGGCCCATGGTCATCACCGAGACGCGGCTCGGTGCAGTCATGGCCCGCGCCACGCGCGGCGCGCCGAACGATAGCAAAAAAGCCCCCAGCACGACGATCCAACCCAAGCGCAGCAGTCGCATCCACCTTCATCATGCAATGGGCCTCGCACTCGTGCCATCCGGTCGACAAAACGCCCGGCACCGCTCTCTTTCGGGAAGGAGCCGGGCGGTGCGGCGCGCTGCACGGACGCGGTGCACGACGAATGGGGCGTGGGCCAACGACGCTGGTCACGCTCCGGCACGAACGCTGCGCGACGTCGGTTTCAAGAGCGCGAGCCGCGGTCGGCGCGCTCTTTCACGGTGCGGCGGTCGAGGCCGAGGCGGCGGCCGGTTTCGACGTAGTTTTGGGTGTCGCGGTAGACGAGGGCGGCGTAGCGATCGAGGAGCGCCTCGCTCGTGAGCTGGCTGCGCAGCAGGGCTTCGTCCAGCTCTGAAACCTTGGGAGTGCGACGGGCCGGCCGGTAGCGCTTGCGGACCAGCACGTTGCGCACGCACTGTTCGAGCTCGCGCACATTGCCGGGCCAAGGGTAGTCCTTGCCCAGCTCCAGCTCGATCCATTCCAATACCTCTTTGCTGACGGCGGAGCCGTGCTCGGGACCGGCGATGCGCTCGCTGAGCACGGCGACCATCAGCAACAGCTCGTTCGAATCCGCCTCGATGCGCTCGCGCAGGGTCGGGGTCTGGATGCGATCCGCGCACAGCCGATAGTACAGATCCTCGCGAAACCAGCCTTCTTGCAGACCCTGGTCGAGGTCGCGGTGGGTGGCGGCCAGCAGCTTGCCGAGGAACATGCGCGGCTTGGTCTCACCGATGCGCTGAAATGAGCGAGTTTGGAGCACGCGCAAGAATTTGACCTGCAGCTCCGTGCCCAGCTCGCCGATCTCGTCCAGAAAGACGCAACCGTCCGGCCCGCATAGCTCCAGCCAGCCCTGGCGGTCCTCCAGCGCGCCCGTGAAGGCGCCGCGGCGATGCCCGAATAGCTCGGACTCGATCACGCCGCGCGATAGCGCCGAGACGTTGAGCGCGTGGTACTGCGTGGCGAAGGCCTCGACGAAGCGCAGCTTGGCTTCGTCGAACGCCAAATAGCGAGAGTAGCCGATGGCCTGCGCGACTAGATCCTTGCCAGTGCCGGAAGGGCCGACGATCAAGGTCGGAATGTCGGCCATGTGCCGGTACACGCTGCTGCGGTAACGTCGCAAATCGTGCGTGAAGACCGAGTGCCACGTCTCGGCGCGTAGCTCGGCGATCGGCCGCGAAACGCCCAGCAAATAGCGGAAAATGTAGTGAAACGCGCGACGAATCTGGAAGAAGAAGGCGAGCGCCGTGGCCGCGTTCAAGCCGGAAGGCAACGCCAGTTGTGGTTCGACCAGCAGCCTGTCGAAGTCGCGCTTGAAGGCTGGATAGAAGTGCGCCTTGCGCTCGCGGCCCGACTCGTCCACGACCAGCTCGTACAGGCTGAGCTCGTAGCGAGCGAAGAGCGCATAGAGGCAAAGGTCTTCGTAGAGCAGGAGCTCCGCCGGCTTGAGCTCCGAGCGCTCACCGTCGAGTCGAGCCCGTAGGACCAGTGCACTGTGCCAGCTCAGGTCGCGCAGGCGAATGACGTTGGGGCGTTCGCGGTGGAACTGCTGCGCGGCCAGGTGAGCGCCGTCGGGCGTCCAGACCGGACCGCTCTCGGCGAAGTCGCCGCCCAAGGCGACGCGCTCGCTTTCGATGCGTTCGGGCGCGAACGGATTGTCGTAGGCGATGCGCGAGATGGCCGAGGCGAAGCGACGTTCCTCATCCCGAAACAGCATGTGCATCCAGTGTACATATCTGTACGTTAAATGATCCATGGCTTCGTGGGGCTGGACCATAAAAGCAAACGATTGCCATAGTTTAACCCTGGGCGGAGGGGGCGGCCCAGCCCTTGCTCTTGGGGCAGCGCGGCTCCGAAAGACCGGAGCGCAGGAGAGGCTAATGATGGCTCGTATCAAGCGCTGGACCCACGGCTTCGTGGCCAGCATCGACAGTATGATCGTTCAGGTCGAGAACCACGAGGCGCTCGCGACGAGCGCGCTTCGCGATCTCGAGCAAGGCGTGGCCCGTTCCAAAGTGCAGCTAATGCGCGTGGAACGCGATGGTCGCGCGCTCCGTCAGGCGCTCGCCGAAGAGCGAGAGGCGGCCAGTCGCTGGCGCGATCGCGCACGCCGCGAGGAGAATGAACAGCGTGGACTGGAATGCTTGCGGCGGCACAAGCGCGCCGAGGCGCGCGTCAGTGAGCTGAGCCACAATCAGCTGGAACACGACCGCATCGAGCAGGCGCTGAAGCGTGACGTGCAGACGCTCGAACGGCGCCTGCTGGAGCTGCGACAGCAACGCAACACGATGCGCACCCGGCAGTCGCGCGCAGAGGCGTTCAACGTCGTTCAGGGTAGCGGCGACGTCGAGAGCGGCGAAATTGGCCAAATTTTCGAGCGTTGGGAGACGCGCGTCGCGGAGAGCGAGGTAGCCAGCGGCTGTCTGGTCGCCAGCATCGATAGCTTCGACGAAGAATTCTTGGACGCGGAAGAAGCTGCCTCGCTCAAGCTCGAGCTGCGTGCACTCAAGGAGGAAGCGTGATGGAGCTCCGCGAAGCCACCTTTAGCAACCCTCCGCCAGTGGCGCCTGCGCGGTCCTTCGACCCCGACGCGCTGACACGGGCGCTGCGCATCGCAGGCGCCATCCTGGTGGTGGCCTCGGCCTCGACCTTCATGCTCCAGCACTGGCAGGCGGGGAACGATCTCATTCGCTACGGAATGCTGGTGGGCCAGTCGCTGCTTTTGGCAGCGGCGGCTTACTTCGTCGGCCTGACCATGCGTGAGGGGCGCTCGGCGCGGACCTTCTTGGCGCTGGTGCTGGCCACCATGCCGGTGAGCTTTGCCGTCTTGGGTGGCCTGGTTTACTCGCAATTTCACTTCGAAGCGCTCGCGCCCTTGCCACAGTACGCGACTTGGCTGGCGCCGAGCCCGCAGGCTGCGCTACTGGCGGTGGTAGCGACGCTCGTCGTGCTGGTGCCGTTGGCAGTGGTTTCGTTCGTGGCCTTGGCACGTAAGGAGGCGAGGGCGCTGAGCTTGGCCTTCATCGCCGCCAACCTGCTGGTGCTGGTGCCGGTGCGGCAGCCGCTCACCATCGCGCTGCTTTCGGGTGTGGTGCTGCTCGGGCTGCTGCAGCTGGAGCTGGCGCGCTTTACGGGTAGGGCCCAGCTGGACACACTCGAGGGCAAGCTCGCGCGCGTCATGCCGTTCGCGGCTCCGGTCATCATGTTGGGCCGCGTGTTTCATCTGTACCACGCCGGCGCAGCCTTTTTTGGAGGCGTGCTCCTGATCGCGGCGGCGGCGATGTGGCTCTTGTTGTCGCAGACGGTCAATACCATCAAGCGCGATGTGGGGGCGTGGCTGGCGGCGGCGTGTGCCGTTTCTGGCTGGGCTTTGTGCTGGACCGAGCTCCGCCACGCTCTGGGCTCGGACGCGCTGGGCGTGCTGTGTTGGGGCTTGCCTGCAGCCGCGCTGGTCGGCGTCGCCGCCGTGCGAGCCACGACGTCGCGAGTGGTGCTGGTCGGGATCTCGACCGTCGGAGGGCTGGCGACGGTGCTGATCGCATGCGCGTTCGAGCTCGATACGGTCAGCGCGCTGTGCTGCATCGTGCTGGGCGTGGCAGTCGCGGTTTGGGGCGCCTCGGTGCGGGCGTTGCTGCGCACCGTTTCGGGCAGCTTGGTGGCGCTGTTCGGGCTCGGCGTCGAGGTGTGGCTAGCCGTCCAGCACGACAACGTGCTGCGCTGGGCCAGCTTGAGCGTGGTTGGCGTGCTGCTGATCATCGGCTCGGCGTACGTGGAGCGCAACCGCGCGCGCATCGTGCGTTTCTGGGAGGAAGCAGCGGCGCGACGGCTGCGGGCGGCGCAAGAGAATGCGTGAGAGCCGACAGATGATCGAGGATTGAGCCGAGCAGGCTATCGGCTTCAAGGCGCGCGTCGCACGGGTTGCGGCGCGCGCTTTGACCTATTTACGGCTGAACGATGTCCCACTTGGGGCGTTCGCAGGTCTTGGCGAACGCGGCGGCGTCCGCGACGACCGCGTGGCGCTCTGCCTCACGGCCTTCCAAGAAATACACGAAATCGAACTGTTGACCCGGCTTGCCAAGGTGATCGCGAAAGTGACGGGCGAGCTCCGTCGGCGGCACGGCGCGACGCCCGACCAGCTCGACGTAGGGCACGCTCAGGCCTGGCGCTTCGCTGCCGCTCTCGTAGGCTTTGACGACCAGCTCCGAGCACACGACCTGGTCGTCCGTGGCAAAGTCGAAGTTGAAGTCGTAGGGACGGCCCCAAAATGCCAGCGCGCGCTCGATGGCGCGGGCTTTCACGAGCGGTGTCGCGCGTGGTCGCAACACCGCGACGTAGTCAGCGGCGCATGAATGCTCGAGCGAAGTGGAGCTCACGCCTTCGCTCACGGCTTCGATGACGCAGTGCGCGCGCCCTTGGTGGTCCTGACCCGCCAGGCTCGCCCAGGCTTTGGGATACTTTTCGGTGAAGCGGTCGTTCAGGTCGCCGAGTGCCGTCTTGACGTCGGGCGCGTCGTTGAGCGCCTCGAGGATCTGCGCTTGCGAGCCGACGAACAGCGCGGCGTGCGGCCAGAACCCGGGCAAACCAATGTTCGACAGGTACCAGTTGCGCCGCTCCAAGATGATGTCGCCCGGTTCTAGCTTGCGCTTGAGCTCGGCCAATTGGGCATCGCTGATCAAGCGCCGATCGGGCTTGGTGACGCGCGTGTCGCCGGCCCACTCGGCCAGGTTCTTCTGCAGCGGAAACCAGCGTTGGAACAGCACGCTCCTCATCACGTCGAGCTTGTTCTCTACCCCCTCGCTGGTCGGCGTGAGCACGCGCGACAGCGCGCTGCGGCGCAAAGGCTCGAGCAGCTCGAGCAGCGGCGTCAGCTCTTTATCGAGCGTGAGGTGAGCGGCGATCCAGCGCTCGTACCACTCGTTGCCGAGCGGGACGAGCAAGAGGTCGCGCGCGCGGCCCAGTTGCTCGCGCAGGCCGCTGAAGGTCCGTGATGGCAAGCCCAGCTGCGGCATGGCTTCGTCGAACAGCACGGGTAAGAGCGGCTTCTCGTCGATGGCGACGAGCAGCCGCAGACCCGCGTCGACCTGGGCGCACAGGGCGCTGAAGCTGAGCGCGAAGCCGCGCGCGTGCAGGCGCGCGTGCTTGAGGTAGTCGAGCCCGTACCAGCCGCCATAGCGGCTCTTGATCTCGTCCGTGGCCAAGATTGGCTCGAACACCTGAAACCAAGCCTCGCGCAGCCGCGCGCGCTCCTCGCCCGATAGCTCTCCGGTTCTGGCGTTGGCCAGGCGTGGCTCCAACGTTTCCAGCCGACGTACGGCGCGCTCGAGCTGGGGGAGCAGGCGCTGGAGTCCTTTGGCGTCGTGTTCCGTGGCGGACAGCAGCTTCTCGGGCGGCAGGCTCCACAACGGGTCGATGCTGCCGCCGACGCGGCGCGCGAACGGATACGCTGCCTGCTGCGCCGACGAGGGCCAAAACCACAGGCCAGCCGCCGTGCCGGCTACGGCAATGCCGCTACCGATCAGGAGCTTTCGCCGACCCAAAGGAAGAATTGCCACTCTGAGCCGGACACTATACACGAGAGCGTCGATGTTGGGACCGGCCGACCACAGCACGGGCACGACGCCGCGAGACCCCGAGTCCGTCGCGCACACGCCGCAGACACCGCACACGCAGCGGCTGCGGCTTTGGCAGCGCACGCTCGCTGCTCTGCTGCGCGCCTTCGCCCAGCTGGAGCTGCTGTTCGATCGCGTGTTTTGGGGGTTACGCCGCCGCTTTGGCAGGCTCCGCCCGCTGCAAGTCGTGGCTTACCGGGGCTACGGCACGGCCACGCGCGCGCATGTGCGCGGTCGTGTGCTCGAAGCCTCGGTGCTGGAGCGCTCGCTGCCAGACGATACGCGCCTGCGCAGCTTTAGGCGCATGCTGCGGCGCTTCAACTCGCGTGAGGTGCCGGAGGTCTCGATCACGGCACAGTGGGGCGCCCAGCAAGTAGCAGGAGTTACCGACGACGAAGGCTACTTCGATCTCGAGCTGGCTCCTGGCGCTCCGCCGCCTGCGGAGCGTGACTGGAACAGCGCTCGGGTCGAAGCCGTCGACTGCCCGGTGCGCGGCCTGGTCCCGGTGCAGGCAGCCGCCGAAATCTTGATCCCGAGCCCGGCGGCAGAGCTTGGCATCATCAGCGACATCGACGACACGGTCCTGCAGACGCACGTCACACAAAAGCTGAAGATGATTTGGGTTACCCTGTCGGGCAGCGCCTTCACGCGCATGCCTTTCGAGGGAACGAGCCAGCTCTATCACGCGCTCTCGGTAGGCCTTTCCGGTCACGCCAACAATCCGGTCTTTTACGTCTCCAAGAGCCCGTGGAACCTGTACGATTTTTTGGTCGACTTCATGGACCACCACGATCTGCCGCGCGGGCCGCTACTGCTGCGTGACATTGGTCTGCGGGAAGCGCCGCCCATCGATCACAAGACAGACGCGGTGCGGCGCCTGTTCGAGACCTACCCGAAGCTGCCGTTCGTGTTGATTGGCGACAGTGGTGAACGCGACCCGGACATCTATCTCTCGATCGCCGCGCGCTACCCCGAGCGCGTGCGCGCCATCTATATCCGGGACTTGGGAGGCAAGCACGGCTCGGCTGGCCGCGCGCAAGCGTCGTGCGAGAAGGCCAGAGCGTTGGGCACCGAGATGCTGTGGGTCGAGCACGCCCGCGACGCTCTCGAGCACGCGCGAAAGCTGCGGCTCATCGCGTGAAGGCCAGGGCCATCGGCTGGACCTGTCCGAGGTGCAAACGACGCTTCACGCGGGTCAACCAGCGTCATACGTGCGGTACGGGTGAGGTTGGTGACGTGCTTCGCAACCGTTCACCGGAGCTGGTGGCGACCTATCGGGCGCTGGAACAGGTCGCCAAGTCACTGGGCCAGGTGGAAATCGTTGCGCGTGACCGCTACGTGCTCTTCCGCAGCCAGAAGATCTTCGCCGACGTCGTGATCATGGCTGGCGCAGTGCGCCTGGCTATCCACCTCGGTCGCAAGGTCGCGGACCCGCGCTTCATCAAGGTCGTGGCCGACGCCCGGCACGCGACGCACGTGGTGAAGCTCGAGCAACCGGAGCAGGTGACCAGCCTCACGCCGTACCTGCGCGAGGCCTACGACTTTTCCACGCGCGACTAGCCTATTCGGAGGCCGGAATGGCCTGCTTCTTCAGCGCGCTGCGATATTGCCGTGCCACCAACGAAGTGGTGAGGCGTTGGGGCAAAAGGCGTGCGAAGGCGCTGCCCACTCGATTGGCAAAGCCCGAGATGTGCAGATACTTGCGGTTGCGGAACGCTTCCACGCCCTCGCTGGCGGCCTGGTCGACCGGCATCAGCCACTTACGCAGCGGGACGAAGTTGTTGCCCGACGTCATCTCGCTGACGACGCCGCTGGGCGCGTAGGAGGTCACCGACACGTTGCGGCCCTCGAGCTCATGCCACAGGCCGATGCCGTAGTGGACCAGGAACGCCTTCGTCGCCGAGTAGTGCGTTTGGTACGGCACGGGGAAGATGCCCGCCATGCTCGATACGATCATCAGGCCGCCGCCCTGCTGTTCGAGGTGCGGCAAGAGCGCGGTGGAGAGGCGCACGGTGGCGATGACGTTGGTGTCGAGCATGCTGCGGAAGCTCTCCCACGACAGCTCGGTGTGGTGACCGAAATGCGTGACCCCGGCGTTGAGGATGGCGCCGAACAGGGCGCGACCAGCGGTCGCTGTCGCGATGACGCGATCCACGTCCTCGAGCTTCGACAGATCAGCGACGCACGTTTCAATCTTCACGCCCGCGCTGCGCTCGAGCTCGGCCTTGAGCTCCGCCAGCCGATCAGCGCGACGAGCGACGATGACCAGGTGTGCTCCGTACGTCGTGGCCAGGATCTTCGCCATTTCGCGGCCTAGGCCGGACGAAGCACCCGTGACCAGCACCCAACGACCGCGTAGCTCCATCGGATTCATGCTGGGCGACGGCGTACGCGCCGCCGGTACCGGTGTCAAACGGAGTGAATCCACGACCGTTTCTCGGGCTTACGGTGCCTGAATGCGCGTGAGCCGGGTGTTAGGCGTCCAGACCGACGGCTTCCGAGATATGGCTCAGCCCCGCTCGGGCGACGTGCTGCGCGAGGCCGGCGGCGATCCGGCTCGGTAGGCTCGGACCATCGTAGACGAGGGCAGAGTAAATCTGCACCAGGGTCGCGCCGGCGCGGATGCGTTGCCAGGCGTCGTCTGCCGTCTCGATGCCGCCTGCGGCGACGAGCAGCAAGCGATCGCCCACCTTGCTGCGCAGGCGCTTGAGCACTGCCAGGCTGCGCTCGCGCAGGGGAGCTCCGGAGAGGCCGCCATTGCCGAGCG
>WUUC01185586.1_pt1 | contig 12150 bp, 17 predicted proteins | sample 6278441 | NCBI WGS metagenome assembly WUUC01 (sample SAMN13675441, study PRJNA597444) | soil metagenome | isolation source: soil | place: USA: Washington | collected 2017-10 | reverse complement strand
GTCCAGTTCTCATGCTTATAATGCCACAAATACGAGAGCATGAGTTCGTAGCAGTCGTGTGGGAGATCGCCGAGTTTCTCCTTCTCCTCGTCGAACAATCCGCTGTACTGAATACTGAGTTGCTTGTGTACCGCCCGCCAATCCTCACCCTTGTAGTATGCCTCGAGAAGCCAATGCATCCACTTGCCGAATTGCAGAGGCCGTCCGATCGATCGAGGCTTCAGACGTTCCACGTATTTGTAGGAGAATGCCTTCAGACACCCCCGGCCTTGCTTGATCATGGAGTGCGTCATGATCGGCACGCCATCCTTGTTGTACAGCGTTAGCCCTTGGCTCATGACGCCTCCTGCAACATGTCAAGGTTGAAGTTGTAGACCTGATCGGACGTGAGCTCGTGTGCTCCGCCCCAGCGCGTTCCCACTTTGCAATCTGCAATGATCGGGACATCAAGCTTGATGCCGAACAGCTTGCGCAATGGGAGATTTTCCATCGTGTCCTTGACGACGGGCAGCAGTTGTGCAAGCTCTTCGTTCGGGACCTCGAAGTTGATGGCGTCATGCACTGTGCCGATCGCATGTGCCTTAAGACCCAGGCTGCGAATCTTGCGCGACACGAGGACGAACGAGAGTAGGGCCAGATCGGATGCCAATCCCTGCACCGGGCTGTTGATCGCCTGACGTTCAGCCTCAGCCCGTACCTGATGATCGGGGGAATCGATGTCGGGCAGGTGACGGACACGGCCCAGAGGCGTCTCAACGCGCTTGTATTTCGCTGCCAGGGCTCGCTGACGTGCGTGCCAGGGGAGTAGCCCTGGGAACTGTGCGAAGAACGCTGTACGGGCCGCCTTGGCGTCTTCTTCATTGACGACCAACTCGTAGTTGTTGAGTGCGGTCGAGATGAACTTCAGCCAGCCCATGCCGTACAGGAATCCGAAGTTGACCGCCTTCGCCATCTTGCGCTCATGCTTCGTGACTTCAGATTCGGGCTTGCCCGTCAGACGCATAGCCATTGTCATGTGAATATCTGCGCCTTGCGAGTACAGCCCAAGCATAGTTCGTTCGTTGGCTAGCTGCGCCGCGATCCGGAGCTCAATCTGTGAATAGTCAAACTCCACGAATGTTGACCCGGGAGGGGCACCGAAGATCCCCCGGACGAAAGCGTCTCGTGGTACTTGCTGAAGGTTAACGCCCCGCGCTTGCTTACGACTCGTAACCTTGTCCGCATCCGCCTTTCCAGACGAGAGCCGACCAGTGACCGTCCCCGTGACTTTGAAAGTCGTATGAATCCGAGATGAAGTGTCCAGCTGTTCGGCGTAAGCGGAGAAGAATGCCGTGTCATACTTATACCATTTGCCTCGCTCCATGAGGACATCGATCGCCGGATGTTTTCCGCGTAGCTGGAGCATCGTGTTCTCATCGACACTCGGATTGCCTGGCGATCCATCATCCTTATTCTTTCCTCGTTTGAGCACGGGCAATCCGAGATGCTCGTACAGCCACCATCGGAAGAAATTGCTGGCGCCGAAGTTAACGCCTGTTGTCTTCACCCGCCCATCTCTGTAGCGTTGGATAAAAGGGTGTTCTTCGGGCACCCATTCCATCAGCTTAGCATTGATCGCATCCAGCTCAGCCTTAGCAATATGCCAATTGGACATGAGTTTCTCACGATCTGTCCACACACCTGCGCGTTCTACAGCAATGAACTCATTGGCTGCTGGCATGAGCAGATACTTGAACAGGCGGGCTTTCTTCTGATTCACTGCCTTGACCAGTTCCTCGCGGAACAGGAAGTACAATCGTGCGGTGTTCCATGTATCGCGACCGCAATAATCCAAGACCTTAGCAAGTGGCTCATTCACCAGATCGGATGTATCGATCTTCCACGGCGGCGTGTTGAGCAGAGATCGTGACAGGGGCTCGAGACCCTTGGGTCGATTCTCATCGAGAACGTGCGCGGCCAACATGGTGTCAAACGAGATGTCGATCTCGTCCCAACCGAACTCACGCAACCATCGGCAATCGAACTTGCCATTGTGTGCAATCCGCTTGGCTGCGCGCATGAGTGGCTTGTAGAATAGGCCCATGACGCGTCGCCACTGATTGCGCCACGGGCTTTCGGGGTGATACAACGGGAGTGCAAGGGTGCCGACGGGCCCTTCCGAATCCTCAGCCCACACCGTGAAGCAAATACAGACGATCTGCGATTCGGGCTTGAACTCATCGAAGCCATTCGACTCGATGTCGAACGATACGCCGTGCGCAGCCTTCAGAACCTTGAGACCCTCAGCAAGCGATTCCTTGGTGTCCATCACCAGGTAACGCTTGTCGGGAGCCTTGGCGTCCTGTTCGACGTCTCGCCCTTGCATGATCTTGTAGACGAACCGGAGGTCAGCCTCGAATCCGGCTTTCTGACCGGGGTTGCGATGTACCATTGCCGGCGAGATCGTCGAGATTACGATCGGGGTGTGCGACGTACCACATTTCGCCGGATGCTGCAGGCCACGGTGTTTCATAATGCCGGAATGGCCCGTCACACTGAGCATCGCCTCATTGCCGAGACACAGCACCATGTCCGGTTTGATGAAGTCGATCTCCTTGGCGATGTACTCGCGACACGTCTTGATGTCGGTCTTGTTCGGGTCCATCTCCCACGTGCGGCATTTCGTGGCTGAGGTGTAAGCCACCTTGTCAAGATCGAATCCCGCACGATCCAGATATGTGTCGATTTCCTTGATCTGTCGTTCGGACCAAGGCTTCTTGCCGACGACGAGTAGCTCAGCTCGATGGCTACCAGTCGCCGTCACGCACACATCGAGACCCACTGCCTCGGCGCACATCCGGCAATTCTCGCATTCAGCGAATCTCACCGCGAGCTGTACGCGTGGGTCCATCTTAGGGGCAGGCACGCTACCCGACTCCGATCGTCAATCCCGCATCTCGCAGCAGATGAATGCCCGACATGTCGCGGAATTCCGTGTGATACACCACCCTAACAATCCCGGAGTTTACGATCAACTTGGCACAGGGCAAGCAAGGTGCGTGAGTAACGTACATCTCACAGCCCTCAGTCGCCATGCCATATCGAGCCGCGAACGAGATAGCATTGGCTTCGGCGTGTACAGCCTCGGAACACGGGGGATCGGTTCGGATTCGATCTACAACTTTGCCCGTGTTGCCCAGGGTGATTTCTTCCCACTCCTCAACGTGCTCACAGTGGTGCATGCCTGCGGGTGAGCCATTGTAACCGGTGGTCTGAATACGGCCGTCACGGGCGACTACAGCGCCCACTGCGAGCCTGTTACACGTGCTGCGCTTGGCGATCGTCTCAGCGACGGCTATCAACGTCTCAGCTCTTGAGGGACGCAAGATCGCCCTCCATCACGTGCAGATTGCTGATGGTCATATTCAAGCAACCGGGCGTGAGGCGAGTGTCTTCGTCATATTCCATCAGACCCTCATTGACCCGCTCGCACACCCACTGCAGTAGCCGCCCCGCCAGGTACACATCGTTTCGGAAGTGTCGGGCGAGGTCACACGATCGCATGCTGTACCACACGCTGAGTGTGCCATCGCCGTCAGACATGAAGTGATAAAAGAGGGAGCACGGAACACGGTGGCCATTGTCACCAGTGTCCTCAGGGAACCACACAGGAAGGACTGCCTGGCGAGTGTCAGGATTGTCCACGAGCTGCTCGACGACATCGTCCAGATCTCCGTAGGCATATCGAATTCCACAATTCACAGTGGATGGCCGTCCACTTGCGAAGTGCATGAGTTCACTGGGGTTAGCGTACTTGGGCCAGAAACGCTCCGGGTAGGTGTGGGAGAACACCTGATCCTCAACGTGACGCTCAGCACTGCCGTTATGATGCGGCCAGATCTTATACGAGGGTGCCGGGTTCAATGGCTCGCCACCGACTCGTTCGTCGAAATGCGCGTCTGCCCAGGGCATGTCAGGGTGAACATCGTCGCGTAGCCCTTGGACGTCTGAGGGGACGACGTAGAGCACCGTAACGTTGCGCAGTTCACGCGTGGCGTGCATGGGTGAGCCCGAAATGTCAAGCTGTTGCCACTTGCCCCGATTGAAGGGCTTCTCCTGGTTCACCGCATATACCATCTGAGCGTACATGTCAGCGAAGGTGAACAGCTGGTGAGGTCCCGCGGTGAATACGCGAAGCATCGGAGTGCGCACATCGAAAGTGTCTACCTTGGGAAACTCCGTCACTTTCTTGTCACTGATGAACACTCCTTTGAACAGGTGTTCTGGGAAGTCGAAGGGCGGTTCACTCGGCGAGGGCATCGTCATCCTTCTCATTGGTGTAATCCACCTTGAGTGCATTCTCTGGGTCGTAGTTCACGCGAGTGGATCGACGCGCTGCAGCAGAGAATAGCTGATCGAATGTCAGTGTGTCGACCGGGCACGACGGCAGTTTCTTGAATCGGTTGTTCTGCGATCGGCTCTTGTGTGGGCCGCCCTCGAAAGGCTCGCCGTAGTCGTAACCGAGAACTTCAGTATGCCAACGCTTGCGCAGGCGCCGCGTCTGGCCGAATGACATGTCCCCGTAGGTGAGGCCGTCGTTGTCGTTTCGCTGGAACTCGTTCATCCACTTGCGAGAGATGTACAGCCCGGGCGTCTCTTTGCGGGTGACTCGATCCCGCAGATCGTCCTTACCCACTTCCATCGCCATGAAATGTTCCCGAGCAGCCTCATCGTCCAGTAGCCAAGCTAGCGACTTGAACGCGTGGAATTGCGCAGCCTCGAGATGCCACACAAACTGCATGTCCTCGGGCTTGACGCCCACGGCCTCACCGATGTGCTTGGCGGCGATGTACGCTACCGACAGATCCAGGGCTCCGATGTATCCCAGGTAGGACGTACGGCTGTGTAGCGTGATCTGAGGCGTCGGCATGGCCCGGTAGCCGATAGCGAGCATACATGATCCCCAGGTGCGCCACGTGCGTGTGGCTTCGCCGCTCTTGGTGGGCGACTGACGTTGCTGCACTTCGTTCGTGCGCAGGATCGACACGCCGCGCTTGCGACCCTTGAGCTTTTTGCCGGCCGTGGCCACCCACGTCTCGAATGCCACCGGATTGATGTATTGCCGAATCATTGTGGTCCATCGTGACTTGGTGAGCCACAGATCCCGTAGATCGAAATCCCAAGCGAACGAGTCAGCCATGAGCATGACGTTATGCTGCTGTACATCCACGGACGTGATCATGTCCATGTCCGTGGAATGACCGTACGCCAACTTGTTGGCCACGAGTTCGTGCAGATCGGTCACATCGCCGCCGTGATACAGATGCCCGAATCCATTGCGTGTGTAAGAGTTCGTCATCAGTAGCCCTCGGCCCGACGCTGATCGTTCGACTCAGCGATCTGGAAGTAGTACTTGGCGATCTTGTCCGGGGTCATTCCGGCGTAGATCATTAGTTCCAGCCAGAAATGCCAAGCGTCGGCCAGTTCCTTGTAGAACACATCTGGATTGGTCTCGCGCGGTGTTTCCTTCCACGGCTTGTTCTTCAGCAGATTCACCGCCTCGAACACTTCCTCCATCAGGTACACGACGGATTCACGAATCTTCGCCTGTACCAGGGGATTGTTCAGATTGCCGAACATGCTGGCCGGGATTGTCGGCAGGCCCTTGGCGTTGTAGATCTTGTCATATGCTCCCATGTGCCCGAGCTGGCGAAGGAACATGTTCGTCAGCAGATCCTTGATCTGGGTTACTTCACCCGTCTCATCATTCCGGATCTGAGCGTGAGTGGAATCGAGCTGGTCAGTCACTTGTACTCCATTGCCTTGATTCGGGCACAAAGCCCATCGAAACTGTCTCGGGTGTAATCCCACTCAGCGATGTGACCATCGAAGTGGTGGAAGAAAGATTGATAGCCCCAGTAAAGTCGGGACATGTGTTCAATCACGCCCGACATCTGAGGCTGTTGGGTGATGTTGCGGGTGGCGATGAGGTGTCCGGGGTCGCAGAATACGACGGTGGCATTCTCCCGAAACACACGGGAAAGGAACTGCCCCTCTGAGCTGAGGAATCGTCGATCCATGCGCTGACGTGTGATTGGCCCGTAGATGAATTCCGAGACCAGTGGATGGCGATCGTAAATCGCGCGCTCCTGCTCAGCCCAGGTGATCACATCTCGCCGGGCCCATTCGTACAGATGCTGAGTGGGGCCTTTGGTTGAATCAGACGCGCGAGTGTGCAGAGGTAGGTCGAACGCCTCACACAATCGAGCAACGAGAGAGGATTTACCTGTCCCGTCCATCCCTTCGACTATGATCATGCGACAACAATAAACGGCTTCCCCGAGAGTAGGCAAACCGACGAGGGTCTATTAGAGGATTGCCTCGACCTGGTCCATCAGTGACGGATCCCGGAGCAATTGCTGAGGCTTATCCAGAATAGCTCGCGCAACTTCGCCGTCAGTCAACAGAGTATCATAAAGGACCTGATCAACAGTGTCCTCAGCCAGGTAGTAGGTGAATGTGGTCGACGTCCTTGACAGGGCAATGCGGTCTTTCATTTGAGTAAACTTGACATACGAGGGTGTCAGGCTGTACCACACCATGTGAGCGGCTGTAGACAGATCGATGCCTTCGGAGCCTGACTGCGGTTGCACGATGAACGCCGCTGCATCATCACGGGCTCTGAACTCGCGAATGTCGCGTGCCGATTGGTCGAGGGGCACTTTACCCTTGAGCACGTACGTTGGAAGCCTCATGGACGCACACAGACGCTCGATTCGCACCAGATCAGCCCGAAACTGTGCGGCGATCACGATCTTCTCGTCGTGCTCAATCGTCGCCTCGAGATCATCCCGCATGGCCATTAGCTTGTCCTTGCCGATCACGAGGAGACGACCCTCGTCCGTCGTCGCCACCCCACCCGTGATCTGTCGCAAGCGCAAGCCCTGAACCAGCTTGATCGTCGCCTCGACCGTGTGTGTCTCTCGAGCCTTGATGATCTCCGCAACCATGCGCACCGACATCTCGTCATATGCCCGCGCGGTTTTACCTGTCAAGGGGATTTTCTTGATGATCGTTTGCCGAGGCGGCAGATCGAAACAGTCCTCACGACGAACGACTACAGCCGTGCGATGCAGAATCTGCTTCAGCTGCGGAGCATTGCGTTCACCGATCCACTGCGGAAAGCCATTCTTCTCGATCCATCGACCGAAGTGATTCTTGAAATCGTCCGCTGTAGTCAGGCCAGCGAATGCCGAGGGATTCACGAACTTGTATTGCATGTATAGATCGTGGACCTTCTTCGCCTTAGTGATCGGCGTTCCAGTGAGGATGAGCTTGTGTGTGGGGTCATCGCGCATGGTCACGATCATTGAAGCTGCAGATCCCGAGGGCTTGGCGATGCGGTGGGATTCATCCAGGACCATCAATGTGCCCTTGGGTGTGGATGCAATCCACTTGCGCAACAGGGACCGAATCTTGAATCGACCCGAGGCGCGACTACGTCGCCCGGCTTTCGTCCTTGCGCCAGGTGTGGAGAATGCGTCATAGTTGACGAGCACGACGTGCAGATCCCAATGTCCGCCCACTGGCGGTGGCGCGTGATATTCCCGCTTGCCTCGTGAACCGCCTGACGTTGATCGTGCAGTCTTGTCCCAAAGCGTGATGTTGACCATTAGCGGGCTGTGCAGGTGAAATTGCTCGATCCACACGTGCATCACACGAGCCGGCGCAACGATTAGGACCTTGTCAATGATACGCTTCTGAGCTAGCATTGAGGCGTAGTCCACCGTGACTTTGGACTTGCCCGTCCGCGGATCCATGAACAGCTCGCCGCCGTAGCCGTTCTTGATCAATTTGCGAAGGGCTCGAACCTGATGAGCGTAGGGCTTGGTCTTGAACTTGTAACGCATTATCGGTAGGACCACCTTGACACAGCGACTTCCCGAATGCCACAGTAGAAGCATCGGATGGGCTCATCGAACGTGATCTCGTGCCCCTTGAGTGCCCGGTGCAAGATCTTCTTCGAGAACATCGTGGGTCGCCGGCATCGCGGGCACCAGGGCTGGTCCCACGTGAATCCCTCGGGCGGCGGTAGCTGACGTCTCTTGCACACGATCGCCACGTCTGATACAGTGGGCTTGTCCAGCTGCGCGCGCATCAACCGATACGCCTCATCGTAGGTCTGCACGTCGCGGCGTCGCCACTTCTCCTCGTTTGTGATCACCCACACGGTCCATGGTGGCGTGAGCACGGGGTGCACCAGATGATCACCGAGCTTTGGTCGACGTCGCATCATCGCGCGAAACACTGGGATCTCCAGCAGCGTTCGCATGTCTGGTGGTCTATTCAATTCGAGCACGTGCTCATCGTACGCGTCAGGGCGATTTTAAGGCAACCGCGGGCGCGACGCAACGAACGACACGCGATCGTACGTCAAAGTCGCTGTTGCGCACGCTCAGCGCTTCTGGTACAATGTATGTGCGACGTGATGACGATGCGTCGCTTGACAACTCAACACACGAGGTGATCATGTACTCGATTTACGACACGCGCGAGCCAGAGGGCAACGGCCAGCCAGTCACCAACGATGCCGGCATTGAGCTGCGCTTCAACACACATGACGAGGCGGTCACGTACGCGCTGGGCGTGTTCGGTGAGCACGACGTGCTACGCGTGGTGATCGCTGGCTCGCCTGAATGATCATCAAGATTCGCCGGCATGGTCCTTGTGATCATGCCGGCGGTCTTGTATGATATTCACATGACAAAGAACGACAAGCTCGCATCGCTCGTCTCGAACCCCGACGACAGGGAGGATCTGATCAACGCGATGTCCGGTTTCAAGCCCGACAACGAGACCATCGATGCGCTGATCGATCGCGACAACGATCACGGCCGCGAGGTCATGTCGATCCTGAATGACGACAGCCTGCCCGACGGCCTCGAATACTGATCCAAACGCCCCGCTCGCATCTGTTGCGTGTGGGGCTGTTTGGTGTTAAGATGAGTGCATGGGTGACAAACACGTGGTGCAACACGACTACAAGCCTAATCTGGACGGGACTGGTTTTCGTTACAGCAACGTCGTCGATGATGTGGAGGTGGACCACACGACTGGACCGGAGATCGACTTCGATGCCGACGACTCGGGTCCGGGCTCGTTCTGCGACAGCTGGCCCGTCAAGTGAGCGACCCGATGAGTGAAGAGGAACTTTGGGCCGAGCTCAAGGATCGACGCGATGAGGAAGCGCGCAAACAATCTGAAGAGGAGGACTGAACGATGTGGGTCGTTATCTGGCGCAACATGCTCGGAAAGCTCAGTACTCTTGAGTATGCAACTGAAGCCGAGGCCAAACAGGTGCTCGGTGCGGTGATCAATGGAGGGATGATCGGCGTATATCAGAAGATCGACTTCTAAGAATTTGCCCTGCACTCCTTGAGTGTGGGGCAGTTCTATGGTAAGATCAGTGCATGACATCACCCGAGGCACGACAGCTCAAGCGAGAACTGCGCGTGGCCCAGCGGGCACGACAGGCGAAGCATCGCAGTGGTGATGAGCTGTTCGTCGACGAGGTCGGCCCGATCGAGAAGCGGCTAGCGGAACAGGAGATGGCCGATGCCGAAGTGCGCCCTGTGCAGGAAGAGTCAGTTTAGGTGCAAGTGTCACGACACGCCGACGACGATCGTCAAGAAGAAGGATCAGGGCGTCACCGGTAACAAGATCGATGCAAACGGCAACGAGTGGTGTTCGCAGTGCAGCTGTCGAGTGATGAACGGGCGTTGCACGAACGCCTCATGCTCGACGCACGGCTAAGGCTTATGCCAGCATACCTCTGCTGGTCAGCCCGCCCGAAAACCGGCTCTGAAAGCCGGCAACGGGGATTGTAGGGCTAGCCGAAGATGACAACGTCCATGAACGTCGTCAGGCGGCCGTCGGTGATCGTTCCGCCATCGAGGTGTTCGCAGCCCTGCTGATCGATGATCATCTGTAGCACGTCGGCGATGTCACGAACAGCTTCGGGTTTTGCAGCGTGCGGAGCTGCGATGCCGAGAATGAGCACGGCCTTTGTCAGAGCCTCGTGTGTTCCCATGTCAACCATTCACGTACAGTATCAGACATATGTGTTGTCTGCAAGGGACACGAGCAAGATCTTTAGTCGAGGTACTTGCTACTCGGACGTTCATCGTCTTGTGCTTGAACGCTTCGATCTCAACTACTTGTCATCCATAACCAAATAGACGGACGATCGAACGCTTCGAATCCTCATAGTTAGGACGGTCCAACAGTCCTCGTATGACATGTCGAGACTGACGTGTCAAGACTGACATGTCGAGGACGGACTGTTGCTCGGTCCGTACGAACGGCACACCGACGAAAGACCTTGGTCCGACACGCCGGTCGTCTCCTTGACGGTCGTCCGGGATCTACGTAATGTATGCCTCATGACGAACACCGCGCAGCCCACCCGCTCGATCAACGACCGGGAGGTCACCATGTACCAGCTCCCCGGCCACACCCTCGTTCGCGCGACCATCGGCGCGTCGTTCGTGATCGAGAACGACTACCTCGTTGACCCGTTCGGCGACGTCATGTCGGACCGTGTGTACGGCGTCGACATCGAGACCCCGTTCATCGCTCGCTTCACCCTGTGCGACGGCCGCGAGGTGCGCCGCTTCGCCTCCATCAACGACAAGGACGAGCTGCAGGTCACTGTCCTGCGCAACGTGCCGCTCGTCGACTGAACGTCAGGGGCCTCCGGGCCCCTTTCGTTTGGCGCGGTCTTCGAACAAAACACCGAACAAAGAAGTTGGACCAAACACGCCGATTGTCCTTGGGAACGTCCCGGACGTCTTGTAGTATTTACCCATGACGAACACGACATGCACCGATTGCCACCGCCGCCTGACCTCCGCCAACACCAAGGTCTCGGGACAACACGACCTGTGTGACGACTGCTTCGACCTGGCCGGTCTCGAGGCTAGCCACCAGGACGGCGACCACGACGGGGTCGACGATGAGGGCCACTCGAACTTCAACGCCGACTGCCTGATGTGCGACCCGAACGCACGCGCCGATCGCTCGAAGTCGGTCAAGCTGCGCATCACGCCCCACACCAAGCGTTCGCACGCCGCATGCTACGAGGCAGGGGCCCACGACAAGACGCGTGAGGGCCGCGCTGGCTGCCGCGCACTCGGTGGCCCGGGCTCTACCCCCGACGCCTGAACCGCTCATGCTACAGCCGCCCTCAGGGGCGGTTTAGCGGTAGCGCGACTAGGCGCTCAGTTGTCCGTCACCCAATCGTACCAAAGTCTTCGACTTGTGACAAGGCTATGTGACGAAGAAGTTCTAGACTGATTGGACTAGGTGAAAGCCTTGCGCACGTCCTGGCTATGGCTTAGTATTTACACATGCTGATGACGACGAACACCGCCGATGTCCCCACCGCCTCCCGAACCCGCATCTCGCACAAGCACTGCTCGCACCCGCGCACCAAGCAGGGCCGCCACACGTGCCGCTTGAACGTGCGTGAGGCTGCCGCTGTCGCGACCGTCGTTCGTCCCGCGCCTATTATGCACGCGACGTTCCAGACCCCCGGCACGGCCCGCGTGCACACCACTGCGACGCTGCGCGTGTCGCGCGCCACTAAGCCCGCCGCCACGTCCGCCCACGCTGCCTGATAGGACCAGCCGCCCCCGAAAGGGGGCTCTGGAGTAGGCTGCGCACGCCGGAATGCTAGCATAAGCCGGTGGGCTGTGCTCGCGCGTAGACCGGCTCTCAGCGCCAGCAACCGGCATGATCGGCGACAGAGTCGGACGCTATCATGATCAGCGCGATGCGCGGGAATCGGACATCATGATCGGCAGTGATCAACATGCATGATCAGCGATGTTGATCAATTCTGATCATGTTAAATGATCTTGTCCGATTCCCGCGAACGCCTTGTGATCATGCCCGCCGTCTTGTACGATATAGCCATGACGATGAACCCGAACACACGACAGCTCGAACGCATCATGACGCGCATTACGTCGCTGACGCCGAACGTGCGCGATCTCGTGACGCCGTCTGATGACGACATCGTGCGCCTGTTCGATGCCGCGTTCGCCCTCGCAAACGCGCTGAACGTGCCGCGTGATCGCATGCCGCAACTCATGATCGACGCGCACGACG
>WUUC01097210.1_pt1 | contig 12150 bp, 5 predicted proteins | sample 6278441 | NCBI WGS metagenome assembly WUUC01 (sample SAMN13675441, study PRJNA597444) | soil metagenome | isolation source: soil | place: USA: Washington | collected 2017-10 | reverse complement strand
CTCCGGAGCGAGGGGCTTGGAGGTCGAGGATCGGGGGGCCGGACTGCTTTATCAGTCCCCACGGAGGGGCGAAGGACGGGAAATAGACAGATACCCACGCGACGGGGACCCTCGTGTCGGGCACGTCGGTTGACAGAACGATCGCATCGCGCCGCAGCAAACGCGTCGCTGAGAAGGCCGCGGCGGGCGTTTCGACCCGATCGAAGCTGGCTCCGCCGTCGTTAGATATGAAACCTTCGGGTGCGGTGGTCGAGAAAGCTGCGATGGCCGCGGGCCTGCCCGGATCACGCCACACGTCGAGGGGGCCGAGCGAGCCCGAGACCCCGGAAACGCTCGACCAGGTGGCCCCTGCATCGTTCGAGTGGAACAAGCCGGCCGTCGAGGTCGCCCACAGTGAATCTGGAGACAAGGGATCGACTTCCAGCTCGACGATCCCGGTAAGGGTGCGTGCGATCACCCCCTGGAGGATCTGGGCGGCGTTGGTGGTGGGCGCGAACGTGGTCCCACCATCGTCACTACGGTAGATCCCGTCGAGGAGACCCGCATCTTGAACCGCGGCGTACACCACCAATGGAGAGAAAGATGCCTTGACGGCGACGGTGCGCCCACTCAGAGGTAGCCCACTCGCGGCCACGACGTCGGCAAAGGTTCCCGTGCGGCTGACTAGCAGAACCGGTGGGCCTACCCCGCCCCGCTTGTTGACCCCAAGGAGCACCCTCCCGTTCCCGCCGTACGGGACCGAGATCGAGTCGATCACGTCGGTGGCCGAGGTGATCGGAGGATCGGTGCTGGTGAGTCCATCGAGAGAGAAGACCGATGTCCAGTGACAACCGAAGTCGTCGGTTCGAAGGACCGCGGCACCGTTCGTTATGTACACGCGCGCGGGTACGGCGGGATCGACCGCATAAGCGGTTATCGGTTGTGATCCGGTTGGGAACGCCGGATTAGGGATCGTCGTCCAGCCGTCCACTTCCTTGATCCCACACCGCGGGCCGGCCCCTGCCGTCGGGATGGCCAGCGCGAAGGACGAGCCGAGACCTATGAGGCTCGCCAGAATGAGTGCGATCGGGCGAGGGCGACCCACCGCGCGCATCCGCGCTGAGCTCAGAGCCGGCCGGTGTAACGGAAGATGTAGCGTGCGGCGCTTCCGTCCGAGTAGCCACTCTCCGGCGCATAAAGCGTGTTCGCGGGCACGCCGGCTGCGAACGCCTCGTTGAGGTAACCATGCGTTCCGGAGGGTCCGATCCCAACCCACGGGATGGCACCTCGAGCCGCCGATCGCTTGTCGAAACGATAAGCCGCATCGGACATCATCACGAGCTTGTCCGAAGCCCCCGCGAACGAGAGGGCGTTCGGATATGAAGGCAGTGGCAGCTTGTACCAGCTCGCACCGCCGTCCACCGACCGGAACATAGAACATTCCGAACTACTGTTGACGGCGCACGGTTGGTAGGTGGTTACCGAAACTTGCAACGGTTCTCCTGACTGATGGTAAAGATCAACCTCTCTCACCCCGTTGGCTTGAAAGTCAGTTGGGGTAGATGATGGACCGGGATCCAGCCCCCCTATCTGTTGCCAAGTCGCGCCGGCATCTTGCGATCGATAAAGGCCGTCCCAGAAGTCGTATCGCCAGATGTCATCGGAGTTCAGCGGATCGATGCTGATGTGGATCTCCCACTGGCCGTCGAGGAATCTCCTCCTTTGTGGCTCGAAGGTGAGATCCTGGCCAGGAGCCCAGCTGGCTCCGCCGTCCTTGCTCACCCACAGTTGCCCGACGACCGTCGCAAACGTGTACACGTTCGAAGTCAGGTAGAGGCGATCCGGATCGCTTGGAGCGACATGCAGGCGAGGGGAAGTGCCTGCCAACGGTAGGCCTGCTTCTGCACTGTTCCAGGTCTTGCCGGCATCCGTACTCTTGACCACGCGATAGGTGGGAACGTGCTCGACCGAGACCCCCGACCGATACCCGGTAAGGAGAAGATAGATCGTGTCTCGCGACTCGGGGGTCGCAGCCACAGTGATATCGCGGACGAAATGACTCTTGGTCGGCGGGGTTGAGCCCGACTCGCCGATCACGAAGATCGAGGCCCAGTTGCAGCCGCCATCCGTGGATCGGAGAACCCGGGTGCCGTTGGTTAGGTAAAGCAGGCCGGGGTCGCTCGGATGCACTGCGAACCGTGCCCGCGCGTAACTCTCCCACCCAAGTGGCATGGAGTCGGAGGCCGGGAACTCGGGCATCTTGATGGCGGTCCAGCCCTTGCCGCGGGTTTCCCACTGGCCGGCAACGCTGCACGAGACCTTCGGCTTGGCGGCACCAGCTGGTACCGCAAGACCGGCAACAACCGCCGTCGTCGCAAGCAGCGCAACACAGCTACGGCGAGTGGGGGTGCCTCGACCTGCTGACATCGTCTACCTCCGGCTCGGATGCTTGAACTGTTGTCTGGGTTCTCCGCCGTCCGCCCTTCTCCTGGGCCTTTTGGGGGGAATTGGGCCCTTTAGACCGCGTTCTCGGGAGGTGCCTTCTTCTTGGGTTTGGGCTTCACGTCTCTGATCTTTTCGCAGTTCTGGAACGTGTCCTTGCCGAGATCGCCGAAACAGATATCGAGGCCGGCGCCGCCGCGCAGGGTGTCATCGCCGCGTCCGCCCTTCAGGTAGTCGTTGCCGTTGCCGCCCATGATCGTGTCGTCACCTTGTTCGCCCTTGAGCACGTCATCGGCCTTCCCACCGAAGATCTGGTCGAGACCGGTACCACCAAGCACCGTGTCGGCGTCTTCATCACCACGCAGCTCATCGTTGCCGGGGTCTCCTTCGAGGCGATCGATGCCGGGGCCACCCAGGACGATGTCATTGCCCTCCTGCGCGAGCACCTCGTCCGCTCCTCCTAAGGGGCACAACTTGTCATCCTCGGTCGATCCACTCATCACGTCGTCACCTTCGGTCCCGACTGGACGATGGTTCTCCGGCCCATTGAAGAGGCAGCGACCGGGAAGCTCCCAGTGGATCCACGCCAACCTAGACGGCTCGTCTTTAGACCTGACATCATCATTCAGCACGTCCACCCACGCTTGCACCGTCGTGTCATCGAACTCATGGATCGCGTAGATTGACTGGAAGCTGCTGTCGTCTGATCTCACACCGAAGAGGAGACGACCATCCGCGTCGGTTTCTCCTTCGGCGTGATGCATGAACGGCCCATTGACCTCAGTGTGTCTCGATTCGGAATGGTTCATCTCCGCCGGTCTGAGAGGAGACGCCGCCACACCTTCTGGAACGCAGAACGACAGAGCGTCGGTCGGGCCCCAGGCATGGATGTCGACATTGCGGACGTTGAGTGGCTGCCCGCTTGCGTCCGCCGCTCGAAGCTCCATGGCTACACACGTGTCCTCGAAGGCACGGGTCTCCAGCGGGGAGAGGGTCACACATGGGAACGACACGCACGAGAACACCCGAACCGCATCGCCTGCCTCTCTGGCCCCCGCGGTCACACCTTGGCGAGCGGGCATCGTTTGTGTGGTTCCTGCAATGGGCTGAGCAACCGGGTTTCCGTCGCAGCCAGCCTGAACGGTGCAGTCCCACGGGACGATCGACAGTCCAGAAACTTGCGCCGCATCCGTCCCTGCAGGCAATCGGCAGATGACGGTGAATTCTTGGCGCGCGGTACCGATGCCACTCAGATCTGTGTAGCCGCACGGGATGGTTGCTGGACTCGGTAACCACGCGGTCCCAACCGTGTTGGCTGCTCCATCACGAGGCCCGGCAAGGGTGTAGAAGGCGTCCACGCCTTCTGCTCCTGCGGTCGCGCTCCCCTCGATCTCGATCGCCCCATCCGCCCATCCGACTAGAGCGCCGTTCGCCGGCGAGACGATGGTCACCGATTCGGGAATCGAATCGGGAGGTGCATCGAGCTTACGGTTGACGGTGACGGGGAAGGAATCCCCGCGGTCCGTTCCGATCACTCGCACCTGGACCTTGTAAGGGCCGTCCACCACCGATCCGCCTACGATCTGGTCGGCGCGCCGTTGCCCCGGCACCATGCCCGCGACCCCGGGTGTTGGTAGATCGCTGATGTCGGGGGTCGGAAGAGTGGAGGCGCGCGGGGATGGACTCGGGGATGAGCTCGCCGTTGGTTTGGGGGCCGGACTGGAGCCGCTCGCGTTGAGGTCCCAGATGAACTCGTAGGTATCCGACCATCCGATCCGCGTCATGTCACCGAGCTTCCATGGGTACGACGTCGGCGCGGTCCCCGCTCCAAGGAGGACCTCAACACCCTCGATGGCAAATGGGCCATCGACGCGGGCGATGACACGGAACTGCGACGTCGAGACGTGAGTCGTCGTCGCAGCGGCTGGGTAAGCGGACGGATTAAGGATCCGGATGTCTGTGTCCGTATTGCGCCTCACCCAGTTGGTCGTGGAGGTATCCACGAGGGCGCTCCTTGTGTCCCTGTCGAAGGAGTTCCCTACCTCACCTTCGACCCACGCTGACAGATTCGTGTCACCGGGAATGGTCGAGAGGAAACCCAACACCAGATTTCCGTCCTCGTCGGTCTCACCCTCCGCGTGGAAACAATTCTGTTGGGGGCCGGTGCCGCAATCGGTGTTACCCGATTTCCATTCGTGGAAATCCACGTGGTCGTGAGGTGGGATGTCACGTGTGTGATCGCCTGCATCAGGAGGATGCGCGTTCTGCTCGTAGTCGACGTCGCAGAACTCGATCTTGTTGTCCGGACCCTGAACGTGGATGTCCACATTGAGATTGGGGACGGCGAACCCTCCGGCGGTCGCTCGGATCACGACGCGGTGACAGCCCCACACTGCGGCGGTGTCGTTCTTGTTGGCAAAGGCGACCTTCAGATCGCCTTCGAGCCATTGCGCGACGAAACTGGCGTGTGGTTCCCCATCCCCGCGCAGGTCGTCGTCCGGAGCGCGAGCATGGCCCTCGGTCGCGATGCCGGGGTCGTCGATCCACGCGTTGACTCTCGTGAACCCCGAGTCACTCGAGAAGAAACTGAACCGCCACTCACCGAACCCGACCCCCGCCGGCCCCGAAACGTAGGTCCCCAGAGTGCTCTCGATCTGTTTGATGTCATCCCCTTGAGGGACGATTTGGCGGCCTTGCTTCGAAGTCCCGGTCGCGTTTGGGAGGCACGTAGACGTGGGTTCCTCGGCCGGTGCACTCGCCTGCTGGAAGGCGCTGGCACCGGTTGGGCCGAACGCAACGTTGTCCACCGGGCCCGAGATCTGCGCGTCGATCCCCACACCCTGGACCGGACGACCGAGATGATCCGAAGCAACCACCGCGAACGTCAGGCAGGCAACGTTGGCTCTTCGCCGCGCACCCGAGGGATACCCAGCGGTCATCGTCGCGGGATCCACCGGTCTGAGCGAAACGCTCATGCCCGCGGGGTCCTGGATGTACGGCACTATGGACACGGCGTCTACGGAGCCGTCCGTCGCGGTGTTGTTCGGCATCCCGACTGCAACCGCGCCGACAGCGGTCACCCTCGATGGCGCCACACCTTCGGGTAACTCGCACTGCCCCCGGAAGATCCGACTGATCGTGACCGCGTTTTGTGTCACGTTCTGCGCCGTGACACCGGTCGTTAGACAGTCGCTGAACACCGGGTCGATCCCGGGATGCGATGTCGAGAACTTGAGCTTCACGGGAGGGGCGCCGGTAGTTCCGGCACTGCCGACCGCGTCGATCACCGCACGCCATTTCCCGTCCGAAGCACGGTAGAAACCGAGCGGCCCCCCGGGAGCCGGCCACATGATCGCGACCGTCTCGGCAGCCGGATTCTGCGTGCATTGTTGACCGGCCTGCGGGGCAGCACACCCCGGACCCGTCGGCGCCGCGTCCTTGTGCTTCAGTTCGACAGCGACTTCGTCGCTTCCGATCTCTTTCCCACCGGAGAACAGTCGGGTCTTGAGCGTGTATGCGCCGGTATCGGCGATCGACGGAATGTCCCAGTACCTCTCGAACGTGGCGGACCCAACAACACGAGTGAGCGATCCGATCGTCTTCTCGCCACCCGACGCAGTTCGGTAGAAAGCCTCGACAACGGCATCGGGCGGCGGATTCGAAACGACGGCAACGATGTGGAACGCGCCGTCCTTACCGTCGTACTTGTCACCAAGTTTCGCGGCGGTAGCCCCCTGGCTCCAGGGGCTCAGGAGCTGGATGGCGGTGCAGTCAAGGGGGCCGGTCGGAGCCGGGCTGGGCGCTGGTGTCGGGGCCGGCGGGCATGGGGTCGCGGTGAAGGTTGGAGCGGGCGTTGTACAACCAGCTCCGCTTGGGCTCGGTGTGGGCTGTGCCTTGCCCGTGCCGGACGGCGATGGCGTGGTCGCGCAGCCACCAGAGGCTGATGGATCAGGCGTGGGCGTCTGCCCGATCGCGTCGACCTGGAACAACAATACGAGCGCAATGACAAGGTAGCTCGCCAAGATGACGCGAGCTGCATCCCGTTGTCGATTTGCCCGCTTTGCTATGATTGTCATATCTCTGTCTTTCGCCGCGATCCCGCGTTGATGTCTCTTTTCTGTGGCTAAGCCCCTTCTCCTGTGATCACTTCTCCTCAACCTCGTCGATCGACCCCCCTGGCTCGACCCAACCGCGCGACGCTGCTATCGCAATCGCCTCGGAGCGGGTCTTCGCACCGACGCGCGCGCGGAACTGCTGTGCGCGCCGCCGAACGGTCACGATCGAAACGCTTAGGTGCTGCGCGATGGCGTGGTCCTTGAATCCCCTAGCGACAAGTCTCATCACCTGCAACTCATCGGACGGGACTCCGGTGTCGTCGCTTGGCGTGACGTCATCACCATTGATGCGCTCCACGCGGCGCTCAGACCTCTACCAGGCTGGCTTTGTTTCGCATCGAATCCAAAGCCGCTTTCAGGTCCGCCATCGTGATCGCTACCTCTTTGCCCTTCGCGCCATTCTTCGTCGCTCGCGTGAGGGCCTTCATCCCCGCTACGTCGCGCAGGCGCTTTAGATCGGCCCCCGACATCCCTTCCGTGGCGACCGCTATCTCCTTCAGCTTCGCCGTCTTGCTGAGGCTCACGTCGCGACACAGGACCTGTAACAGTTTGAGACGTCCAGCAGCATCTGGCAGGCCGACCTCGATCGGTGTGAGTCTGCGTCCCTGGATGGCCGGGTCGATGATGTCGATGCGGTTCGTCGCGCCGACGAGCATCACGCCCTCGCTAGCGACCAACCCGTCGAGCTCTCTCAGGAACTGGCTAACGACTCGTTCTTCCCACGGTGTCGCCGAGTCGCTGCTCCTTCTTCTGAGCAGACCATCTATCTCGTCGATAAAGATGACCGACGGTCGATTTGCCCGTGCCTTGGAAAAGAGCTTCATTACGCGCTCTTCCGATTCGCCGGCCCATTTAGACAACATGTCGCCAGCGGATTGCTCGTAGAAACTCGAATTCACCTCGGTGGCGATCGCCTTCGCGATCGTCGTCTTACCCGTACCCGGAGGCCCGTGCAGAAGGATCCCGGCAGGAGGCTTGACACCGAGGGAACGCGCAAGGTCGGGATGAGCGAAGACGTTGAGGATCTCGATCAGCTGCTCTCGTACGTCCTCCTCCAAGACGACGTCATCCCATGCGACCGGCTCATCCAGCGAGACGCGGTCCTTACCTTCCCGTTGCTTGATCGCCTCCAAGAGCGTCGCCTGAGTGATCGACGCGTCGGTGCGCAGTGCTTCCTGGGCCGCTAGCGATACGAAACTCTCTAGAGCCGCCGCGTTGCGCCCCCCCGTCTTCTTGGAGAGCTCATCGAGGTCGATGCTGTCCCAGTCGACCGAGTCGTCGCGTCGCTGGAGATGGACCCGGATCACCTCCCCGCGAGCGCGTGGATCCGGAAGCGGGACGAGGATCTTTGCATCGAACCGCCCCTCTCTCAGACCCGGGTCCAAGCGATCGATGTTGTTAGTCGCACCGATGATCACGAGCCCGGAGACGGATCGGTACTCTTCGAGCGAGTTCATGAGCTGGGTAACGACCTCACGATGATCGGCCGACGGCTGGTCATCGCGGGCACTTGCGATCGTGTCGATCTCGTCCAGGAACAGGACACACGGCACGCTCTCCGCAGCCAACTCGAACAGCCGCTGGAGGTTCGATGCCGCTTCGTGGATGTATGCGCTAGCGATCGAGGCTGGAGAGAACCGGATGTAGCGCATGCCGTACTCACCGGCCAGCGCACGACTCAACAATGTCTTGCCGGTCCCCGGAGGCCCATGGAACAGGATGCCGTTGTGGAGAACACGATATCGGGCGGCCTCGTCGGGTCGCTCCAAGATCGCTCCGATCGTATTTCGCAGTTGCTCTTTGATGTCTTCGAGGCCGCCCACGTCGGCGAACGTTTCGAGTTCCTGCGGCGGGATCACACGCAACTGGTTGTCGCGTCCAAGCTTAGACTTGGGCGTCGCAGGAGCCGACTTCATCTGAGATCCCAAGATCTCAGCAGCGATCGCGAACCCTTCCGCCTCGAGGTGATGCACCCGCGCGGCAACCTCGATCGCCTCGGGTGCGCCCTTCTCTCTCCTAACCGCATCGAGCTCCAGGCGTGCGGCCTTGCGGGACCCGACGTTGGCGGACAGCTTCTCGCGAGCCGCCTTGCCTATCGCGGCCTGATTGAGAGAACGATTCAAGGCAACAACCAGTGGCCCACCGACCAGCCACAGCTCGCGCAACGCCTCGTCGGCCGACGCGCCCGCAGCACCGAAATCGCGTCCCTGAAGTGAATGCATAGCGGCATCGAGTGCATGCCGGGCGGCATCGACTCGGAGCTGTGAGGCTTCGACCTTCCCTAGAAGCTCTGGGATACGAACCGCGATCAATGCGTTGAGCGACTCGGTCAGCGCGTCGGCAGCTCCACGCAAGGTGACGAGTCGCCCGATCGCTTCGTCGGCCGCGGTCCTCTCTTCGGCCTCCCACTTCGCCTCGAGCTCGACCTGGAGCTTCTTGCGCTTCATCCTCGGCGCAGAGCGGATCTCGTCTTCCTTCTCTAGGACATGGTGAACGCGCGCGTTGGTCACGTGCGCCGCATTGCGCCTATAGAGCGTGATCTCAGGCCGGTGAGGTGCGGTCATCAGGGAGTGCCCAGCGGGTCTTTCAACCCAGCTTCAGCGTGCGCCAGCGGGCCCTCGCCGAGGCCTCCGAAGAACGTGACCTCCGGACGGACCAGCGACAGAACGGCCTCGAGGTCGGGACCCTCGAGCGTCTCTTCCAACTCGAGCCTTGTCGCCAGCGTGTCCAGAACCTCGTGGTGCTGCTGAAGCAGCCGCGTGGCCTCCTGTTCGGCTTCCTCGAGCAGATGGTCGATCTCAGATTCCATCTGAGTGTGCGTTTCTCCCGAGATCTGACCCAATAGAAGCTCATCCCCAAGGAAGGATTCGCTCTCCTTGGCAAGCAGGCGTCGACGGCGCTTTCCCATCCCGAACCGGCCGATCATGTCGCGTGCAAGATCCGTCGCCTGTTCGAGATCCTGTTCCGCTCCCGTGGAGGGCTCGCCGAATACGAGTTGTTCGCATGCGATCCCGGCCATCGCGGTTACCAGCTGAGCGATGAGTTGGCTGCGCGTGAACAGGGCCGCGTCCGATTCGCGTTGGATCGATGCCATGCCGATGCCTCTACCGCGCGACAGGATCGAGACTCGGTGCACTTCCTCGAGACGACCGGCGGCAGCCGCAACGATCGCGTGACCACTCTCGTGAAAAGCGGCGCGCTTGCGTTCCTCGGGGGACAACACCCGACCGCGCTTCTTGGGTCCGGCAAGGACTCGCTGAACGGCTTCCTCTAACTCGACCGTCTCGATCTCGGCCTTCGATTCGCGGACTGTAAGAAGTGCCGCCTCGTTTAGAACGTTGGCAAGGTCGGCGCCCGAGAATCCAGGCGTTCGCCGAGCCAGGTAGTTGAAGTCAACCGTGGGGGCCATCGGCTTGCCACGTGCGTGGAGCTCGAGGATCTCTTCGCGTCCGTTGAGATCCGGCTGGTCAACCGTTACGTGACGGTCGAAACGTCCTGGGCGCAACAGGGCAGGGTCGAGGATGTCGGGACGGTTCGTCGCACCGATGATCACGATGCCCGACTCGACCTCGAAGCCGTCCATCTCGACGAGGATCTGGTTCAGAGTCTGTTCGCGCTCGTCCGAACCGCCCCCACCGCCACCCGTTCCGCGCTTCCGACCCGCAGCATCGAGCTCGTCGATGAACACGATGGCCGGAGCGACCGCACGCACCCTCGCAAAGAGGTCACGCACTCGAGCCGCGCCGACACCAACGAGAGATTCAACGAATTCGGCGCCGGCAACCGAGAAGAACGGAACGCCCGCCTCGCCGGCAACCGCCTTGGCGAGCAGCGTCTTGCCGCATCCCGGAGGTCCGAAGAGGAGGACACCCTTCGGGGGCATCGCTCCGATCTCCTCGTACCGCTGTGGATCTTGGAGGTAGTCGACGACCTCTCTGAGCTCGGCGACCGCTTCGTCGGCTCCCGCGACGTCACCGAAGGTAACGGACTTGGGCCCCTTCTTGCGCTGAGTGGATCGACCCTTGGCGATGCTGCCGAACATCATGACCTCGCCGATACCGGAACCCGAGGACTTGGATGCCGAGAACAACACGGCGAAGAGGTTGGCGAGGATCATCAGAGGGAGCAAGAAGGTTGTTACCGTTCGAACCGCCGACTTCGTGGTCTGCCGGTCGACCTCGACATCGGCCCCCGCCTTGATAACCATCTCGTTCAATACCGGGATCAGGGCATCGCTTTCCGGATAAGCGACCCAGTAGAGCCCGCCCGCAGACGGCGCATCCGACTCGAGCTGCTTCTCTGCCGCCGGAGGCGTCCCCTCATCGGCCGGAGCACCGCCGCCGCCATTGTCCCCCGCACCTTTATCTTTGCCCTTGCCCTTGGGATCCGGTTCGGGCTCCTCGGCGGCGGTACGTGCAGCATTGGCGGCTTCCTTCTCAGCCTTGATCTCTTCCGCCTCGGCACGCGACAGGATCGTCCCAACGATCACCGCATCTTCGTCGAGGAACAGTGCCGAAACGATCCGGCCCTCATCGGCGAGATCGCTGTACTGGTCGAGTCGCAGCTGCATCCCTTGTGTGCGGGCCTCGAGATAGGACAGCGCCCACGCGAACAGCAGCAAGAGGATGATGAGCGACGCAGTCAGGGAGTAGACCGTCTTGCGATTCGCGGACTTCTTACCTACCGCGCGCGCACGGCGCCGCCGCAACATCCACGCCTTGAACGAACGTTGCGTCTTGCTCAAGACCGGCGCGATCTTCTGACCGATCGCAGTCTTACCGAAGCCTTCGAAAGGGTTCCTGATCCTCATGCTCTTGATTCCTCTTTCTCGTAGGTGAACCACGTGAGCAGACCGCGGGGGGTTCCCACGACTCAACTCTGCGATCCCTGGAAGGTTCCGGAACGCCACGATCTCGCCAAGCCCTCGCCACCGACGGGGCCCGTTTTGGGTGCTTATCTACGCCTGATTCGCGCCGGGTTGAGAACGTGTGAGACGGTCCCCCAAGCGACGATCAAAACCATCGCGGATGTCGCAAGGATCCCTCGTGCATTGACAAGCGGATCATCGCGATGGCTAACCCCAACCATTGCGTTGTCCGACCCGTACTGCGCTTGGATCTTGCCCGACGCCTGCACGAAGGCCATCTGAGGTTGCTCCTGGCGTTGGGTCACGAGACCGGCTTGGGGTTGCGCCTGCGTTTGTGGGTTCGGCTGCGATTGTGGATTCACGCGCGTCTCGAGGCGCGGATTAGGCTGGTTCTGTGGGATCCGAGCCGGGGGGGGTCCGGTGATGGGTGGAACGGCCGGGGCGATCGGCGGTTGCTGAGGCGGATCCGCCGGCGCGAGGCAGTCAACGATCGCGACAGCTTCTGCAACGACCTCGCGTCCCACCCTGGCATTGAGTGTCACCGGTGTCGTTGTCCCGGCGTGCATCGAATCGCACGAATACTTCACCGAGAAAGTGAACTTGTGAGGGTCTTTGACGTCGATATTGGGGCGCTCAGGATCCTTGATCGTGGTGATGTCTGCACCCCGATCGGCGCTTAAAGACACGGTTCTTCGATCCTCGATGGCCGCGAGAATGCTTACGATCGGATCTGCGATCCGGATGGTT
>WUUC01061042.1_pt1 | contig 12151 bp, 9 predicted proteins | sample 6278441 | NCBI WGS metagenome assembly WUUC01 (sample SAMN13675441, study PRJNA597444) | soil metagenome | isolation source: soil | place: USA: Washington | collected 2017-10 | reverse complement strand
ACCTGAATGTACTCTCCAACCTTGAACATCTCGACTGGATTTATGAGACGGCCCCAAGTCATATCGGTGACGTGCAGGAGGCCGTCAACGCCGCCAAGATCAACGAAGGCGCCGTAGTCGGTCAGGTTCTTAATCTGACCTTCGACGATGATGCCCTCTTCGAGCGCGCTCAACGTTTCACTTTTCCTACTCTCGTTCTGCTGTTCGAGAATCGCCTTGCGCGAGAGCACCACTTGTGAGCGCTTGCGGTTGAGCTTGATGACCTTGGCCTCGATCTCCTGACCGCGCAAGCTTTCGAGGTTGCGGATAGGTCGCACGTCAACCTGCGAGCCCGGAAGGAAGGTCGCGACGCCGTCCACGTCAACGCGGAGTCCGCCCTTGACGCGCTCGGCGATCTTGCCCTTGACCGGCGTGCCGTTGCGGTAGGCCTCTTCTATCATGTCCCAGGCGCGCATGAGAACAATATCCGCCCGCGTGAGAATGGGAGCGCCGTCTTGTGACTCCATACTCTTGATGAACACTTCAACCTCGTCGCCTCGCTTGACCGTGAGTTCGCCCGCCTCCTGAAACTCCTCGATGGGGACGGCACCCTCGAACTTGTAACCGAAGTCGATGATGACTGAACGCTCATTGACACCGACCACGATACCCCTGACGACGGAGCCTTCCTGGTACTGCGCCTGCTCCTGCTCGTACTGGCTGAGCAGCGCGCCGAAGTCAAAATCGCTTGTGCCTTGTGTCTTTAATTCGCGTGGAGCGGGCAGCTCAATCCCTAAAATATTTACCGGCTGATTTAACCTACTTTGGTCAGAGATACTTTCGGTTGCCGTGCCAGTAAGGATGTGGGTGACACACTTAGCGTAACCAAGAAGCTCTGGATATTCCTTTAATTCAATTGCCAATGTCTGCGTAATACGTACAAGTCTCGCGAGCTCGAGCTTATTGATTCCTAATCCGGTTAGCTCAGCGTTATCATTGATATTGATACAGGAATTAATTGACTCCGCAATTTCACGAACAGCATTTTCACGGTGATCTTCTAGATACAACATTGCAGCCCATTGCTGGGTCTGTAGCTCCTGCTCGCTGATATAAGGATTTGTGCGGGATAGATAGCGTACGTAGTGGATAAGAAGACTTGCAACCTCTTGCATTCGACCAATACTAAGCTGTTTGCGCGCCTCTGTTAATAGATAGGTGCGAACCGTTGTATCCATCACATACTGTTCATAACCTACCGGCCTACACAGATTAGAAAGCAGCAAATCAGCCTCTGCTACCCAAGGAACTTTTCCTTGCAGAAATCTGTTGCGTAAATAATTTATTAGTTCTGGAGTGATGATGACTGGTAAGGCGGCATAGTATGTTAATAATCGATAGGAATCCCCGAACCGTTGTACGAATCTCTCAACAGTATTTTTTGCCAGCTTAATTGAGTACATGTTACTTCTTTAGTTCTCATTCAACGAAGTCTGTAAGCTGCGTGACCGCGCATCACATCTATTGCATTACTTACACCGTCTGCATCCATCTGAAACATGGGAATGAGGTGTGCAATTATCTGGGCCGACGTACCAGCCCATCGCTCTTTTGGCATAGGATTCAACCAAGCAATAAGATTTGTATATCGTTTAAGTGAGTGCAGAAATTCAGTAGTCGCGCTGATCCGATTTAACTTTCTGTAGCCACGGGCAGCCCCCGCATCACTCACAATTAAGACACTAGTGTCGTCCGTGCACGAATTAATTATCCTACGCAGCGAAATTGGTTCGGTTAAATGTTGGTCCAAATAAATGTCGTCTGCCATTACGTTATGAAAGTAGAAAACGTCTACTTGTCCAATATCACTCTCATGCTGAGCAGTATCCGCTACGTTTCGAGAAAGCCTGTGAAAGGGCGTCATAGAGCCTCCATAATCAAGCAGAAGTACTAGATGGGCATGATTACGGACCTGCCGACTGTATACAGGACCAAGGAAAAACCCCTGCTTAGCAGCTCTTTCTACTGTCGCCTGAATATTTAATACGTCTGCTGGTCCATCAGCAATTGGCCGCCTTAAATATTTCCAAGCATATGACATAAAGCGCCGGGAAACGGGCCAGTAGCCATTTAGTTCATGCGTACCTTTAATGGTTAAAGGGATGAAGGGGGCTCTAATAGGGAAAGGGGTTAACTCTGGCTCGGGGATATTCTCAACACCAGTTTCCCAATCTGACCAAGCAATTGCAGATTCATCTGTAATTGCTTGGTTACCCTCCTGTTTTGTAGAAGCGGATGGTAACTCCTTATTGGTCTCAGACTCTAGATTAGTGCTGGTGGTGGCAACTCTTTCCCATGCCAAATCGAACTCATCGATTTCCTCTAGCGACTTGCACCATATGAGCTGAACAATTTTTTTTTGCTCGTCTAGAGTATCAGCATTCCATTTACCACTCAGTGCACGTAAAGCAGCTAGTAGCTCACCAACTCCTAAATGAAATCCAACCCGGCGCAGGTGAACAAAAACACGTATTATGAGTGCTTGCCAATCGGGGTCAGTCATCTGGTCGCCGCATACCTCTGCCAATCAGCCCTGAGCTTTAGTAACAACTCCGGATAGGGGAGGGCACCCTCTAAAGTTTCTGGAATATTCTGCGACGGGCCAAAGGCCCTCAGCGCTTCGAGCCAGTCGAGGAATTCGCTAGTGCCAGGCTTTTTATGCAACCCTGCCTCCTGACGTAACTCAAAGAAGCGCCGAATTGATGAATCAATGAGAACTGGGGTGGGTGGGTTACGCTTGGTTGAATTGTAATGAATATCAACAACTTCTCGTAACCAGTTCTCCTCCTGGAGGAAATCAACGAAGTAGTATATGCATCGTCTGAGGAAAGGAGCTGGCAGGTTACCTTTTTCTTTATTACTCGTAATGATAACGATCGGCTTGAATTCGGCTGAAGCCTTTATCACTTCTCCGGTTTCTGGTATTTCAAACTCCCACGGATGATCAAGGACTGATAGCAGGTCGTTTGGAAAGTCAACATCAGCTTTGTCTATTTCATCAATAAGTACCACTGCCGGGCATTCATGCGTGGCGAATGCCTTACCTAGAGGACCTAATCTCCGATAGTCCTTAGCATTTCTTGGATCACGAGCTTTAGACTTCCCTACTGCTTCTACTGCGCCACTATCCTTCTGAGATTCTACGTGTTGCGTTTGCACATCATGTAAACGAAGCATGGCATCGTATGTATATAATCCCTCCTGTGCCTTACTCGTAGAACGCACATACCAAGGATAGAATGGTAGCCCTAGTTCATAAGCAACCGCACGTGCCAATCTGGTTTTTCCGCATCCGGCTTCTCCCTCTAATAAGAGAGGCCGCTCAAGATATATTGCTAGATTTACAGCTTGAACTAATTCTTTAGCCGCAACATAGGGCTCTGGCTCTTTCGGTGAATCCGCATGTCTGGTGGCCGGCTCATGCCCTATATTCCCGCGAAAAATGTAGTTGTCCATTTTAGCCCTCCATTGGAAGATGCTTCGACAAGGCTTCGTACACTAATACTGGCAATCCGCCGTTCGAAGAGTTATAAATTTTTTCTGCGAGTCTATCTATCTGGTGAGCTTCGAGGCCAGAGAATGATTCAAGCCAATCTTGAACCTCTTCTCGTGTCCACGCCTGAAGGGGCAATTCAATAATCTTTTCAGCACGAAATGTGTCTCGAGTGCAACAGAGTGTCTTCGGCACAGACTCCGCCGGGATGCAATGATCTGCAACAATTAACGCAATAAACTTCACTTTTCGATAGTTTTTTTTGATGTTCTGCAATTCACCGATGAGGGGAATCCAAAAATTGTTGATGAACCAAGATATGATCCCAGTTTTATGATGTATAAATTCCCAACCTCTGAACTCGATAAATACAATACTGCCACTTTGCAACGATCCACATATTTTCTGAATGATCGTTTTTGCATACTGGGCCAGATCATCTGTCGATGGCTCAATGTTAATGTACTGTGCCAAAAGGTCCAATAGCCCCTGTTCATTTAACTGGCTGCTGGGGGTAAGCTCAACGGGGTAATACTTAAAGTCTCGGGTGCTTTCTTTCAACAATTCGCGTATACGTGCGATGCACCACTTCCCACCCATCGGGAGACTGTTTTGAAGTAAGAAAATGGCGGCACTTTCCTCACTTCTCGTTCCATGCAAAATCTCGCCTGTAATAGATATAGCTTCCTTAAAATTAATTCGTGGCAATCTGGCATGTAAATTCAAGTGCCGTTGATTTTGATCACCGTACCTCTGCTCAAGCTTCTGTAGTTCGCCTTCAGTCTGCTCTATGTCACCAGATAATTTTTCAATTCTTCTCTTAATTTTCTCGGCGTCAACCTCACTGACTGTATAATCAAGTTGGTCATAAGCTGCCGCGTACTCTTTCATCAGAGTTGCCAACCGCTTTTCCAGAATTTCTCTCTTAACTGTATGTAAGGGTCTCGTCATACGCCTGAGGCTTACTTATTAGCAGCGGGCCAACTCAATCTGTTTATCTATTTCTTCTATCTCTCTCTCCAATTTTTCAACCTGTCGCTTTAGTCGAGTGCGGGTAACATCACTTAATTCACTCGCTAATTGTGCGTGAGCAGCTTCATAATCCTCCAGCAAATGTATTCGGCGTTCACTCAGAATTTTCATTTTCACAGCGTTGGTACTATCCCCCATAATGCCCGCATCCAGCTTTGCCAAAACCTCATATGCGAAGGCACTAGCATGTTTAGCCGCGATCTCCTGCCGGACGGAGTCATCAATATCACTCTTGTTATTTATCAAATCAGATATGCCCCGCACTATTAGCGCCATTACCTGGTGATTAGCGTGTGTAGCCTCCAGAAAGCCCCGCCCTTCCATCTCAACAGCTAGGGTATCGTTGTAGGTGCTCCTGATAAACTGGAAGAGGTCCGATCCGGTCGCAGCAATAACTTTCTCACCTGCCGCAATCGGACCCACATAAGCACGAGGCGACCATCTCGCGTCGGCGTCAACAATCCGGTTAAGCCAGTCCGACCTTCTCGCTTCAGCCCTGGCTCGCTGCTCCATACTATACGAGGAGTTTCCCACGTCTGGCCTCGACTTGAAGATCTGTTCAGCTTTGCCGGACTCATAGCCATAAACCTTAGTCGCCGCGACTACATCTCCGACTTGTACGTCCTTCACACCGCCAGCCACCCCTACGAACAACGCAACATTTGGATCGAAGCGAGTGATCGCTCTCTCTGCCTCAAAAGCCGCGCTATTATTGCCCGCACCGATCTCGGCTATACCGATTCGCCACACTTGTCCGTCGGCTGAAAAGATACCCGTCTCGTAAACTGTCCCTCTATGAATCTCCTCTCGAAGATTAGTGAGATGAACACGCACTGCGTTGAACTCGACGGGAAGGGCTGTGAGAATTACTGCACGCCGGGGTGAGGAAGAGTTCCCTTTAGACATCAGACTCAAGCCTCTTATGAAGATTCTTCAGAATTATTCTCAGGCCGATTTTCCATATGTTTATTAGTACAGGTAGGTACGTTGGAGATTTGTAACCTGTTCTAACATGAATTAATAGCTGTGTAGACTGGCTATACAAAAGGCAACACAAAAGCGCGGTTTGATCTTCAGAGCGTAACTTGAGGCCGCGCCATCACGCTATCCTTTGAAGCACCTTACGAAAGCTGTGAGAACGAGAAGACTTTATGGCTGCAATCAAAAGTTGTCAAGAATTGTAGTTAGGTTGACAGAATGCGAAATTTCCGCCGAATTAGCCACACTGTCGTAGTGTTTGTTATGCCTTAGTTGAACTCAGTGCTAGCTCTGCCAATAGTTTTACCATCAGTACACAACATCAATGGAGAGGATTACTTCCGTCCTGATAATTCTTCAAGCATCTGCTGAACTATCATTGCATTAGGAGATTCAATACTATCAAAAATCTTCAGGGATGCCTTTAAATAAGTTATAGCCTGTTCGACTCTACCTAAGCTTGCATTGATCCTACCCAAATTGCCTAACTGATTACCTTCACCTTCTTTATCACCGATGCTACGGAGAATACTCAACGATTGATTCATGAACTCAATAGCTTTATCTGTCTCACCAGATTCAGCATAAGCACCTCCTAAGTTACCAAGTTGAGTGCTTTCAGTCTGTCTATTGCCAATTTCGCGCGCTATCGCAATGGACTCTTCATAGCATTCGATTGCTTCGTTAAACTTATTCAAGCGGGCGTAGGCCGCACCCAAGTTCCCCCAATCTGAACTCTGTCCGTTTTTGTCATTCATCTCCTGAGCAATAGATAATGCTTCCTTATGATACTTAATAGCCTTTTCAACATCGCCGAGTTCGGCGTATACCAAACCTAAATTGCCTAAATCTGCGCTTTCACCTCTTCTGTCCCTAAGATCTCTGGAGATTATTAGCGCCCGCTCTAAATATTGGATTGCCCTGTCGTACTCGCCTAGATCGGTATAGGCTACTCCCAGATTGCTTAACCGATTACTTTCTGCTCTTCGGTCTCCGATTTCGGTGGCAATTATCAAGGCTTCCTCGTAGTATCTTATTGCTAATCTTGTATCACCTATAGCAGCACGAGCATCACCCAAGTTACTTAAAGAAGAGCCTATTCCCCTTTTGTAGCCGATTTCACGCGCAATTTTGAGAGATCGTTCATGGAGTTCAATAGCTCGCTCGTACTCACCTAGATTTTCATAGGCGGCACCTAAGTTCCCTAGGGAAATTTCCTCGCCTTTTCTGTCATTTATTTCTTGGGCAATTTTAAGAGCCTGCTCGTGATACTCTATGGCCTTCTTTGTTTCACCTAACCGAGCGTAGGCTAAACCGAGCCCGCTTAGACAGTCCTCTTCATCTTGCCGGCGGCCCAGTTGTTTTGCTGCGTGAAGAGCGTCGACTAGCAACTGGATCAAAATGCTTGCTTGTAATCGTAGACTTAAAATGTTCCTACCATTAATAGCTAATTCCACGCACAGCAATGTAGTGGCTTCATCTTGACTAAATCTCTTGGCTACCCAAGCTTGGGATGTTTCAATGTTAGTTTGATTAAGAGTAAAAAGTTCTAAGCCGTGTGTTGTAGCAGCAGCACCCTCTAAATACTTAGTATCTGCCTCTTTGAGAGTGTTCACATAATACCTGGCATGACGTAAGTGTGCTTCGTAATAACTTGGCATGATCTCACTGTTGGGGTGAGGTAGTTGATGACTCTAATGCGTACCACTCCGCCAGCTGCTTAAGTAAGTTATCAGTGTGAGGATGTTCGATTAGCCTGTAAATTTCTAATGCACTTTCAGCACAACTGATAGCCTGTTTTCGTTTTTCAAGATCATATAAAACCAAACTCATATTCCGAAGCGCGAGACCCTCACTGCCGCGTTCGCCAACTCTACGGGCAATATCTACTTCCATTTCATAGAGTTGAGCAGCACAGTGAAACTGCTTGAGTGCCGCATAAGCCGCCCCTATATTGCCCAAGCATCTTCCTTCGCTACGAAGGTCACTTATTTCACGAGCGATCTGTAAAGCTTGCGCTTGATATTCAAGAGAGCGATGTATGTCTCCCCCTACATAGTAAATCACCCCTATATTACATAGCGCGTTACAAATACCTCTCCTATCATTTATCTCACGGGAGATCATCAGAGCCTTACCGAGGAAATCAATAGCTTCATCTAGTTTTCCCAACTCGCGGAAGGTGTCCCCCAAATTATTAAGTGCATTACTTTGATCACGCTTATCGTCTAACTCTTGGTCAACGGCTAAAGATTGCTGAAACAATTCAATTGCTTGGTGGTACTGCCCAAGCGCCTTATAGATCAAGCCAAGATTATTTAGGCCGGCCCCAATAGAGCGTTGGTCGCCAATTTCACGAGCAATATCTAAATGGGCTTCATACAACTCAATTGCCTTTCGGAGATCACCTAGCTTTAGATACACTAACCCCAGATTTCCCAGATGACCGCATTCCGCCGGACGACTCTTGAATGCGCGAGCAGCAACTAAAGCCTGCTCACTCCAAGTAAGTTGCTCCATCGCGTTTTGACGCAAAGCAAGCACGTACCATCCATTAGCTGAGTAGTTATTACAAAGAGCAGCCGCATTCTTATCAGTAATAGAATTTTCAGCGGCCCACCTCTGCCCAGATTTTATATTCTCCCATTCCGTGTCAATTAGGTTTAATCCGCGGTAAAGGGCCTCTCCAGCCTCTTCATATAACTTATTGGCTTTGTGCAATATACCTTCGTAGTAAGTTGAGTGTTGAAGGTTTGCTACACGCACGCTAGGCATAGTCTCTCACTTAATCACTCCATTCGGTTAAGGCTCCACGTACAGTCGCGGCATTCGGCGATTCTATTTCCGAGTATATTTGCAACGCTAACTCCGCATGTTTGTTGGCTTGTATACGGTCACCAAGCTTATTGAATAACAGGGCAACATTCCAATGCGCATTACCTTCGCCTCTTCGATCATTGATAGCACGCGTAACAACTAATTGCCGATCATAACAATCTATTGCACGTTGGATATCTCCCAAATGCCTGTACATTATGCCTAAATTACCTAATGCATTGCCTTCACCACGCCGGTGCCTGATTTCACGAGCTATACTCAAATCTTTTTCAAGGTACTCAATCGCAAGGGGGATATTGCCACTGATTGCATACGTTATTCCTATATTCCCTAGTACCGTCCCTTCGGCGCGAATATCCCCGACTGACTTAAAGATGGATAAAGCTGCCTCATGGCACTCAAGAGCATGGGGAATGTCTCCCATGCTCTTATAAGTAACGCCAAGATTGCTTAGAGCATTACCTTCGCCATTCATATCCTTGATCTCTCGAGCGAGTGATAGCTGTTGTTCATAATAATTAATCGCGGATTTGTATTCTCCTAAAGCTGCATAAGACAGACCAAGGTTACCTAACGCCCGTCCTTCCATGCGCAAGTTCCCAATAGTGCGTGCAGCTTTTAATCCGTGTGTGTGCCATTCAATTGCCCGGCGTGGCTCCCCTAAATCTGCATAAGCTAATCCTAGATTACCCAGCGCAGTACATTCACCGCTCTTGTCCCCTAACCTTTGCGATAATGCTAAGGACTGAGTATAGAGGTCAATGGCGTGTTTAGGATTGCCTAAAACTTGATGACACATCCCTAAGTTGCACAATGCGCTACTCTCACCGCGGGAATCTCCGAGTTCCTGCCCTATAGCTAACGCTTGTTTGTGATGTTCTGCTGCACGAGATGCGTCACCTAAGTCGAAGTAAGATAGACCAAGGCTGCTCAAATGTGTCATCTCCGCACTGCGATTATTTAACTGTCGGGATGCATTTAAAGCTGCTGTTTGCCAGCGTATGCGCTCGTGAGGATGCAGCCGTAGATTTATGACATAAACACCTGCGTCTGGGTAGTGACTACAAAGTGCGGTTGCTTCAGTGTCATCGCCCGAGGCTTTGCTAACCCATTTCTGCGCTCTTCTGAAGTGAGATAATTCTGCGTCGAACAAGGCGAGGCCTTGTCTTAGGGCTATGTCACCCAACTGATAAAGCTGGCTAGTTCTCCAGATAAGCTCCAAATAATATTTGGCATACCTTAAGTTCGCTTCACGAGAGGAAGGCATGATCTAATTCACTGTGCTATGTTCCTGCCCCATTCGGCTAATCTATCGCGTACCTTAGCCGCATGAGGAGAGCCAATATTATGATAGATTTTGTATGCCTCACTTGCATGATCCACGGCCTTTGCCCTATCTCCTTTGACGTTTAATATCAAGCTCATATTCCAAAGTGCATTTCCTTCACCTAATCTATCCCCAACTGTGCGGGCAAGCTTCAATTGCTCCGAATAATAAGCAACGGCGCTTTGCAAATCACCCATAAAATGAAAGACATTACCTATGTTGCCCAACGTAGTCCCTTTAGCCTGTAGATCACCCGTTTCTTCATAGATATCCAAAGCCTGTCTATGTAAGTTAATAGCGTACTGATAATCTTCCAGAGCTGTATACACAACACCCAAACACGCAAAAGCATTGCCTTCGCCATGACGGTCTCCAATCTGCCGCACCATAATCATATATTTTTCATAACATTCGATAGCGCGTTCATATTCTGATAAATTCTTGAAGGCGATCCCTAAGTTACTGAGTGCAGCTGCCTCGCCAATCTTATCTCCCGTCTTCCGAACAACATTAATCAACTGCTGATATAGTTCGACTGCTTTACCGTACTCACCTAGACGAATGTAGGACGCGCCGATGTTACTGAGCGCAATACTTTCACCCTGCAGATCTCCAAGTTCTCTCGTAATAAACAGCTTCCGTTCGTGATGTTGGATCGCAGTTTGAATGTCACCTAAGATTGAGTGTGTAATGCCTAAATTTCCATAAGCATTTGCTGCTTCACCACAGCGATCACCAGTTTGAATCGCGATCTCCAGCGATGCTTTATGCAATTCTGCCGCGAACTGAACTTTGCCTGTTTGCCGATAACATAACCCTAAGTTGCCCAAAGTAAGACCTTCACTCCGGAGGTCCTCTAGTTCGTGGGCAAGTGATAAAGCCTGCTTGTATATCTCTATCGCACCGTATTGATCGCCCAAGATTGAATAAGCATTGCCTAAATTGTTTAGGGTTTGCATTTCTCCTCTACGGTTACCGTCTTCTCGTTCAATTTCTAATGACTCTTTTAGAACTTGAATTGCGGCGTTGACATCTCCTAACTGCCAGTATGCCAGTCCTAAGTTCCCGAGCGACCTGCTTTCAGCTGACTTGTCTTTTAGTCTCCTCGCGGCGCTGAGAGCAGCCTCCTGCCATTGGATACTCTCCCGGGCGTCCTGGCGCATGTTAAGAATGTGTGCGCCCCAGTAAGGGTAATTAGTACAAACCGTGGCCGCCGTGTCATCACCTGCGGCATGCTCTTTGGCCCAAGCCTGTCCTGCTTGAATATTGCTCCATTCTGAATCTAATAAATCTAGACCGTACCTTAGAGTGTTCTGGCCCAGAAAATAGTTCTTGTCGGCCTCTCTAAGTAACTCTAGATAATATGAGGCATGTCTGAATTGAGCTGTACGAAGTCTTGGCATTATCGTAATCCTGTAGCGATACTTCTGGTCGCTCCCACTCTTGCTACATGGCTAATCGCTCGCACGCCTGCTCAGCTCTTCGAGCTACAACATTGCAGTACTTAGCATGCTGGCTAATGGCCGCATGAAGACTTGACATGAATTAATCATCGGTAAGTAAGGAGCGGGCATGCGCTACTAATAAGGCATGCATTTGGAAACGACCGCTCACCGGCTCTAGCAACCCACGTTGAACCAACGTTTGAGCTATCGGTTTCGGATCTTCAACCATCCAGACCGATTTCATCGCATTCAAATCGAATGTAGCCGGCTTAGGCGCGAATGGCCCGAGAAAGGCAAAGCAGTCTCGTGTATACTCATCAAGTCGATCCGTACTCTTCTTGAGAAGAGCTGCCACTGTGGGAATCGTCTCCGTTTCATAATCCATCATGTCGGCGGGGGCTTTTGCCTCGATAAGTTTTGCCCCCTCGCGGAGAGCCTTCAACAGATCCGCCACCCCCCAGCCCATCGCAGATTCGGTGTTAAGCATACGCCCCGCCACATGCAAAGCCAGCGGTAAACATTCGATGTCACGCACCAATTCGAGGCACTCATCCGGATGCTCGGCCACAACGCTTGGGGCCAAAATACGTAGCAAATCCAACGCCCTTTCTTCTGTAAGTGCCGGCAGGTTGTAAATGGCGTCAGGGGGAAGTGACAACCCACCTACAACACCAATCTGCCGCGTTGTGACTAGGAGTGCACAATTATTACCGCGCGATTGCTGGAAGGGAACAATATGTTCCGTCTCCCACAGTCTACAGTCAATACTAAAAATGTGAATGGAGGGGATTTTACGTGTGTAGAATCCCCTCCATTCACATTTTCACTTTATGCCCGACGAATGTCATTTTATTACCGACGGATTTCACTTTATGCCCGACAAATGTCACTTTATGTCCGACCCTACACCTACAGTGGTCGAGGCGCGTTCCTCGCGGACGTTGATGCCGAGGGCCTTCATGCGGCGGTAGAGGTGGCTGCGATCCATGCCCATGAGTT
>WUUC01044697.1_pt1 | contig 12151 bp, 7 predicted proteins | sample 6278441 | NCBI WGS metagenome assembly WUUC01 (sample SAMN13675441, study PRJNA597444) | soil metagenome | isolation source: soil | place: USA: Washington | collected 2017-10 | reverse complement strand
CTGGTCAACTTGCTGTTCACGTTCGGCGTCATCCGCCGGCTACGCGAGCACACCGAGCTCCTCGACCAGCTCGGCCGGCGTTCGGTTGGCGCACCGGTCGCGGCGATCCTCGAACCTGGCCGCACGGTCGCGGACTTCGACACCACCACAGTGGACGGTGACCGACTGACCGGCCTCGCCGGCACCACCCTGGTCGGCGTGTTCTCGCCGGGCTGCCCGGCCTGTGCGGAGCAGCTGGACCACTTCGTCGCCTACGCGCGAACGCTGCCGGGTGGCCGGAGTCAGGTGCTGACGGTCGTGGTCGGTACCGAGGCGGAGTCCGCGTCCTATGTCGAGCGGCTCGAAGCGTCGGCGCGGGTGGTGCGGGAACCCATGGACGGGCCGATGAGCACGGCGTTGGCGGTACGTGGGTTTCCCGCCTTCGCCGTGGTCGACGGCGATGTGGTGCGAGCCAACGGGTTCACGGTCGACGAGCTGCCCGCCGCGATCGCCGGATGAGCGATACACCGGACGCCGGCGTCGGGCTCGCCTCGAACGCCGCCTCGGCGGTCCGGCTGGCCTGGCGGGCGGCGCCGCGCTGGCTGGTCGCCTACCTCGCGGTGACCGTCATCGCCGGCGTGCTGCCGGTGGCCGGTGTCTGGTTGGTCAAGGAGGTACTGGATGCCTTGGCTGCCGATGACGGAGGCTGGCTGCCCGGCGCGGTCGGGCTGGCGGCCATCGGGCTCGGCACCGCCGTGCTGCCGGCACTCACCACCTACGTCCACAACCAGGCCGGCCGCCAGATCGGCTGGCACGCACAGTCGGACCTCTACCTGGCCACCGCCCGGCAGGTGGGGCTGGCGCGGTCGGAGGATCCGGCCTTCGCCGACCGGCTGCGGATGGCGCAGACGGCCGGCCGATCCGTGCCGGCGCAGGTGATCGACGGCCTGATCGCGCTGTCGCAGAGCACCATCACGCTCGTCGGGTTGGTCGGCGCGCTCGCGGTGATCAGCCCGCTCGCTGCCGGGTTCGCCGTGCTCGGCGGGGTGCCGGCGCTGGTGGCACAGCTCCAGCTCAGCCGTGCCCGCGCCCAGCTCCTGTGGCGGATCAGCCCGACCGAACGCCGCGAGCTGTTCTACATGGAGCTGCAGACCAGCCTCGCCGCGGCGAAGGAGCTGCGGTTGCTCGGGCTGTTCGAGCTGTTCCGGCGACGAATGCTCGGCGAGCTGGCGGTCGCCGACCGGGAACGGAGGAAACTCGACGGTCGCGAGCTCCGGCTGCAGTTCGGACTCGGCCTGCTGACCGCGGCGGTGGGTGGCGGTGGCCTGGTCTGGGCGATCATCTCCGCCAGCCGAGGCGCGCTGACGCTGGGCGAGGTGTCGATGTTCGTTGCCGGGATGACCGGGCTCCTGGCCGGCGTCGGCACCATCGTCGACCAGTTCGCGACGGTCCACCACGCGCTGCTGATGTACGACCACTTCCGGGCGGTGCTGGACGCCGAGCCCGACCTCGAGCTCGCCGCGAATCCGGTGCCCGTGCCGGTGCTGCGCCGCGGGATCGAGCTGCGCGACGTGTGGTTCCGCTACGCCCCGGACCAGGACTGGGTGCTGCGCGGGGTCGACCTGGTGATCCCGCACGGCCAGGCGACGGCGCTCGTCGGCGTCAACGGTGCGGGCAAGAGCACCCTGGTCAAGCTGCTGTGCCGGTTCTACGACCCCGAGCGCGGCGTGATCCGATGGGACGGGGTCGATCTGCGCGAGCTGTCGGTGGCGCAGTTGCGGGAGCACATCGGCGCGCTGTTCCAGGACTACATGAGCTACGACCTGTCGGCGGCGGAGAACATCGGCCTCGGCGACCTGAGCGGAATCGACGACACCCCCCGAATCCGCGCCGCCGCCGGGCGCGCCGGCATCCACCAGACCCTCGAGTCGCTGCCGCGCGGGTACGACACCCTGCTGTCCCGACTGTTCGCTCCGGAACCCGGCTCGGACTCCCGGACGGGCGTGCTGCTGTCGGGTGGACAGTGGCAGCGGCTGGCGCTGGCGCGGGCGTTCCTGCGGGACAAGCGAGACCTGCTCGTTCTCGACGAGCCGAGCTCCGGTCTCGACGCGGCCGCCGAGTACGAGATCCACCAGGGCCTGCGGCGGCACCGGGCCGGCGCCACCAGCGTGCTGATCTCGCACCGGCTCGGCGCCATCCGCGACGCCGACCGGATCGTCGTGCTCTCCGGCGGACGGATCACCGAACGCGGCACCCACGACTCCCTGCTCGCGGCCGGCGGCGAGTACGCCCGGTTGTTCCGCATGCAGGCCGAGGGCTACCAACCCGGGCCGGCCGAACCTCGGGTCGTACCCGGATGATCCGCCCGGCCATCGGCCTGGCGTCCGTGGTCGCCGTCGTGCTGGTCTTGCGACACCGGTTCGTCTCGGTGCTCGTCGAGGGCGACAGCATGGCGCCGACGCTGCGCGCCGGTCAGCGCGTGCTGGTGCGGCGCACCCGCGCCGCACACCGCGGCCAGGTGATCGTGCTGGCCAGCCCGCTCGGCACGGGTAGCCCGCCGTGGTTGATCAAACGGGTGGCCGCCGCGCCCGGCGACCCGGTACCCCGCGACACCGTGCCGGCGCTACGGGACGCGAGCGAGCGGTGGGTCCCGACAGACCAGCTGGTCCTGCTCGGCGACAACCCGGCCGCCAGCTACGACTCGCGCCGAGCCGGCTACTTCACCGCGGGCACCGTTCTCGGCGTGGTCGTTCGCGTCCCGCGTGGTCGATAACCTGCCGGCATGGTTCGAGGTGGCGACATCGATGTGGCGTCGGTGCGTGCCGCGTGCGAACGGCAGGCCGCGCGCCCGGTCGAGGGAATCGACGACATGGTGGATTACCTGGCCCGACAGGTCGATGACGAGTCGCACCGGGACGTGATCGGCCCGTTGCTCGCCGGGTCCGATGCCAGCGGGTTGGTCGTCCATAGTGGACTTGCGGTTGGTAGCTGGGGTGACCCTGCGGTGCCCGAGATGTTGTTCAGCGCGACCAAGAGCGTCGTATCGCTGGTCGCCGGTATCGCGTACGACCGGGGCATGCTCGACGTCGACGCCAGGGTCGGCGACGGTGTCGCGCTCCCGCAGTTCGCGGATGGCAGGGGCCGGGATATCCGATGGCTGCACCTGTTGCAGCAGACGAGCCAGTGGGACGGCCAGCTGTGGGGCAAGCCGGCCCGGGTCGACGCGCAGAGCCTTTGCGAAGGCGACGAGCCGCGGGGCGGGCCGCCCGGCTCCGGCTGGGCGTACAACGACGTCCGCGTGAACCTGCTTTGCCTTGCGTTGACCGCGCTGCTGGAGCGGCCGATGCCGGATGTGTTGCGGGAGGCGGTGATGGCTCCACTTGGTGCCTCCGCTACGTGGTCGTGGCACGGATATCACAACTCCCACCTCGACCTCGCGGAGCGCCGCGTGCCGGTGGTCAGCGGCGGAGCCCACTGGGGTGGCGGGTTGTTCATGTCGGCCGCCGACCTGGCCCTCGTCGGCCAGCTGTACCTGACCGGCGGTCGTTGGGCGGGCCGGCAGCTGGTCAGCGGCGACTGGCTGGCGCGCGGTTGGCGGCCGTGTGCGGTCAAGCGTGACTACGGTTTCCTGTGGTGGTTGAACGACCATCGCTCGGTGTTCCCGAACGCGCCCGCGTCCGGCCGCGCGGCCAGGGGCAACGGCGGCCGCCATCTGTTGTGGGTGGACCCCGACCGGGACCTGGTCATCGCCTCCCACTGGGGCGACGACGTCGAGCAGCTGATCAAGGACGTATCGGCCGCCGTCACCCGCTGATGGAACACGCCTACGACCCAGCGACGTCCTGCTTGCCCTCATCTCCGGACTCGCCGTGCTGACCGCGGGCGGCGGCGCGCGAGCCGGACATGTCGAACAGCACTTCGTGCAGTCGGTCGGCGGCCTCGAGGTCCGTTGTGGACGTGGTGGTGGCCGAGTCGGTCAGGTTCCTGCCGGCCTGCCTGGTCTGCTCCACCAGGTTGTCGAGCCGTCGGTGCCACGCCTGGCCGCAGGTGCGTAGTGCGGGCGCGGACAGCCATCCCTCGTGGCCCGCCGCGGCGGCCTCGCTGCTGTCGAGCAGGCCATCGGTGTTCGCCAGTGCGTTGTTGGCGAGCAGGTCGAGCTCGGCGCCGGCCGTGCCGACCGGGTCGGGGTTCATGCGGATGTCGGGCGCCATGCTCTCACCAGGTTTGTCTTGGCCGGACGATGACGGGTTGCTGGTCTCCTTCGTGTATTTCGTTGGCTGGCAGCCGCCCGTCCAGGCTGACGTCGAGCCGGGAGTCGGTGTGCTGGGTGTAGTGCACGTCGCCGTCCGGGGTGACCGCGGTGACCACGGCCGCGTGGTGTACCACGCCGGGATCGACCGGACCGCCGGGGCCGACCTGTTCCCAGTAGATGATGTCGCCGGGGCGGGCCGCCGACACCGGAAGCTCCTCGGCGCCGTTGGCGACGAAGAAGTCGCGCTGGGCCTCGGAGTCCGCCCAGGACGCGCTGTGCGAGCTGTCGCGTTTGTCCAGCCAGTCGATGCCGGTCTGCGGGCCGTGGCCCCAGCAGTCCTCGCACGTGGCCCACGTGGTGAGACCGTCCTTTTTGGAGTCTAGTCCGGCGTGTTCGAGGGACAGGGACACGAAGTGCGCGCAGTTGTTGTCGAACAGGTCGAGGTCGGTGTTGTCCCAGTTCTGCTGGGCGTAGCGGACCATCTCGACTCGGTCATAGCCGTCCGCGCCGGACAGCCGCGCTGTGACCTCTTCTGGTATTCCGTTCAGGTCGTGCAGGTCGACCGGGACGGCGAGCTCGTACTCGGCCTGCTGCTGCGGGGTCAGCGACTCCCACCAGGCGGCCACGGTCGCCGGGTCCTCGCCGATCGGCAGGCTCTCCCGGAACAGGTCGATCTGGTTGTGCGCCGCTGATGCCTGGAACTCGTTGAGCGCCCGGTCCAGGTCGGTGTTGGCCACGGCCTCGGCGAGCCGGTTCAGCTCGGCGGCCGCCTCCTCGTCGATCCGGGTCGCCGACTCGACCGCTTCCGCGATGAGCGCCTGCGCCCGCTCGAGCGCATCCAGGCTCTCGGTATCGGTCGGATGTCGCGCGAGCTGTCCGTCCTCACCCACGAGCAGACCGGCCGACCTGGCGTAGTCGACCGCCGACAGCAACGAGTGCTGCACGGCCTCGACCGCCTCGCCGAGCCCGTCGAGCGTCGTCGCCACACCGCGCATGGTCGCCGCGGCGACCTGGTAGGCGTTGGCGAGATCGGTGAGCCGCTGCGCGGCCCGCTGACCGACCTCATCGGTCCAGTTCTCGGTGACGGCGGCCGAACCCTGGTCGTAGATATCCAGCGCCGACTCCTCGGCCTGCCTGGCCAACTGGATCCAGTCATCGGCCGCCGCTGCCCACAACCGCGGCTGCGCATCACGAAGCTGCGCGAAACCGACCACAGCACACACCTACCCGGCGGGGGAGCGACGGAACCGTTTCAGCATGCGGCATGTACCTGGTCGGACACCTTGACGACATCTTGACTCGGCGCCGCGCGCAGACCATGCGGGCGACGTCGTCCGGGGCACCGGGGTGGGGGATGAGCTGGCGGTCCATCCGGATGCCGATGCCGCCGGGGGATACGACGTCGACCCGGATCGGGGACAGCTCGACCGCGGCGTTGAGCGCGAGCGCCTCCAGGCCGCCCCATACGCCGAAGCCGTGCAGTGGGCGCCGGGCGCTGGATCAGGACAGCACGCACACCCGAGCCACCCGGACGATGTTTCCCGGTGCCGCGTGCAGCACGTCGTATCAAGCCAGTACCAACGATCAGCACCCGGGCGTCCTGCAGTTCGCCGTTTTCTGCCATGGGGAACAATCCATAATGGACATCGAGTCCGGTTGACGTCGGCTACTCGGGCAGGAGGAACGACTTGTCCGGTAGCACCAGGCCCAGTCCTCACCTGGTTCGTCGGAGCACACCAGCGGGTGGGTGAAGTACGCCAGTGGGCGGTGGAGTGGCGGCGCGGCGAGTTGTCGCAGCAGCCGATGTGCCCGCAGCTCAGGTACCCCCAAGGGTGCGCCCAGGTGGTGCCTTCGCGCAGGCAAGTCCTTGCAGCCCATGGTCGTGCCTGCGGTGTTCTCGAGAAGGTGCTTGCCCGCGTCGAGTCGAACAGGTCGCCGGAGCCGACCCGGATGGTGAAGGTGTGCGTTCGGTCGGGCTGCAGGCCGACGATGCGGGTCGTGTTCACCATGTACACGGTGTTGGTAGTGGTGCTGTCGTCGATGAGGTAGTCGATCGCGCTCAAGCCGTCGTGTCCAGCTGCGAAGTGCTTGAAACTCTACGGTTTCACGCGGGATGACGTCAGTTCGACCAGCCTGTCGTGGACGTGGTCGGCGGCCTTGCGGTGTTGGGACCGGTAGAGGTCGAGGGCCTGTTGCCACACCGTGCGGGCTCGGTCGTGGTGGCCCAGGGCGTGGTACACGAGGCCGAGGTGATCGAGAGTGTTGGCCGTTTCGTAGGTGTTGCCCAGATCTCGGAACAGGGCCAGAGCCTGCCGGTAGAAGTCGACCGCTTCAGCGTGGCGGCCGGTGTGGTGGGCGATGTAGCCGAGGCTGTCCAGTGCTGCTGCCTCGCCGTCGCGATGGTGGTGGTGGCGGTAGGTCGTGAGCGCGGCTTGGCAGTGTGTGCGACCTCGGTCGTACTTACCGAGCCGGGCGGCGCACCAACCGACCGCGTTGTGCGCGCGGGCGAGCTGCACCGGGGTATCGAGTGTGTGGAACAGGTGTAGGGCCTGGGTGGCATGTTCGAGGGCCGGCCGGTCGTGGCCCTTCTGCTCGTGGACCCACCCGATGGCATGGTGGGCCTGTGCCTGGCCGGCGATATCGTGGGCGTGTTCGGCCATGCTGAGGGCTTGATGGAGATGGGTGAGTGCCCTGTCGTACCGCCCGATTCGGGTGTAGGCCATGCCGAGGCCGCGGTTGGCCAGCGTCTGCGTCGCAGGGTCGGCGAAATGGTTGGCGGCGGCCAGCCCGGTCAACCAGTTGGTCACGTCCTCGTCGAGGAGTCCTCGCCGCCGGAAGAACGGAGTCAGGGTCCAAGCCAGTTGCCAGGCGGCGTGGTACCAGCCAAGGGCGGCGGCCGTTTCCCGAGCGGCCATCAGGCTGACGTGCTCGGTGTCGAACCAGGTGAGGGCCGACCCGAGGTCGGAAAGTACGAGGGGTTGGTGGCCGGCCGTTGGCGGATCTGGGTGGAACGGCTGGCGGTACGGTTCGAGGGCTTGCATACCACTGTGTGCCGTATGGACGTAGAAGTCGACCAGCCGCCGCAATGCTGCCTCCCGTTCCGGCTCGGTGCTGTCCTCGTCGGCGCGTTCGGCGGCGTAGAGCCTGGTGAGGTCGTGCATCCGGTACCGGCCCGGCCGTTGTTCCATGACGAGGTGCGCGGCCTCCAGCGTCCGCAGCATCATGCCGGTCTGGCCGACAGGCAAGGCAACGAGGCTGGCGGCGGCGAGCCGGCCGATGTCCGGCCCGGGGGCCAACCCGAGAAGCCAAAACATCCTGGCCGCGTCGGCGGGTAGGGCCTGGTACGACCAGAACAGCACCGCCCGTAGGTTGGTGGACAGGTCGCCCGCGTCAAGAGCGTCGAGTCGGGTGGCGGCGTCGCGAAGTTCGTCGGCGAGGGCGGCGAGCGGGAAGTTCGGGTGCTGGGCGGCTCGGGCGGCGATGATGCTGACAGCCAGCGGGATACCGGCACACCAGCTCAGTAGGTCCGCGACGGCCCGGGGCTCGTTCGTCGCTCGCTCGGCGGACAGTTGGCTGGTCAGTAGTTCGTGCGCGTCGTCCGGGGCGAGCACGTCCAGGTCGAGCAACTGCGCGCCGCGTATGCGCAGACCGTTCAGGCGGTTGCGGCTGGTGATCAGGACCGTGGTCGTCGTACCGCCGGGCAGCAAGGACTCGACTTGCGCGGTGTCGAATGCGTTGTCTAAGAAGACGAGCATTCGCCTGTCCGCCACCAGACTGCGATACAGGCCAACCCGAGCGTCCATATCGGACGGAAAGGCCGCCGAGGAAACGCCGAGGGCCTGCAGGAAGCCACGCACCGCGGTCGACGGTGGGGTTGGCGCGCCGGAGGGGTCGAAGCCGCGCAGGTTGACATACAGCTGGCCGTCGGGGAACCGGTCGATGGCGTGGTGCGCCCAGTGCAGGGCGAGGACGGTCTTGCCTATGCCACCCGCGCCACCGATCGCCGAGATCACCACGGTGCCGCCTGGCGCCGAGTGCGCGTCAACTGCCGTGTCGAGGGCGGCGAGCTCGGCGACCCGGCCGACGAATAACGGGGGTGGCGCCGGTAGCTGCCGGGGAATCGGTGGCACATTGGTGGCCGTGGGGTGCACCATATCGAGCGTGGGGTCGGCGGTCAGCAGCTGCCGGTAACGCTCCTGGAGCGCGGGGTTGGGGTCGATGCCGAGTTGGTCGGCCAGGCGCGTACGGATCTGGTGGTAACACGCCAACGCGTCGGCCTGCCGTCCGGACCGGTACAACGCGAGCATCAGCTGGTCCGTAAGGGACTCATCCAGCGGGTGGTCGCGCACCAGGTCGGATAGTGGACCGACCACCTCGGCCTGCCGGCCCAGTCGCAGGCGCACTGCGTATCCCTCGGTCAGGATCGTCAACCGCTCCTGACCGATGACGTCCCGGATGCGCTCCACCCAGCGGCCGGTGAGCCCGGCCAGCGGTGCCCCACGCCAGAGCCTCGCCGCCTCGTCCAGCAACTCGACTTTCCGATGGTCGTCCTCGGCTATCGTTCCGGCCTCGGCCGCCAGGCGACGCGCCCGGTGCAGGTCGACTGTCTCCGGGTCGACATTCAGCACGTACCCGGCGCCGGTGCGCCGCAGCAGGTCGTGCCCGGCTCCCGCATCGGCCTCGCCCAGCACCCGCCGCAGCCGCGACACGTAGGTATACAGCACATTGCGGGCGTCGCCTGGCAACTCGTCGCTCCACACCCGGGCCAGCAACTCATCGACCTCGACCGGCTCCCTTGGCGTCGTTGCCAGCGCGGCCAGCACGCACCGCTGTCGCGGTCGTCCAAGCGGAACCTCACGCCCGGCACGCCATAGCTCGACCGGACCCAATAGCCTCAGTTCCACCTCCATACTCTAGACATCGCGAGCCTGGGACCACGTTGAGTCGTCGGGGCCACCGACCAGGTGGACGTCATAGCCTATCCGGCGATTGAGACCAAGAACCCGAACGCGAGTTATGAGGCGGCGCTCCGCGTTGACAGTCCGATATCGACTCGTTGCTCACCGTAATACCATCGATGTCAGGTCGTCGGGGAAGCGAGCGAGTGCGACGAGCGCACGACGTCCTCGTCATTCGGCGCGCCGGGACTGCTGGGCCATATCAAGGTCTCATCAAGGTTTCTGACCAGCAGCGCCCGGCACACTCTTCGGTGCGGACCAACTCAGACACCTTTAGCACGCCCGAAGCCGTATAACCCGCGGCGGGCTAGACGGACGGGCGACATGGGCCAGACCTTAATTTTGGGCAGACCAGAGCGGTCGGTACTCCTCACGGGCATGGGGGTCTGCGGAATCGATGGCATTGGGACGAATCGGGGCACTCGGGCCGTTGGTCGCCTGGTCGACGGAGAGCGCGGCAATCGAGCTCGGCCCGCTTCGCCAACAGGCGGTGCTGGCCGCGATGGCGTTGCGGGCCAATCGGCCGATCAGCACCAGCGAGCTGCTCAGTTGGGTGTGGGGGGAGCAGGTTCCAAGCAGCGGTGAACAGGTCGTGCACACCTATGTGTACCGGCTGCGCCGGCTCATCGAACCGGATGCCGAGCACGGGCGCTACCGGCTGCTTGTCCGAGAGAGCAACGGATATACTCTTCGGCTGGCCTCGGATCAGTTCGACGTGACCCAGTTCGAGAACACGGTCAGCCGCGCGGACGTGACCGAGGATCCGGCGGTCGCGTCCGATCTCCTAGCCGAGGGGCTGCGGCTCTGGCGGGGCGAACCTCTGGCCGGGTTGCCCGGCCCGTTCCTTGCCGCGCAGCGGCTGTGGCTGGCCGAGCACAGATTGTCGGTGCACCTGCAGAAGACCGACATCGACCTGCGGCTCGGTCGGGCCGCGGAAGTGCTCCCCGACCTGGTCTCGCTGGTCGACGAGCACCCGCTCAACGAGAAGATCGCTGGCCTGCTGATGACGGCCCTGGCCCGTGCCGGTCGGCAGAACGAGGCCCTGGCCGTCTTCCTGAAACTGCGCAAGCGAATGGTGAACGAGCTTGGTGTGGAGCCAGGGCGCGAGCTTCAGCAACTGCATTCCGCGCTGTTGCGCGGCGCCGACGCCCGGCCGGTACCAGCCCAGGCCCGGGTGTTGTTGGCTGACCCTGTAGGCCGCCCCGTCCAGTTGCCTCGGGACGTCACCAACTTCACGGGTCGCGCCGAGGTGCTGCGCAACATTGTGGCTCTACTGGACGGTCACGCCCGGGACCAGGTGGTGCCGGTGGTGGCTATCTCCGGCCGTCCGGGCGTGGGCAAGACGACGCTCGCCGTGCACGCCGCGCATCGGATCCGTGCCCGCTTTCCCGACGGCCAGCTCTATCTGAGCCTGCGCGGGACATGCACGCAGCCGATGGCGCCGGCCGACGCGCTTGATTACCTGCTGCGCTCACTCGGGGTGGACGGCCGCAACATCCCTGGGTCGACCGAAGAGCGCTCCGCGCTGTTCCGCAGCCGGCTAGCCGAGCGTCGGGTTCTTGTGTTGCTGGACAACGCCCGCGACGAGCAGCAGGTACGCCCGCTACTGCCGGGAACCGTCGGCTCGGCGGTGCTCGTCACCGGCCTCCGGCCACTTGTTGCCCTGGACGGAATCACCACCGTCCAGCTTGACTCATTCAAAGTCGACGACTCGGTCACCCTACTGCGCAGCATCGTCGGCGCCAAACGAGTGGATGCGGAGCGGGACGCCGCTGTGCGGATCGCGGAGTTTTGCGCGCAGCTTCCGTTGGCACTTCACATCGCGGCCGGCAAGTTGGTCGCCCGGCCGCACTGGTCGCTGCGCCGGCTCGCCGAGATGCTGGCCGACGAGCGCAGCCGGCTCGATGACTTGGCCATCGCGGACCGCGCTGTGCGCAGCAGCATCGCCCTGTCCGAACAGTTGCTGGATGACGAGCACGTCCGGGCGTTCCATCTACTGAGCCGGCTCGACCTGCCGGTTCTGGATCTCACCGCGGCTGCGGCGCTGCTCGACGTCGACCGCCGAACCGCCCAGCGGACGGTCGAGGTGCTGGTGGACCACCAGTTGCTCGACGTCGTCGGTGCGGACGCGGTCGGTGACCTGAGGGTACGGTTCCATGACCTGATTCGGCTGTATTCCAGGGATCGAGCGACCGAGACGATTTCCGATACGGAGTGGGCGGCGGCGCTCGGGCGGGTGCTGTCGGCCTACCTGTCCCTCGCCGAGATTGCCGATGAGGCGCTCCCGGTGACCACCGCGGTCCTGAGCAGAGGGACCGCCCCGCGAGTGGCCAAACCCGACCGGGTGGTCGCAGAGTGGATCCGACGCGACCCGACAAGCTGGTTCTCCGCGGAGGAGCTCAGCCTTACGCTGCTGATCGAACACGCCTGCCAAACGGGTTTCGAGTCGTCCGCTTGGGAACTCGCCGAGGCGTTGACCACCTACGCGGTGCTCAAGAGCCGGTGGGACGTGTGGCGCCGGACCAGTGAGATGGCGCTCGCCGCCGCCCGTAGGGTTGGCGACCGCCACGGCGAGGCATGTATGGTCGCCTCCCTGGCCAAGATCGGCGTCGACCGCGTCACCGTGACCGCCGCCCGGAGCGAGCTCGACCGGGCACTCGATCTGTTCGCCGCGTTGGGTGATCGGCGCGCGCAAGGCCGGGTATTGAAGGAGATCGCCCAATGCTCCATGCATGCTGGCGATGTCGAAACAGCCATCGACGAGATCCGCGCCGCCATGGTGATCTCCGAATCGGTGGACGACATCCAGGTGACCGCCGATGACCTGCTCGCGCTCGGCCAGATGTTCGTACTGGCCGGCCGTTATCCGGGTGCGATGGACGCGTTGAGCCAGGCCGCGGCGGTGTGCCGGAAGCTGGCGAAACCACGCGGCGAGGCCATGGCGATGTGGCAGCTTGCCGCG
>WUUC01032808.1_pt1 | contig 12151 bp, 11 predicted proteins | sample 6278441 | NCBI WGS metagenome assembly WUUC01 (sample SAMN13675441, study PRJNA597444) | soil metagenome | isolation source: soil | place: USA: Washington | collected 2017-10 | reverse complement strand
CGCCGCTGAAGTACACCGGCAACTGGTTGTTCACGAACCCGTACGCCAACGGGCTCTTCGTATCGGCGATGATCCCGCGAAGGATCGTTCCTTCGGCGACCAATCCCGGAGCGTCGTTCTCGATCCGCACCGCCGGCGTGAGATTGTAGCGCGGGAAGAGGGTCGCGGTGCTGCCTTCCGTGATCAGCGTCCCGCCCTGATTCACGAAATCGTAGAGGTTTTTGAGCCCTTCCATTCCCATCCCATACCGGGTGTCCTCGGTCGAGTCGGGGTACCCGAGATTCGGCGTCTCCGCCGTCCTTTTCCACGGCAACGGCCGGCCGGTGGCCGGCCGGTCGGCGCCGACGCTCGTCTGGCAGCAGGGGAAAACGATGACGTCATACCTCTGACGCAGATTCGGCTCGCGGAGCTTCTGATCGGAGAAGTAGGTGAACGGCACGCCATACGTCTCGAGTGCGGCGCGCACCCAGCCCTCGTTCTGGGTGTTCTGCCAGTTGTGGACGTAACCGATGCGCGGTACGTCGAGGTCATGTGTGGCGACCGACGGCGCGGTGCCGACGGCGACCGCCGTCAGCCCGAGATCGCGCAGAACCGGGTCGAGCCTGGCGCGCGGGGCGTTCGGGATGATGAACGAACCGGCCAGGAACCGTTGCCCCGCGACGTCGAACGCATCCTCGGCGGCGAGCATCCGCACCTCGGGGAACCGGAATCTGAGAGTGACGATGTTGTTGTCGCTCGTGTGGGCGACGATGAGCGTATTCCCGCTTCCCGTCACGCCCCCGGGAGCGCGTACGTCGGCGGTCACCGGCTGCATGCTCGCCGTGAGGACCGCGCGGTCTGTGATCGGGGTGATCACCAGATTCCGCATCATCTGGAAGGTCCACCCGGTGTCGTCGTACGGCGACGGATTGCCCAGCGGGTAGTTCTGCACCGAGAAGTACATGTCGGCGAGCGTGCGATACGGCTGGTCGCCGCGGATGATCCAATCACCAGCCTTGACGTCGACGGTGCCGGCGCGGAACGGAGCGCTGGCGACGTGGAACTCGAGCCCCTGGCGGCGGAGGTCGTTCACTGCCTGAGCCGCGTCGGCCTTCCGGTGCTGCGTCGCCGGAATGACCCACCCGAACGTCGGGCCGTTCCGACCGCGATTCACCGCGTTCTTGTTCTTCGTCCAGTAGTTCTCGAGGTAGATGTCCTTGTTTCTCGCGATGTGGTTGAGCGAGATGAGGATCGCCGACTGCTGAATGTTCGTGTTGTTTCGCGGGCCCCAGTTGATCGTCGGCAGTGCCGGGTTGGGGCGGAACCACTCACGGCTCGTCGCGCCACCGCCCTGGACGACGCGGTTCTGCGGACCGTACCCCATGACCTCGTAGAACCGGCCAATCGAGTTGTGGCTGTGGGCGAGGAAGAACATGTAGTTCGGGACCCACCCATCGTAGAAACCATAGGTCCAGACGCCGGGGACGCCGCGCTTGGTCATCTCCATGACGTCGGCCTGCGCCAGCATCCACCACTCGTTGACGGTGATCGGATCGATCTGATCGTTGTACGGCCCGGTGCCGGTGGAGGAATACAGATAGGTGGATTGCTCGTGCAGGTCGTGGAGCACCGTCGGCTTCCACTCGAGGAACGTCCTCATCGTGTGCTTGGTCAGGGCGAGGAACTGGCCCATGCCGTCGCGGTTGTTGTCGTGCGCGACATACTTGCCCCAGTACATGAGGCCGAGCTGCTGCCCGCCACCGCCAGCTCCTCGCCCCCCCACTGGTTGCCCGGCCGCGGCCTGACCGGCCGCGCCTTGCTGCATCCGGCGATTGAAGTAGTAGACATCCACCATCCGCTCGCGACCGTCGACCTCGATCACCGGCGTGATGAAGGTGATCACGTTGTTGCGGATCTGCTGGATGTATGGCGTCTCCTGCACGACCAGCCGGTAGGCGAGCTCCATCAGCATCTCGGGCCCGCCGCGCTCGGTGGAGTGCATACCGCTCGCGATCCAGTAGATGGGCTTCGCCGTCTGGATGAGCTGGCGGGCCTGCGGCTCGGTGGTCGTTCGCGGGTCGGTCAGTTGGGTGAGCATCCCCTTGTAGCGCTCGAGGTCGCGGATCGACTCCTCGTTGCCGATCGCGAGGACGACCATCTCGCGCCCCTCCTCCGACTGGCCGATCGTCCAGTACTTGGCGCGCGCGGGCGCCGCGTCGGCGATCGCCTTGAGGTAGCGGTGGATGTCCTTGGCATAAGTCAGCTCATCGGGTGTCCCCACTATGCGGCCGTGGAACTTGAGCGGAGTCGGGACTGTGCTCGAAGCCGGCAAATGATCGACGAGCTCGGTGGAGATCCGCGGATCCTGGAGGTATTCCTTGATCTTCGCGGTGTACTCCTGGTCGATCGCCTGCTGCGTCGCAGCCTGGGCGAACGCCGTGGAAGAGAGCGTCGCGGTGGCGATCGCGACGGCGATCGCCCGACGGCGCAGGGGTCCCGGGTCGGCGAACATCCCGCCTCCTGAATGTTGTGAAGACGCCGGCGCGGTCCGGCGGTTGTGGGTTCCACCGGTAATCAATACGGAGCGCACCGCCAAAGCGATGGCTCGCGCCGGGAGACAAACCCTGTTTGCCCTCCCGCGGCGAGTCGTTGCCCTGGAAGGACCGAGCTCAGACGTGTGGCACCTGCGCAACGCTTTCCCGGGCTCTCGATGAATCTCTCTGACCCCCTCCCGTTCCTACGGTCGACCATGCACTTTTCTCCCACGCCGACACCGTCGGCGCCCGCCCGTCCTCACCGCGTTGGAGACCGTCACCTATGTCGATCGTACGTCTTGGTCCAATCGCGGGGGTTGCGCTGTCTGCCGTAGCGTGCACCGACGCGCTCGCACCCTCGAGCGCCACATCGAGCATCAGCGCCGATGTCAGCTTCACCGTGACGTCGATCACCGGACCGACGAACGCCGGAACCTGCGGGACGTACGTCGTCGCGTACACGGGACCCGGCGCCGACTCGGCGTCGACGCCGATTCCCCTTGCGTCGCCCGCGCCGGGCGAGGGTTGCGGCGGCAGCGACTAGCGCGAGCGCGCTACTTCGGGTTGACCCGGTAATCCAGCGGCGGCTTCCGGTCGCCGATCAGCGGCCGATAGCTGAACCCCGCACCGCGCTTCGCCTCGAACTCCGCCCGCGCCGCGGCGATCAGCTTTGGATCAGCAAACAGATCGACGACGCTCATCGCCATCGTCTTCGCTGCGTTGAGCATCCCGCGGTGACCGATGCTCATCCCCCCCGCGGCGACCGCCTGCCACGAGTGCGCGGGGGTGCCTGGCACCCATGTCGCGGTACTGAACCCCGAGTTGGGGACCACCCAGCTCACATCGCCGACGTCGGTCGAGCCGCCCGCGTCGGAGATCGAGAACGCCTCGACGCGCTCCGCCGCGCGCAGATCCGGGCGGTCCCCGGTGAGGGTCGCCGAGATCTGCTCGGCGAACGTCCGCTCGTCGGCCGTGTAGGCGAGGCCGCCGACGCGACGCAGATTGGCATCGATCACCCGAGCGAGTGATTCGTTGGCGAGGAGCGGATAAACGCCGTTGACCACCTCGACCTCGACCGAGGTGCCCGTGCCCAGCGCCGCACCCTGCGCCGCCTTCTCGAACCGCTCCCAGACATCACGCACGATCTTCACATCGCGGTGGCGGGCGTAGTAGTACACCTCGGCGAAGTCGGGGACGACGTTCGGCGCGCTGCCACCGCTCGTGATCACGTAGTGGATGCGCGATCCGTCGGGGACGTGCTCGCGCATCAGGTTGACCATGTGGTTCATCGCCTCGACGGCGTCGAGCGCCGACCTCCCGCTCCATGGCGCACCGGCGGCGTGCGCCGATACGCCGCGAAACCGGAACTTGCCGGATATGTTGGCGAGCGATGTGCCCGGTCCGGCGTCGTTCTCCGACCCCGGATGCCAGTCGAGCGCGGCATCGACGTCGTCGAACAAGCCGCCACGCACCATGTAGATCTTCCCGCCGCCGCCCTCTTCGGCCGGCGTGCCGTAGACGCGGATCGTCCCACGCTGTCCGGTGCGCGCCATCCACTCCTTGACCGCGATCCCGGCGGCGACGGACGCCGTCCCGAACAGGTGATGCCCGCAGGCGTGTCCGGCGGCGAGACCCGGAACCGGCTGCCGCCGCGGTACGGCGGCCTGCGACAACCCGGGCAACGCGTCGAATTCGGCAAGCACGCCGATCACCGGCCGTCCACTCCCGTAACTCGCGACGAACGCGGTCGGGATTCCGGCCACCCCCGCCTCCACGGCGAAGCCCGCCCGCCGCAGCTCCTGCTGGAGGAGCGCGGAACTCTTCTCCTCCTGGTAGCCGACCTCGGCGAGCGACCAGATCTGGCTCGCGACGTCGATGTACGCGCCCCGGCGCGCATCGATCGACGCGGCGATGACGGACTTCGCGTCCTGGCCGCCGGCGACCGCGGCCCAGCCGACCACGAGAACGAGCGCAGGAATACCGGTTCGATGATTCATTGTCCGATCGGTGACGGGGACAGACCAGGCATCGCTGGAGATATGACGGCGCAACGCGGCCGTCCACAAGTGGTGCGCGCGACAGGACCATCATCACACCAGCCGGCGGGCCTCCACCAGCACCGGAGTTCCGCGGATCACGCACAGCGCGACCGTGAAGTACACGGCGGCATACGTCAGCGTCCGCAGACCGCCACCGAGCAGCGCGACGAGGCCCGGCGTGAAGAGCAGGATGACGAGCGAGAAGGCGATCGCTTTTCCCGCGCCGTACGTCGCCCGGCTGGCCCGCGAGCTGACCAGCAGCCGCCCGAGCCGGCTGCGCATCATCCCGAACGCCGACATCCCGCGCTCGAGGGCGAGTGCCCGGATTCCGTCGACGACGATCCCCCGCGCAGCGACGATGATCGCCACCCACACCGGGATCCATCCGAATGCCGCGAAGACGATCCAGTACGTCATCTCCACCACCCGGTCGCCGAGAATGTCGGCAAGGGCGCCGAACTTCGTGCACTCCCGCCGCCGCCGCGCGACGTAGCCATCGAGGGCGTCGAGCAGGATGATCGTCACGGTGAGGACGACGGCGGTGAGATAGACGCCGGTCGTCCGCCAGTGCAGCATCGCGACAACGAGGAACGCGAGCAGGGTTCGGCCGAGCGTAATGAGATTGGCCATCAATCCTCCATTCGAGATGATCGGGGCGCGGCCCCGGAAGATCCTCGCCGAACGGTGGCCTCGCGTATCGGACTCGGCATTACGTCATCTGACGTAGGCACCGACGCGGGGAAGGCACGAGTCGATCCCCGTTCGTCATCTCACGATTCGACGGCGGCGCGCAACTGCTCGATGTCGTACGGCTTGGCGAGGACGGTCGAGATCAAGACCGGATCGGCGCGGAGGGGCTCCATCGCGTCGGGACCACCGCCGGTGACCATGATACAGCGAGTGCGCACACCTTCCGGAAGCGCCTTGATCCGTCGAACGACCTCGAGGCCGTCCATCCCGGGCAGTCGGAGGTCGCAGATCACGACGTCGAAACGGCTCTGACGGGCCAACCGGACGGCCTCCGGTCCGTCGCGCGCGACGACGACCGCGTGGCCGCGGGCCGAAAAGTAGCGGGTAACCACCCGCCGGATGCTCGCCTCGTCCTCGACGACGAGGATGTCGAGCGGGCGCGCCGCCTGCGTCGGACGTGACGGCGCGGCGACGTCCGGCCCGCGCGTGGCCGCCCCGGTCCCGGCCGGTGAGTAAGCCGGGAAAGACACGGTGAAGCGGGTTCCCACACCGACTTCGCTCACGACGTCGATCGCCCCGTCGTAGCTCGACACGATTCCGTGGACCACTGCCAGCCCGAGTCCCGTCCCTTCGCCTTCCGGCTTCGTCGTGAAGAACGGGTCCCAGATCCGCGACAGGAGCTCGGCCGGAATCCCCGGGCCGTTGTCCGAAATCTCCACCATGACACGGTCGGCGTCCGCCCACGTGCGAACGCCGATGCGCGCCGGGCGCGGAGTCGACGGAGATCCGGCGTTCATCGGAGCGTCGACCGTCGCCTCGAGCGCCTGACGTGCGTTCACGACGAGATTCAGCACGACCTGTTCCATCTGCGTCCGCTCGGCGAGGACCGGCGGCAGCGATCCGGCGAGTTGCAGTTCGCGCGCGATGCCGTGCGTCTCCATGGCATAGCGCTGCGTCGCCATCAGGTATCCGATGACGTCGTTCAGGTCGACCGGCTCGCGCTCCTGCGTCTCCTGGCGCCGCGCGAAGGTCAGCAGGTCACGGACGATTTTCGCCGCGCGATTGGATTCGTGATGAATCGTCTGAAGGGCGTGCCGGTCCTCCTCCGAGACGTTCGACTCGCGGAGCATCAACTGAGCGAACCCTCCGATCGCGGCCAGCGGGTTGTTCAGCTCGTGGGCGACGCCGGCGATCGTCGTCCCCAGGCTCGCCATCCGCTCGGTGCGGCGGATCAGCTCGTCGCGGCGCAGGCGTTCGGTCACATCTTCGACGATTCCCTCACATGCGTCGAGCCGGCCATCGGGATCGCGAACGGCGCGCAGACCAAGGCGTACGGTGATCGGCGTCCCGTCGCTCATTCGCCAGCGGACATCGACACGATCGCGCAAGTCGCCGGCGTCGAGTCGGGCGAGGAGCGCGGCATAGTCGGCACGATCGTGAAAGACATCGACCGGCAGACTCGCCGCGAGGAGCGCGTCGGCGGATGGGTAGCCGAGCATCGCGACCAGCGCCGGATTGACGTCGGTGAACCGGCCGCCCGGATCGGCGACGTAGATCCCGTGCGCCGCGCGGTCGAAGAGGGAGCGATAGCGCTCCTCGGAGACGCGCAGTGCCTCGGCGAGCCGGCGGTACCGCTCGACTCCCTCGCGCAGCTCCTCTTCGACCAGCTCCCGTTGCAGGAGGTGCTCGCGGAGCAGCAATCGAAGCCTCTCCATGTCGTGCTCGAGACGGGCGATGAGGCCATCCCGATGATCTCCGTTCCCGGCCTCTCCGGGGCGCTTCGTTGCTCCCGGCATCAGACGATGAACCGCATGCCGTCGGTGCCGACCTGCATCCCCGCGCTCTCCACCGCGAGGCGCTCACGAGATCCCTCGATCAGTACCGGGTTGGTATTGTCGAGGTGGACGTACACGCGATGCTTCGCGGGGAGCGCGGCGAGCTCGCGAAGGCTGCCATCGGGACCGGTGATCGGGAGATGGCCGAGCTCGCGCGCGGTGCGCGACGTGAACCCGAGGTCGATCAGCGCGTCATCGCTCCAGAATGTCCCATCGAAAAAGATCGCGTCGACAGTCGCGAGCCGTTCGAGGAGGACGGCGTCGAGGGCGGGACATCGCGGGACGATCGCGACGCGGCCACCCGACTGACTGTCGGCAATGATCAGCGCCGTGACCGCGCCACTCGCTTCGGTACCGAGCCGCGACGGCGAAGGCCCGAGAGGGATCGACTCCACGGTCAGAACCGCGCCGGAGGCGCCGCCGCGCCCCCGCAGCGGAACGGATTGACCCGGCGGAAGCTCGGTCACCGTCACATCCGTGAACGCTCGAAGGGTCGGCAGAATGTGTGATCCGCGGGCGAGCACCGCGAGCGGACCGGGACCGAGAAAGAGGGCCAGCGAGTACGCGTCGCGTAGCGAGAGCAGGCCGACGGTGTGTTCGAGCTCGGCGTCGCTCAGCAGCACGGCATCGATTCGCAGATGGCGCCCGCCCGCCGGCTCGGCCATTGGGATCCGATCGAGTTGCGCCGTGACGTCGGGCGACGCGTTGCACAGCACCCAGCGTCGCCCGTCGGCGCTCAACGCGATCGACGACTGCGTCCGTGGATGGACCTCATCGGGGGCCCGGCGCGCTGTACGGCAAACGGGGCACCAGCAGTTCCATTGCGGAACGCCACCGCTCGCCGCCGAGCCGAGCAGCATCACGTGCATGACGCGGTCACCGCGCCGGCGTCGGCTTTCGTGCTCCTGATTCCAACCCCCGATGTGAGCGACTCCGACCGTTGCCCCGGAATAATCGGACGCCGCCGCCCGCCCCGGCAAGGGCTCGCGCCGTCACCCGTCGGCGAGCACCAACTTCCATTCGATGGCGATATCCTTGGCGAGCGAATCGCGGACGCTGCAGTACTTGTCGAGCCCGAGCGCGATCGCGCGCTCGGCGTGCTCGCGCTCGATGCCGTCGCCCGCTATATGAAACTCGAGCTCGATCCGTGTCAGCCGCCGCGGGGTTCCGTCGACGCGGTGCCCGACGACGTCCACCGTGAGCGCGCGGACCGGGGTCCGTCGCTTCGCGAGGATCTGCACGATGTCGATCGACGAACAGCTCGCCAGGCCGATGAGCACCGCGTCCACCGGGCCCGGACCGGTTTCCCCCGTGCCATCGACCCGCATCGTCGTCTGGCCCGGTCGCCCACCGTCGAATGCCTCGCCGCCGGCCCACGCGACGTGCACGCGATTCGGTGGGCGCGGCGACGGTGCGCTCACCGCGCCTCCGCCGGGGCCATCCCCTTCTCGATCGGCGCGCGAACCGCGTTCCCCCACTCCGTCCAACTGCCGTCGTAGTTGCGCACCTTGTCATAGCCCAGCAGGTAGGTGAGCACGAACCAGGTATGCGACGACCGCTCGCCGATCCGGCAATACGCGACGATGTCATCCCCCTTCTTCAGTCCCTGCTCCTCCTCGTAGATCGCGCGGAGCTCATCGGCCGACTTGAACGTGCCGTCGGGATTCACCGCTCTCGCCCATGGGACGTTGCGCGCGCCCGGAATGTGCCCCCCGCGCATCGCTCCCTCCTGCGGATATTCGGGCATGTGGAGCTTCTCCCCCGTGTACTCCGGGATCGATCGCACATCGACGAGCGGCCGCTTCGCTTCCTGGTGCCTCCGCACGTCCTGAAAGAAGGCTCGAATCTTCTCGTCCGACCGTTCCGGCGCCGTGTATCGCGTCGGCGCGAAGCGTGGAACCACGCTGGTCATTGGGCGGCCGTCGCTCTCCCATTTCGTCCGGCCGCCGTCGAGGATCCGCGCGTTCCGGAAGCCGAACAGCTGGAATACCCAGAACGCGTACGTCGCCCACCAGTTGTTCTTGTCGCCGTAGAAGATCACTGGAGTCGTCTCATCGATCCCCTTCGCCCGCAGCAACACCTCGAACTGCGCGCGCGAGACGTAATCGCGCTGGACGGGGTCGTTGAGATCGGCGTGCCAATCGACCTTCTGGGCTCCCGGGATGTGACCCATGTCGTAGAGCAACACATCCTCATCGCTCTCGACGATGCGAAGCGATGGATTGTCGAGGTTCGCCGCCAGCCACTCCGTGGTGACGAGGATGTCGGGACGGGCATAGCCCTTTCGCTCGATCGCCGGCTGCCGGGCAATCTCCGTTTCGGTCACTGGCATTGTCGCTCCGTTCAGAAGGTCGGTCGTCATTCGCCGTACTGGAGATCAACTCGCGACACGCGCGATTGGTTCTCACGGGTGATCGTGCACTCAAAAAGGGTTCATCCCGGGCTTCCGGGCAACTGTGTGACGCCGGCGCTTCGAGATCGGGCGTGCGGGGTGCAAGTCAACGAGTTCACCCGTAACGTGTCCGCCTGTCGGCCCGTGAACGGCGCCCCTGCGCATTCGCTCTCCTGTCGTACGGGCACACGGGCCCACGCGGTACTGGCCCACGCACAAACCCGAACCCCGGTAGCCCGACCACAGACCCTCTACGGGCTGCCTGAATTGTCTGGCGTTGCCGCTGGCGTCGTCGCCGACCATGGAGCCGGCTCAGCCAACTCGCGTCCCGTTCTCGACTCGATGGTCGACAGCCAGGAGCACGATCTCGTGCGGCTGCGGGAGGGCGCCGAGCACCAGCACCTGGCTCACGAACCCCGCCACCCTTCGCTCACCGATGTTCACGACCGCCGCGATCTGCCGTCCCTCGAGCTGCTGCGACGTATAATGGACGGTAACCTGCGCGCTCGAACGCCGGAGGCCGATCTCCGGCCCGAAGTCGAGCAGCAGCTTGAACGCAGGCTTGCGGGCCTCGGGAAATGGATCCGCTCGCAGGATCGTCCCGATCCGGATGTCGATCGCGGCGAAATCATCGGCGCTGGGCATGGGCAGCACTCGCGAACTCCGGTAAGTTGGTCCCAATGGGCCAGTACAGGTACCACGTCTTCGTGTGCACTTCCGGCAAGACCTGTCCGCGACAGGGAAGCGAGGAGGTGCACAGGACCCTCAAGAAACTCGTCGGCGAGCTCGGACTCAAGACGCATGTCCGCGTGAACCATGCCGGCTGCATGAACCAGTGCGGCCACGGGCCGATGGTCGTTGTCTACCCCGAGAACACCTGGTACGCGAACGTCGATGTGAAGGGGGCACGCCGGATCGTCCACGATCACCTGTGCGACGGGCGCGTGGTGGAGTCGTACCGGTACATCGCCCCGCCTGGAGACAACAAGCTCGAGTGAGTCGCGTGGGCCGGCCGGCGCGCGGCGCTATCCGGCTCGACCCGCCCGCGAGACGTGCCGCCGGATCCAGCTCTCCACATCGTCGAGAATCACATCCCATCCCGGCTCCCACGGCAGGAAATGCGCGTTCGAAGGATAGTGCCAGCACGGAGCGCCGTACTTGGCCGCGATCTTCCTGACTACTGCCGGGGCGATGAACCGGTCGTCGAGCCCGGAGACGACCAGCATCGGTCGCCGAACGCGCCGCTCATCGACGCGGACCGCGCCGAGCGAGATGTCGCGGGCTGCTCGGCCGCTGTCCGGGATGAAACGCTCGTGCAGTGCCGCGCGCTCCGCGCGCGGAACGCGGTTGAGGACGATCGCGCTCGTCTCGCCGCGTTCGGGGACGAGCGGACGCGAACGGAGAAGCGCCGGCAGGTGTCGTAGCTGCCGCAGAAGGAGCCGCGGGGTCGCGATGCTGATGCCGCCTGGCGGTGCCGGCGAGAGCAGGACCGTCACCGCGGTCGCATCGTCCTCAGCGAGCCGCTGGGCAATCAGTCCGCCCATGGAGTGCCCGATGACGACCGGGCGGCCGAGCGCGTGCGCCGCCTCACTGGCGTCGTCGACGAAATCGCGCATCGCGATTCTGCCGATGTCGCCGACCGCCCGACTCCCCGCGCGGCCGCGGAGATTAAGCGCGTATGATGGGTATCCGCGATCGGCCAGCACGCGCTGGTACTTTTCGAAGTACCATCCGGTGGCGAGAATGCCATGGATCAACAGCACCGGCGGGCCCGAGACCACATGCGGGATCTCGGCGTACGCCGACAGCGCCCCGACCCGAACGAGCTCCGGCAAGGTCTTTATGCCCTCCGCGTTCATGGAGCCTTACTCGCGCCACGTGCTCATCTGCGTCGGCGGCTTCTGCTCCACCGACCGCCGCGGCCGCGACCTGTACAGTTTGCTCCCCGACCTGCTCGATCGGGAGAACCTGCTGTTCGGACCGCGACGGGTGAAGCGGAGCGAGACCCCGTGTCTCGGGGTGTGCGCCGGCGGGCCGATCGTCGCGGTCTACCCCGACGGGATCTGGTATCGGTCCGTCACTCCGGCCCTCCTCGAGCGGATCGTCGTCGAGCATTTGCGCGACGGGAAGGTCATCGATGATTACGTGTTTCACCGGTTGAACCCGTAGCCAGAGCGCGGGCGGCCAGGCTACCCGGCGACGGCTCCTGCCGATCCCGGCGACTACTCCCCCCCTGTGGCCCCCAGGCGTAGACGAAGTTCACCAACGGCAGGCAGCACGCCGTCTCGCCCTCGCCGATGAAGACCCCGATCCCCGCGTCGGCCGACAGTCGCTCGCCGAAGAAGCGGAATCCTCCACTGAGGAGAGCAATCGATTCGCCGGGCACGAAGTAGTTCTCGGTGATGAACTTCGTCCGCTGGCTGCTGCGTGCCTCACCGCCGAGCATGATGGCGGGAGTGTCCCCGAAGCCGTCGGAGGTCGCGAACGGAAATGCAGCGCCGAGCGTGAAAGCGTTGTCGCGAGAGCCGAACGTCCCGACACCGTAGAGAAGCCCAGCGCTGCCGTCCTCGTCTGGCCCGAAGAACGCGAGGACCCCGGCAGCGATCTGCGTCGCCTCGGTGGCGACCACGGTCAGCTTCGGCGCCAGGTACGCGACCTCCCCCATCGCCTCGGGGATGATCG